>Ga0315273_10001301_pt1 | contig 28237 bp, 24 predicted proteins | sample YL17G02_0_MG_FD_205753 | JGI IMG/M metagenome (GOLD analysis project Ga0315273, IMG submission 205753) | Sediment microbial communities from Yellowstone Lake, YNP, Wyoming, USA - YL17G02_0 | ecosystem: Environmental > Aquatic > Freshwater > Lake > Sediment | place: USA: Wyoming | collected... | reverse complement strand
GCGGATGAACAGTGATTATTACGCGGCCGAATTCTTTTCCAAATTCATTTTTAATTTTTTCCGCGATCTTTTTCATTTTATTTTCTTTATCATCGGGGCAGTCTTCGGTCGCGAGTATTACGATAAATTTATCTTTCGGATATTTTTGTTTTGCGAGCGCCGAAAAAGTATTATGTATTAATTCGTATGTTTCGTTATAGGCAGGGTAAACTATTAAATGCGTGAAGTTTTTGTATTTATCTCCAAACTCATCTTCGAGTTTTTTAAACCAGTCCACTTTCATGCGTCTTGTGATTTCGCGGTAGCTCATAATCAGGTGATGCGAAAAATTTATACTTTTTGCAAGCCAGTAAACGTCGAAAATAATAATAAAAACCGCCACAAAAGCCGGAAAAAAATATGAAGAAACTATCATTAAAATAATTGTCCCCCACGAAAGAACTCCGGGAAAAATTTCAAGAAGCCTGTAAATTATTCTGTCTTTTTTATTGGGTATTTCAGTTGCGTGCCCGATTTTTATGTACCACTTTTCCCGCGGAATATTTTGAGCTGATTGCGTCTCCATCAATCGTCAATTGTTAAATGTCAATTGTCAAACGTTCTCCTTTGTCCAGTCCAAACTAACTTCGGGATATTTTGAAATTTCATCTGCCATTGTTTCCATAATTTCTTTTAATTTTTCCGGTGTTTCCGCCTCAAAACGGAGTGTTAAATTGGGGCTTGTGTTAGAGCATCTTACGGCTCCCCATGATGTCGGTGAAAAATTTATGCGTACACCGTCAATAGTTATACAATCGTAAATTTTCGTAAAATGATCGGTTAATGCGCGAACAATTTCGAATTTTTTTTCGTCAGGACAATATGCTTTAAATTCGGGAGTGTTAAAGGTTTTAGGAACATCATTAAATAATGACGAAAAGGTTCCGGTATGTTTTGAAGCAATTTCCAAAAGCTTTGCGGCAGCTAAAAACGCATCATCAAATCCAAAATAATTTTCCCCAAAAAACATATGACCGCTCACTTCACCCGCAAGTGGAGCTCCAATTTTTTTCATTTTTGCTTCAATAAAAGAATGGCCTGTTTTGCTCATTACAGGCTCACCGCCATGTTTTTTTATGTCATCTATTAAAGTCTGCGTAACTTTTACGTCAAATACAATTTTTGCGCCGGGTTTTCTTGTGAGTAAATCGCGCGCAAGAAGCAGCAATAAATAATCCGCCGAATAGTGATGACCATTTTCATCAACAACCCCAACTCTGTCACCGTCGCCATCAAAAGCCAGACCCATGTCAGCTTTTATTTCACGCACTTTTTTTATTAAATCTTTCATGTTTTTTAATTCCTCGGGATTGGCTTCGTGATTAGGGAAATTGCCATCAAGCTCGCAGTATAATCCGGTTACATCGCAGCCAATTTCACGTAAAAGTTGCGGCGCAAATTTTCCCGCTGTTCCGTTGCCCGCATCAACAACTATTTTTAAAGGACGTGCAAGTTTTACGAGTTTTTTAATGTCTTCTTTAAATTCCGGAAAAACCTCCATCTCTTTATACTGAGGTTTCTCGTTGGCTTCATTGGCCGCTTCAGGCTGCGCAAATTCTCCCTTCTGAATAATCTTTAAAATTTCCTGAAGTTCGTCTCCGCAGATCGAATGAGCATTTTTCGCGACAATTTTTATTCCGTTATACTCCTTTGGATTATGGCTTGCAGTAATGTTAATTCCGCCGTCAAAATTATATTTACAAACCGCGTAATACATAAAAGGAGTTGGAGAAATTCCGATGTTTGTAACATTGCATCCGGTTTCAAGAAGACCTTCTATAAAAGCTTTCTGCAGGTCAGGGGAGTGAAGGCGGTTGTCGCGGCCAATGACAATATTCAGGCTGCGGCTATTGGTCGCGCCAGCGGTTTGTGTGGCGGCTGAAATTTTTTGCAGATATGTTCCGGTGCCTTTGCCGATTAATTTTGCAGTTTCGGGACTTAAATCAATATTTGGAAATTTTTCGGTAGCCTGCGCGATTCCGCGAATATCGTATGCGCGAAAAATAAGTGGATTAATTTTCATTATATTCAATTAGAACGATAGGACGGGCATTATTCTAGCAGGTTAAATAATTTTGATCCACTGATAATGGACGTTGTAGATTAACGGAGTTTTTTGAACAACTTAAGTAATAAAATTAAAATTGTTTTTATGGAAGGTGAACGCATACTCACCTATAAATTTGTCACGTCAAAATTGATGAGTAGATCTTGATTTTTGGCTGAAAAAAGCTAATAATTTTAGTGTTACAATTTATTTTTTTAACCAATTTACTATGAGTAATTATATACAGCAGATTGACGGTTTTTATAAAAACTTTTCTGGTAATTCGCCGTTGGATTTTGGAAAAATGTCTGATAAAAATCTTTATAAATATTGTAAAGAAACCGGATTTAACGCACGCATCTGGAACCGTCGTTTTATTGCGGTTCTTCCTGAAGTAGCGAAACGTCGATTATATAAAAAATATGGATACTGTTCTCTGTACGAATTTGCGGCAAAACTAGCGGGAGTGAGCCGTGATAATGTTGATGAGGTATTGCGTGTTGATGAAAAACTTAAAGAAATGCCTAAAATAAGATCTTTAATTGCGGAAAAAGGTTTGAACAAGGTGAGGTTAGTTTCGAATATCGTAAAGCCGGAAACTGAAAATTTTTGGGCTGAAAAAATCCAAAATATGACAAAATCATCATTACGGATTTATATAAATGAGAAATTCCGTTCCGGAACGGAAGGAATAAAAAACGTTAAAGATCCGCAGACGCAAGGGCAAATCGACCTATTCAATTCCGAAATTTTTAGATCACGCAACGTGAACGCGTCAATAGTTGCAAGTACAAGAAACAAAAAAGTATTTACCATACAGATTGATGAAGAAACCGAATTTGAGTTTCGAAAATTCAAACAGAAACTTGAAAAGGAGAAGAAGGAGCCTGTGGACTGGAATTCCACGTTAAAAGAATTGTTGAAAAAGGTTTCAGGAAGCGCAAATATGAGAAAAAGCAAAAAAGCTGATAAACAAAATATCGTGGCCGGCAACCAGCCAACGGCTGATATAAGGGCAACCCCTGTTCCCCGCCATATACCCGCAAAAATTAAACACGAAATTGAACAGAAGTACAAAGGTCACTGCGCCTATAAAGGCTGCAATAAGCCGGCCGAACAAATTCATCATAATGACCGGTTCGCGATTCGTCATAATCATATAAATGTTGTTCCGCTGTGTAAGGCTCATCATGATTTTGTGCATCAGAATTCATCCGACTCTCCGATGGTTGTTGTTGATAGAAAATTTAATATATTTAAAAGAGAAAAATCGTCGGCTGTCAGCTAAACAGTAATCATCTTCAGCCTTTCTACGCCCTTCCATTTTTTTATTAATTCCACCACTTTGGGATGCACCATTTTTTCCCAGGATTTGTCGCTGGCCAGCATTTTTTCGCGAATTAAAGTACCTGAAATTTTTTCACCAAATTTGCTGCCGGGTTTAGTGCCGCTTATTGTGCCGCTGATTTTTTCACCAAATTTGCTGCCGGTTTTTTCGGCAACCAATTTTATGCTTTCAATTTTATATTTCCCGTAATTTTCGTACAGCTCTTTGACAATCTGCGACCCTGTGTAAACCTTATATACAGGCGGAATGTACTGGTCCACATGCGCTGTCCACAGCATAAAATTTTCCACGTTTCTAACCGGAATTATAACAAATTTTTCGGGTTTGATTTTTTCGGCCATAAGGGTTTCTTCAATCATCTGGTACCTTTCGCTCGCGGTAAAAGGATTGGCCGGCTCATGGTTTTCTTCGGCGCTTCCTATAACAATAACAAGTCTGTCTTCTTTTTTTAAAGCGTTTTTTATTACTGATAAATGCCCCATATGAAAAGGCTGAAATCTTCCTACGAATAAAGCCTGTTTTTTCATTTATATATTGTTAGTATTTAACGTCGGCTCCGATACAGCCTGCACAATGTGCGGCATGCCAAGTTTGTGCATATTTGTCTTTATTCTCTGAAAAACTTTTCTAACAATAATAGGATTCATGCCTTTTTCAATAAGCATTTCTTCGCCAAGATCAACCTGTTTTAAAACAGTATCAAGCTCCGGGTAAGATGCGCCCAGTTCAGCTTCATCGGTTTGATCTTTATAAAGTTCAGCGCTCGGAGCTTTTTGAATTATTTCAGGAGGAATATTTAAAAATTCCGCAAGTTCATAAACTTCGGTTTTAAATAAATCTCCGATAACAAGAATGTCTGAAGCAAGATCTCCGTGCTTTGTGCCGTAGCCCAGCATGAGTTCGCTTTTATTTGAAGTTCCGAGAACAAGCGCGTTAAAAGTATTTGCGTAATTATATAGAATTGTCGCGCGTATTCTAGCTTTAGTGTTTATATACGCGGTTTCACCCTGCTTCCACGGAATAGTCGCGTAATTTAACATGTATGAATTTATCGGATGTGTAAAATTTTGTACTTTTAAAAATTCACAGAGGATTTTTGCGTGTGAAACATTTTCCTGCGAAGTTATTCCGGTTTCAGGAAGCAGGAGAGCGGTTACGTTTTCAGCACCCAGCGCGTCAACGGCAAGCTTTAAAACAACGCTTGAATCAAGCCCGCCCGAAACTCCAAGAACCGCTTTTTTAAAACCACTATTGTTAAAATAATTTTTAATTCCGTTGATGATATTTTGATACGCCTGTTCGCAGTTCATTTTTTAAATTTTTTAAGTGCTCGTGATATTTCAAGATTCTGCGCTTTCTTTTTAAGTTCGTCGCGTCTGTCGTATTTCTTTTTTCCTCTTACAAGCGCTATCTTTAGTTTAATCATACCTCCTTTTAGATACACTTCAAGAGGCACGCATGTTACGCCCTTTTCAGTAATGCTTTTTACAATGGTATGGATTTCTTTTTTATTAAGAAGAAGTTTTCTTTTACGCGTTGGGTTTATATCAAAATCACGTGCAAATTTGTAGGGCGAAATATGCATTCCGTTTACCCAAAGCTCGTTTTTTGAGTCAGTATCAATAAAAGAACCTTTTAAATTTAAATTATGTCCTTTAATGGATTTAACCTCGGGACCGAGTAGAACAATACCCGCTTCAAAGGTTTCTAATACTTCGTAATCCGCAAAAGCCTTCTTGTTTTTTGATACAGATTCAGCCATAGCGGCTGAAATATACCAAAAAATTTTGTTTAATTAAAGCCTATTAAAGCCTAAAAGTTTTTCAGGCACAGGTTCGTATTTAAAATATGCCGGACCTGTCTCGGCTGCTGTAAGACTTAATGATGCTGCTCCGCTGAATGTACCGCCCGGGGGGATCTCGGTATAATATGTAAAATAATTTAAATCATAAAGCATGGCGATTGCTAAACTTGTAGCTGTTGAAGATTTGAGGGGCAGATTGTCACCCCTAATTAATTTACTTGGATTTGCGGAACCGCCAATAGTATTCTGCGAAGACCATGTTCCTAGAAAAGAAAACTGGTTTTTTAAAACCATTTGAGCATTAACATAACTGCCCGGATCTGCGGTGTCACAGCGTCCGCTCTGTACAAAGTTTGGCTCCCGTTTGCCCACAAGTCCGGAGTCGTATTTGTCGGTAAAATAGCAAATCCCTGTATGATATCTGTAGACAGGCCCGTCAGCGAATATAAAAGTATGTATCCAATCCGTAACCGATGAATGAGCATATATGCGGCCTCCTATACGTAATTGATCTGCTGCATCCGTATCCGGATTCTCAAGAGCAATAAGAGCAACGGGAACTCCCGGGTCTGGGCCAAGTGGTGAAGGTGCATTAATATTTGGTTTAACAAAAATATCCCCGCCTTCAACAATAAATGTAATTGGATCTTTAGTTCCTGCAAATTTATCGAAACTGTCAAGCACAAGATTTCCATTCTTAACATAAATTGTGTTTCCGCCGCCCAGTTTTGTGTATTCATTACTTGTTGAAAAAGTTATTTCTTTTCCGTGAAGATCAATAATTTTTTCATTTGAATTTTCATTTAAACCGCCTATAAGGCCGCTTACATTTTTATAAATTTTATTTCTAAGATCATTGGTGTAAAGATTGCCAAGAGGGGTTACTTTGACATCGCTTGAAACCTGTTTACCACCCGGAGAATATACCGGGCCTTCAAAAACGGCCGCCTGATTTGCAATTTTTGAAAACGGAATTCTCGGAAGTCCGTTTGAATAATATTGGACGGTTGGTCCAGGCGGAGTTTTATACGCAACCTTTGAATAAACTTTTAATCCCTGAATCAGCGGAGCCAATGTTTCGTTAGATGAAAAAGGGATAGCCATCATTGGATTCGGTGAAGGCATTCCGCCATATTTAATTTCTTTTTCGCCCTCTGTAATATCGTCTTCCGTGGATTTAATCCATCTGTAGTCGACAGTAGGATCAGTGGAAAGGGTTGTATCTGTATAAAGCATAGTCGAATATCCTGCTGCGGGCGGTTTCCCTTTTATTCCTCCCTGAATGTCAAAATAATCAACAACGTTTCTGAATGAAAGCATATAATTTATAAAAATTGAAAATTTAGACGGATCAAAAAGTTTATTAAAAGTTGTAAGCTCAATATTTGGATTAAATGCAGTATTTTTTGTTGTTAAAGAGGGAAGAAGCGGGAAATTTAATACTTCATCTCCGATAGGTAGTCCATGAGAAAGTATTACTGTTACATTTGCCCCTTCATAAGAAAGTGTATGATCAGGGATTGGTACAGGGCTTGAATCTTTATAGTAAAAGTCGCAAACTCCGTCTCCGGTTTCATCAATGCAGTTCATGTTGGAAGTTGGCGCATAAGAAGTTAATTTTCCATAATATGAATTTGCCACACCTCCGGAAGTTAAGGGGCCAGGAGGAGGAGTAAATACATTTGTGCCTATTCCGGGTTTTGATGTCGGGCCGTTATTATTGTCGTGGAAATCAGAAGCTGTTGCTGAAGTTTGATCAAAAGGAACAGTGTCTTTCATTGATGTAAAAAAGTTCACCTTTATAGCCCCGCCGTCAACAAGAGGATTACCGTTCATATCAGCAACGTGTATAAAAAAATCATAACCCTGAGTCCCGTCAGCGGCAGGCGCTGTTTTTTTATTAGGCTCCAGGTTTCTGTTCGTTCCTGTCTGAGTATCGTTTTCCACTTTGGTCCAAACTCCTATTTTAGTTTCCACAGTACTTTGAGGCACAACCAAAGGTAGAATTAAACCATAAGCTCCATTTAATTTAAACCATCCAACCGTATCAGCCCATGCCCACCCTGTTATATTCCCAAGGAGCTTCTCAACTGTAATTACCGCGTTACCGGAATATTTTTGGCTGCCGCACGCAAAACCGTCATTTTTTGCTCCTGTGCCGCCCGGGCATCCAAAACTTATCCATCCAATATTATCTCCCCATGCCCATCCGGACATATCTCCGGTTCCTTTAGATATTCTTACACCGTAATTTACCGGGGTGCCGGAACTGCACGGCAATCCTGAATTTAAACCGTTTTTACAATATAAACTTATCCATCCGAGATTTGCATCCCACACCCATCCCTGAATGTTTAAATATTCATCTGTAACTGAAGCGAGTGGACAAATTCTAGCCCTGTAATTTACAAAACCAGGTGTCGGCGCATCGTTAAAATCCAGCGTTCCGGAGGATGATGGCGCGCCAAGAACAGTTGTTATACCTTCAATATTTGCAGAATTGGCTGAAGGACAGCTGTCAGCTGAAGCATACGCATCAGCAACAGCAAAAGCAGTAAGGAATATTATTGATACACCCGCTATTATTAACCACTGAATTATCTGGCGCAGGCCGCGTGTTTTAAAATAAACTTTTAAAAAAGGCATTAGTTTCATATTTATTTTTCTATTAGTTAATTTTACCATTTTTTTATTTTTTCTGCAATGTCTATATCCGCATATTGATCTTGACTTCTTTCCATCCGTACGTTATTATGTACATGTAAATGTACTTTATTAAATTAATAAAATTTATGATTTTAAAGAATGTTATACCGATTTCTGAAGCGCGAAAAAATATTTTTCAGATAGCCAATGAGGTACAAAAGCCGGATAATTATTTTACTTTAACTGAAAACGGCAGACCTAAAGTTGTTATTATTTCAGCTGACGAGTTTGAATCCTGGCTTGAGACTGTTGAAATTTTAAATTCGCCGGAAATCATGAAGGAGATTAATGATGCAAAAAGAGCCTATAAGGCAAAAGATTTCATCCCATTATATGTATCAGGTAGTTCTAAAAAGAAAAGCAGAAAAAAAATTAAATAAAATTCCGACTTTATATAAAGAAAGGATTATTAAGGTGTTGTTTCAGCTTCAAAAAGATCCTTTTTTTGGCAAACCTCTACTTGGTAAATTAAAAGATTTTTATTCTTTAAGAGTTTGGCCATATAGAATAGTCTATACCATATATAAAAAGGATCTTGTAGTTTTTGTTATAACAATTGCGCACAGGCAAAATGCGTATAAATAATTCTTTGAGTCGGTCTTTTATTTTCTTGTACAATCAAAGCAAACAGGGCCGTCTTTTTTCTCAACCATCAATCCTCCGCATTTTTTGCATTTTTCTTCGATAGGTTTATCCCAGGTCGCGAATTTGCATTTTGGATACTGGTTGCAGCCCCAGAATATTCTGCCGCCTTTTTTGGTGCGGCGTTCTATTAGCTGGCCTTTGCCGCATTTGGGGCATTTTACTCCTGAAAATTTTATAATCGGCTGAATATTTTTGCATTTAGGGTAGTTTGAGCACCCCAAAAATTCTCCGTATCTTCCGCGTCTTACTTCCATTTGGGCGCCGCATTTATCACATTTTCTGCCTGCCAGTTTTTTAATTAGCTCAGGATCTATGGGCTTTTGTTCTATCCCGCCCGGTGACGTGCCTTTATCCAACGGTTTTGCATTTTTACATTTTGGATAGTTTGAACATGATAAAAATTTTCCGTACCTTCCGAGTTTAACCACCATTTTGCTTCCGCATTTTTCACATTTTTCCTCAGATTCTTCAAACGTAACAACATCGGATTTTTTTAATGTTTTATCTTTTTCAACAACATTTGAATGGAAAGGTACGTAGAAAGCTTTGATAATAGGAACCCATTCTTTTTTGCCTTCAGCTATTTTATCAAGATTTTCCTCCATTTCGGCCGTGAACCTGTAATCAACAATATCCGGGAATGCTTTTACCAGCAGATCGGTTACAACCATGCCCGTGTCTGTAGGTATTAAAACTTTTATTTCTTTTTTAATATATCCTCTCGTAATAATAGTTGTGATTGTAGGGGCGTATGTACTTGGTCTTCCAATTCCTTCCGCCTCCAGTTTTTTTACAAGTGATGCTTCGGTGTATCTTGCGGGAGGTTGTGTAAAATGCTGGGTAGAATCCATTTTATGGCAGTCCAAATTATCCCCGGCTTTTAAATTAGGAAGAATTTTTTCTTTGTCATCCTGCGAATTTTCCGTTCCGTTTTCGCCTGTCGGGTGATCTTCTCCTTCAATATATACTTTCATAAAACCCTGAAATATTACCGTTCTTCCAACTGCCCTAAAAATGTAAGGAAGAGTTTTTGCTTTGACTGAGCATTCAATATCAATGCCAACCTGATTTAATTTTGCCTCTTTCATCTGGCAGGCAATTGTTCTTTTCCAGACAAGTTCATAAAGTCTAAACTGGTCACGGTCCAAATGACTTTTTATTGAATCAGGTGTTTTTGCAAGATCAGTAGGACGTATTGCCTCATGAGCTTCTTGCGCTCCTTTTGCTTTTTTATAAATTCTTGGTTTATCAGCGACATATTCTTTTCCATAGAGGTCCGCGATAACTTCTTTTGCCTGCGCGATTGCCAGATTAGATAGATTAAAGGAATCGGTTCTCATGTACGTAATCAAGCCCGCATGCTCACCGCCTATCTGAACACCTTCGTAAAGCTGCTGCGCAATCATCATTGCTTTTTTAACCGAATAACCCAGTTTTCGGGAAGCTTCCTGTTGGAGTGTTGATGTTATAAATGGAGGAGCGGGATTTCTTGAAACCTGTTTTTCTTCAACATCTTTAACTTGAAAGTCAGCGCTTTTAAGATCTTTCAAGATTTTATCGGATTCATCTTTATTTGCTACTATTGTTTTTTTGTTGTTTATTGTTGAAAGTTCTGCTTCGAATTGTTTGTTTGCTGATGCGCTTTTTGCCTCTTTTGAAAACAGTCCGATTGTTTTCCAGAATTCCTCGGGCTTAAATGCAAGAATTTCTCTTTCACGATCAACTATTAATCTAACTGCAACACTCTGAACACGTCCTGCTGAAAGTCCGTACCTGACTTTTTTCCAAAGCAGCGGAGAAAGTTCATAACCTACCAGACGATCAAGTACTCTTCGCGCCTGCTGGGCATCAATTAAATTCACATCAAGCCTGCGCGGATTTTTTAATGATTCCAAAATCGCATTTTTTGTAATTTCATGGAACACAATTCTTTTTACATCCTGCTTTTTTTCATTAACTTTTAAAGCCTTCAGCAAATGCCAGCCTATGGCTTCTCCTTCACGGTCCTCATCAGTCGCGATCCAGAGTTTAGTATCAGATTTAATGAATTTTTTTAAACCTGCGATGGTTTTTCTTTTATCCATCGGAATAATATATGCGGGTTTAAAATCATGCTCAATATCAATTCCCATTATTGATTTCGGAAGATCACGCACATGCCCCATTGAAGCCTGCACTTCATAATCCTTTCCCAAAAATTGTGAAATGGTTTTCGCCTTTGCCGGAGACTCTACTATAACAAGGTTTTTGCTCATATATATTAAGGTGTGAATAAAAGGATCGGGTACAAGGCGGGGAGGCAAAATATTTTTTTGTTGCCAAGCCCCGCACAATATTTCAGTTAACATTGAAAAAATAAAAGAGTCAAATTTTTTTTCGAATTGAGTATGCGATACCCCTTTTAACCCTACTGCTTAAAAAATTTGGCTGAAAAAAGGGGTAAAAGCATGGTGCAGTGATATAAAAACGAAACAAAAGCCAAAAACACGCAATAGAATTGTTTTGGCTTTCATAAGCCCTTTGTCGGAGAGGAAGAGCGTTTTTGCCCTGTTAAAAGCCCGATTTTTATAAAATAAACTTGCATTAAAAAATCGACCTGTTAACATTGGGTTCGTTCTAAGGCTTATCGTCCTTATTTACTATATTATTCTTAACCTCTCTTTGTTATGACAAAGCAGGACCTCGTTAACGCAGCAGCGGTGAAAGCTGGCGTTACAAAAAAAGCTGCAGGAGAAGTGCTTGATGCAGTTCTCGATGCAGTAACAAAAAGCCTAAAGAAAGGCGAAAATGTTACAATCACTGGTTTTGGAACATTCCGTGTTTCAAAAAGAGCAGCGCGAACAGGTGTAAATCCACGAAATCCAACACAGAAGATCAAGATCCCAGCAATGAAACTTCCAGCTTTCAAGGCAGGAAAATCATTGAAGGATGCTGTAAGATAACCTAGCTGCACATTTAAAACCCCGACCCCGCCACAGCGGGATTGGGGTTTTTTGTTGTTTGTATAAATTAAAAAATTTGTTATTATTCCCCCTTGTTCTTTAATTTATAATACCGATCAGGACTGTTCAGGTTTTGAGACGGTATCATATAAAGATACAGGCAGTACGATTTTTGACACAACGACGAGAGGAAACCATGAGAGGAGGATGTCATGACCCAGATTCTGGATGAACTTCGGGTAGCTAAGCAAACATTCGAAACAATGTCTCCGATGGAGAAACTAACAGAGACGAAATTAAGAAGGGATCAAGAGGATGAGCTGCAGAAATTGAGCATCGTCGAGCTTCTTCTGTACCGGTTGAAAGAAAAAGTGATGCTCAGGGCGCAGATGGGCGGTAAGTACTATGTGGTCATGGAGCTTTTTGACTTTGCTGTCAGAAGTGGTTACCAGAAAACCATCACAGGAGAGATCTCTGAAGAAGCCCTCGCTGATCCCGCCGCAGTGACCCTCTTCAAACGCGTAAAGAAGATGGGCCTACGTCCCGTCGTAATGAGAGTGATTGATCTCGGCAAACCCATCAAGATCATGGTCCGATGGTGAGGATGTTGGAGTCGTGCTGAAGTGGCAGTGCCTCTAGGTTCACACTTGAATCTTCTGGCACTGCTATTTCTTAATGTAGACAGCTAATTTTTCAGTCTTTGCGGTTGACCTAAGATGTTTGCCTATTACAACTTCAAATCCTTCTGAAACAAAACTATGGATATATTTTATTAGAAGTTCTCCTTCTTTTTTAATAATGCCTTTTTTATCTAATAAAGTCGTTAATTTAAAGTTTTTTACACCCGCAAGATTTTCCATTTTGTATCCCTTTGCAATAAGTTCTTTTGCGCTAAGCAGTTTTTTAGCTTTAAAGGCTTTAGCAAAAACATCAGCAACTTTTTTATTTAACCCTGCTTCAACATTTTCACGCGCAAAAATAATCTGTGTAACTATTTTGTCTGCTTTTATTGAAATGGTTTTGTTAACCGCGGTTTTCTTTCCGCCTGCAACTTTAAAATATTCAGGCTGTGCATGATGCAGCAATGAATCGCGGCCAAGCTTTTGTGCTCTTTCTCCCATAATTAATTTTGTTAATATTTGTTTACTCAGTATATTATACAACAATATTGGCTTCGAATGCAATTTTTTCGCTGAGCGAGGCGGGTTCACTCGGTGAAAATTTGCAAAATAATAAAAAAAATGTAGAGTATTCAAGGTAAAATCGTTATAAATAATAATATATGCTGCAAAAACTTGAAGAATTAAAAACAGCGTGCTTAGGCGCTATAAATAAGGCTGAAAATCTTCATCAGCTTGAGGAAGTTGAGATTAAATATCTTGGCAGAAAAGGCGAGCTTACAATGATTCTCCGGGGCGTTAAAGATTTTTCTGATGTTGAAAAACCGATTATCGGCAAGCTAAGTAATGAGATTAAAACGGTACTTGAAAAACATGTTGCAGATCGAAGAAATCAGCTTGAAATAGGTGAGCTTGTTTAGTCTTTAAATGATGTTTCTTTTGATATTACCGAGCCGGGAAAAGACCGTGAAATAGGGCATATTCATATTCTTGCACAGCTTCAAAAAGAAGTTGAAACTATTTTCAGCACCATGGGTTTTATGATTATGGACGGCCCTGAAGTTGAAAGCGAATATTATAATTTTGAGGGGCTGAATATTCCTTCATGGCATCCCGCGCGCGACATGCAGGATACGTTTTTTATTAAAGGCAAACAGGATAAAAAACACGGCAGAATGGTGCTAAGAACTCATACTTCGCCTGTTCAGGTTCGCACTATGGAAAAGTACGGCGCGCCTTTACGGGTTATTGTTCCGGGAAGAACATTCAGATACGAAGCAACCGACGCATCCCATGAAACAACGTTTTATCAGGTTGAGGGATTGATGATTGATAAGGATATTTCGATCGCTCATTTAAAAGGAGTTTTAAAAGAATTTTTAACAAGATTATTCGCAAAAGAAGTTAAGGTAAGATTTAGACCCGGATATTTTCCGTTTGTTGAGCCGGGGCTTGAAGTCGACTTTTCATGTTTGTTATGCGGAGGAAAAGGATGCAGAGTTTGCAAACATACCGGCTGGGTGGAATTTATGGGCGCCGGAATGGTTCATGAAAATGTTTTAAAAGCAGGCGGAATTGATGCAAAAAAATGGCAGGGTTGGGCTTTTGGATTTGGCTTAAACAGGCTCGCAATGATGCGTCACGGTATTGACGATATACGCTTATTTTTAAGCGGGGATTTAAGGTTTACTAACCAATTTTAATATGAAAAAAAATATCACAGCACTTATTTTATTTAGTTTGTTTTTAACCGGATGTACGCCCGCCGGTGATGTTACAACGCAGATAATTGAAGAAACAAAACCTGTTGAGACTAATGTTGAAAATAATGGGGTGAAAACAGAAGAAGTTCCTGTGCAAAAGGTTGAGCAAAAAGTAAGCGCCGAGGTTCTTCTTGCTCAGTGCTTAACTGATAACGGGGTTAAATTATATACATCAAGAACGTGTCCGCACTGCACGAATCAGAAAGCGTTATTTAAGGACGGATTAGAGTTTTTGATCAGTATAGATTGTTTGAATAAGGAGGGAACAGGTTGGACAGATGAATGCAAAAATAATGAAATTAACGTCGTACCAACCTGGATTTTTTCTAACGGAGACATTTTATCAGGAGAAACATCTCTTGAAACACTTGCACAAAAAGCAGGGTGTGAATACAAAACTGAGGCACCGCAATAAAACAAGTAACATTATATATATGCAGATTTCAATTAACTGGCTTAAAGACTTCGTTGATATAGATCCAAAATTATCCCATAAAGAACTTGCGGAACTTATTACGATTCATACAGCTGAAGTAGAAGGGGTTCATGAACTGGGGCATGGCTTTAAAAATATGGTTGTTGGGAGAATCAAAACAATAAAACCTCATCCAAATGCGGATAAATTAACTGTTACCGGGACGGATATAGGGAGTGGAGAAATTAAACAGATTGTTTGCGGAGCAAAAAATATTCACGAAGGAATGCTTGTTCCTGTTGCGCTTCCCGGAGCCATGGTTAAGTGGCACGGAGAGGGGGACCCTGTTGAATTAAAACCTGCTTCGCTTCGCGGAGTTGAGAGTTTTGGCATGCTCTGCGCGGGCGAAGAAATAGGGCTTGAATCAAAGGAAGACGGCATTTATGACTTATCAACTTTTGGAGTAAAAGAAGGCACGCCTTTAAGCAAAGTTTTTGGTTACTGCGATTCTGTTCTTGAAATGGATAATAAAGCGATTACTCACAGGCCTGATCTGTGGGGGCATTACGGAATTGCAAGGGAAGTTGCGGCAATCACCGGTAAAAAATTTAAACAATTAAAACCTTTAATAAAATTTCCGGTTAAGGGAGAAAAATTAAATCTTCAGATTAAAGATTTTGAACTTTGTCCACGGTATTGCGGACTGATTATTTCGAATGTTAAAGTTGAGGAGTCTCCGAAATGGCTTAAGGACAGATTAACTGCTGTTGGGTATCGTCCGATTTCTAACATTGTTGATGCTACAAATTATGTAATGGCGGAACTTGGTCAGCCTATGCATGCCTTTGATAAGTCGTATATTAAGGGCGGGATTATTGTAAGACGCGCAAAAAAAGATGAAAAAATTACAACATTAGACGGCGTTGAAAGAATTCTGGATGAAACAATGCTCGTTATTTCTGACCACGAAAAGCCTGTTGCCATTGCGGGAGTTATGGGAGGTGAAAATTCTGAAATTAATAATGGCACTACTGAAATCATTTTGGAATCAGCAAATTTTAGAGCTGAAAATATTCGAAAAACTTCAACAAAATTGGGCATTAGAACGGAAGCTGTTCAGAGATTTGAAAAAGCTTTAGATCCTTTAATGGCTGAAACCGCAATCAAGAGACTCGCAGAGCTGATTTTAAAATTATGTCCCGATGCAAAGGTCACAGGACCCCTTGCTGACTCGAAAAAATTCAACACTAAAAAAACCGTTGTTAACGTTGATATTGAAAAACTATGTTCAAAAATCGGGGTAAAAATTTCTCTAGCGCGGATTAAAAAAATATTAAAATCTCTGGAGTTTGGAGTAACTCAAAAATCCGCAAAGGTTTTAAAAGTTACAGTTCCATCATTTAGAGCAACAAAAGATATTGATATTCAGGATGATCTTGTTGAGGAAGTTGTAAGGTTATACGGGTATGACAATGTTAAAGAAATTATGCCCAGCCTTCCGATACGTCTTCCTTTATATAACAAAGAACGAGCATTGAAGCATCAGGCTAGACGGCTTCTTTCCTATATGTTTGGCATGCAGGAAGTATTTAATTATTCATATTACGGACATGATGAAATGAAGAAATCCTTAATAGATGCTGAAAAATTTGATCGAGAGCATATTAAGTTAGAGAATTTTCTTTCCGCTGAACAAACGCATTTAAAAATTTCTTTGGTTCCAAATTTATTAAAAAATGTTGTTTCTAATCTTCGTTATTTTTCTGAATTTAAATTGTACGAAGTTGGAAGAGTATATAGTGAAGTTGGAGAATTTTTTCCATTGGAAGAAAAGTGGATAGGCGGAGTTGTTGTAAATAAAGGCAAAAATAGCGAGTCTCCATTTTTTAAAGTAAAGAAAATTGTTGAGGAATTCTTGAAAATATTTTTAAAAATGAATTTTGAAATTGTTAAAGCTAAGGATGAACCGCCTTATTGTCATCCTTCAAGATCAGCAAGAGTAATGGTGGAGGGGAAAGCTGTTGGCGGAATTTTTGAGGTTCATCCGCAAGTATTAAAAAACTGGGGAATTGATGCAGAAACCGCAATGTTTGAATTAAATTTTACACAGCTCTGCACATTTAATGATGTTATTGCAAAATACGAACCCATACCAAAATTTCCGGGTCTCGAAATCGATGTTTCTGTTGTTCTGGAAAATAAAGTTAAGGCAGAAGAAGCTGAAAATGCAATTCGCAGCGCTGAAAAAGATTTAATAGCACGCATAAAATTATTTGATATTTATAAAGGAGAAAATATTGAGCGCGGCAAAAAAGCCCTTGCTTACAGAATTTTATTACAGTCAAAAGACCGCACACTCACCGACATCGAAATGTCCGGTATTCAGAAAAAGATTTTTGAAAATCTTCAGAAACTCGGAGGAGTAATTAGAGGAATTTAGGTGGGACCCAAGGAAGACTCTGCATTTAGTCTTGTCTTCACTTGGGTAAATTGATATCGCGGACCAACAGCACTTTTACATGCGTCGTCTGCGAATAAAAGCGCACAGCAGGGCTGCAAGCAGCCACAAGCTTACGCCCGAGGAACCAGTTGTCTGGCACCCCGATTTCGAATAGGTCCATCCGGTTTCGTCCTGCTTAGCGAACCAGCTTCCGTCCGGTCTTAAGGCGATGGTTTCCCCCTGCTGAACGATGTACACATGCCTGTTTTTGCATGTGGCATTTTCGCCCGCACAAGAGTAGACCGCCGTTTCCCCTTCAACTGACTTGATTACTGAGAGCGTTTCGAAGTCGTGCTGGATTCCGATGCTAACTGTAAGGTCTGGGTCAACCAGATGCCCAAGGTTTGTAATCTCAAATGGTAAGGCGTACGTTTTCACGTAAACCTCACCGCGCTTAAGCTGTCCCGTCATTTGAAAGACGTTGAGCTCCAGCGCGGTGTCTCTGAGGAGAACAACCTTTACCCCGCTCGGCAAGTTTACCGGCGGGCAGGTAGCCTCGGCACTCTCAACCGACCACAATTCGCCCTGTTCATCGAGCTGGATAGGTTCGCAGGCGCTAGCCATAAGAAAGACCTCTGATAGAACGGCGGGAGACGCGAACCCGGGAGAGCCCTGTAGGGCACCGGTGGCGCAGATGGCCGCCACCTGGACCAAAGAGCTCAAGGTGGCACCTCCGATCTTGCGGAAGGAATCCGCAACTCACGCGCCAATAAACTACCTCCTCCAAAAGGACACGAACACACTCTGCGGTGTTGCAGATATCAAGGAATTGCTCCTTAACTTGGACTTTCCACTGAGTGTGTTATACCCTTTTGAGGAAAAAATTGTATTTTCAAATAGCAGGAGGCGCAAAAAACTTAATTTCGGATACTATAATGGTTTTTTTAAAATAATCAAGTTTTTCTTGACTTTTAGAGGTTTTTCGCAAATAATAAGGATGGAGAAAGTAACAAACATTGTATGGGTAGGACGGATGTACATAACGGCGGATTTGATATCCCTGTTGGTGGGCAAACTCCCGCAGCAAGACCACAGGGTTCTTCAATGAATTTTTTAAAGAAAATTGGTTTTCCTTTAGCAGCGCTTTCAATGCTTGCAATAAATCCTGCCTGCAGCAAAGAAGATATGCAGAATGCAAGAACTCAGGTTGCAAACGCCGCAACACCTAAAACTCCAGAACAAGATTCTACCTATGATTGTGTGCCTTTTAGCGGATGCTCTGTAATGGCTAAGGATCCGGTAACAAATCAGTTCTATTTAATGCTGGGTGTTGCACAAGGAACTTCAATACCTGCAATTATAAAAATTTTTGATAAAAATGGAAATATTTTAACCAGTGTTAATCATACAATTGACGGCGGTAGAAAAATAACACCGGAAGGGGTCTTTTTTATGGGAAAAAAGGTAGCTTCTTTCCCATCATTTAATGCCGCCGCTGCAGATCAAATTGTAATAGATTATGGTGAGGGTCAATCAAACGCCTGGTCAGTGGAACCACCAACAAGCGTTGCCGAGAATCCTGATGATTAATTATGATTTTTTCGCTATTTTCACATTTATAGTATGAATAATATTTCTGAAAAAATTAAAGCTGTCCTGCTTGCAAGAAGACAGAGACTTTTTAAGGCAGGCTCCGCAGGAACAGGTAAATTTCCTTTAAAAAAAGTACTTCTGTGGGCGCTTATTGGTTTTGTTGGTCTTATAATTGCGTCTATTATATTTTTCGCGATTTTTATTGCCGTACTCAGCATCGGTCTTCCTGATGTTAGAGATATCGACAAACTTTCTGTTGCGCAGTCCACTACTATTTACGACAGGGAGGGGAATATTTTGTATGTAAAACATGGGGATGAAAACAGAAAATATGTTCCATATGAACAGATTTCTCCAAATCTTGTTAACGCAACAGTTTCTATTGAAGATGAGGAATTCTGGACTCATCAAGGCTTTGATATTCCGGGTATTATTGCCGCGGGTTTGCATGAAACTCTTGGTATTGGATCCGCAAGAGGCGGTTCAACAATCACGCAACAGTATGTTAAAAATGCCTTTTTATCCAATGAACACAGTTACACGCGTAAAATAAAAGAGCTTATTCTCGCTGTTCGTCTTGAGCAGGCATACGACAAACAAAAAATTATGGAGCTTTATTTAAATAAAATTCCATATGGAAATACAGCTTACGGAATTGAAAAAGCAGCTGAGATTTATTTCGGCAAAAAAGCGATTGATCTTGATATTGCGGAAAGCTGTATTTTGGCCGCACTTCCGCAGGCGCCAAGTTTTTATAATCCTTACGGGTCAAACAGGTATTCGGAACTTTTAATTTCAGTTGAAAGACTTCAGGAGCTGGGAATTTATGAGGCTTCAAGATTAACAAGGGATATAGATTATAAAATGGGTCTTATTGGCAAATCATATCTGGTTGATGAAACGCGCTATATTTATCTGCCGGGCAGAGCTGATCTTATTTTAAGAAAAATGGCTGAAGACGGATATATAACTCTTGAAGAAAAAAATGCGGCATTTGGCGAGCTTGGTACTATTGAAATTACTGAACATATTGAGAAAATCGCAGCTCCTCATTTTGTATTTTATATAATTGAACAGCTTGAAGAGAAATATGGCAAAGAAGTTGTTGAGCAGGGAGGTCTGCAGGTTTATACAACCATTGATCCGCAGCTGCAGGAAATAGCTGAAACTGCGGTTCTTGAGGGTGTTGAATCAAATAAGGCAAGATTTAACGCGACAAACGGAGCCCTGGTTGCCATTGATCCGGCAACAGGACAAATTTTAAGCATGGTCGGTTCAAAAGATTATTATGATACTGAAATTGACGGTAATGTTAACATAGCAACCGCGTACAGACAGCCGGGATCATCGTTTAAGCCTTATGTTTATGCGATGGCTTTTTACAACAGGTACGCGCCGGCAACTGTTATATATGATACCCGAACTCAATACGGGGCAGGAACTCCACCTAATAACTATGACGGCACTTTTAGAGGTCCAATGAGCATAAGATGGGCGCTCGGGCAATCCAGAAATATTCCGGCTATTAAAGCTTATTATCTTGCCGGAGAACAGAAGCCGGTTTTGGATCTTGCCCAGAGAATGGGTGTTCATTTTTTAAGCACAGATACGGAATTCGGATGGCCGCTTGCGCTCGGAGCTGCTGAAATCACACTTCTTGATCATACCGCGGGCTTTAGTGTTTTTGCGGCAGGCGGAAAGCGTATGCCTATAACAGGTATTTTAAAAGTAACCAATGCGCAGGGTGATTTTTTTGAACAGTTTGATGAAAATAAAAAACCTGAGGAGGTTCTGGATCCGCAGGTGGCTTATTTAATTACAAGCATTTTAACTGACCACTCAGTGAGCCTTGGTCAGAATTTATGGATTTCAAATTTAATTACAGGTGTTAAAACAGGAACTTCAAATAAAAAAGTTGGAACTGTTAATTACCCAAGTAATTTGTGGTGTATGGGTTATACAACAAAAATTGCCGTTGGCGTTTGGACTGGAAATTCGGATGACAGAAAAAGCGGCAATATGTATTTAAATGCAGATGGTTACAATGCTTCGGCTCCAATTTGGCGAAATTTCATGATACAGGCAGCGGAGCTTAAAGGCTGGGGGCCCGAGGAATTCCCGATGCCTCCCGGAATTCAAAAAGTTGCCGTAAGTGCGGCAACAGGTAAACTGCCGGGCGGCGGCAGCGAAGGCATAAGAGAAGACTTTTTTGCAAGTTTTGGATTGCCGACAGAGGTTGATAATTCATTTAGCAGAGTAAAGGTTGATACGCGAAATAATCTTCTTGCGAATGATTTCTGCCCGAAGGAATTTGTTCAGGAAAAATCATTCAGAATTCATCAGGATGTTGTGACAATTTATCCCAGCTGGAATGCCGGGGTTGCTGCATGGGCGGCAGGAGTGGCTTTAAAAGCCGCTGAAGACGGAAGTGCCCCTACCGCAGTTGGCGCACCCCCAACAGAAGTCAGCCCTTTATGTTCAGAAGCGCAGTTAAAATCAAACCGTTCAATAAGAATTACATCACCCGGAAATTATTCTATTGTCGAGCCGGGCAGAACTACTATTGCTGTTGATGTATCCTCTGATTTTCCAATTGAAAAAGTTGTTTATTATATGGACGGGCAGCTGCAGAATACTATAAGAACAGCGCCGTATACCGGAGAAATTCGTATATCAAATTTTGCTGATCCGGGTTCTATTCATTCAGTCCGCGCTGTTATAACAGATATTAACGGTTATTCAGCTGAATCATCTATTGAAGTGCGTATGGCTGGTGAAGGTGGAGGAGATAATCCCGCAACACCGGATCCGACAATAAACACTTAAATTATTTTTGAAAAGAATAAACCGTTGCCTATTTTAAGTAACTGGCTTTCAAGCTGGGGAGAATTGAATATGTGTTTTTTGTAGTCTGCAAGCTCTTTTTCATGGGTTAAAGCATTATCGGCAATTATTAATCCGCCTTTTTTCATATGGAATAAAAATGCTGTCAAGTATGAAATATATTCGACTTTTGTTGCATCCAGAAAAAGAAGGTCAATCATATCGTTAACAGGAACGTCGGGCGCGTGGCCTTTTAATTGAATTACAAGATTTTCAACACCCACTTTTGTAAAATTTTCATGCGCGGTTTGGTACCTTTTTTCATGCGATTCAACTGTATATAATTTGCCTCCTGTATGGCTTAAAGCTTCGGCTATCCAGATACCTGAATAACCGATGGAAGTGCCGATTTCCACAACCTTTTTAAAATTATTTTCTCTGATTAATTTGTTTAAAAATTCTCCTGTTTCATGAGTAATAATCCAGTAAGGATTTCCGTTTTCTTTGGAAAAATTTTCAATTTCTTGCAGTACGGTTTGGATTTTTTGGTTCATTTGATGATGTGAAATAATTTTTCTCAAGGAAATTTTTTAGTTCATGAAAGGCCTTGCCTCTGTGGCTTATTGTGTTTTTTTCTTTTTTCGAGAGAGCAGAATAAACTTTGTTGTACCCGATCGGCCTGAAACAAGAACTTAAAGGAATGCCTTTCCTTAGTGGAGCTTCAAGCGTCCGTGTAATCACTCCCTCTGTCTGCCCTTTAAATAAAAATATTTCACCGGGGAATTTTTCAGAATCTGTAAATGCTGCGCAGCATACAAAGCGTGCGGTTCTTTTTTCATCGGGAACGCCCTCCATAACATTCATAAAATATTCAATCCATTCTTTGTCGGATGCTTTTTCACCCGCGCCCCATCTTCTTGTTTTTACTCCAAGCTGACCGCCTAAGGCATCAACAATAATACCGGAATCTTCGCCGATTGTGGGCATGCCTGAAATTTCCGCATAATGAAGCGCTTTTAGCGTTGCGTTTTCCTCGAAAGTTTCACCATGCTCCTCAAAATTTTCATCTTTTAAAACACGGTTGAGTTTGCCCGAATGCAGATGATAAAACTCCGCGGGAAGATCATTCAGCACTTCACAGATCTCGCAGTATTTTCCTTCGTTTGTTGTTGCTATAAGTATTTTTTGCATAAATAAAATCAGTTTTATTTGCTTGACCAAAATTTTGTAACAGTCCACTCAAGTCCTTTTTGTTCGTAAGAATAATATTTGGTTGCCCTTCCATCAGTAATCTCAACCGTAGCATGCGTCGCGTCGGTATAGTAAACATTAACAGTGGAAGCACTTTTACCGGATATCAATTCTTTAATGATTGATTTGTCAAAAACGGGTTCGCTCTGCAAAGATGATGTTCCGTAATATGAAACAAAGCAGCCGTCTTCTTTAATCTTTTTTAAAAGAACATTTTTACTGAGAGACAGGACCTGGTCATCATATGTTTTTGAAAAAGTTGATGGCGCCGGTGTTGTTTCCTCCGGAGTTACCTGCGGCGTTTCTGGAACTATGTTTTCAGGCTGTACATCATTTGTTTCTTCTGGCAGCTGTTCTTCTTCAACAGGTTCAGAAAGAGAATCCTGAGTTTGCTCGGCGGGAAGGGCTGCATCTTCAGTCTCGGTTTCGGTTTGTCCTGTTTGCTGATCAATTTTTGAGTCCTGGGTTGCCTGAGAATTTGCCACGGGAGTATCCGCAGATGTTGTTGAGGGGGCGGAAGTTGTTACAGCCGGCGTTGTTTTAACGGTCGTAGAAGGCTGTGATTTTTGAGTGGTGGTTTCGGCAAACTCATTTAAAGTTCTTTTTCCCATATCATTTATATCGAGAACTAAAAGTTCGGGTTTAGATTTTTCAATTTTTTCAGTTGTTTTTTCAGGTGTTGCAGAAATAGTCGGCTTGTCTTCAATTGTTTTTGTTGGTGAAAGAGGAAATTTAAAATTGTTTGCAGCAAAAACTATTAAAAGAAGTGCAAATAATGATGCGGGCACGCCGATAAACTGGTAGCGCCAAGTGTGCCAGAAGCTGACTTTTTCAACAGGATTAATTCTCTCAACCGGCATAGGTTCTTCTATGGGTTCAATAGGCTGATATTTTAAGTCCTGAATTTTAAGTTCAAGAGAACTTTTTATACGATTTTTAATTTCAGGATCAAGTTCAATCTTCTCCTGGCGTTTAGCTTTAAGGAAAAATTGTGATATATCCCCGAAATAATTACTGTTTCTGCGCATATTTTTATTAGATTTTTTTAAGGTCATGTTTTGACGGGAGCAATGATTTGGCTTTTTTTAGGGTTCTGTAGACTTTTACGCCCACATTCGTTACTGAGAGTCCAAGAATGTCAGCTATTTCAATATTTGAAACGTTTTCAAAGAATTTTAGTCGTATAATTTCCTGTTCCTCGGGTTCAAGCTTGCCCATCATTTCTTTGACCTGTCTCTGCAACAACTCGGAATCAACTATCTGCACAATATTTTCGTTGGGATCTGATATTTTTCGCGCTTCTTCTATAGGATCATATCTTGTATGCTCCGACTTTTTGTACCATTTAATTACATTATTATGAGCGATCCTATAAAGCCAGGAAGAAAACGGATACCCCTGATGAGTGTAGTCTTTTATATGGGACAATGCGTCAAGAAATGTCTGGCTCAAGATATCGTGGGCGGAATCCCTGTCGTTGCCTGTTCTGCGTGCTATGTAGCGGTAAATCTGGTCAACATATTTGTCATAAAGAACAAGGAACTTACTAGAGTCCCTTTTTGCCTCTTCGATCTGTCTTTTCTCTATTTCCAGTGGATTTACGCCTCCCATACCCTATATTTACAAATGTAAGGTATTCTTTATGCCAAAATTCTTCCTAATTGTCAAGTAAACTGTGTGCAAATGGGTAAAGATTGGAGGGGAAGTTTCATTACAAAGAGCCCTCACCCAATGGATGAGAGCTCTTAACTAGTCGGTACGGTCGTAATCTAGCCAAATATATTATATCACACTGGTCAGTGGCTAAAGACAAGGGGAATCGAACCCCTAACGATCCTAAAAAAAACGCGTAGACAAAAAATAGCCGTAGATATATATTGCAAGGGCTAAATTTAAGATTTAACAATATATTTATGGCTGAATCATTAATGGATTTAAAGGTCGGAAAAGTCGTTAAAATCAAGGACGATCCGTACGTGATTGTTAGAAGCGAATTTAACCGCAAACAGCAGCGAAAACCTGTTATGCGTACAAAACTTCGAAATTTAAAAAACAACTCAGTTCTTGAAAAAACATTTCTTTCAGGCGAGGCTTTTGAATTTGCCGATATAAAAACACAGAAAATCCAGTTTCTTTATAAAACCGCTACCGAAGCGTTTTTCATGAATGAACAGACTTTTGAGCAGTTTGAGATGCCTCTTGAAATGATTGAGGGCGTTGTTCCTTATTTACAGGACGGCATAACAGTTGACGGAGTGTTTTATGAGGATCATATGATTTCGATTTCAGTCCCTCCAAAAATGGTATTTAAAGTTATTGAAACTACGCCAGGGGTTAAGGGAGATACCGCTACAGGAGGCACAAAAGCCGCAACTTTAGAAACCGGCTTGGTTGTAAATGTTCCTTTGTTTGTTAATGAAGGAGATAAGGTTAGAGTGAATACGGAGACGGGGGAATATGTAGAAAGAGCGAATTAATTTTATTTCTCCTTCATTGTAAAAACTCCGTCCCAATCGGGGGCAGGAGGGAAGTCGCGCAGAATTTCGGAGCGCTGGAGGTAAAGGTTTGAAGGCCCGTCGTCAGGAAAAATTCTGAGTGCTTCTTTAAATGCATTATTTGCTGCATTAAAGTCGTGCGCAGTATAGAGTGCCAAGGCTTTGTTATAAGCTGCAAGCAGTTCTTCGCCAGTTTTACTAAGAACTCCTTTACGTGCAAGAAGTTCATAAACATGAACAGGTTTATCTTTGCCCTTAACTTTTATAAGGTCAAGTTCGCGTGTAATAAAGCCATCTTCAAGTTTTGAATGGGTTGTTTCGCTTATCATTATATGAGTTGAATATTTTTTATTGGCACCTTCAAGCCGCGATCCAAGGTTCACCTGGTCGCCCATTATAGTATAGTCAAATCTTTTTTCTGAACCAACGTTTCCAACAATTACCTCGCCAGTGTTTATTCCAATACGAAAATCAAGCAGAGGTTTATTCTCTTTTTTCCATTTATCGTGAAGATTTTGTAAAGCTGCACGCATCTGAAGAGCTGTAACGCATGCTTTATTTGCATGGTCTGTCTGCTCAACCGGAGCGCCAAAGTAAGCCACAATTGCATCGCCAACATATTTATCTAACGTGCCTTCATTCTGCATTATTATGTTTGTCATTTCAGATAAATATTCATTAAGCTGTGCAACTAATTCTTCTGGAGAAAGTTTTTCAGAAACAGAGGTGAAATTTTCAATATCGCTGAAAAAAACAGTAACCTCTCTTTTAACACCACCCAGATGAAGCGTGTCAGGATTATCAATTACAGCGTGCATAACATTCGGACTCAAATAACGTCCGAAAGCATTTTGAATGTAAGATTTTTCACGAAGTTCAGCAAAATATTTATAGATTAAAGACCCAAAATACGTCAGCAGAATCGCAATATACGGATAAACCATGTTTATAATAACACCGTTATAATATGCGGCATGGGCTGTTAATGTATATCCAATACCCAGTAACAATGCGAATAAAATTCCGAACCAGATATTGAGGAAAACAAGAATCATGGCACCTGCAAAAGCTATTAATGCAATGATGCCAATCTGTTCAAACACAGTAACATTGCGGAGAAACTTGCCCTCTAAGATAGTCTGAATTGCGTTGGCATGAACTTCGACACCTGGCATGGGAGCTACGGAGCTGGTTGATGTATACATAAAATCCTGTGAAGCGGTTTTGCTTGTTATGCCTATTAAAACAATCTTATTTTTAAAGTCGTCAGGGCTGAATTGATTATGATAAATATCGGTAAATGGAATATATTTGTAAGAATTTGACGGTCCAAAATAATTGATGTTAAAGAGATTATTTTCAGCGGGAATATTTTCACTATTTAATTTAATATCTAAAAATAAATTCGCAACTACGTATCCGAATGCGGAGTATTCTTTATTATTTTCATCTCCATAAGTTAATGGGAATTTTCTTACTAGACCATCGGGATCAGAAAGTACTTTTGTAATACCAATTTTCAAATTGTCTGACAAAAAAGATTTTTCAGGATAAATGAGTTTATTAGAATCTATTTGTGTGGTGCCATTTAAATTCAGTTCATCCGTATATGCTGCAAGCACAATATTATTGTTGTTTTTAATTGTTTCAGCTAAATCTTTATCTTCAGGATGGATATTGTTTAACGGGGAATATTTACTGATTTCTTCGAAAAGTTTTTCTTTTGCTTTAGTTTCATCAAGCGTGTAAAGAAGTTCAAATAAATTTTTGAGTTTATTATCACTGATGCCTTTTGTTTTGTTGTATAAAAGGAGATCGAAGCCGATAACTTTAGCTCCTGCTTTCTCAAGTTTTTGTATTACTTCTGCATAGTATGTTCTGCTCCAATCTGCAAAACGGCCAAGATTATTTGCAGGGTCAATGCTTGCGTTATCAATAGCAACAATAACAATATCTTTACTTGGTTCGTTTCTTGTAAAAAGAGAATTTGTTAATTTTAAATGCCAAGAATTAAAAGGATTTAAAAGAGTTAGGATTAAAGAAATCATCGTAACTGCAAATCCAATTATTACTGCAAAAATTAATTTTTTTATATTTTTATTTTTGTTTTCAGACATGATTTTAGATTATCTATATATTTTAGCACAAAAAAGAGCCCCCTGCACGCACGAATGATGCGGAGGGGGCTCTTGGGGAATCGATCTCGCGGCGCCGGACTTAATATTAGCGGCGCTTCAAGATACACTAACGAGCTGTCTGCATGGCCTGCGCATGAATGCGCATCCAGGCAAGGAACAGTCAGGAAAACTAAGGAATAATGGTTGTAAAATCATACCAACATTTTTTATCGAAACCTATGGAGGCTCCCGGATACTTGGCAATGCAGACGTCAACCGGTGAATCGGCTATGCTTCCAACAACCGTTCCGGTTGCAAGAACCTGATTTTGAGCCTGCAGATGAGTATTGGTAATCTGTATTCCTCCAGCCCAGAAAACAACGCCGTTTCCAAAGTTGCACCCATTCGCACCCATAGGAACATCAGTGGCTCCTTCATGGACAGTCTGCTGCCATGCCTCCGTGATCTCGAGTTCGCCCATGATAAGTTCTAGCAGATTAAAGGTGTCGTATCTCTGATTGTCTGCATTCCTATGGCTTACCTGTTTAAAGCCGAGATACGTTTCGCAGTCCCAATTTCCCGAAACTACGAGTTGGGTTGGAGAACATGACTCCGCCGGGCTGTTGTAAAAATCACCGATAAAGGTATTGGAGCCAGGCAGGCAATCAAAGTTGCTGCCGAAAATCGTACAGGTTACGTTGGAGGTGCCGCGCATGTAGCTTGTGCAGGAAACACTACTTATCGTGGGAGCAGGCAAAGTCTGATTTACGCAGCTTCCGTTTATGCAGTTTTCATCGTTACCGCAAGAATTCCAGTATTCGTACTCACACTGATTTGCCGCGCAAATTTCCACATTATTTCCATTGCAGCGAGTTTGGCCGGTAGAACAGACTACATTGCAGCCCGGATCAAGACACTCATCATCGTATCCTGGAAGATTTGTATGGCATCCGTTTTCGCAGTACTCTACGGAAACCGTTATGCTGTTGAAGCAATATACGATGTCATCGTCATTACCAGGATAATTTGTGAGCTCTTCATTCCTGCCGCAGTAGTATCCGTTTCCGCTACTTACTGAGGCACATGGATCGATCGGTGGATCGATAAGTCCGCTGCAGTTCGGCGCATTCACGCAGTCCGGATCATCGCAGTCGGTTAGACCGTCCCAATTATCATCCACTCCATTACT
>Ga0315273_10001300_pt1 | contig 28244 bp, 28 predicted proteins | sample YL17G02_0_MG_FD_205753 | JGI IMG/M metagenome (GOLD analysis project Ga0315273, IMG submission 205753) | Sediment microbial communities from Yellowstone Lake, YNP, Wyoming, USA - YL17G02_0 | ecosystem: Environmental > Aquatic > Freshwater > Lake > Sediment | place: USA: Wyoming | collected... | reverse complement strand
ATCTTTCTGGAGACGTTTTAATATAAACAGTTTTGTGAACAGGAAATTCCTCAGCAAATGTGTCAAACCAACTTAAATAAATTTTATAATTTACTTCTTCAATCTTTTTAGAGTCATATAACATTTTTGCAAATACCATTTTGTCTGTATATAAACTTCTCTCTGATATTATAATATAAGGTTTTTCATCAAAATTTTTCAAATACTCACCTAAAATCTTTTTCTTTGTGTCTCTTAAAACTTTTAACCTTGAAACGTATGCCATCATTTGAAATGAAAATGAGTATTTCTCTTGGTCTTCATAAAACTTTTCTAACATTGTTACGCCATTTTCATCTTGAATTTTTTCCCAATCATCAACAGGTTCTTTCAAAAATAATACATGACTATTACCATCGTAGTGCTCTTTTAATTTAGCTAAGAGAGTTGATTTTCCTGAGCCAATGTTTCCATCAATTGACACAATTGTAGAATTAATTTCGTTGAAATTCATTTTTACTATATTATACTCTTAAATTTATATATTTTTTTTATTCAATTTTATTAATAAAAAAAATTGAATAAAAAAATAAACTTAAAGCTATCAATATAACATTAAATACTTACCCCAACAATGGATTTAAAACAAAGAAAACTAAATCGTTCTGAATGGAACTCTATTGAGGTCGCTGTGTCTAAAACAGAAATTGACGTGTTACGTCTTATTATTGCTGGCTTTAGCGATGTCAATATTAGAATTAACAATAACAATTCCATCTTTACGTTTTTAAAGATGGAATACAATGAAAAAATGGAAGACCAATTGTATAATAAATATTTGTGTGAAAGAGTTAAAAAAATTGAATCCGAGCTTAAAAAATTAAATCTTGAGTATAAGGCTATGAAAATTGACAACAAAGATAAAATTAATTCAGCGGATAAAATACGGCTAGAAAGATATGATGAAAAAACGCTTAAAAAAAATGATATATATGAATTATTGCTTTTAAATCATATTGAGAAAGTCTTATATTATTTTCCAAAAACTGAATGCGTAAAGTTATTTAGTTTTCATTACTATACTCTTTACAAATTAATTAGAAATAATATTGCCAGATTAAATCGTCACATTATCGAAATTACGAATAGAGTATTAAAAATGTTCGAAGTAAATATTAATATTTCTGTTGTTATTGAAAATGCAGTTGAGTTTATTGAGAAAAATGATAGTCTTTTAAAATACAACGACCTTTGTCTTTACGAACATCAAAAGGAAATATTTACTGCTTTTAAAAATGAAACGCCCAAACTTGTATTATATATGGCACCAACTGGAACTGGAAAAACGCTTACACCAATTGCTTTATCTGAAAAGAAAAGAGTGATATTTGTTTGTGCTGCAAGACACGTTGGGTTAGCTTTGGCGAAAGCGGCTATTTCAGTTAATAAAAAAATAGCCTTTGCGTTTGGCTGTGCAAGTGCTGATGATATTAGATTGCATTATTTCGCAGCCAAGGTTTTTACAAGAAATAAACGCACTGGTGGGATTGGAAAAGTTGATAATAGTGTTGGCGACAATGTTGAAATAATAATTTGCGATATTAAATCATATTTGCCTGCAATGTATTATATGCTCGCCTTTAATAAAGCGACTGATATGATAATGTATTGGGATGAACCTACTATTACAATGGATTATGGAGAACACGAATTTCATACCACAATTAGAAAAAATTGGAAGAAAAATTTGATACCTAACATTGTATTATCGTCTGCGACTTTACCCAAGTTGATTGAATTAACTGAAACCATACCCGACTTCTTAAATAAATTTCCTGGAGCAGAAATTTGCAACATTGTAAGTCACGATTGTAAAAAATCTATTCCTATTATTAATAAAGATGGCTATGTAGTACTGCCTCATTATTTAAACGAAAATTACGACGAAATGGTTGTGACAGCTGAACATTGTCAAAACTACTTAACTTTACTTAGGTATTTTGATTTAAAAGAAGTGGTTGACTTCATTTCATACGTACTTAATAATAATTTATCTAATAAAAAAATGAAGCTAGAGAGACATTTCGAAACGTTAAATGATGTAAATATGAAAAATATTAAAATTTATTATGTTAAGCTTTTACAAAATATTGTTAGAGAAAATTGGAGCGTAATGTATTCACACTTTAAAAATAACAGGGCTCCAAGAATTATTGAAAATGATAAAATTGACCCAAAAGGAAATAAAATTACGAAGATGCAAAGTCTTGGAACTAGTTTATCTAAAAGCGAAAAAATGACTGGAATGGTTAAAGGAACTTCTGGTGCTTATGTTACAACTAAGGACGCATATACTTTAACAGATGGTCCAACTATATTTATATCAAATGAAATTGAAAAAATAGCTAAATTTTGCATTCAACAAGCTAATATTCCGGCTATTGTTATGGATGAAATAATGAAGAAAATTGACTATAACAATGTAATTAATGAGCGGTTGCATTTATTAGAATCTGAAGTAGAAATTATTAAGGAACAGGCTGATAAAAAAGCCAAGAATGAAGTGTCAGGATTTCACGCTGGAATAAAAGTAAATAGTAGAAATAAATCGTCAAAGGATTCTAAAAAAATGAATAGAGAGACTGATGAAGAAAAAGCAAGTAAAGGTGAAGTTAGCAAACTTACAAATGAAATCAATTCGCTTAGGGCAATGATTAAATCGGCGACGTTAAATGACACATTTATTCCTAATAAAAAAATGCACTTAGACAAATGGGCTGAAGAACTAGAAAAAGGAGCTTTTACTAGTAACATTGATGAAAATGTTGTTAGCGATATAATGGCTCTTAATGGCGTAGACAATTCTTGGAAAGTGCTTCTTATGATGGGAATTGGTGTGTTTATTAATCACGAAAACATTACTTATACAGAAATTATGAAGCGACTCGCAGACGAACAGAAGTTGTATATGATTATAGCTTCAAGTGATTATATTTATGGCACTAACTATCAATTTTGCCACGGTTACTTAAGTAAAGATTTAGATTTAACGCAAGAAAAAATTGTTCAGGCTATGGGTAGAATTGGTAGAAACAATATTCAACAAACTTATACAATCCGCTTTAGAGATGACCAACAAATTCTTAAGTTGTTTACATCTGAGACCGATAAACCAGAAATTATAAATATGAATATATTATTTAATACTCGTAAGCTAATTTGGCAGGATAACCAATATATTGAAGTTCAAGATGATGAAGAGCCTTTGGATTATGGTTCAAATGAAGAAGAAGAGGAAGACGACGAAGAAGAGAAAGACGAAGATAATTAAATATAAATTTATAAACTTTATATAAAATATAAAAAATAAAAAATTTTTTATTTTTTTTGTAAATAAAATATAATTTTTTACATAGTTTTGCACATATTTATCATTACGTAATGTATTTAAAGGCGTTTCAAAAGGTACAATAATTAATATCAATATCAATATCATTTATAACAATTAAATATTTATCTGAATCTCACATAAAAAGCCAAGTTAGTATAAACACCATTAAATTTCTCTCTTACAGTTACATCAAATTCGCCAACAAATGCAGGTGCATCTTCAGAAGCTCTTATTCCAGGTATATTTTGTCCAGCTTCCACAATTTCTATTTCTTGATTTGGGTCAATTTGAAACGTTTCATAAGCTTTGTTTTTTGCGAATTCAATCAAATTTTTAGTGCAAATATTTGTTGGCACCTCAAATATAGCATTTTCACAAGTATAAGCGACTTTAAAATAAATCAATGCTATTCCATTATTGTTATTCGGTGTTGTCATCTTTCGGTATATTAGTATGAATTTAATTACTTAAGATATTTTATTTCAATTTTTTTGTTTTTTAAATTTATATTTTTATACCAATAAACAAGCAAAATTTTTCTATGCTTTGCTCTACTATTTTAAACCCATTCTCTTCCAACAATGTCTTCATTTTGCTTCCTTCTTTTTCCGCAATAATATTACCGTATTCGTCTTGTGGCGACCATCTTTTCGTTGGCTCTATAATATATAATTTTCCGCCACTTTCTAGAATACGGTTTGATTCTTGAATGTATTCTCTACAATTAGAACCCCACATTGCTAAGGATAAAATACTTATTTCAACAAAGTCGTCTTCTAGTGGAGTATTTGAAATATCACATGATATAATTGTATCATTTGATGAAATATGGTCGTAATTAATAAATTTAAATCTGTTATCATTTTGGAAATAATTGGCTATTTGTGCTTTGCCGCAACCCATATCTACTACTTGTTTTGTGCGTTTGGTTTTAATTTTATTTAGTTCTTGAATAACACGGTTACGCGGAATGTCTTCTTCTGGAAATGATTTTTCATTTTCTTCTGCTATTTGGTGGTATTTATGCCATATATCTGGATTATTATTGAACTCTTGATGAAGATTTTTTGAATTCATCGTTTTATAGCGTTGATGTAAGACAGATATTTCTGATTTCACTCTTTCTCTCTTTTGTTCTTGTGATTCTTCTTTTTTTGTCGATGGTTTTTTAAGTTTCATAGATTTTTTAGAAGTTGGTATTATTATGAATTCTTCTTTTTCTTCTATTATTGACGATGATGTGATAGATTGAGTGGCTGAATTGTCATCTATTGAACGCCATCCTTTTAAATTCAAATCTAAATAATCACGAACTTCATCAGAACAATTAGAGCTGCCTTTTCCTTTCAATGCTCGTTTCCAATTACTGAGTTTTTTCGCATCTTTATGTTCTTGTTCTAATTCTGGAGTATTTCGGTTTTTTTTATTATGTATATTTCTTGGTATTAAATTTAAATTATTTTCAACTCTTTTATTTGCTCTTTCTACAATTGCTTTTGCATCTTCCATTGCTTTTTTATCTAAATCTTGTCTCCAGTCTTTTAAATTTAAATCTAAATAATCACGAACTTCATCAGAACAATTAGAGCTGCCTTTTCCTTTCAATGCTTGTTTCCAATTATAGAGTTTTCCCGCATCTTTATATTCTTGTTCTAATTCTGGAGTATTTCGGTTTTTTTTATTTTGTATGCCTCTTGGTATTAAATTCAATTCACTTTCAACTCTTTTATTTGCTCTTTCAACAATTGCTTTTGCATCTTCCATTGCTTTTTTATCAAAATTTTGTTCTTTTCTCCAATCTTTTAAATTTAAATCTAAATAATCACAAACTTCATCAGAACAAATACTTGTACTTTTACCTTTCAATGCTTGTTTCCAAACACTGAGTTTTTGCGCATCTTTATGTTCTTGTTCTAATTCTGGAGTATTTCGGTTTTTTTTATTTTGTATATTTCTTGGTAATAAATTCAATTTATTTTCAACTCTTTTATTTGCTCTTTCAACAATTGCTATCGCAACTTCCATAGGGTCATATTTAATGACTTCGCAATCTATAACACAGCTACATATATCTTTCGTTATATCAAAATCTCTACTTATATTCCATAACACCTTTATATCTGAATTTGTGTGGACTTTAAAATTCATTCTATTTTCTCTCTTTAAACCATTTAATAAGGTTGTACTTCTTTTACTTCCTTGTTTATCTTTCTTTACAATCGGTTGATAAATTGTTTCTTGGTCTTGGTCTTCTTCTAACTCGTCGTTATATTTATATAACCGAACTATCTGTTCGCATTCTGGATTATATCGTTCAACTGGATTTTCCAAAGAATTCGTATGAATTTCTATACATACATCATTTTGGTCAGCTATATTCATTATCATTTCTTCATCTGTATCACAATCTTCATATTCTTCATAATCAATTTCTGTATCCAATAAATGTTCCAATGTTTCAATCAGTGTTCCTTCTCCTACCGTATCGTCAACCATGTATCCTTGTTTTTCTAAATTACTTTTTATTTCTTGTGGCGAATATGTATCTGGATAGTGTAAGCAAATATCATATATATCTGGATCTTCTTGTTTTAACGCACTTAACACATTTAAAATACCATTAAAATTACCACCTTCGCTCATATCTTGCCTAATAACTTCATCGCATTTTTCTCTGTCTCCATTACATTCCAAATATTTTGTTTTATCAACCCAACAAGGAATTAAAATAGTAGAATTTGGCTTGGATTGGCCAAATTGTTTTCGCACTATTCTACCTATATTCTGAATAATTTTTACATAAGACGATTTTGGGTCTACAAATACACACATATTAGCATTTTTGGTATCAATCCCTTCGCCAATTGTTTCACATGATGAAATGACGATTATTTCATTATCTGGTGTTTTGTCAAATGTATCCAAAATTATTCTACGTTCTTTTAAATTTATTGAAGAGCTTAATCCTATCATCGTAATTTTTGTGTACATTTTATTTTCTGGAAATTCGGTTTCTTTCACATATTTAAATGCTTGAATTAATTCTTTTTCATTTACAAAATTATTAACTGATGTATCTCTCTCTGTATTAACATCCGAATGAAATGTTAGAATTCTATTATTTCCGCTTACTAGAGCCGCACGTGCAATACTTTCATAAACAGATTTATTCGTATTATCCGTATACATATCAAGACGTATTTCAAATGGGTTTAAATAATCTTCGCTTGTTCCTCTTAAATAAGAATAATCATATACTAATTTACCACACATACAAGTATCTAAATTATTGCGGTCATACATAACAATTCCATTCGCATTTTTAGGTGTTGCAGTGAAGAATATTTGTTTTTCGCATACATTAGAATCGTTTTCAAAAATGAGTTTTTGATATGTTTCTCCAACAGCATGATGAGCTTCATCAAATATACAAACGTCGATTTTTATTGTTCCTAAGTTATCCAAGAGTGTTTTAAAGCTTTGATAAGTGATACAAATGATTTTATTTTGCTTTTTAGAGAGAAATTTTTTAATTTGTGTGGCGTCTGTAGTTGATTCTGTTTCAGAAGAAATTTTTAAAATATTTTTAACTGGCGTATCGTTTAAATAATCTGTATTAAATTGGTCTATTAATGAGAGGGATGGAAACACATAGACAACTAATTTTTTATTTTTAATTATTCGGCATTTTCGCATTAAAAGTGATTTACCAGTGCCGCAAAACATTTTAACAATGCATTTGTTATTTGCTTGCAATTCTTCATAAATAGCCTTATCAGCTTCTTCTTGGTAATAACGGTAAGATTTATTCATATCAAATATAATATAATAGTTTGATTTATATTTAATATTAATTAAAATATTCAATTTTTTAAATTAAGTTATTCTTTTAATAATACAACTTGCTATCTAATTCTTTATAATAAAATCTTCAAAATTTGGATTTTATACTTTATCTGATGAAATGATTTAACAATTCAGAGAAGACGGCGAACAATATTGTATGTCTTGTGAAGATAAATAGTATTTCTAATTGGGCGTTTGAAATGAGAAAAGGTGTAATAAAAAATGTAAGAATTAATTAAATTTTATTATATTCGTAAACTTTCTCTCTTAAAATAGTATAATATTCATATCTTTCTTTTGATAATTCGGCTTCATATACCTTACAATTACCTGTTGCAATTGTTTCTGTTTTTTTCTTATCTATTGCAGATTCAGAATTATTTTGAATAATTGTATTATAAATACGTATTGTTTTCCATCCTTCTAACACTTTTTCAAAAATAAAAATAACCTCTTCACCTTTAATGGATCGTTTTTCACATCTTTTTTTCTCTCTACGCTCTTTTTTAAACTTTATAAAATCTTCTTTATATTTAGTATCCATTTATTAAATAACAATTATATATTTTAAATTATATTTTTTGAAAAATCATTAATAATTTTTAAATAATATTTATATTTTTCTTTCGGTAACTCTGATTCATAAATAATTGTCTTACCAGTTGTTAAATTTCTTTTAATGTTTTTAACAATGTCAATTGTAAGACTATTTGGAATATTATTTGTTTTTCTTCTATCAATCAAATAATCTAAAATACGCATCGGTTTCCATTTTTCATTTAATCTTTCAATAACAATTATTATTTCATCTGTTAATATTTTTCTTTTTGACAAATTTATTTCTTCGTGTGTTAAAGGTTGTTTTACCATTTTTATTTCATTTCTGCAAATAATTTCCCCATTTTTTATTCTAGATACTGTATGTTTTGGTAAATTAAGTATGTCTTGTATTATTACAAGCGTGTGTCCTTCTTTAATTAAATCTCTAACATTTATAATTGTTTCATCACTAACGCCTCCTTTTGCGTCTCTAATAGAGTTAGACATTTTTTTCTTAGTTTCTTCAGTGAATGACTTACCAAAATTATGATTCCCTTCACCCATCATTTTTACAGATTTTTCTCTATAAACTTGTTTTAAATGTATTTCTTTAAAAAGTTGTTCCTTTAAACTTATAATTTTATTCATTTCTAAATACCCTTCCTTACCATTATCATTTTGATTTAAATTAGTAAATACTTCTATTTCGTGTTTTTCTCTATTACAAATAGCATACATTTGGTCTTTTACATAATTGTCATTTGTTGTTAAAAATGATTCAAATGCTAAAGCTTGATTATATTTAACGATTAAATGCTCTTTAACCAATTGAATAAATTTTAAACAATCTGTTTTTTTGTGTATTTCATATCTGTATTTATATACTTTGCCAAATCCCAAAAATTTTGCGATTTCAGTCAAAATTAAAGGATGATTTTTTTGTGAAATATTTAAATTTATATTTTTTAAATTTTTATTAATAAATATACATCCTTCTGCATCAAATAAACCAGAAATATACTCAATATTTAATCGCGAAAATAATATATTATCTATATTGCAATTTTTATTTAAACCCTTACATTTTAAATATAAATCTTCTTTTTCATATATATTTTGTAAATTTGCAATTTTATTAAAATCATATAAGCATTGATATTGTTTTTCTTTAATAATAAATGAATTTCTTAAATAATTTAACAATATTTGATACTCATTACTGCGAATTAATAAGTTGTATTGGTTTCTAATATTATATTTATAATATTCTTCTTTATTCATTACATTTATTGATTTATTATTTCTATTTTCGCTTGATGTTATGCTACCTCCAAAGTGATAACGAATAATTTGCAATATATTTGTTCTACATTGTGTTATTGCAAACCCAGATTGATATCCGTCTGCAATTTTTCTAATAAAAATACATCCGTCGCCATCAATTAATCCTGCTATGTATGATGGATGTGGAGAGTTGGGTATAAATCTTTGTAATAGTCTTTTATTATCTTCGGTTATCATTGTTGTATATTGTATCATAAACCTTAATATTTAAGTTGTTTTTATAATTGTTTTCAATTTTAATAATATAATTAAAAAATTATAGTATTAAATTCTGTAAAAATATAAAATGGTATGACACGATATATGGTGTTTAATTACTGTACGCGAGCCCGCCCCGTAAAACGTACAGTTTTACTAATTTTCATTAGCAAATTGGACTATCCCTTAAGTTATCATAGAAAGTTGCTAGCTTTCTCAAACCCATTCCATTATAGTCTCTGAACCTTCTCCATATGCTTGCGATATCGCACTTAGGAGTTTGGCTGCAGATTATCCAATCCTTTTCGTTATTACTATGCCCGAGGTCATTACCCTGGGTATTCAATATGCTTTCACATAATGAAGTAGTAGAAAAGGCTATCAGGATATTCCCGCAATTTAGAAATGTTGCCTTCGCTTGACTATATAGTCAAACAAAGACTAGCTGGTTATATAATACATTCACGCAATTTTGAATGTATATTTGCTTTACACAGTTTATCCATATTAGGAAGCAAATATCTAATATGGCTGCCAACTGTTTGGAACAGACAGGTCGTATTCCACTCATAATTCTTAGCACGTTATAGTTTGTGGCATAAACACGCACTTTTGCAGTTTTTGTTCCTTCAACTGTAGCATTTGAGAGCACAAGTTGGAGTGTCGCGTTATCAATGCGCGAGAAATTGCACGTGCCTGATGGTTGATGTTCTTCAGGTCTCAATGCAAAGCTGTACACATTGATACCTTCATCAGGGTTTCTGGTGTGGGCTTGGTAAGGTTGGACCCAAGAGAAGTAGGAACCTTCACGCTCTGAGAAGCGGTCCTGTCCGTTAAGTTGAAGCTTAGCGGTGACAACGGGGTTTTGACCCCAGCAATGCATATCCAAAGAGGTTTCAGAGAGGACAAATGTTCCGGCATCAGAGACACCAGAGTTATCCATATGAGAAGCTGCATTGGGGTTGGAAAGACCAGCAATGACAGAGGCGGGAAGACCAGAAGTATTCAAAGGAACTTGAGGACCGCCAAGATTGGTCTCATTGTAAGGGTTGGAAGGACCGTGCCAATATCCAGTCCAGTTTTGGGGGAAATAAGAATCGACGGCACCAGCGTCTTGGAAAAGACCTTGAGCATCAATGTAAGCACGGGAATCAGCAGCAACTGAAGCAGGTCCCCCAAAAGCGTGAACAGCGTTAGGAAGAGCATCAATAGCATCAGTGTAGTTAAAAGGTTGGGCACCAAGAACCTTGAAAAGGAGAGCATCGCAAGTCAAAGAAGAGCAGTAGTCAACGTTTTGATCTGATTGAACGACCCAAATAAGCTCCTTAACGGGGTGGTTAAAGTTAAGCTTAATCTTGTTACTGGAAGAACCGACAGACTCATCACCAGTGAATTGGAGTTGAGTAATCAAGTACTCATGGGGGTTTTGCGCCATTCTGCGACGTTCATCAGTGTCCAAAAACACGTAATCAACGTACAAGGAAGCAGCAACCAAAGATTGATTGTATGCAATGGTGGCAGGAACCGGGCGACCAACTGAGTATTGACCACTAGCTCCAGAGTAAGGGTTGGAGTTGCAGTTCAAAGTGGTAACAGCCCACAAGCACTCATCGATAGGACGAATATCAAGATTAATTTTGACTTCGTGGTATTGAAGAGCAATCAAGGGAAGGGCAAGACCAGGGTTGGTGCAAAACCAAAATTGAAGAGGAATGTACAAAGTGGTTTCAGGAAGAGCGTTACGAGGAGCGCAAACTTGACGAGGAGCCAAGGAGTCACAAGGGGATTCTACATCAGAGAAAGAAGGGTCAGTGATAAAAGTAAGTTGAGTGGTGTTACCAACCATTTTCCAGTATCCAGGTTGTTGCTCAGTAGTCATAGTGAGCTGGTTCCAGATGTGCATCCAGTCACCATATTGACGGTCAATTCTTTGACCACCAATTTCGACCTCAACTTGAGCAATAAGTTGCTCACCTGGGTAGTCTAACCAACGGGCATAAACGCCAGTGTTTTGGCCAGTAGTGTAGTTGCCGAGACCCATAAGTTGGTTAATCTCGGGAAGAGTCACTTGAAGATAAGTGCGGTAAGCTAAGTCACCATTTCTACTGATGACACATTGGACACGACGACCGAAATCGGCTTGACCGTTGAAAGTTTGTTCAATTGATTCAATGGCAAAGTTAGTGTATCTGCGATAGGTAACTTTCCAGAAAGTAATTTGAGGATTACCCGTAAGGTAAACATCTTGGGCGCCATAAGCGACGAGTTGCATTAATCCACCTCCCATATTTTATAATATGGCTAAAGAAAAAAAAATTTTGAAAATTAAATTAATTAAAATTAATTGATTTAATTAAATATACAAACAAAATAATAACTATGTTAAGAAACTATTTTATTTAAGTCTAAATTCGTCTTCATAAATTTAAGCAAATATGTGTCTTCTAGCACTTCTTTTTTTCCTTCGTGTTTTTTTGAAAAAACATAGGAATTATTTTGTTTTTTAACAGACCAACCCTGTTCTATAGAATTATAAAGAAGTAACATTTTTTGAAATTTAATTGCGTCAATTTTTAAATTAGAGTTTTCTAAATCTTTTAAAGAATCTAAATTTATTTTGATGTCCATTAAATAAAAAAAAGAAAACTAAATAAATATTTTAACTATCATTTTTTACTAATTTAATTTGCGTCTAAAATAATAAGAATAATGTTTTTCTTCTTCATTTAAGGATTTTAGATTAGTTTTGATTATATCTCCTTCTGAATTAGAATAATATACATTAACAATTTTATAGCCTATCTTAGGTGGAAATTTTTGCATTGTTTCTATACAATTAAAACAAGGTTTGCTAGATTGAATTTTATTTTTAGATGATAACCTTACTACTAATAAATTTATTGATTCAAGATTTTTTTTTCTTCTAATAGGAATTAACTTAGTCAACGCATCGTACTCTGCGTGTATTCCTGGTTTTTTACCATTACTATCATCCATTTGATTTACACCAAAACTTAAAATTCTAGCCTTTTTCAAATCTCCATTTCCCTTGTAAAAGACACGCCACGTGATTATAATTTCCGCACAAACAAGATGGTATTTTATTGGATGCACCATTTTCATACAAGCTTATATCTGAATCGTGTGGCAAACAGAAACGCTTAATAAACATAGCGTCTAGCAAATTATTCATTTATAATATTATTAAATAGTATTATAAATATTTCTTTAAACCTTTTCACATTTTAAATGCCGAATTATATTTTCGTTTATTTGAAGTAAATATAATTCGGCGTTTGAAATGTTAAAAAGTGTAAATGAAACTTTTAAGGATGCGTTGAATATCAATGATTTTGTTAGTTCAATTCAATTCAAACTTTAGGATTTAAAAACAACTGGAAGGATTGGTTATGTTGAAGGAATAACAAAAATTATTTTGAATAATTTTAAAGACTTGACACAGGATAAAAGACCAATTCATTGTTTTGATTTGAAACGTGAAGTTTAATATATTAAAGATAATGGCTAATTTTATGAGATATTATAATAATATATATATATAAATGGCTTATATTGGAAAACAACCGTATGATTTAAGATTAACACAAATGGAGCATCAATCACAATATCATGATCTTGATATATGTGGTTCAAGTTTTCATGGTTTAGCTACAACGGTAGAAAACCAATTAAAAAACGGAGATTTTCATAAGGCGCAAGACCAAGTTAATAGATGTATAAAGGCTAGACAAAATGAAATGATAAAAAGAAAAAATCCGGATCCAGCGCATAATATTGCGATTCAAACACTGAGATCATTTTTACATAAAATAAATAATTTAATGTCACAATTAAAAGATCAATGGGGTAATTTACCTAATACATTAGTTAGATATAATGATAGAACTGGTTTTAAAATAACAATAAATGATAAAGTTTTTGGAGGCAAAAAAAGAATTCATAAAACAAAAAGCAAAAAAAATAACTCTATGGGTAAAAGAAAAACAATAAAAAGAAAACATAAAAATTAAATATAATTAATTCAATACAATTAAGTAAAACAGTTTTTGAATTATAATATAAAACAGTTTTTGATGAATCATTTGTTAGTAAATTTTTTTTTTATTTTGCATTTACATACTAAAACAATAAGTATTTAAATTTTCAATTTTTTTAATATTATTGTAATATTAAAAAAAACATTACAAAACCTTACAAGCTTCTGAAGTATTATCTAGCACTTAATACCATTTTATAATATTTTTCCGATAAAGGCGTAATCTTTTAGTTTTATTCTAATTTGATTTATAAAACTCATTGAGTTGTCTGTAACGTATTGACACGATAACATAATACGTTTTTGATTTTTACATAATTTTGAAGCTCTGTGATATACGTAGTTACCCTCAAAACATATTGCATTATTTGTTAAATCTTTATCAATAACATTATTGTTTTTATCTTTAAATTGAAATTTTGTGCAAGTTAAAACGTGTGTTATTGGGACAAGGACTGTAAAAAATCTACCATTATAATAATTAAAATCATAATGCCAGTTAATCCAATCGCCTTCTTTTTCATAAATTATAATTGCACAAGATGTTGGAAATTCCAAAGCTGTAGGATATAATTTTAATCCAGTTAATTTTGAAACTTTTTTACATAAGTCATTTTTATAAAAAGAAATTAAGTTAGGAGAGAAGTCAACTATATTTTGCGTAGGAATAGTTGTCCCTTTTCTATTCGGCAACGCACAATTAAATATATTTTCAGGATAAGTTGTTATTGAAACTCGTTTTTGAATAGATTTATTTGATACCATTTTGTCTATATCATTTTTTATATTTTCATTTAATTCTATAACAAATTCTTTAAAAAAACAAAAATTATTATCGCAAATGTATTTTTTATTTACTTGACAAGAACCACTATTATAAGCATATACAATTATTAATATTAATACTATCAATATAAATAATGATAATGCTTTTAAATAATTTAGTATTTTCATTATATAGTAATAAAATATATTATTTCATTTTATTATTAATTAAATAATTCATAATAAATTATATAAAATGCCTACTTTCAAACCTAAGCCTAGTAAAAAATTTAAATTTAATAAAAAATCGTCTATAACTTTAGACACAAAACATAAGGAATTTTTAAATGAATTTTCCAAAGATGAAAATAGTATAATACCAGAATTAAAATTAGAAAGAAAACAGTTAAAAGATAATTTAAAAAATAATTGCGACAAGCTAAGCATTGAACAAAAATTAGATATTGAAGACCAAGTAAATAATATTACAGAAAAAATAAAGGAAACTAGAGGAAAAAAGAAGGAGTATTTTTTAGATAACTCGCAATTTATATTTGATTATTTTGAAAATAAAAAAAATATCTCTACTGGAAACTTATCTCAAACAATAACTGGAAAAACAAAAGCATTAAATAATTTTTTTAAAATAAAACAAGATGATAATGAAGCAATTAAAAATCAGAATAAAAACAACAATATAGTTCAAAAATATCTAAGTAATATTGATGACACTTTTTTAGATATTAATTCATTTGTTTATCCGACAGACGTGTGTCAATTTTGTCATAAAGGAGAGTTAATTCCTCTTGAAGATGAAGGTATATTAGTTTGTAATAACTGTTCTAGAAGCATTTCATATCTTATTGAAAATGAAAAACCATCTTATAAGGAACCGCCAAAAGAAGTTTGTTTCTATGCATATAAGCGTATTAATCATTTTAAAGAAATATTAGCACAATTTCAAGGAAAAGAAACAACTCAAATTCCTCCAGATATTATTGAAAATATTAAGTTACAAATTAAAAAAGAGAGAATAGAGTTAGCTCAAATAACTAATGGAAAAACAAAAGAAATACTAAAAAAGTTAGGCTATAATAAATACTATGAGCATATACCATTTATTAAAGATAAGTTGGGAATTAAACCGCCAATTATGTCTCAAGAATTAGAAGAAACTCTTTGTAACCTTTTTATCGAGCTACAGTCTCCATATTCTAAATATTGTCCTGACGACAGAGTTAATTTTTTAAATTATTATTATACGGCTTATAAATTATGCGAACTGCTAGGAGAAGAAAAATATTTAGATTTCTTTCCAATGCTAAAAGACAAGGAAAAAAGAATAGAACAAGATACAATTTGGAAGAAGATATGTGAAGAGTTGGATTGGGAATTTATTCATACTATTTAAATTTTCTCATCATTATTCGTAAACTCACCGAATAATTCATTTGCTTTTTGCATTCTTGCTTCTGTTGCTTCTTCTATAGTATTAAACGAACCTATATGAATTAATTTACCTGATACACGAATTCTTGCCATCCATTTTTTATACTGTTTATCAAATATAACCCCTTTCACGCCAGTTGTATTATTTTTATACATTACAATATTTCTTCTATTTTCTTGATGAGTCGCCCATCTTAAATTAGTATATAAATTATTAAGTTTATTATTGTCTATATGGTCAACGTATGGTTTATTTTCTGAATTTTCAACAAAATATTCTGCTACCAATCTATGTATTTTGGTATTTTTTTGTTTACCATCTTTACACAAACTAATATAATAATATTTATCAGTTTTTCCCTCTGTAGGCTTCAAAATTCTTCCCGTGTTTTTATTTTTAACATTTCCAAAGTTACTTATTTGATAAGCATCTTCGTAATCAATAATATCTTTATATTCTTCTACTATCTCGCCCATTTAAATATAAATACCATTAATGGTTTATATTTAAATCAATTTTAATTATTGTTTGTTGGTCTGTAAGGAAATAATTTGGTTAAGTTTGTATTATAAATTGAATAATTTGGGTCATTACAGTTTGCACCATATCCTGTACCATACATAGCTCCTCCTCTTAATCTTCTATGACTCTTTTTATGTTCTGATTTTAAGTTGCGTTTTTTTGTATGACGTCTCATTCTTCTTCCAGCGTTCATAGACGCATTAGTGGTATTCATTGAGGTATTTATAGAATTATTTATAGAATTATTCATAGATTCATCTGCTAAAGAAGTTTTACCACTTAAATCAATACTTTGATTCATATCAAGATTATGATTATCATTTACGTCTTGTGGTATTGCGTCTTGTGGTATTGCGTCTTCGTCTCCGTGTCCTTCTGGAACTTGTAAATCACTTAAGTTTAATAATGGTCCTTGTTCGCTATTTTGAGAGTTATCATTGTTTTCCGCTGGCGGAGCTGGAGCGGGTTGTTCTTGATTTGTATTTCCTTGTAATCCTATATTATTTAAAGCTGGTAAATTATTATGTAAATTTTTCGCAATATCAAAAATAATTCGATGAGCGTTAAAATTATTATTAAAATACTCTATTGCTTGATTAATAGTATCTATTGAAACATTTAAAGCACTTAACTCATCTATTTGGTCTTGTTGAAAACCATTGTCAAGTAAATGTTGCATTACATCTGGCGCAAACCCACCCCTCATATTTTTTTTACTTTTTACTCTTTTGTTTTTATGTTTAATATTTTTGTTAGACCTTGACATATATATATAATTATTTATTATTTTTTAATAATTTTTAGTTGATTTTTTATATTTAATATTTTAAGCTTCAAATTAGTAATTTTATTTATAAATATATCTTTATCATCTTCATCTGCGTATTTTTTATCTTCAATTATTTCTTCCATTGCACAAAATATATCTTCAGTACATTTTATATTTATTTATTTTAAATATTTTTGATGATTTAAGTAACATAATATTTCTACTATTAAATAAACCTCTTTAGGAATTTTTATATTTAAATAATTATTATAAAATTATTTAAATTAAATAGTATTAAGCTTAAAATCCACCTGGGAACTTAACCAAGTTAGCACCAATACCAAAGCCAGCACCAGAACGAGCTGTTACTCCCATAGAAGGAATGTAGGTATCAAGAATGCTAAAGGTTGCAGCAGCAGTTAAAGCAATTAAAATAATTTCCTCAATGTTCAAAGAACGTTTAGGAATAGCAAAGGCAGCAATAGCCACCATTAAACCTTCAACAAGATACTTAATAATTCTCTTGACAAGTTCGCCAACGTTAATTAATCCGCTCATTATATTAAATAAAAAGAAAAAAATATATATATTGCGATAAAAAACTTAAAATTAAATAATTAATTAAACTAAAAATGAATAGTTCTAAAGATAAGAATTCCAAAAAAAGTGGATTTGAGAGAAAAGAAATAAATGGGAAAACAAATCCTAAATATGTTGACCTATTAGAAGAAGATAAACCTATAGCTGGTCAAAAATTTGTTTGTGTTTCGTTTGTTTCTCCTGAAAAAATAATAAAACAAAAAGAAGTTTTTAATTTTGAAGAATTCCTAAAGAAATGGGATTTTAATAAATCTATGGAAAAGTTTGTTCAGTTTCTTAATTTTATTTCATACAAATATAACGTATCATTTGAAGATGTCTCAAATGATTTTAAGGAATTTGTTAAAGAGGAAAGGGAAACACTTTCTAAAAGTAGTATGACTGATGATTATAAAACATTTTTAGACAATAATGAAACTGAACTTGATAAATCGTTTAATCGTCTTCATAATTTCCAAACTAGTACTAGAGGATTAAAAATTCGCGGGTCTTATCCATCATTAGAGGAAGCTGAATTAAGATGTAAACTGTTAAGAGAGATAGACTCAAATCACGACATAATGGTTGGACCTGTAGGTTTGTGGATGCCTTGGGAACCTGAAGCTTATAAAACAGGTCGCGTTGAATATATGGAAGAAGAGTTGAATCAATTAATGCACGAAAAAACTAAAAATGAGTCAAATGCTAAAACCGCGTTTGACCAACGTATTAAGGAAACTAAACAAAAGGCAATTGAAGAGAATGTTAAAAAGGCAGAAAAATCAGGAAATATATTATCGCAAACTCTTGATGAACAAGGTAATTTAGTCGGTGTTAACAATTCTAACACACAAGAGTTTGCTTTAAAAGAGCAAGAAAATATTTCTACTGCTGATATTTGTATGGAACTTTTTGAAGGTGAAAACATTGTTGTTGGAAAAACCGATAATGGGCAAAGCTTACTCGTTAGCGGTCCTTTCGCAAATATAAATAAATAATTTATATATTAACTTGCGTATTAATTTAAATATTTTTTATTAATAATATTATGAATAATGAATATATTGGGTACGCCGGATCTTTTTTTATAAGTATAAATTTAATTCCACAAATTTATCATATTTATAAAAACAAAAATGCAGATTCAATTTCCATTATTTCTATTGCTCTGGGAATAATTTCGTCAATCATTATGTTTAGTTACGGCATTTTAATTAATAAAAATCCTATTATAATTTCTAATGGTATGGTTTTTTTATTTTATTTAATTATACTATTTTTAAAATATTCATATAGTTTTTCAACTTTGAATAATATTAATATAAATTATTTAAATGTCTAAATTATCTAAAGCTTATTAATTATAATAAAACATAAAATGGAAGATAATACTGTTTTTGCTTTAGTAACTGATATCAAATATTTTAATAAAGCTATTGTTACCATTAATGATTTAAGAAAAATTGGCAACTGGAAAGGTGATATTGTATTACTAACTATTGATTTTGAATTGAGCGAAAGCTATATAAAAATGAACGACATAATAGTGGTGAAGTTTCCTTTAATTGATAAATCATTTCTTTTAGAAAAAATTGGACAAAATGGATTCTCTAATAGCGATAAGAGAGAAATAAATAAGTTAAACCAATGGGAAAAATTACACATTTTTGACGATTATTTTTTAAAATGGAATAGAGTTGTATTTTTAGACGCTGGATTACGCGTTTTAGACGATGTTAAATATTTACTTGAATTAGACTATAAGAACCAATTTTTAGCTCCTAATGATGCATCTCCAAATTTTAATGCAGACCAAATTTTTAAAAATCAATTAAGCTGGGACAACTTGGATTTAATTGAATTAGTCAAAAATGATTTTGGTGAAGCAATTTTTGATTCGCGTCATATGTTAAATTGTATGTGGGTTTATGATACAAGCATTTTAAAAATATGTAATAAATCGGAACTTATTGAAGCTATGAATAAATATACTTTGTGTAAAACTAATGAAATGGGAATTATGAATTTACTATTTCATTTTAAATATAATTTGTGGAGAGAATTTCCACTAAAAGCTTCATCTGGAAAATATTTGTTTGAATGGTGTGAATTAAATCATTCATTACACACTACTTGGAAAGATTATTGTTTTATTAAATATCCCATTAGCATTGGTTTAAATGAAAATCCTATTTAAAAAATGGTATTAGATGGTTTATAGTATGAAAGTTTGTTTTGAATATATGCATTTTTTATATTGGGTAAACTAAATACTCTATAACAAAAAACACAATCTTCTTTTCTATTAAACTCAACTTCTTCTGGAAATTTCACTTGTTTAAAAATATTTTTTTTTACTGTTACTTGTGAATGATGTATTTTATATATTGAATCGTTATATCCATTTACGTGTGTTATACATCCAGACCAACTTTGTATTAAAGAGTCTGTTCTTAGACATATAGTGTGTATTTTATCAAATATATTTGCATTACATTCTGTTTCATCGTAAAAATTATGTAAAATAATATCACTGTCTTCCTTTTTAAAAACCTCTAATAAAACTTCAATTCTTTGAGGATGCATTATATCGTCTGCATCAATAAACGTAATGTAATCCATATCTAATAACTTTGAAGCAGCTACATTCCTATTTTGAGCTGCATTTTGTTTTTCTTCAATAACAATTATTTCCAAAGGAAAACTATATGTTTTTTTATTTTCAAAAGGTTGACTAGAAGAGCAGCTTACAGACACTTTATTTGGAAGAATTGTTTGTTTTTCAATTGAATCTAGTAAAAAAAATATTTGGTCGATATGCCCATAATAACAAGGTATTGCTACACCTATTTTCATATATATTTTATTTAAAAGTTCTTTAAATAAAATTGATTAATAATTTAAATATTTTTTGTTAATTAATTAAGAAAAATGAACAAATTAATTGAAATAAATGAATTTGTCGAATTTGACGAAAATTTTCAGGACATTAAATGTGAAAAAAAAAGAAGAGAGTTTTCAAGTATATTATTTACTGAAGAATTTAAAGAGTTAATTTATAAACAAATGATTACTGCTCAAGACGCTGATAGCCCATTTTATTTAGGTAAATTACGCTCTTATGAAATTTATCACAAACCATTATCCGATTATTTTATTAATTTATACGGTAAAAAACCTAGCCAAACAGATAATTTAGCGTTTGTTTTGTTGCTTACTTATCCAAAAAAAAAAGTCGAAAGACTAAAAAATTTGAGTGAATTAAAATTGGCATTTAATAATAAATTAGAAGAAAGTGATTTTGAACCACATAGTTATCATTATGGAGAAGAAACCTGCATATGTAATGAATGTATTAATCATATTTATATATTTAAAAATATGTTTTCAGGCATAAATATAAATTTAGGTTCAATATGCAATAAAAGATATGGTCTTATAAGTAAAAAAGATAAACGTTTATGTAAATTAATAAAAGAACACAAAGAAAAAGAAAGAGAAAGAGCTGAAAATTTACCTGAGGGTTATTTTGAAAATAAAAGAAATAATAATATAATTTTAAAAGAAGAAAATAAACAAATAAATATGGAATTAAAGTTAATGAAACAAGAAGATAAGCGTATAAAATCTATTGACAAGGTAATTAAAGCTGAATTAAAAGAATTTAATAAATCTGGTTTTAAAATTTATATAAATAAAAATTGTTACTTTTGTAAAAGAGATGGAATATATAAATCTACAGATAAAATTTGCATTTGTTCTACTTGTTCACCAAGTAACAATAAATTATTAAAACAAAATATAAATTCTGAAATAAAAAAAGCATTAGAAGATTGTTTAAACTGTGATTTACCATTTATTAATACCAGTAAAGAGTCTTGTGAATTGTGTCGCATTTGTAAAAAAATAGTTAAAATAAATAATTGTAAAATGTGTAAGTCCCAATTTATTTTAGGAATTAATAAAAATGACAATTATTGCGACGTATGTGATGAAAATCTAATAAATTGCTTTGATTGTAAGAGAGAATTATTAAAACAACAATCACAAAACCTAAGGTGTTATAAATGTAACAATAGGCATATAAATAATTTAATTTTAAAAACTTGTCAATATTGTGATATAGAAATTGAAGTTTCTGAAAAGGATAAGTGGAGAACATGTTGTAGAAATTGTTATGTAAATAATATATCGTTGCAAAAGTGTAATTCTTGTGACGATATGTTTAAAAAGTTGCCTCACGAAAGTTGGAAAAAAACTTGCACTACTTGTTATTATAAAATAAAACATAAATTAAATTAATAATACTATAATAATTTCTACCATTTATTTGCCTTTTTGACGCTAATTTTGGGTCCAGCTCCGCGTTTCTTAACATTATTTGGGTCATATTTTTCTTCTTCATCATCATCTGTCATTCCTTTTGATAATTCCCAGAATTCTTTTGAACCTAATCTGAAGTCGCCGTGGTTGTCAGCTTTGTACCAGAACACTTGGTCGTGCAATTTATTGGATTTAGAATTGTTGTTAATTACCAAGCACTCATAATTTTCAGTACATTGGTCCATTACCTGACAAAAGCTTTCAAAAGTCGGAAACATTCCTGCGTAATTTTCATATATACGCCTTCTATTAGCAATATAATTTTCTCTCAAAATAAAGACGTAATCAATATTTGTTCTAAGTGTTGGAGGTATGCCTAATGGATATTGCATTGTAATAATTAACATCACCTTCCAGTGTCTCAATTGTACCATTTTCATTCAGTCATTTCCTTCTGAAATCATAAAATCTATACTTTTTAAATGGGTATAGCACTCTCTCGAATGGGTTTAGACTATATCTTAAGGCATCATCGTAATTGGTTAGATTACTCAACCCCACGGGCATTTAGTCGTTGAACTATCATCGTGTCCTTACCGTAACGGATTTAGATGACGAGCTGCGGGTTATCTCTATTTTATACATTTTTACTTTACCTTATGTAGTTAACATAAGCCACTATTACATTTCTATAATAGCTTAGTAGTATAAACCTTCAAAAAACTCTAAATGAGTTTTAAATCAAGACGTCTCCGCAATTTGGACGTGTCGCATATTGAATTTAAAAAATCAATACACTAGCCATTTTTTTGAAATGACTATGGCAAACAATTCACCATTCATAAATAAAAGTCTCATCATTTTGTCGCGTGCCCAACTGTTATCATATAAGCAGTCATCTAAAATAACGAATGCACGAGGGTCAATAGTGCTGCGTTTATATGTTTCCATTTCTTTTTTGATTTGCTTCAAAACAGTTCGCTGTCTCTTTAATATATTTTCTATAATAGCTGTGTTATATTCATTATGAACAAATAATTTCGGCACCATTTTGCCATAAAATCCGTTACCTTCTTCTGTTCCTGATATAACTGTTCCTATTGGAATTTCTTGTTGATAATATAATAAATCTCTTACCAAAAATGACTTACCTGTGTCTCTCTTTCCAATTAAAACTACAACAGGACCTTTGTTTTCATTAGGTTTAAAACTTATGCTTTTCATATCAAACTTTTTTAGTTCTAAAGTCATTATTATAAGTTTTAGAAATTATTTTTTAATTATTTTTACGCATATGCAAATATTTATAAAAAAATAAATAAGTTAAAAAGACATATAATTTATATATTAAATAGCTAATAATGATAAATGTTAATTATCAAAAGAGAAAAAACTTAGAACTTTTTAAAAGTTTAGAGAATTCGGAATCATTGTTTCTTTCTGAAACCCAAAATTATATTCCAATTTATACAAAATTCTTCTCTCTAAATGAGACAAACTTTAATAATATTAATTTAAATAATAAGTGGTACATTTCTTCTATTAATGAACAAGTTGAAGACAATGAACGTCTTTATAACTGTCGCATTAAGAATATAAATAATAATAAAAGTAAAGATAAAGATTTGTTTTTTAAACTAGCGCCCTTGTTAGACCCTTATAAATTTTTAATAGGAAAGTACAACATTTTTGACAATCGTTACTTAACATTACCAAAAATAGATTCAACCGAAAACAATACTTATAGTAAATTTTTAGATTTAAATAATTCAGCTTACGTAGACGGTTTATTTTTATTTTTAAGCAGTAATTTAATACATGAACATAACTTTATTAATGGTGTAGACTATTATGGCTCTTTTTTAGCTGTTAAAAATAATTTTAATATTAACGTTTTTGACGATATTGATTATTTAAATGGGTCCGATTTTTTTAATAAAAATAAAAATAAATTATTTACTATTGACGATTATGAACATTTATTTAATTTACAAGAAGGAAAATTAAAACCAATTACTATACAACACGATTTAAGCTCTAAATCTAAATTGTCTATTAAATCTTTTGATGATAATATTTACGAAGATATTTTTGAAGACAATGAAGCAACATTAAGCTTAGATAATTTGAAAGAATTATCAATTGAATTAGTTGATATTACAAATGCAGACATTACAAATGCAGACAATAAGGATGATATAAATAATAAAGATAAAAACGTTACATTAAAATCTAATTCTACGTGTTCTTCTAGGTCATCACATACATCTATAGATGAAATTGATTGTGAACACGAAAATGGTAGCGATTGTGAGGAATGTGAAAAAGATTCAGAAGAAGATTCCGAGGAAGATTCAGAAGAAGATTACGAGGAAGAGGTTATAAATGTGACAATTCCAAAGTTTTCAGTTCAGGTTATTTGTATGGAAAATTGCGAAAAAACATTTGATGAATTAATACTATCAAATGAATTAACCACAGAAGAGTGGCATTCAGCTTTTATGCAAATTATTATGATTTTAATTACTTACCAAAAATGTTTTAACTTTACACATAATGATCTTCACACGAATAATGTTATGTATGTTCAAACTAATAAAAAATATGTATATTATTGTTATAAAAAAAAAATTTACAAGGTTCCAACTTTTGGACGAATATTTAAAATAATAGATTTTGGAAGAAGTATTTATAAATTTAATGGAAATATGTTTTGCAGCGACAGTTTTAACAATGGAGGAGACGCTGCGACACAGTATAATACAGAACCTTATTTTAATGAAAAAAAACCTAGATTAGAACCAAATTTTAGTTTTGATTTATGTCGATTAGCATGTTCAATTTATGATTATGTTATTGATGAAACTGATGATACAAAAAATTTAAGCAATTTAAATAACCCTATTAAAAGATTAATTGTAGAATGGTGTTTAGATGACAATGGTATAAATATGTTATATAAAAATAATGGTGATGATAGATATCCAGATTTTAAACTATATAAAATGATTTCTCGTTGTGTTCATAATCACACACCATCATCTCAGCTAGAAAGACCAGAATTCAACAATTATTCAAACTTTAAAGGAGACATTTCTAATGAACAAATAATAGACATTGATAAAATCCCTATTTATGTTTAATTTAGAAAGATGATAATTATTATTTTTGCATTGCATCCATAATACTATTATATTTATATATATTATGGATTCTTTTGGTTTTATTCTTACAAGACACGTTAATTCAGTGAAAACTAATAAATATTGGAATCATTGTGTAAAATGTTTGAGAACATTTTATCCCCAAAAAAAAATTGTTATTATAGACGATAATAGCAACCCGAGTTTTTTAAAAGCTGAATTTAATTATATAAATGTGCAGGTTATTCAAACTGAATTTAATGGACGTGGTGAATTACTACCATATTACTACTTTTTAAAGAATAAGTTTTTTAAAAATGCTGTAATAATTCACGATAGTATTTTTTTTCATAAAAGAATTAACTTTGAAAATTTATTAGGAAAAAAAGTTATTCCATTGTGGTTTTTTTATCCAGATAAAGAAAATATTAACAATACATTAAGAATTGCTAATAATTTAAAAAATTCACAAGGAATAATTCAAAAAATAAACGGTGACCAAACCGTTATGGGTTTATCGCATACAAAATGGTATGGATGCTTTGGAGGCCAAACATTTATTAATCACGATTTTTTAAATTTTATAGAACAAAAATATAGTTTAACAAATATGATGTCGGCTGTTTCTTGTAGAGCTGACCGTTGTTCGCTTGAAAGAGTATTAGGATGTATATTTTTTACTGAAAACCCAAAAATTTTAAATAATAAATCATTATTTGGTGATATAATGAAGTATCAAACCTGGGGTTATACATTTGAAACTTACGAATCAGATTTAAAAAGACGTAGGGTTCCTAGAGAAGTTGTTAAGGTTTGGACAGGCCGCTAATAAGTATAATGTTTCATTTTTACTTATAATTATAATAGTTTTAATTGTATTTTTTAAAACTTGAATTTCGGCTTCAAGTTGTTCGCTATTTTTTTCACACTGTATTAGCTTTTCACACTGTATTAGCTTTTCACACTGTATTAGCTTTTCACACTGTATTAGCTTTTCACACTGTATTAGCTTTTCACACTGTATTAGCTTTTTAATTTGTTTTTGTGGAGCGACATAATAAAATAAATATATCAAATACAGCATTGCAAAAATTGGGTGCATTTTATACTTTAACTAGTATCATTTTTTTTAAATTATTTTTATAAATTGTTTACAATAAGTTATAAAAATATATAAAAATTTAAAATCCTGGATTATCTGTAAAAATAGGTGTAGCATTCTGTCCGTTTCCACCAGCATTCTGAATCATTGGTTTTAATTGGTCTAAAATAAAATTTGCAATTATAACACTAAAATAAACTAAGAGAGAATCCCTAATAACTATTTTTAACGGTTTACTTTCTTTTTCTACAAACCTCATTTCAATAAATTTTGCTATAAAAAAAGTTGCAGATATTACTGCGGCTACAATAAAAATATTGTCCATTTAAAATACTAAAGCACAATCTTATATTTTTTTTTACGCAATTATTAATATAAAATTTCAATATCATCAATTAATAAATCTGGTAACAACTCTAATTTTGGTTCTTCAATGTTATGAACTTCCTGCGAATCTAAATTAAATGATTGATTTGAAATATTAAGCCTAATATTTTCATCATCATCGTCCGTTTCTATTTTGCGTTGTTTATTTCTCATTTCACTTATTTCTTCTAATCTATGTATATTTTTTGGCGCATTAACATTTATTATACTTCCGTCATCATTTGAAACATAGTCAATATCATTAAAACTTAATCTTTGGTTGGGACTTTGAATATTAGTACTATTATTTTCAATAATTTCTTCTTTAATTTCTTCAATAACGTCTTCTTCTACAGTTTCATCCATATAAGCCTTCAGTATTGCTTCTACAGGAATGCTTTCTCTCAAAGTATTTAAAATGCCTTCGCGTACAATAATTTCTAATTCTCTATAATGTTTTTGAATTTGAAGAGGTGGAATATTTATTTCAAATAAATAAACATTTTTATAAATTATTCTAGCTACATTAATATAAGTTTTGTGAATAAAATCATCTAGTTTTGGTATATTTATATCAATCTTTTTTTGTTTTTGACCAACACGCATTGAAGTCAAAATTTTTAGTTGAACAATATGAACACATGTAACGAGCTCTTCTAAATAATTACATCCAGATTTGTCACAAATTCTTTTCCTTTCTGTTTCGATAATTGTAGCATTCCATTTTGGTATTCTTGAAATAAAATTTTGAAAAGTCATTAGATATTTTTCCATTTCACCATTTTCTTTACAAAGCTTAACTGCTTCATCTAATATAGATTTATAACCATCAATTACTAATGGTGTTAAAATTGAAACTAATCTTGAAGACCATTCATTTCGTGACTCATAAAGCGAATTAACGTTAAAATCGTCCATTTACATAAAACTTATATTTTCTAAAGATAGTTCTAAACTCAAAAAAACAAAATTTAATATAAATAATAACAACAACTTTTCATTTCTAAATTCTTTTCTTACTCTATTGAAACAAATTAGTAATTCAAACCTTTTCTCCATTGTAATATTATTTTCTAGGAACTTGGGATTTTCTAACAAATTCATAATATCTAATGCACAGTATGCTTTTTCATATAGCTTTGTGCAAAATGACATTATATCTTCTAAAGAGGTTTTATTATCAATAGACTTAATTAATTCTTTTTTAAGCCAGTCTAGACGATGTAATTTTACTTCTTTTGTTTTAAAAAGTTCATTTAAATTATGTTGATATAAATTAATTGTACTCCCATTTAGCATAGGTTCTGGAACGTAAATTTCGCAAAAACGCGACAATATTGGTTTCATTAAATTATACTTATCTTCGGCAATAATAAAAAATCGCGTATTATGACTAAATAGTTCAATACATCTGCGTAAAGCAGATTGAGCATCTAATGTTAATTTGTCAGCGTTTAATAAAATAATGCTTTTAAATATATTTCCACCATTTGAATTTATATGAGTCTTTGCAAAAAATTTTAATTCCTCTCTTATAAATTTAATTCCTTTGCCGTGAGAACAATTTACATACATAACAAATGATTTTATTTTATCTCTATCATTTTCATAAATTTTTTGAATAAATTCGTGTACAATAGTTCTTTTGCCACTTCCTGTTGGTCCATGAAAAATAATATTTGGAATTTTATGTATAGACTGAAAGTAATCTAATTTTTCTTTTATATTTTGATGAATGTTTAATATCATTTAGACGTTACTATATTTTAAAAAGTGTTTTTATATTTTAATATAACGTAATTAATAAAATATAAAAATTAATTTATGTATTGCATTTTTTTTCAATATAAATAACAAAAGATTTATAATA
>Ga0315273_10001297_pt1 | contig 28252 bp, 38 predicted proteins | sample YL17G02_0_MG_FD_205753 | JGI IMG/M metagenome (GOLD analysis project Ga0315273, IMG submission 205753) | Sediment microbial communities from Yellowstone Lake, YNP, Wyoming, USA - YL17G02_0 | ecosystem: Environmental > Aquatic > Freshwater > Lake > Sediment | place: USA: Wyoming | collected... | reverse complement strand
TCGTCCTCGACGCAGCATCCGCAAACATCACCGCCCTACGCAGCAACACCTGCTTCTGGCTCGAAGACGGCACATTCCTCGCCTACGAGGGCTGCTTCGACGACTCCGGCTGCTGCAGCGGCAGCTGCACACACGTCTGGAACTACGAGCAGACCCTCGCCTACCTCTTCCCCACCCTGGAGCGGAGCATGAGGGAGACCGAGTTCCGCCTCGAAACCGGCCCAGACGGCAGGATGAACTTCCGCGCCAGCCACGTCTTCCCCGGCAGGATCAACTGGGACACAGCCGACCCCGCCAGCGACGGCCAACTCGGCAGCATAACACGCGTCTACCGCGAGTGGAAACTAAGCGGCGACACGGCGTGGATGACGGGCCTCTGGCCACAGGTCAAACTCAGCATGGACTACTCCATCAGGACGTGGGACCCCGACATGGACGGCGTAACCGACGGCCGCCAGCACAACACCTACGACATCCAGTTCTACGGCCCCAATCCCCTCACAGGAGTCATCTACCTCGGCGCCCTCAGGGCCGCCACCAGGATGGCGGAGGCCGCAGGCGACTACGAGGCCGCGGACCGCTACAGCCGCCTACTCGCCAAGGGGGGCAGGAAGCTGGACAAGGTCCTCTGGAACGGCGAGTACTACGAGCAGCGCCTCCCCGACGTGGACGCCTACAAGTACCAGCACGGCGTCGGCTGCCTCGCCGACCAGCTCCTCGGTCAGCTAAACGCCCACAACGCCGGCCTCGGCTACCTCCTACCCCCGCGAAAGGTCAAGAAGGCAATCGCCTCAGTCTACCGCCACAACCTCCTCACAGACTTCACCCACCACGACAACTGCCAGCGCACCTACGCCCTAAACGACGAGACCGGCCTCCTCGCCTGCACCTGGCCCAACGGCGGCAGGCCCAAGATACCCTTCCCCTACAGCCACGAGGTCTGGACGGGGATAGAGTACCAGGTCGCCGCCCACCTCATCTGGGAGAGCCTCCTCGACGAGGGCCTCGCCGTAGTCAAAGCCGTCAGGGACCGCCACGACGGCGTCCGCCGCAGCCCCTGGGACGAGTTCGAGTGCGGCCACCACTACGCCCGAAGCATGGCCAGCTGGGGACTAATCCCCGCCCTAAGCGGCTACCACTGCGACATGACCGAGAAACGCATCAGCTTCAGCCCCAGGATCAACGAGGACGACTTCAAGACATTCTGGAGCACCGGCACCGCCTGGGGCACCTACACCCAACACAGGGACCCCAAGGGCAGGCTCACCCACAGCGTCCAGGTCCTCCACGGCGCCCTAAAGGGCGTCAAGGTAAACGGGGAACTCCACCAGTCACCGTAGACCCGGGGCGTCCGCCAGCAGCTTGGCTATGAAGAAGCCCTCGCACCCGTGAATCTTCGGGTAGAGCCTCTGGGCCTCCAAGGCAGTAGTCAGAGCCCCACTCAAGAAAATCAATGCTCTACGTTGCACCGAGGCATATAACCTGTTGGCAGATGGCGACTTAAACCAAACACCATCGGGGCGGATGACGAGTGAACGCGCCCATGTGGGATGGTTAAAGTGAAGGGACTCCAACCACTGACGCATGCCAGAATGCGGTATTTGCGGGGAAAATGCTGAGAAGCTGTACCTGTGCAGGAACTGCGGCGTGAAGTTCTGCGAAAACGACGGCTCACCCGAGGAGAAGATATGCATCAACTGCTCAGAGAAGGACAAGGAAAACCGTGAGGCCGAGCACGAGGCAGAACGAGAGCAGGAACACGAAGGGGCATCAACGATAAGAGACGAGGAAGAGCGTGAAGAAGAAGCGGAAGAGGACAGAGACGAAAACCTAGACGACTACAGGTAAGTAATCAACAAGAGAGCACACTACGCACTTCACAGAATTCAACAGTCAATCATTTGCTCGGCCGGTGCCTTCCCTGGGAGAGATACGCGCGGGCCTTGGGGGAGATCTGGCGCCCGTACTTCCTACCCGCTATGATCCCGTTATGCGTCATCGTCCTCTGGACGCTCTTAGACAGGTTCATGATCGCCGTGCACTCGTCTCTTGATTCGAGTACCCTCACAAGCTCGGGGGTGTAGAAGTCGACCATGTTCTTGAAGCTCTTCTCCTGGAGGCTCATCCCGGTCATTTGGCGGAACCTATCGTCCTTCATCTTGGTGAGCACAAGCCTCCCCGCCACGAGGCGCGCCTCCTGATCGATGTACGCCTGCTTGAGATTGGGGTCCCTGCTGTACTTCATGGCCCTGAGATCCCTTATTACGACCATCATGTTGACCCCGAGTTGGGCCGCTATCTGATGACTGTTTAGGTCCTTGTTTATTCCGTCAAGGATGACTTGGCGTCGCTCTTCCGGTTCCTGCATATTGTTTGACATTTTTTCTCTCCCTGTTCTTACCTCTTCTCCCCATCCTCGTGAATAAACCCTGAAATCTGCGCTCCTCCGTGTGTACGTCGATTTTAACACATTTTTTCTTGCGTTGCGCACGCGGGAGAGGGGCTGATTACTGCGCGGGCTTTTCCGGGGTGGATTGTTCTACGCCCTTCCCTTCGGCGACCCATCTTCTCACGGCCTCCTCTATGGCCTTCGAGAGGTCGCCCTTCTTCCCGCCGAATCGCTCTATCATCTTGAATCTAAGTTTCTTCTCTAGCTCTTCCGAGAGCTCCACGTTGATTCGACCCACATCGATCACCGGCTATCTTTTTTCTCGTCACGATTCGCGTGTGTTTTTTTTCTTCTAGTAAGCAAGGTGGCTGAGGCCCGGCGCTTCTCTTCTCGTTGTTATTATTGTCTTCGCCTTGCTTATCCGCACCCGAATACACATGCGTATCTGCTTATATCCATATCTATTTTACTATTTAAGTGTATATATGTTTATACACCGTGGCTGCGGAAAACTTCCACGGCGCCTTCTACCCGCTCCTCGCCGCCTTCGTCGCCCACATCGCCATGGTTGAAGGCGTCAAGCTCCCCTTCTACAGGAGGCACAGCCGCCCCCTCGAGTAGGGCTGAGGGCGGGTAAATCCTTTAATCCGGGCTCCTCCTTCGTGAGGAGACGACCGTTGTCCTGGGACGCCGAGTACTCCAAGAACAGGCAGATCTGGGGCGAACGACCGAGTGAACTCGCCCTCGAGGCGGCGAAGAGACTCACCCGCTCCAAGGGCAGACCCCTCAGGGTCCTCGACGTGGGCTGCGGCTACGGCCGCGACACCGTCCACGTCGCCAATAGCCTCGGCTTCAGGGTCCTCGGCATCGACGTCTCTGAGAAGGCCGTCGAGTTGGGCAGGGAGAACGCCGCCAACGCCCTCGCCCGGGGGGCCGAGTTCAAGGTCATCGACTTCCGAGACCTCCGCGAGTTCTTCGACGTCGTCCTCGTCTCCAACCTCTACCACCTCCTCGAACCCCAGAGCTGGCGCGACCTCGCCTCCCACGCCGCGAGGCTGCTCGCCCCCGGGGGGGGAGCTGTTCCTCAACGCCATCTCCGTCCGTGACAGGGAGCACCACGGCGTAGGCGCCCCCGTCCCCGGTGAGGAGAACACCTGGGTCGACGGCAAGTACATCCACCTCTCGACCGAGGGGGAGCTACGCAGAGACTTCTCCAGCCTCACGATCAGTGAGTTATACGAGCACGAGTACGAGGAGCCCCACCCCGGAGCCCGCACCCACAACCACGTAGCCTGGATACTCATAGCGGAGAAGGCTGGTTAGAAGGTGGTGCGGTCGCCGGGATTCGGACCCGGGTTTCCTGCGTGGCAGGCAGGTATCCTACCAGGCTAGACTACAACCGCGCGCATCCAGAAATGTTGGGGGCTTGTATTAATCTCTTACCCCCGGGCTACCTGACCAGCAGCGGGAGGAGCAGGAGCGCCGTCATCCCCACCAGCTTCATGTAGATGATGAGGCTCGGCCCCGACACGTCCTTCAACGGGTCACCGACGGTGTCCCCGACGACCGCCGCCTTGTGCGCCTCCGTCCCCCTCATCCAGAACTCCCCCTCTATCAGCTTCTCAGCGTTATCCCACGCCGCCCCCGTGTTGTTGAAGAAGACGGCGAGGGCCACGGCGCTCACAGTTATGCCGAGGAGGAGCGCCACCCGAGGAGGTAGTAGATCACCGCTGCGAGGATGGGGACGAACGGGGCTATGACCCTGAACTGGCGGTTGAGGTACGCGGTCGTCCCTACCTCGATCTTCCCCGAGATCACCCTGATCTTCTCGGATTCTATTCTTCTCCTGAATATGGGGAGGGCTACGTAGGCTAGTAGGAGCCCGGTCAGGGCTACGGTGATCAGCGGGATGGAGAGCGGGTCCAACGTGTCTTCCTCGGTAGAATACAGATCATTTGGATGCGGCTAACGTGTATCCGGCGCCGTTCTCCGGTGGCCTTGATTCGGGCGGGCGGAGTCACGCATATAAACCTGTTTACTAGTTTTGCCTATTTTTGCCTGAATGAAGGCAAAGTTAGCTAAATACTTGGCTAGGATTCGCGCTTCTTGAGGATCATCTCGGCCGCGACCTCGGCCGCTATCCCGCAGACCTTGAGGCAACCCTCGTCACCGTGTCCGCCCGAGTTGATGAAGTCAGTCCTCTGCACCGGGTCCGCCAAGTTCCAGCTCCTCCCATATATTGCCTGCTGGAGGTCCCTACATAGGGTCGAGGAGAGGGGCTTCTTCAAGGCGAACTCCTTCCCGAGGCGGAGCATGAACTCGTTGCACAGGGTGTAGCCGTCTGCGGTGGTGGACTGGAGCTTGGGGAGGTCCTCAAGCCTCTCCCTGCCCTCCTCGAGGCCGAGGGCCATGAGGGCGCCGACGAGGGCGCCGCATGACTCACCCCTCCTCGCCATACCCCCGGCGAAGGCCGTAGCCGCCTTGAGGCTCTGGACGTCACCGATCACGAGCCCCTCCTGGAGCGCGGATACGACTGCCTGGCTGCAGCCGCTCATGTTCTCGTTGGCGTGTGCCTTGGCACGAATCGCCTTGACCTTCTTCGAATCTACCATGAACGAGATGGCGGCTTCACCCGATTTAAACCATGACTCAATAGGGGCTACTTGATCTTGTCCAGAAGCCTCTCGGCGGCGACCTCCGCGGCTATTCCACAGACCTTGGGGCAGCCCTCGTCGCCGTGTCCACCGCAGGCGTAGAACGCCTCCCTCTGAACCGTGTCGCGCAGGTCGTAGCTACGCCCGTATATGCCCCTCTGGATGTCCCAGCAGATCGTCGACTTGAGCGGCTCCTTGAACCCAAACTCATTCTCGACGCGGCGCTGGAACTCCGTTGCTATCTCGTCCGCCTCGGCGCAGGCCGCCGCGTAGGCGGGCGTATCGGGCATCCTGCTCCGCCCCTCGACGAGTCCCACAGCCATCAACGCACCCAGCAGCGCCCCGCAGGTCTCACCACGCCTCGCAACGCCGCCGCTCAGAACCGTCGCCGCCCTGAAAGACTCCACATCACCCACGCCGAGCCCCTCCTGAAGCGCCAACAAAACAGACTGGCTGCAGCCACTGTACTTATCGTAGAAGAGGGCGCGCCGCCTGATCTCCTTCACCAGAACCTCATCAACCATGGCTGAGTACTCGGCGCGACCCGATTTAAAACATGGGCCGGCGCCACCGTCAAGGTTTATATCGGATCCAAGCCGCATCCAGCAGAGATATGATCGGCCTGCACCTCATATTGGACGGCGTCATGCGTGAGCCGGTTACACGTGAGACCGTAGACACGATACTACACGAGCTCCCCGGCAGGATAGGGATGAAGATCCTCGCGGGCCCGGTCGTCGTCGCTGGCCACCCAATAAACCCCGGCTGGACGGGCTTCGTCGTCATCGACAAGAGCCACATCGCCATCCACACCTTCACCGAGGGCAACCACATAAGCATCGACGTCTACAGCTGCCAGCCCTTCGACGCCGACGAGGTCGAGAGATACCTAAACGGCAAGATCGACCTAATCAGGGCCAACAGGCACCTGCTGACCCGCAGCGAGACCTAGCTCAACTCGAAGGTCTCTTCCAGCTTCCGGGTCGCGCGTAGGGCGGCACACCCGGCGAAGAAGAATACAATTAACACAGCCACGACGACGAGGCCGCTGCCCAGGATATAGCTCGCGATGGCGGAGAACCCGAGGCGCCTAGCGAGTATTCCACAGACGCTAGAGGCCACTAGAGGCACGACCAACAACAGCATCGCGTCCTCAGCCATGGCACCCACCTACGCCCCCGTGGCGCCTCCTAAGGCGGACCCCCAAAACCTCAAAAACGTTACGGAGTGGAACCCACACTAAGGTTTATCTTGGCTGTTTCCCCAGCCCCTCTTGATGCTATTATGAGCAAGAAAGACGTCAAGATGGCTGAGAAATTCAAGAACCTTTCACGCGTGGAGGATGACTACGCCGTCAAGCTCGACGCCGAGGTTCGTGGCTACGGGAATGAGATCCTGCGCGACATCGTCGGCTCCGTCGCCGTGGACAGCAAGAAGCACTCCGGCCTCTTCAAGGCATGCGCCGCCATAACCGCGGGGGAGAGCCTCAGCCTCACCGAGGACGAGTACAACGCACTCGTCGAGAGCCTCCAGAAGCACGAGGCAGTCGAGGGGAACATGATCAAGGTCGTCGACGACATACTCGCCGTGACAAAGGACGACCGCATCAGGATGATGCTCAACCACATAAAGAGCGACGAGATAAGGCACCACCTCCTCATCAGGAACCTGACCAAGATGGTGGTGAAGAGGGAGGTCATCCTAGAGAAGGATGTGTGGAACCAGCTCTTCAGGGATGCCCTGACCCACGGCCACGCACCTCCAGGCCAGTGGGAGCAACCCGAGTAACCACCGATGAACCATCGACGAACGGATAATTTGGCACCAAAAAAGGAAAAAGAGGAAAAATATCCCCTTTTTTTCATAAAGGGGATTTTTTTATGGCAAAAACTCCTTTCGTTTCCTTCTGGGGGTTAAATTTAAATAAAATCCCCCCCAGACTAACTGTTGCCTGAAATAAGCCCCCTGTTAAGATGTTACCCAATAAAGACGATTATCTGAGCGTAGACGCAGAGTATAACGGTAAAGGGTTAGAGATCCGGTTAAACGGCGGCGTTTACAAGGTCGAGTACCCCGCTAAGATTTGGGATGCGCTCGACGAGGACGCCAAGAAGATGATCGTCGACCACGTCGCCTTCATGTCGACGAACTATCTGCCGCTCGTCCTGGGGAAGAGGGGCATAGTCTACGGGACGCGGCAGCCGATGCTGGAGAGCCTCGCCTTCGAGAGCACCGTATACGACCTCCCGAGCAGCGCCCTCCTCGACGGCGGGTCCGCCATAGACTACATCCGCCGCTACTATAACACCGACTTCGTCTTCGAGGGGGGCGAAACCATCGTCTGGGGGAAGAAATACCGGCCGAGGAAGAGGGCGATAATCAGCTTCACGAGCGGCAAGGAGAGCCTCCTAACCCTCGCCCTCTGCAGGGAGCTCGGCATAGAACCCATCCTCGTCAACGTCGTCGAGCCCAGCAACATCTACGAGGAGAAGCACCGGCGCAAGCTCCTCGAGGAGATGGAGGCCGAGTTCGGCGTGGAGTGGTACATGCTCCGCCACGAGCCCGGCGTCTTCCACGACGGCCGCAGGATGGGGTACAAGCCCTCGAGCCTCGGCTGGGGGAGCCAGCTCATCTACTACCTCTTCCTCTACCTCCCCCTCCTCCTCCAGAGCCGGGCGCGCTATGTCTTCTTCGGGAACGAGAACAGCTGTGACAAGGAGGCGACCCACCCCGAGGGCTTCCGCACGAATTACTGCTTCGACCAGAGTAGTCGGTGGACGCTCCAGATGGACACCGCGGCGAGGATGCTCACATTGGGCTCGGCTCGGGTAGGAAGCCTCGTCGGGCCGCTGAACGAGATCGCGGTGACGAAGGTGCTGCACGACGGTTACCCCGACCTGTCGAAGTACCAGATGAGCTGCTTCTGCGAGGACCCGCCGGCGGAGGATCACAGGTGGTGCTGCGCCTGCAGCAAGTGCGCCCGCACCCACGCCTTCATCAGGGGCCTCGGCCACGACCCGGCGAGGGTCGGGTTCTGGAAGGACATGTTCACGGAGGAGCACTCCGGCCTCTTCTCGGCGCTGAACGGGGCGGAGACCTTCGGCTTCGACCGCTCCGGCCTGGGTAGGGAGGAGCAGGAGCTCGCCCTCTACCTGGCGGCGCAGAGGGAGCCGGGGAACAGGTTCCTTCAGAGGTACATGAAGACCTCTATGTATAACGGGGTCGCCGGTGAGGGCGGCGCCGGGAACGAGAGGTTCCACAGGGACTACGAGTTCTACATGACGCCCCAGCCCTACCCGGCGATGCCCGAGGAGCTGCGGGAGAGGGTCTACGCGATCTACCGTGAGATATTGAGCAGGTAGGAGGGCGGCTCGGCCATTAGGGCTGTGTGCCCTCGGTGGCGTGCGTGAAACATATATATCCCCTCCCCCCGGATAGGATGCCGTGTCGTCCATCCACAGACAGAGGAAGAACGCTAGGGACCGCCTCGTGAGGGCCGAGGGCCACCTCAGGGGCGTCATAAAGATGATAGACGAGGAGAAGGAGTGCCCGGACATACTGATCCAGATCGCCGCTGTGAAGGCCGCCCTGGACAAGGCGGGCGTCGTCATCCTCGAGGACCACCTTGAGCATTGCCTCATCGAGGCGGTGAAGTCGGGGGACGTCGAGCCCCAGCTCGAGGAGCTGAAGGGCGCGCTGGAGAAGCTCCTCTAGGTGCCCCTGATGGTCGACAGGAAGAAGGCGGCGCTTCTCGCCGTCTCGGTCGGGCTCGGAACCATCAGCTGGGTGACGCAGACCCTCGGCCTCCTCCCCCCCGAGGTCTATAACACACTCTCCCTCGTCGGCGCCGTCTTAGGAGCCATCTTTATCGGCCACAGCGCCATCAAGGCCCTCCTCGGCGGCGTCTTCGGAATCGATCTCCTCGCCACGGTCGCCATAATAGCATCCATAGCCCTCGGGGAGAACTTCGCCGCGGTAGTCGTCGTCCTCATGCTCGGCGGCGGCGAGATACTCGAGGAGTACATAAGCGGGCGCGCCAACAGGGCGATAGAGGAACTCATCGACGCTTTCCCGAAGAACACCCTCGTCGTCCGCGACGGCGCCGAGGTTGAGGTCCCCGTCTCCGAGGTCAAACCCGGTGATGTAGTCGCCGTCAAGCCGGGCGGAATAATACCCGTCGACGGGGTGATCACCTCGGGCCGCGCCACGGTCAACCAGAGCAGCGTAACCGGGGAATCCCTCCCCGTCGAGAAGGGGGAGGGGGACGACGTTCTCAGCGGCTCCATAGTCGAGCTCGGAGCAGTCCAGATAAGGACACGCGTCGTCGGAGACGACAGCACCTACGGCAGAATAATCGCAATGGTCAAGGAGGCCGAGGAGAACCAGGCGCCGATCGTTCGGCTCGCCGACCGCTTCGCGGGCTACTACATCCCCGTCATCCTCCTCCTCGGGTTGGCCGTGTACTGGTTCACGCGTGACCCCCTCAGGATGGCGGCCGTCTTCATAATCAGCTGCCCCTGCGCCCTCACACTCGCGACGCCGATGGCCGTCGCCGCCAGCATAGGCAACAGCGCCCGCAAGGGCATACTCATACGAAACGGGGAGAGCCTGCAGAAGCTCGCCAACGTCGACATCGTAGTCCTCGACAAGACCGGCACCCTCACCCTCGGCCGCCCTGAGGTGGCAGAGATCCGGGGCTTCGGCGGCGTCACGAGTCAGCAGGTCCTAGCCCTCGCGGCGGGCGCGGAGCGACACTCAGAGCACCCCGTTGCCCACGCCGTCATGAAGAAGGCGGAGAAGGAGGGGATCAACCCGACGGACTGCTCCGAAGTCGAGACCCACCCCGGCCTCGGCATCTGCGTCACCCACGGCGAAACACGCGTCACGGTCGGGAGCGAGAAACTCCTTCGCCGACAAGGCATAACCATAACCGACGAGGCGGCGGTCTACCTCTCCCAGCAGAGGACGAACCAGTCCATGATCCTCGTCGCCAGGGACCGGGAGCTCATCGGCGCCATAACGGTCTCCGACACGATACGCGACAACGTCAAGGAGGTGATAGCTGACGCGAGGCGGAGCGGCGCACGGAGGATAGTGATTCTCACGGGCGACAAGCGCGACGTAGCCGACGAGGTCGCCGCCCTCGCCGGCGTGGACGAGGTGGTCGCCGACCTCCTCCCCTCCGAGAAGGTTGCACACATAAAGCGCCTCAGGGAAGCCGGGGGGAAGGTCCTCATGGTGGGCGACGGCATAAACGACGCCCCGGCCCTCGCCACGGCCGACGTAGGCGCCGCGATGGGCCTCACCGGCACCGACATCGCCATAGAGACCGCCGGCATAACACTCGCGAACAACCGCCTCGAGGGGGTCCCGAGGCTCCTCAGGATCGGCCGCGAGACGATGAAGAACGTGAAGCTGAACATCGCCTTCGCCCTGACAGTGAACGCCATCGGCATCGTTCTCTCCGCCATGGGCACCGTTACGCCCCTGACGGCGAGCATCATCCACGAGAGTAACGCCCTCCTGGTGATGCTGAATAGCCTCAGGCTGCTGAACGTCGACTAGCCCCTTCTCTGGGGGCGATTGTTTTTGGCCTCCTTCTCGGGCGTCACGGCGTCGAGTAGCTGGGCGCCCCTCTCGCTCAGAACGTAGGTCTTCGAGGGGTACCTACCCCTCGTCCTGCGTGTGGAGGAGACCCTGATAAGGTCCTCCTTGAGGCAGTAGGCGAGGTACCTGTTTATCATTCCGTAGCCCCTCCCCCTCTCCATGCTTAGCTTGGAGTAGGTGGCGGGTGCGTGCCTCTTCACCTGTTCTAGGAAGGAGGCGAGGGTTCTAAGGCCGGGATTATCCATCTATGTAAATTTAGCTAACTAAACTGATTTAAAAATGTTTTTAAATAATGAATGGGTGAAAAAACATAGACATGTCCGACGAAGAGAAGAAGTACAAATACCACACCGTGAACCTCCCCGAGAACCTCGCCACGAAGATCGAGGAAGTGATCGCAAGTGGCAAGCATGGCTACACAAGCGTACCCGATTTCGTCAAGAGTGCCGTCCGTAGGTACCTCAGGGATCTCGGTTACCTCGTCTAGAACCGGGCCCTGAGGCGGTTTCTGAAGTCGGCGCCCACGCCGCGCCTTATCTCGTAGATGACATCCCCAACCTCCGTCTTTAGCTGCGCCCACTTGTCGTCCCTCGTGTCCAGCTCCGCCATGAGGGCCTCGAGCCAGCATAGGCACTCGAAGACGCCCTTCGCGTACTCGTCCATCTTTGTCACCTCCACCCCTCCCGCGAGGGGCACATATTTTAAGATTCATATTTATTTGAAAGGTGAGTGGTGGGTGAACCTGTTTACACCCTACAATTTTAGAAAATATATTTATATTTAGCTAAATTACATTTGATCGATATCGATGAGAGGAAACCTCCCCAAGGCATCCACGGGCAAGGGTCTCGCCACGCCCCGATGGGGGCTGGAGGATAAACCGGGGACTACGATGCGGGGCACGGCTCGCAGAAGTGGAGGCGGCAGACCTTGAGGGATGGCGTACTCTCCGCGGCGAGGCGCCTCTTTCTAGGCGCGCCGACACCAAAGGCGAAGAGGGTCGGCGACTCCTCGACGCCCACGACCGCCTCATGGTACGAGGGGATGCACTGGGGGTACAGATGGTTCAGGAAGGACGAGCTCGTGCGCCGCAGCGTCCTCGCCAACGCATACTACTCGACCCTCTCCTCCGGCTTCGACACCGCCCTCGAAGGGGAAGGACCAATCGAGGACTACGCCTACGTGAAGGATAGGGTCGACGCTCTCAACGCACGCGTCAACATGGACCAGATACTCTTCACCGCCCAGGTCAAGCGGAGCATCTACGGGAGGGCCGGCTTCGAGGTCGTCCCGGGCGCAGACGGTTACCCGGAGAGGCTTATACCCCTGCGGGGAGACCAGCTCAAGCCCGACGTCGGGGCCGATTGGGCCCTCACCGGCTTCACCTACCAGGGGCGCCGCGGCTTCTACGCCCCGGGGGAGGTACTCTACTTCACCAACACGCAGCTCGAGGCGGACTGGGAGGGCCTCAGCGACGTCGAACCCGTCCTCGCCCTCTGCGAGGCACGCGACGACGTCCTCAGGGAGGACTTCCGGGAGATAGCGCGGAGCCTCTGGGCGCCCTACGTCGTCCTCAAGGCCGACACCTCCGGCCTCGCGCAGGCGGAGGCGGACAGGGTCGTCGAGGAACTCGCCGAGGCCGCGAGGGCGGGGAGGAGCATAGCCATAAACGAGTCCGTCGAGGCGGAGGTCGTCAACCTGACCCCCGACATCGAGGGGCTCTGCCGCCTACTCGACAGGCTGGAGCAGGGGATAGCCGCGAACTTCGGCGTCCCCGGGTTCCTCCTCGGGCGCCCCGTTGAGAACAGGGCGACCGCCTACGCCGAGTTCGAGGCGTACATCGGCGGCGTCGTGGCGCAGAACCAGAGGTACCTGAAGAGGGAGCTTGAGCGCCAGTGGTACGCGCCCCTCGTGGCGCGGATCCTAGCCGACGAGGGGGAGGACTGGGAGGGCGAGCCCCCCGTCAGGGTAAAGCACAGGTGGCGGACCATCCGCGCCACGGACGTCTACGAGATGGCTCAGGCCGTTGCCGCCCTCTGGGGAGACGGGCCGGGGCCACTCGCGGGTGACGCCGAGACAGCCCTGGGGCTCCTCGGAATGGAGGCGAAGACATGACCGACTCCCTGGAGCTCCGGTTCAACGCCTCCGTCCAGGGCCTCACCTCGGGGGAGAGGAACCTCGCCACATTCTACATAATGGACACCGGGGTAAACAGGAACGGCTGGAGAGTCACGGAGGAGGCGCTGGAGGCGGCGCTACCCAGCCTCCTAGGGAAGCCGCTCGGCTGCATCCCCGGTTACCGGATCGACCACATCCACCACCCCCTCACCGTGGGGCGCTTCATATCCGCGGACTTCGGGGAGGGATGCGCCATCGCGGTCGCCGAGGTCACCGACTCGGAGGCGTGGAGCCACCTCGGTGCCAAAGAGTGGGGGCCCGTAAGCGTCGTCATCAGGGCCTCACGGGTCACCTGCAGCGCCTGCGGCGCCGACATAACCGGCGGCCCCGACGAACACGTCCTCCGAGGCGGTGTCCACGAGGTCGTCGAGGCCTTCGCCTTCGAGAGGGTCGACTTCGTCTCCGAGCCCGCCTACCCGAGGGCGGGGGTCATACAGATCGGGGAGTTCACGGCATCATCGTCCAACTGGGACGGGCAAGGGGGCGCCCAGGGCGCAGGCTCGAAGCCCCCGGGGGAACAAGAAATGATTGATGGGGAAAACATGGAGACCCTCAGGGCCGAGAACACGCGGCTCAGGGGGCGCCTCCAGGGACTAGAGGCTGAGCACAGGAGGGAGACGCTTGAGCGCGCCCTCGCCGCCCGCCTCAAGGCAGGCCTCGCCCGCGACAGACAGGCGGAGGCCGAGAAGCTAGGGCAGCTCGACGACGCGGCCCTCCAACTAATCGCGGAGGACGCCGAGGCGGTCGCCGAGAGGCTCACCAGGACACACGCGGTGGGGCCCAAGGCACACTACGCGCCGGAGCCAGCCGACTACGATAAGGAACTCGAGGAGGCCAGGATGCGCCTCTTCGGCCACAGGAGGGAGAAGAGTTGACAGCGGGAGACATACTGAAGGGGCAACTACTCGTCGTCGAGACATTCACGGTCAAGACGAGCGAGGACATAGAACTGGGTGAGATCGTCTACAGCGACGGGAACGGGATACTCGCGGCACCAGCCACGGCAACGGGACCCTTCCTCGTCGCGCTGGAGTCCCACGACTACAGCGAGGAAACGAGCCACGAGGTCGAGTGCCTCGTCGCGGGGTGCGTCGAGGCCCAGAAGAAGACGGGCACCGCCATAAAGAAGGGGCAGGCCGTCATGGTGTCGAGCACCGACGGCGAGGCCACCCTCTGGGTCAAGGGGGACGCCCCCGCGAGCTACATCGAGGCGGACGCCCAGACGGCCCTCGACGCAAACGTCCGCAGGGTCGGCATCTGCCAGGACGACGCGGCGAGCGCGGACACCACCTGCAGGCTCTGGCTGGGGGTGAACCCGGGATGACCGAGCAGCCACGGGTCTGGAGGAGCGCGGCGAGTCGCCTCTACTACAGGCAGCCGCGCTTCGGGGTCTACGAGGCCCAGCTCATACAGCCCGGGGACGTCTCCAGCGTAGAGGCGACAGCGGTCCTCGACGAGGTGCTGGGGCTGGCGGCGCCGCAGTACACGCTCCGCGGCGTCTGCCGCCCCGTCAGGATGGACGGCCTCACGGCGCGCGTCGACATAGCCACGAAGCTGGCGGGGCGAGAGAAGGTTCCGCCAATGGTGGAGGCGGAGCTCAGCGCCGAGGCGTACACGAGCGTCGACTTCGAACTCTGGAAGAACGTGGTACACGTCGCGGTGAGCGACGAGGCGCAGAAGAGGGCAGCCCACGACGTCCTCGGCCTCCACGCCTCGGACGCCGCCAGGGACCTCGCCAGGATGGAGAACAAGCAGATAGCGGAGGAGCTGGCCACGGCGACCGACACCACCGGGGCCGACTGGGGAACTAGCACGAACAACCCCTTCGACGACGTCGTCGCCGCCATGACGACCATCGAGGGCAACGGCTACCCCGTCGACTTCATCGCCGCCCACCCACTCGTCTGGGGCGACTACTTCAGCAACCCCTTCGTCAGGGGCACCATCCAGGGCATCCAGCTGCCCACGGGGCGCGTCTTCCAGGTGCCGGGCCTCCCCGGCGTCACCGGGTACAGCGACCCGGCGCTGACGAACACCGTAGCCTACGTGGGGAGCAGGGTTGCGCCGGCGCTTGTGCTGGGGGAGGGCCCGACGGAGGCGGCGCGGTACAGGGACGAGAAGGCGGGGTACGACGCCTACGTCATCAGGCAGTGGCTGCAGCCCCGGCTTGTCCTCGCCGACGCGGTGAGGGAGATCACGGGCGTCCACGCCTAGGTGATACGGGATGCCCTACTCCACCCCCGATGACGTCCGCGCCCTCGTCGCCACCGAGCTGACCGACGACCAGATCCGCGACATCATCGACGCCTCCGACGCCGAGATAGACAGGAGGGTGGGGGCACAAACACCCACGGAGCCGCTAGTCCGGAAACTCAGCAGCCTACTCACCGCCAGGACGATCAGGGCGTCGCAGCCGGGGAGCAACACCATCGGGGAGTACAGGGAGGACGGGGTAGGGGACGCCTGGGAGAAAGAGATCGAGGCCGCCTACCGCGTCCTCTCCTCCGTCTCGATAAGGCACCGCCGCCATTCATGGAGGGTGCTCAGGGCATGGAGAGACTGAACGAGAGCCTTCGGACCGCCGCGGTCCTCCTCGGGGCGCTTGGACGCGGGGAGATGAGGTGGACCGATCTGGTAAGAGTCGGTTACCAGGCCTCCACGCCCTGGAGGGTACACTCGATCATCTGCTGGCTGGTGGGGCTCGGCTACGTCCACCGCCCGAGGAGAGGCGTCTACGTGGTCACGGAGAGGGGGCGAGCCCTCCTAGAGGCGTTACCAAAACCCCGAAAAGGCGCCTGACTATCAATAGGCTAAACCTTCACTATTTTTTATAGATTTAGAACACATCAAAATTAAATAAACCATCATAAGGAGCCCTTACCGGTAGGTTTGGCCGACACCATCCCCCACTGCAGGGCAAAATTAGGGTATTACACGTGGATAACGAGCCAGACCAACTTACCTTCACTAGGGTACTCCTCGAGGACGCTGACCCTAACATCCTGGTCGAGTCCGTCTCCACGCCATCGAGGCGATGCCCGATGGGGGTAGAATAATGGTGAACGCCGAGAGGAGGGGCGGCGAAGCGGTCATCGAGGTCTCCGACACGGGGAAGGGCATCCCACCCGAGATCGGGGATAGGCTGTTCAAGCCCTTTGTAACGACGAAGACAGGCGGCCTTGCTTGGCCTCACCCACTGCAAGAAGGCGGTCGAGGCACACGGCGGGACGATCTCCGCATCCACGCCCCCGGCAGGGGCGCGGTCTTCACGATCAGGTTACCCCCAGCTAAGTAAATGCCCATTATATAATGAAGGCAATATAATGCATATTATATTATGATTATCATAAAAATAAGTTATAAAGATGGATGGAAACTTACTACAAGATAATGTATGAAGGTTCGAGCTAGGGCACCGGGGGGCGCCGTGGATGCCGCTCGCTAAGCCGTACCCACCCACGCCGGTGGGCTACCTCGACTGGAACGACCTCGCCGACGACTACGCGGGGAAGGCGACGACGCTGCTCGTCGACGCCTCCGGGAAGGGGGACTACACATCCATCCAGGAGGCCGTCAACGCCCTCGGGCCCGGGGGAGGGGAGGTCCTGGTCGCCGAGGGGACGTACAGCTTGACGTGTGCCGTGGTGTTGGATGGCGTCGAGGGGGTCACCATACGCGGCATGGGCCCAGGCACCGTCCTCCGTGTCGCGGAGAAGGTGGAGAAGACACTCACGGCGGACGCCTCGGCGGGCCTACGGGCGATAGTCGTCTCCGACGGCTCCGCCTTCCACGCGGGGCAGCACCTCTGCATAACCGACTCAGTGGGCTTCGAGGTGAACCGCGTCGAGTCCATCGACGGCGACACCCTGACGATGGAGGCGCCCCTCGCGAACGACTACCTTGTCTCCGAGGGCGCGAGGGCGTACACGTGCCACTCCGCCGTCTGGGTAACCGGCGGCTCCACCAGGGTACGCATCACAGGCCTCCAGATAGATGGGAACAGGCTCAACCAGGAGTTCGGGCGCACCGGCTACTACCCCTCTGAGCACCAGGGGGACGGCGTCAGGGTCTCAGACGGCTGCGTGGGGGTGCTCCTCGAACACCTCTGGGTCCGCTCCGCAGCAGCCCACGGGGTCTGCCTCGGCGGCACCGGCCACAGCGTCGTAGGCTGCGAGTGCTGGGACAACAAGTACGACGGCATAAACGCGGAGCCGAGCTGCGACCAGATACTCATCTCGGGGAACCACTGCCACGACCAGGTCGACTGGAACGGCGTCCAGTTCGGCTACTCCACCTACCCGACGGGCTCCGCCCTCATAACGGGGAACATCCTAGTCAACAACCACCAGGGGATAGCCGCCCAGGGCGGCGCAGGCGTCGACATAGTCGGCAACGTCATCAAGGACAACAGGTACGACGGCATAGAGCTCTACGACATCGACCGCTTCACGGTCTCGGGGAACCTCATCACGGGTGCCACGGACCTTAGCGACATGACGAACGAGGGCATCCACGTGGAGCACGGGTGCAGCGTGGGCGTGATCACCGGGAACCTCGTGGAGAACTGCGCCGGCGACGGCGTCTACGTTGAGAGCGGCGCCTACCTCGCGGTCACCGGGAACACGATCCGCCACGTCGCGAAGCACGGCTTAAAGTTCGCGGAGACGAATGGCCGCGACTCCACGGTCACCGGCAACGCCATAGTCGACTGCGACGCCGGGGACACCGAGACCTACTCCGGGGTGGCCATACTCGGAAACAGAGTCGCCGTCGTCGGCAACAGGATAGACAACTGTGACAAGTACGCCATCCACCTCGCATCCACGTCGAACAAGTGCATAGTGACGGGGAACCAGCTCACGGTCTACACCGGGGTTAGCCTAGGCGTCGTACAGGACGACGGCACCGGAAACGTCGTCGAGCACAACGTGGTGTCCTGAGATGAGCTTCGCGTACGGGCACTTCGGGGCTGGGTTCAGCCAAGCGTCCCCGGGGGCGTTGGCGCTCCGCTTCGGCGGCCTCGTGTCGCGGCGGGGCGAGGATTTCACCCTCAAGATGAGGCGCCTCTCGGGTAGGGACGCCTACGGTAACCCGAGCTACGCTGAGGCGTCCGCCGCGCTTCGGGGTTTCATCGAGGAGGAGGGGGGAGTGGAGGGCGGATCGGCAGGGGAGAGGCGCCGCGGGACACTAAGCCTGATGATCCCCCTCTGGGCCCCCGTCGAGGAGGGGGACACCGTAGAGGCACGCGGCGCAACCTGGGAGGTCGGGGTCGTCACGAGGAACCGCGCATACACCTCAGCGGAGGCGAAGAGGAGGGGCGAGGCTTGACTGACCCTAAGGCAGCGATCCTCACGCTCCTCAGCGAGCACTGGGCCCTCGACTTCAGACCCCTCTTCACGGGGGAGTTGTGCGACGGGCGGGAGGACGCCCCGCAGGTCACCGTCAGCCACATCGCCACCCGCCCAGAGCCCCTCGGCCTCAGCGACGCGTCCCCCGCCCCCCGTCGCTTCAGGGCCACCTACGCCGTCGACGTCTGGAGCCACGGCGACCAGGGCCGCAGGTACAGGATGGCGAGGGAGGTGGACAGGGTGCTCCACGGCCACGCCCCGGAGGGGGCGGAGTGGGCCGACGTCAGCGACTGGGCGGACCTCGACGAGGCCGGTGACCCCCCCGTCTACAGGAGCAGGGTCAGGGTGGGGGTGCTCTGGTACGAGTAGGAGCTGGGAATGTTGGTGAACTACAAGGGTAGGGACCTGATAGAGTTCGGGTACAAGAACTACGCGGAGGCGAGCTACGGGGGGAGCCCCGGCTCGACCCCGACGACCCTATACAGGGTCGGCTACGTGACGGAGATCGCGCCCCGCTACGACCCGGAGCTTTCGCGGCTCTGGGCGCTCCGGGACGCGTCGACGCAGGCGCCTCTGGCGCTGCTCAGGGGGAAGGAGACGGTGGGCCTCAGGCTCACTTGGGTCCAGGGGGTGCTCAGCCAGTACGCGCAGAAGAGCTGGCTGGGAGACCACGAGAACTGGTTCGCGGAGGCGAAGATGTACCGCGACGCAGGCAACGCCGTCTACCTCTACTGGACGGGGCTCAAGCTCGACACCCTCACGGTCCGGGGGGGCATCGGGGAGCCGATAAAGTGGACGGCGGACCTCGTGGGGAAGCTCTACGACACCAAGACGAGCACCATACACAGCTACGGCGCCTCCCCGGGGGACCCGTGGGAGTGGAAGGACAGCTACGTCCAGGTCAGCGCAGACGACTCAAGCTGGACGACGGTGCCCTGCGTCACCGACTACGAGTTCAAGGCGGAGAACCACCTGCGCCCCGTCTACGTCTTCAACTCAGCGGGCTCGAAGCAGCTCACATCCCTGGAGGAGATGGGGCAGACCTGCTCGGCGCAGCTCACCATGAACCTGCAGGACACGGGTTGGCTCGACTACCTCGTCGACCAGACGGAGCTCTACCTCCGGCTGGTGCTCCCCGACGGGAGGTGGCTGAAGCTGAACAAGGGGAAGGTGGCCCAGATGGACCCTGTCGTGAAGCCCGAGGACCTCGTGGCGTGCCGCGTCGGGTTCGAGGGGAGGTGGCTTACCCACGGCTGGTGAGGAGGCCGTCATCCGGGGGCACAGGGTCTCCTTCCGCCAATGGACCTACGGGGAGAAGCAGCAGGCCCTCCGGAGGGCGACGAGCTGGAGGCGGGCCCCCACGGGGGAGCCCCAGCCCGACGTCGACCCCTGGATATTGAACGACCTGATGCTCGCCACCACGGTGGTCGAGTGGGACCTCGCCGACGAGGCGGGGAAGCCTCTCCCCGTGACCGTCGAGGCGATCCAGGGGATACGCCCCCCGGAGCTTGTAGAGGAGATGATCGCATACACGCAGAGGCTGAACGGGGTGGGGGTGGAGGAGAGAAAAAAATAGTGGAGGCCGTGAAGCGCGGTAGGCCCGCCGCGGAGGCGGAGGAGGCGGCGATCTGCGCCGCCACCGGCTGGACCTGGGTGGAGCTCCAGGCTCAGCCCGCCGCCTTCGTCGCGCGCCTCGGGGTCTACCTCGGGGCCTTGGCCGACGCGCAGAGCCGTGAGCTGGAGGAGGGGCTGAGGAGGATGAGGGCATGATGGTGAGGATCGTTGACGTCGACGAGTTGCCGGAGGCGCTCGAGGGGCTGCCGGACAGGATAAGTGAGGCGGCTTGGGCTGCGCTTGGCCTCGAAGAGGCCGTCCCAATAGCTAAGGCGCTCTGCCCCGTCGACACCGGGGCCCTAGCCGGGAGCATCCGGGTCGAGAGGACCGGGCCCCTAGGGTCCGCCCTCGTGGCGGGTGGGTCGGAGTACACCAACCCGAGGACAGGGCGCCCCGTCGACTACGCTGCCGTCGTCCACGAAGGCACGAGCGGGAGGCCGGCCCGCCCCTTCCTCAGGCAGGCACTCCTCATCGAGGCTAGCGGCATCGCCCGCGTGATGCTGGAGGGGGTCGAGCCTTGAGCGACTCAGTCGCCCTCGTATACAGGGTGCAGGTGACCGGCCTCGACGTGGCGAAGGCGGCTGCGGAGTCCGCTGCCTCCGGGGCGGAGGCAGCGAGGGAGTCGCTGAGCGGGCTTCGGTCCGTGGGCAACCAGGCGCTCCCCCTGCTGACGAGCGGGCTCCACACCGTGAACACCATGAGGATGGGGGTGGAGAACCTGAGCCGCGCCCTGGTTACGCTAAACCCCGAGGCCGCCCTCCACGCCCTGTTGAACATGGTCAGCGTCGCGTCGAGCCTTAGTCGCGTCATGCTGCTCCTCAGGGAGTCGACGGCGTCGGCCTCAGCCGCCCAGGCCACTCTCAGCGTCCTCTCGGGGGGCCTCTGGCTCATCCCCCTCGCCGTCGCGGCGGGTGCCATGGTCTACCAGAGCCTGCGCTCCATGCAGCAGGGGGGCGCGGTCGGGGAGACCGGGGCCTACCTCCTCCACAGGGGGGAGTACGTCGTACCGGCGAACCGGGTGAGCTATGGCCCGATCTACGTCAGCTTCGAGGCGGGGCGGGGGGCATCCGACGCGGACGCTCTGATCCGTGGACTCGGGCCACGCATCGCCGAGAGGCTCAGGAGGGGATTCTAGGTGAGCCTCCAGCCACAGCCCGCCTGGGCGAGGGTCCACATCGAGGTACACGAGCAGCCGGGGTGGCTCGACGACTGCTTCCGCAGCACCCTCTGGACGAAGTTCCAGTCCGCGGCCTCGGAGAGCTTCGCGAACCCCAACGACATCACGGGTGACTACGCGACGATGGCGGTGACGGAGGGGGCCTCGGTGAACGGCTGCGGGTGGAGGAAGGACATCTCCGGCGGCTCCCTCTCGACCTCGACGTATCCCTCCCTGCGAGTGAGGCTGAGGGGCAGGGGCACGACGCCCCAGTACAGGGTCGCTGTAGAGGCCACGGACGCGACCGTCGACGACACCGGCTGGGTCACCGCCCCCACGGACTTCCAATCCATCACCCTCCACCTCGCCGCGGGGAAGACCGTCAGGTACGTCAAGCTCTACGCCAGGAGCTCCACGGCGGGGGCGTCCGCCCAGATCGACTACGACTACGCCGTGCTCCAGAGGAGCCCCCCACTCATACCCACAGAGCACCATGAGACGGAGGCGGACCTCCGGCACACCTCGGCCTCCTCGGGGTTCCGCGTCAGGTGCTGGCACGACCCCCTTCACGGCGTCACGGCCCGCCGCTACCGCTTCGAGGAGGGGGCCGGCGCGAAGGCCTACGATCTCTCCGACAACGGGGGGCATGGGTCGCTCGTCAACTCCCCCGTCTGGGGCACGGGTAGGTATGGTGGGTGCCTCCAGTTCACGGGAGCCAGCAGCCAGCGGGTGGACACCGGATACACTAAGGCGATCATCGCCGCGGGGGCCGTCACCCTCGCCCTCTGGGTAAGGGGGGCATCGGGCGCCACCGGCGTCCTCGTCGGCTCGGGCAAGACGGTCACGGGGGGCTGGAACAGGCTCCAGCTCAACCTCCAGAGCCCCGACAAGGTACGCGTCTACGCCAAGGACGACGCCCTAAACGTCCTCCAGTACACGAGCACCGCCACGGTCCTCGACGACGGCTGGCACTACGTCGCCGCGGTGGTCGACCCCGCCGGCGACCGGGTCCAGCTCTACGTCGACGGGCAACTCGACGGGCAGGCGACGGGAACACTCGGCGCCATCACCCTCACATCATACGACTTCACACTCGCCTGCCTCCACAACGAGTCCGGCTACACGAGCTACGCCACCGCCAGCATCGACGAGGCAGCCCTCTACGAGAAGGCCCTCACCGCAGCCGAAGTCCTCGATCTCTACAGGCGCGACCCCTTCTCGGGCATAAGCCGGGCCAAGGTGGGCGCCTGGGCCATGATCTACGTGGCAGCCGAGCCCGAGAACCTAGTCTACAAGCTAATCAGCGGTAGGATGATCGACCGCTCCACGGGCGATGAGGCCGGCGCCCCATGGGTCGAGCTGAGCGGCGGGGACACCGGGGAGATAATCCACGACAGGACATGGAGCCGCGACTTCACATCGGCGACCCAGATCAGCACCGTCGCCAGCTACGTCATCGACGACTCCGTCGACGAACTCTACAAGGACATCGACGCCACGAGCCGCACCATCACAAACAGCTTCAGCAACGAGAACTGCTGGGGCGCCTTGCAGAAGCTGGCGGAGGCCGCCTACTTCTCCACCGGGGAGAATGGCGCCCACTTCTTCGTCGACCCCGGCGGCTGCTTCCGCTTCAAAAAGTATGGCGCCTTCACGTGCCCCCAAGCCATCAGCGACGGCGGCGACGGCGAGACCCCGAACATGCTCACCATCAGCCTCAAGGAGACTATCAAGGCCACGCCGCGCCTCGCCAACGACGTCAGGGTCGTGATATTCGAGGAGGAGACCCTCCCACGGGACGGTGACGGCTGGACGGAGTCCGCGGAGGGGTGGAGCAGCCCCGACCCCACGGACTCGGGCTACCCCCAGAGCGACACCGACAGGCAGAGGGGGACCGCCTCGGTGAAGTTCCAGACCACCAACCCCGGCGCCCAGTACAGGATGCGCCTCGCCCTCAGCCAGACCGACGTCTCCGGGTACGACTCCCTCACCTTCAGCCTAAAGTACGGCGCGGCCCTGAGCGTCGACAGCTTCGAGGTCCGCCTCCAGAAGGGGGACTGGACGTGGACAAGCGACTACTGGGCCGAGACGGGGATAACGCCCCCCGGCGCGGCGGCGTGGCACGAGGTCACCGTACTCCTCGCCGGCCTCACCGCCACGGGGAACCCCGGGTACACCGTCGACCACATAGAGATCAGGGCCGTCCACTCCAGCCAGATCGGCACAGGCGGCTTCCTCATAGACGCCCTCAGGTTCGTGAGGGGCGAGAAGTCCGGCACCGCCTCCGACTCCACCAGCCAGGGGAGCTACGGGCGGAGGGAGTACACGCTCGTCGACAAGGGTATCACCTCCACAGCCGCGGCGGGGCACGTCGCCTCGGGCATCCTCGCCAACAGGAAGAACCCAGTCGTCACCGCCGAGGCCAGCGCCCCGGGGCGCGCCCAACCCGGATACCGCCCGCCCCAGCGCGTCACAGTCACCAGCCTACGCGACGGCCTCAGAGGCGCGCAGTTCCAGATAGTCGCCGCCCGCCACCGGGTCACCACCGGGGGCGGCTACACCGTCGACCTCGACCTCGCAGCCGCCCGTACATCGTCGGGGCTCAGCGACGCCACCCAACCCGCCACCCCCGACCTCGAGGGGATGCTCACCGAGTGGAGGCGCCGGCTACAGGGGGAGCAGGTGAACACCCTGAGGAGCACCTGGGTATGACGGAGGCGCCGCCGTGAAGCTCGAGGAGCTACGCAGGGGGGACCTCATCCTCGTCCGATGGACCGACGCCAGCGACACGAAGGCCACCCTCGAGGAACACGCCTCCAACCCCGAGACAGGGTGCAAGGACTGGGGCGTCTTCCTCGGCGTCTCCGGGGCGAAACACCGCTTCGTAATCGTCGGCAAGGACGTCGTCGAGGGCCACAGGGAGTGGGGCGCCACACGCATCCCCCTCGAACTCGTCGAGGAGATCCACCTGCTCCTCCCACGGGACCAGGTGGCCCACATCATAGGCGAAGTAGAGGCACTCGGCAGGAGAATCAGACTCAGAAAACACAGGAGGGGAGAGGCACGAGATGTTAGAGTATCTTAGGAAGTTGATCGGTAGGGGGACGACGCGGGTCGTCTACGCCGAGGCGACCCCCGGGAGGAAGGTCAGGATGCTGGAGGACGAGCCGGGGGACAGGTTCACCCTCATAATCGTCCTCATGATAGTGTTCTTCATGGGGCTCGTCGGCCTGGAGGTCATACACATGGCCTTCCTGGGGACGTGGAACGAGGCGATATTCAACGGCCTCATGCTCGTCGTCGGCACCATAGTCGGCGCCGTCTGGGGCAGGGGACAGTAGACGCGGCCCCGGCTCTGACCGCAACATTCAGACTCAAAGCATTAAAAGAACCGCGCCTCATCCCTGCTCAGTCCCGAGGTTAGGTGAATGGCGACGAAGGGTTCGATGGATGAGGAGGAGATGTGGCGCGCCGTGATGGACCGCGACGCCTCGGCGGACGGCAGATTCGTCCTCGCGGTGCGCACCACGGGCGTCTACTGTCGCCCCTCCTGCCCCGGCAGGCACCCCAAACGGGAGAACACTGAGTTCTACCCCACCCCCGAGGCCGCGGAGGCTGCTGGCTACCGCCCCTGCCTCCGATGCAAGCCCAGGGACCCCGACGCCCCCCAGCTCACCTGGGTGAAGAAGGCCTGCGACCACATACGCTGCCACCCCGAGGAGAAGATCACACTAGAGTCCCTGAGCCGGGAGGCCGGCGTCAGCGCCTACCACCTGCAGAGGACATTCAAGCGCGTCATGGGGGTCAGCCCCCGCCAGTACCAGGAGACGTGCAGAATAGAGCGCCTCAAGGGGCGACTCCGCGAGGGACGGCCCGTCACCAAGGCCGTCTACGACGTCGGCTACGGCTCCGCGAGCTGGCTCTACAAGGACTCACACGCGAAGCTAGGCATGACGCCGGGCGCCTACCGCCGCGCCGGAGAGGGCATGAAGATAATCTACAGGATCATCGACACCCCCCTCGGCAAGCTCATCGTCGCCAGGACCCAGCACGGCGTCTGCTACCTCGGCCTCTGGGACGACGAGGCGACGCTCGAGGAGTCGCTACGCGCGGAGTACCCCTCGGCGGAGCTCACCCGGGAGGAGGGGAGGCCCGACCCCTGGACCAGCGAGATCCTCGAATACCTCGAGGGCAGGGTGACCCAGCTCGGGGACATCCCCGTCGACGTCGCGGGCACGGATTTCCAGCGCAGGGTCTGGAGGGAGTTGCAGGCAATCCCACGGGGGCAGACGCGCACCTACGGGGAGGTGGCACGCTCGATGGGGCGGCCCGAGGCGGTTCGAGCCGTGGGCAGGGCCTGCGCCACGAACCCAGTTTCCCTCCTCATCCCCTGCCACAGGGTAGTGGGGAAGGCCGGGGACCTGCATGGTTACCACTGGGGCCTCGGGCGAAAGAAGATGCTCCTGGAGAGGGAGCGGAGGCCCCTCGAGTCCCCTACCCCACCTCGATGACTCTTTGTCTATGGTTTGCCGCCGAGGTACTCGAACCATGTTATCCGGGCAGCGACCGACCGCCAGGGGCGCCAAGCCTCCCCTATGGCGTCGAACTCCTCGGGCGACGGGGGCGCGGACAGCCCCTTGATGCGCGTGACGGCGCTGATGAGGGTGAGGTCGTTGCGCGGCCAGACGTCGGGGCGCCGCAGGGCCATCAGCAGGTAGATGTCGGCGCTCCAGCGCCCTATGCCCTTGAGCGTCATGAGCCCCCCACGAGCCTCATCGTCGCCCAAAGACTCAAACAAACTCAGATCGAGGAACCCGCTCAGCAGGCTCCCGGCGAGTAGCCGGACGTAGCGCGCCTTCTGACGGCTGAAGCCGATCCCCCTCAACTCGCCGTCGCTCAACTCGAGGAAGGTCTCAGGAGTCGGCTCCCCCGTCCTCGCCCCTAGGCGGTCGTAGGCCGCCCGAGCGGATGAGAGAGAGATCTGCTGTTCGAGTATGATCCTGATGAGCGTGGGGAATCCGGGCGGCCTCGCCCAGAGGGGTGGGGAACCGTGGCGCCTCACGACGGAGGCCAGGGCGGGGTCACGGGTCACCAGAATGTCGACGGCCTCGTGGAGCTTCTCCTCGTCAAGCAACTCTATGGTCATCGTGTCCCGACCCCCTCCTCGATGCGATGACTGATAATCTTAGTGTCTGGCGGTGAGCTTCCTCGGGCTTCCCCTCTACGCTGGAAAAAATGGGGGGCCTACTCTTTGATGTGGCCTATCTCGATGTCCTCGTGTAGCGTCGATGGGAATTGGGCTAGGTAGCGGACCCACTCGAGTTTGGTCGTCTCGGGGTAGGCGGCGACGTACTCCTCGTGCTTCTTGCAGTGGCGTCCCTTGCACTTCGGGTCGGCGTTGATGAGCATGTGCATCCGCAGGGAGCCGGGGCCCTGATCGGTCTGGTAGTTGCACCCCTCCACGGGGCAGGTGAACAGGGATATGCCCCCCTCTTCTTGTCGAGTAGGTAGTATCTCTTGTATTTGGGGTCTATCTCATATGTCATGTTCCATCTCACCTGTGGCCCCGAGCGACCCTCGTGCTCTGGGGTGCTAGTAGAATATATCCGTCGCTCACACGCGGTCTGGTTCGGCCTCTGCCCGGGCCTCCGGGTGGGCGCTGGGGAATTCGCCCGCTTTTAGTGATCCAAACGCCACTGTTCGCATGGTCTCCGCGGCTCGATGACCGCTCAGAGCCGATAAGATCCACGACTCAAAGAGTAATAAACTTAGTGTCTGCGGACGGTAACCGCTAACGATGGCCGCATCTGGGCGATGAAGCATGGAGCCTCACCCACACCGACTCCCCCTCACGACAACCTGATGAAGACATCATGAATAACATATAATATACATCATAAAAATTGGTTATATTCTGCTACTTGGAAAATGGTCATGGGAAAAGGTATGTCGTCGGGTGTCGCCGTGGTCAGGGCACGGCGTGGGGCGAGGAGGTTCGACGAGGCGCGTGGCTGTTATGTCTATGATGTCAGCTTCTCTTCTCGGGTGTGTCTCGGTGAGCGGGTTCTGGGGGTCGCGGAGGTGTTCGGGTTGGGGCTCGATGAGCGGAGGCAGGTGCTCTTCAGGGACTTTGAGCTACGCCTGGGTGAGGGGGATGTCGTCTACGTTACCGGTGACAGTGGCTCGGGGAAGTCGGTGCTCTTGCACGCGTTGAAGGTGGATCTCGGTGACCGCGTCGTGGATATAGAGGGTGTCGGCGTCGAGGAGGGGGCGGTGATTATCGACGCCGTCGGCGCCACCCTCGGGGAGGCGCTGAGCCTCCTGAGTCGGGTTGGCTTGAACGACGCGTACCTCTTCCTCCGGAGATACGGTGAGCTGAGTGAGGGGCAGAGGTACCGCTTCAGGATCGCGAAGATGCTCGAGTCCGGGAAAAGGTTCTGGTTCGCCGACGAGTTCTGTTCTACGCTGGATCGGGTGACGGCCAAGATCGTGGCTTATAACGTCCAGAAGCAGGCGAGGCGGAGCGGCGCGACGCTCATCGTCGCGACGGGTCACACCGACCTTGAGGCGGATCTCGGGCCCTCGATCATGATCCGGAAGGGCTGGGGGGATGAGATCAGCGTCGAGTACCGGGGGGACGCCGGGGCGCGTGGCTGCTCGGTGGCTGACCGGGTTCGCATAGGGCGGGGTTGCATGGAGGACTATAGGCGTCTCAGCCGTTTCCACTACCGGAGCGGGAGGGTGCTCTTCCCCATCGCGTTCTTCAGGTTGGAGGTCGATGGTGAGCTCGCCGGTGTGGTTGTCTATAGTTACCCGGGTGTCTACGCCGGTGGTCGGCGGGTCGCGGTGGGGTACTCGCCGCGGATGGGTGAGTTGAATGCGGACTGGGCGGTGGTGAGTCGTGTGGTCATCCACCCGAAGTACCGGTCCATGGGGCTGGGTGCCCGGCTTCTGCGGGAGACGCTTCCTTTGGTTGGGCGGCGTCACGTCGAGTTGGTCGCCGCGATGGCGGAGTATAACCCCTTCGCGGAGAGGGCGGGGATGAGGCTCATCACGAGGACCGGACCAGACGAGACCATCGCGGGGGCCGTCGAGGGGTTGAGGCGGCTCGGCTTCAACCCTGTGCTGATGGCCTCTGTGGGCTATAATGAGGCGTTGCTTGCGGCGGAGCCTGGGCTGGTCGGTGAGGTGAGGGGGGTGCTGGCGGGGGTGGGTTCTCACTGCTTCAAGCGTCTGCGGCGTGGGGGTAGGCCTCATCAGAGGCGCGGCGAGTTCGTTGGGTGGCTCGAGGGTCAGGGGGCGGGGG
>Ga0315273_10001296_pt1 | contig 28253 bp, 25 predicted proteins | sample YL17G02_0_MG_FD_205753 | JGI IMG/M metagenome (GOLD analysis project Ga0315273, IMG submission 205753) | Sediment microbial communities from Yellowstone Lake, YNP, Wyoming, USA - YL17G02_0 | ecosystem: Environmental > Aquatic > Freshwater > Lake > Sediment | place: USA: Wyoming | collected... | reverse complement strand
CTTTTAATGAAGCGTTAACGGCCGACTTTGTAAGAATGGCATTTTTTGCTAGTTGTTCAAATGCCTGTTTATTGAAATCAAACCTGTAAATATTTGTATTACAATTTTTAACAATATTTCCCTCGAAATGAGCAAAATCCTCGTCACTCCCTGTATTAAAAGGAAAATATTTGACCAACGCCAATGTGTTTAGAGAAATATCTAATTGGATTACTTTTCCCCCAATCAATGTGAGCCCTTCTGAAATTACTTTGGTAAAATCCTTACCTTTTCCATAATTTTGAATCTCGGTATTAGAAATTTTGATATTTAAGTCCTTGATGGATACTTTGTAATGGATTTGGTCAAGGTTTATTTGGAGATATTCAGTAGAGTTATCTGTAAAAGAACTTACAAATTGAATAAATTCATCTTGAGATACAAAACCAATTTTTTTCTCACCCAGAGATACTTCGGGTAAAATTTTTTCAGCGAAGACGGTATTGACGAGGATATAATATAAAAAAGCTACGGAAGCAGTTATCAAAAGGAAGAATGGTAACAAAAACTTCAGACGATTTTTCATTACAGCAAAAATAGTTAATCTCTTGTATAAAGATTATCAAAGATATTAGCTTATGTCAAAAACATATATAGGTTGGGTACATCTTGCGATTACAATGTGTTGAACAGAAGTTCTTACACACCGGCCTCATGGACTCATAAACAAATTTGTTTATAATTTAGGTTGTGCGTTATAATAAAAAATAAGTAATGAGTGATAATAGGTTTTTATTAAAAATTTTTCGATGTTACCAAAAGGACCATACAACGCAAGGCAGGTAGAGACGGAGATATTAAAATTTTGGCTAGAGAACAAATTTTATAAACCTGAATATCATGCCAAAAAAGGACTACTTTCTACAGAAGAAATGAAAAAGGATGGCAGAGAACCATTTTGTATTATTAATCCTCCACCAAATGCCTATATGCGTCCACATATTGGCAATGTTTCTGGTTATGCTTATCAAGACGTTTTTTTAAGATATAATCGGCTTTTAGGTAAAAAGGTCTTAGGGCAACCGGGTAAAGATCATGCAGGAATACAAGGAGAAATTGAAATTGAAAAGATATTTATCGAAAACAAAGGAAAAACAAAAAACGATATGGGTAGAGAGAAGTTTTATTTGTCTGCCTATGACTATTTTCAAAAACTTATGCCTAAAGTGATGGAAGACGAGCAGAGAATTGGCTTATCAAGTGATTTTGAAAGGAATCTATTTACCCTAAACCCAAAGATTGTAGATATTGTTATGGGAACTTTTATCAAAATGTTTAATGACAAGATGGTTTATAAAGGTGTACGGATTGTGAATTGGGACCCTATTGCCAAAACTACTTTGGCAGATATTGATACCGAAAGGATAGAAAGAGAGACGGAATTAGTGTATATCAACTATCCCCTGAAAGAGACAGTTGATGGAGTGAAATATATTACTGTTGCAACAACAAGAGCGGAGACCATGCTTGGGGATACTGCTGTGGTTGTTCATCCAGAAGATAATAGGTATAAAAAACTGGTTGGTAAAAAAGTAATTCTACCAATAATTAATAGAGAAATCCCAATTATATCTTCTGCTAGGGTGAAAAAAGATATAGGAACTGGCACGGTCAAACTGACACCTGCACATTCATACGATGATAATATGATGATGAATGAATGGAATATCCAAAACCCACAAAGACGGGTGGGATATTTGAATGTTATTGATAAAAATGGGCAAATGTCCGGTCCGATACCGGAAAAATATTTGGGTTTAGGAACAATAGAAGCAAGGAAGTTGGTTGAAGAAGACCTGGGCAAACTAATTGTAAAAAGGGAAAAGCATTTGCAGTCAATTATGATTGGTGAAAGGTCAAGAGCAGTGATAGAACAAATTATGTCTTCACAGTGGTTTATCGAAGTTGAGAAATTAAAGCAACCTGCTATTAACGCCATTAAGAATGGAGATGTGAATATTTTTCCTAAATATATGACCAAAAGATTTTTGCTTTGGCTCGAGAATCTTAGGGATTGGCCTGTCTCCCGTTCATTGTGGTGGGGATACAGATTCCCTGTTTGGTACAAAGGTAAATTAAATGAGGAAGTAAATGCCAAAGGGCAGATTGTAGAAAAAATTGAAGATATTGAAATAAAAGATATTTTTGATGGCTTAAAAAATGGCTCAGTCAAAGTGCAACTCACAAGTCCTGGTGCAGGGTGGATTCAAGACGAATCGGTTTTTGACACCTGGTTTTCATCAGGACAGTGGCCATATACAACACTAATGGTTAATGATTTGATGGACACATTCTTTCCGACTGATATTATGGAAACAGGTCATGAGATTTTAGAATTGTGGGTCAGCAGGATGCTTATGTTAAGTTTGTATCACGAGGGGAAAGTGCCTTTTAAAAATGTATATTTACATGGGATGGTTAAGGCCGCTAATGGGCAAAAAATGAGTAAATCAAAAAACAATGTGGTAGTTCCTGATGAAATTATTAACAAATATGGGGCTGATTCTTTACGACTGTTATATGTTGTTGGAAATACCGCAGGTACTTCATATCCAATTTCTTATGAAAAACTGGAGGGATATAAAAGATTTTTAAATAAAATCTGGAATGCAGCAAAATTTGTTTTAATTTATTTAAACGATGAGGATAAGGAAATACTTGAACTAGGTGAGAGTAAGGACGTTTTCGGGGAAGCCCTGGAAAAAGGTGTGGACTTGGCTGGTCGGGACAAGGAAATGTTAGAGAAGATGGAGAAAATTACAGAAAATTATAAAAAACAATTATCCAAATTTAGAATAGGCCTTGCTGCAGAAGAATTATATCAAGAATTTTGGCATGATTTCTGTGATATTTATTTAGAAGAAGTTAAGCCACGTCTTTATCTCAAGGATAAAGAGGGGAAACCCATTAATACTTCAGAACAAGCAGTGCAGGAGTCCAAAAGTGCAAAGATAACTTTGTTATATTTATTAAGAAAATATATGATTCTACTGCATCCCTTTGTCCCATTTATTACAGAGTGTATTTGGCAGGAATTACCAAAAACGGATAATGAGTCAAAGACCATAATGTATGCATATATTCTTCAGTAGATATGGATTTTTTACATACTAATAACCCGCAGGATAGTACCAATGACCAGATAACATGGTCTTATAATGTTGCATATCATTGTAAACATGCATCCTGGTTAAGGTAAAACGATTGCCAATTTTGTGGTCGCTATTCTCACCGCAGGTAAAAGCTAGCAGGTACCCGCTACTGGCGATAGTACTTGTTACAGACCCATTATATTCACAGCCGGGATAACAAAATGAATTCGACGTTTTTCCCGTCACACTTTGTAAACTGGCTTTACTCACTACTATTTCCTGATAAAGTGTCTCGGCATCAGTAATTTTACTTAACATCATATGCGTTTTGCCATGCGGGTCTATCACCATGCCATGGTTAGACATTTCGATTAATTGAGAATTGCTGATGCCTCTCTTGTGGGAAGGAACGTAAAAGACACCAGGAAATCCATATTTCAAAAGGATGGGATATGCATTTATATAATTGTTTTTATTTCCATCATCAAAAGTGAGCATAACTGACTTTTGCTTTGGGTTCTTGCCTGTTTGCATTATGTCATAAAATTCTTTTGGAGTAAGTACTTTATAGTTTTTTTCAGAAAGATATTTCATTTGCTCGTCAAACATACTTGGGGATACATAATAATCACGGGAATTTGAATTGGGTAAATTTTCAATTTGATGATATGTTAAAACGGGAATGCGGATTGTATTTGCTTTTTGAGGGTAGGGAGAAATATCGTAGTCAAGATTAAAATTATCGATGATTGACGTAATCAAAGAATTGTTGTTTATATTATCGGTTAATTTGGTTCTTTGAACTGTTTCAACCGTTCCAGCATTATCAGTTAATTTATTAAAAGTATTTTGGCTTAGGAATTTTGTGTTTATTAATATAATGGCAAGAGAAGCGAGTAGAAAAAATAACACAAGACCGCCAACCAGTATAACTAGACGGATACGGCTAATTTTGTGTTGTGTTTTATTTGCCACCTTATTAAGTTCAACGATGATTTAGTAGATTATATATAAAATCCCATAAAACTAAAATATTTTGTGGAGAATTATATAAAGGACGCACTTTGATATTAGATGGAATTAAAAAAGGAGAGTCCGTCTCTAAATAGATATTGCATGCGTAAAGGTCTGAAGGAACGTGGATATTTTTGCCCTCTGTCAGGGAAAGAATTGTTTCCCGGAGTACTTGTGCAGATTTATATGTAATGATTCCGTTTATTCCAATCGCATAGCCCAAGTCGAAAATCTCCTTTGCTTCTTCCAAACGACCGGTAAAACTATGGAATATTCCCTTAACATCCGGGTATTTTTTGACCAATTGAATGCAATCCTGATGTGATGAACGGGTATGAACAGACATTGGTAGGTTATGTTTTTGGGCAAGTAGTATCTGTTTTTCAAAAAGTATTTTTTGCAGTTCTTTGCTTTTGTCAATTTCTGCTTTAGAAAGTGTACTTTTCTCTAACCAGTAATAGTCCAAGCCCGTCTCTCCTATCATTGTAAACTTATTTGGATTTGATAATATTATTTCATCTAAGAGAGATACCTGCTTTTTGATTACTGTTTCGTTTATACCGCTAAAATACAAATCGGAACCGGGAACTGCTAGTTCAGGATGAATCCCTGCTGTGGGTAAAACAATTTCCGGGAACGTCTGATTTAACGCAAGAACTTTCTTTGTTGAGGCGACATCATTTGCAATGTCAACAATTTTCATAACTCCGGATGATGTGGCTTGGTGGACTAAGTCAGTTGTATCGCCTTCAATTGTGCTCAGATGAGAATGAGAATCGAATAAATAATCGTATTGAAACATTTAACCCTCCTTTTCTGCTAAAACAGTTGTAAGGTCTAATTTGTTGAATAATATCTCAACCGGTAATTGAAGTTTGTATGAATTATTAAATGTTGCCTGCCAGCGATTTTGCTCTAATTCCGGTTCAACCGGTTTAATACCAAGCATACCGGCCAGTCTGATACTTGCCTCAGGTAAAAAGGGCTCTAGCAATAAGACGAAATTACTTACAAAATTTAGCAGGTTTAGCATAATTTCTTTTGCCTGAACAGGATTTTCTTTGATGGTCTGCCAAATTTTTTGTTCGTCAAAATATTTATTGGCAAATTTCCCAAGGAGCATAATTTCGTCTAAAGCATTGACAAATTCGCAGGTGTTCAAATAATCAGATGTTTTGAGATAGCACGAATTTACTGCACTTTTTACTTCATCAGCAATAACAAATTTACTATTTTCAATTTTTCCTTCGAACTTGGTTTCTAAGAATTTTAAAGTTCGATTAATAAAATTTCCCAAATTTGCCACTATTTCGTTATTAACCCCAAGGACAAAATTTTCCCAAGTAAAATTGCCTTCTTTATTTTCAGGAAAATTAGCCGAAATATAATATCGTACTAAATCACTTCCATATTTATTAGCCATTTTTAATGAGTCAATTGTCCAATTCCGGCTTTTTGAGAACTTTTTCCCCTCCAGATTCATAAATTTATTAACAACGACGTTGTGCGGAAGGGTGTACCCCCCTTGGCTTCCTATTAATTGAAATGGCCACATCAGAGTATGAAAAACCAAATTATCTTGTCCCATAAAATTATAAATCTCTGTTTTTGGATCCAGCCAATAATCTTTCCATGTCTTCATTTGTCCGGGTTGTTTAAAAAAAATACCGTCTTTATAGACATGACTAGCAGGCAAGTCGCTCCATTCCACAGTTGCAGAAAGGTAGCCGATAACTGCCTCAAACCAGACATAGATTTTTTTACCGGAGTAATCTTTAAGTTGAAGTTCGGCGGGGAGCTTTTGTAATTCGTCAATAGGCAAGTCAATTGCCCAATCCATATCCCTGGTAATGGCCCGTTTCTTGAGACCTTCGTTGAGCCATCCAATTGTTTCGTTATAAACCCAGTCACGCCAAATTCCTTTTTTTGAATTTACATATTTTTGTAAAACGCTTGAATATCTTTCAAAGTCCAAAAAGTAATGTTCTGTCTCTTTTAAACCTGCGGGAGACCTACTAATTTTGCTTATTGGTTCCAATAATTCCCCAGCTTCTAACCATTTCCCACAACTTTCGCATTGGTCACTTCGTTGTTCCTTTGCATTACAATGTGGACAAGTGCCTTCTACATAGCGGTCTGGTAGGAATTTTTTGTCTGCTTCAGAGTAATATTGACGCATTGTCCCTTTACAAATATACCCGTTTTTCAATAATTGCAAGAACATTTCCTGCACAACTTTTTTGTGATTTGGAGTAGTGGTTTTGGTATATAGGTTATAACTCAAGTTGTATTTTTGGAATAACTCAACATTTTTTTTATGATATGTATTTGCAATTTCTTGGGATGTTACGCCTTGTTTGTCTGCTTCTATTGTAATCGGTGTGCCGTAGCAATCGGAACCGGAGGTCATTAAAACATCATTTCCCAATAATCTTTGAAATCTCGCAAAAATATCTGCCGGTAATAAATAACCGGCAAAATGTCCCAAGTGCAAGTCCCCGTTTACATAGGGCCAAGCAATTCCAATTAATATTTTTTTGTTCATAAAAACTCTACTAAAAAAATACAAAGTGTCACTTGGTTATTTTTGGTATAAATGCTCTAGGTTACTAATTAATTAGCAATAATTATAACAGATTACTTTTGGGTTTCTTTTTCCGAAAAATACTTAAAAAAACAATTTCCATACAAATGAACAGGATAACAATTGAAAGGACATTGTACCAAACAAGGCCGTTAATGAACCGTAAAAAAACGATTCCAACCAAAGTTAAACCGAGAAAAAGACCTCTTCTAACAGCATTAAAAATATTTGGCTCCTCATAAAATTTTTTGAAAAACAACTTATCAATTAATAGGTGAAAAAAACAAAAAAGACAAACAAATCCGAGAGACCAAACAGAAAGCCAGGAAAGAAAATTTCGTACATTTATAAAATCCCATATAAAACCATTATTAATATAATTATTAAAATTATTTATAAAATTTTCGTTGGTTAGGATATTATCTGTTTGTGCAACTTTAATGACGCTATCATAATTCAAAGGGGAAGTATTAACGGAGATATAAATTCCAACTCCTATCAACAAAAGACACAAAAATAGGGCAACAATTATTCTACGCATTTATTTAGTGAGTTCAAGATATACTATTGTCCAATAGGCCTCCGTAAATGAGTAGATTGGACCCGAAATCAATATCATTATTATCCCAAATAAGCAGAACAGAACTATAAACACCAATATTCCTAATATTACATTAATGAGTAATAGAGGTATGCCTATTACGAAAATTATCGGAAGAATAAATATTGTTAATATAAATATTATTAGTCCAGTTACGAATGACACAAGTAAAAATAAAACCCAAAAAACAATTAAATGGGAGATGTTCTTCAATGTAAATTTCCATCCTTCTTTGATACACTCCATAACACCCTTGTTTTGTAGGACAGAGATACGTGCAGCGAATGTGTAGACAACACGGGCAATTACACCATAGATAGTCATCAAGCAAAGCATTGAGATAACAAAGAAAAATAAAGCAATCCATATTAATGGTGAACCCCCGTTTATTAATGAAAAAACAAGTATTACAACTCCAATAATCATAAATAAAACAATGACAAGTATTGGTAAATCAACCAAAGCATTTAACCAAAACAATTTTAACCATTTTGTTTTGCTTAAAGTCCACATTTCTCCAAAAGATAAGGAATTATTTTTTCGTAATTTTTCTGTTGAAGAAATAATACTGGCATCAGCTCGACTTTTTAAAAAAATTCCCAAAGCAAAAAAGAACAATACCACAATTAATGCAACGAGTATAACAATTAAGAAAAGAGGAGATAATATAAAACTACTAATTTGCTGAGTATCTAAATATTTTAGGTCTTTATCCGAGATATTACCAAGGGACGGGAAATTAGCAAAACCTCCACTGCCTCCACCTCCAAAAATAACAGCAATTATTCCAAGAATCCATAGGAATTTATTTTTCCACCACAATTTAATACTGTCAGAAAAGATTTTGAAATAATCCATAACATTTATGTATTTAATATATTATTTACCTGATAAGTCCTCCGTTTTAACCAATATTTTATCCTGGTTATTATAGAAGACATTTAATATTGATTCGTTTAATGTATCCGGGATTTGTGTAACAGTTTTATTAAACACCACATTACCACCCGTAACGGAATTATATAATTCATAACCGCCTACTGCAATCATTATAATAATTGCTAGGACAATAAAAGGTAACCATGTTTTGCTCATTTATAAAGATTGATTCCAAAAATAAAATTCACCAATAACATTAATTTGCATTAAATTATTCTCAATCAAGGACTGTTTGACTGCTTTATCACTTTGTAAACTTTCTTGAATATACGAAATTGATTTTATATTAATGGACAAAGGAAACGACTCCAATTGGCTTATTAATTCCTCAATATATTGAATCTTTCCTTCAAACTGAAGAATTATTGGCTGGGAAGTAATATTTGAGAATGTTTGAAAAGGAGAATCAGACAATACCGATGTTGTTGGTTTTGTCATTCCTACATTTGTTAAGATGGCATTGTTTGCTTTGGCAATTTTATCAATATTTGCCACTAGGGCTTCAGTATTTGGGGTTGATTCTGTATAAATATCGAAATAATCGATGACACTTTTATTCGTCTCATAAGATGTTGCCAATTTATCCAGTGTAGCTTTCTTCTGGAGCAATTCATTATAGTATTTTGTCTTTGTCTCATTATTTTTTATTTGGTCAGATATTGTCCTATATGCAGGTAGAATTGCAAAAAAGAACATCAAAATCACAATAAAAATTGTTGTAGAGCCCACCCCTAAAGTGGATCCCTTTGACGTTCCCAATATTCTTTTTAATCGATTGTTTGTAGTATAAATACTCATTTATTCATTGTCCGTAATAAGTTGTCGTAATTCAGGGTTCTTAATTCTTGAAGTAAAATTAAATTTTGAAATTTTTTCACTCTGACTTTCTTCAATGGTTAAGGTCTCTAATTTTGATTCGGAAAAAAAATCTGAACCCTTTAAGTATTCCTCCATTTTTTGAATGTAGGTATTCTGTGACTCCCCCGTGATTGTAATTGTATCTTTTTGAAAAAGGATATTGACCTTAATAAATTCTTTTGGGATATTTGTATTAATTTCACTTACAATTTTGTTATATAAGGGAAGAGAATTGAATGCTGTTTGATAGGTGTTTGTTTTTCCTTGTAAGTTCAGATATTTTTTTTCTTCAGGAAGTCGTAATTCGAGCATACTTTCATATGTCTTGATTTTGGCGTCTAAATCCTTACCCTGAACATCAACAATGATTCTAAAGACAAGGGCTAATATTACTGCTGTTTCTGTTATTATTAAAATAACCCTAGCTGTATTGACTATCCAAGCATATAAACTTGTCCAGATACTAGGAGCTTCTACTTGCGGTTTTAGAAAATTAAATCCTTCTTTCAATATAGGCAGGTTTGAAAACTAATTACCAAATACAATTTATCATATTTAAAAAAATAGTAAAGAGGGGAAAAAAATAACTTTCAACCTTCTTCTTAAAATATATCGTGGGCCTAAACTTTTTTAAGAATATCTAAGACAAAGACCGAAGTTTGTTCACACCATCCTCAGCAGTTTTATTCATTTATATTGTTACCAGATTTTGAGCAAGACACCAAGCCACCTTCACACCGGCCTTGATTATTTCCGGGAATATTTTGTTACTAACCCAAGACGGCCTACTGGTCTGCTGATTATTCGCAACACAATATACCCAAACTCTTTTCGCAGCCCAGAGTGTTCTGTTGGCTTGGTGTTTTGCTCATATTGCGGATTACCGTTCTGCTACAAATCTCATAATTTCTGTTTTATCATTGGGAATTTATTATTAACAATATATACTAAATAATATTTTCACCTGATATAATCATTTAAGTTAATATAGTAATCATTGGTGAATGGAGAGGTGACTGAGTGGCCGAAAGTACCTCACTGCTAACGAGGCATAGAGTAAAATCTATCCCGGGTTCGAATCCCGGCCTCTCCGTGTTAGCGAGACAAACAGAGTGCAGTCGAGCGTTACACGAGAGTGTACTGAGGAATCACAAAGTGATGACGAATGTGCCTCTCCGTAGGTACAAAATATCCAAAAGTTTGGATATTTTGTACCTATAGAGTTGAGTTTGGATGAGAACCGACGGTTCGACTTGATTTAGCCGGCGAGTAAATACGAGCAGTAGCTAAATCAAGATACTGAGTGTTACAAATGATTTATCATTTGTTAACGAAGTGAATCCCGGCCTCTCCGTGTTAGCGAGACAAACAGAGTGCAGTCGAGCGTTACACGAGAGTGTACTGAGGAATCATGAAGTGATGACGAATGTGCCTCTCCGCCAAAACTTTCCTAATTATCCAGTCGGTGCTACTTTTAATGTTGTTGAAAACCAAGATATTTAGTGATATTATATCTATAATAAATCGTAGATATTAGATTAATAAAATGAATATTTCTTCTACCGAATTTCAACAAAATGTCGGGTATTATTTAAAACTTGCGGAGGCGGGAAACTCTATACAAATTACAAAATCGAAACCAAAACATTCCATCTTTAGACTTGTTTTTCAAGAAAATAAAAAAGCAAGTAAGAAAAAGACAAGCAAACAAATTGCACTGGAATTATTGGAAAAATATGCTATCAGTAGAAAGGGAGAATCCGGTTTGGAATTTCAAAACAGGGTTAGGAGTTAATGCTATGGTGATGATAGATACCAACTTCTTCTGTTCGTTTTATAATAATTTTGATGTCAACCATCAAATTGCAAAAGAATTATTTTTCGATTTGGATGACGATGAACAAATAAAAATTCCGTATGTAGTTGCTGCTGAGATTGCAGTAAGTAAGGACAGTATTAGGTTATTAAATATAGCTAAACAGCTTTCGCAACGTTTTGTAACAAACAACGATGAAGATTTGGAATATATTTCAAAATTCGCTCAAGAACGAGATTCTTCTTTAAAAGCCAATGACTTCCTGATTTTGGCACTTTGTAAAAGATATAGAGCCAAACTACTTAGCTTTGATAAAAAACTTGTTAGGGCTGTTCTATCCTTGTGATTTTGTAAAAAAGCTATGGAAAGAATAATTAAACTAAATACAAGAATTTCTGTTATTTTATACATATTTTTTGATGTTGTATGTTTAGGGGCGGGTATGGGTGTCCCGGTATTTTGTATTTTGCTTGGATTCCCATTGGGCTGGTATATTACAAAGAGAATCTCCATGTCCACAGGACAACTTCATTTGAAATATTACAAAATACTTAAACTTTCTCTCTTAGCATCTATGATTACCTTTGTATTATTATTATTTGTCTGGGGAAAAGCAGTTACTATGATCTTCGATCCTTTATCCAATTTTGAGAATTTCGGACATCCTTTTATTCTTTACGATCCAAAAATTAGTTTTATTGGTTGGCTTATTCTTATGATTATTATATCGCCATTTTTACAACTATTAACAACAATTTTTGCTTCGTTTGTAACTTTGATCAGAAATGGAAAAACAAAATAGCCACCTGAGGGATCCCAGACCATGACTAATGTGCATCACTTTTTCGAGAAAGGATCGGGTATTGTAATACTCCCGGCCTCTGTGTCGCTTAAGCCCGCATAGAGCGTTGCACTGCCATCGCCGTGACGCACCAAACCGCCCGGGAAAACGATGTCCGCGAGATCCGATGTTTTTGCGGGACCCGCGGGGAAATTCTTTCGTGTCGCGATTATCTCGATAGGCAATGCGTGATGTGCCTCGGGATCGTATACGAACGACATCGCATAGTAATGCTTACCGCCTTGCTCGTCTTGGTAAGCAATGTGCCCAATGACGCCAATACTGCCATCTTGTAACGGATGTAATTCGTTTGCGCCACCCCATTCTTCGGGAACGAATTGATTCTCGATGATTTTCGCATTGAGAATATTCTGTGCGTTAATGTCCTTGGCGTGTTGCAATTCGATGTAACCTATTTTGCCTTTTCCATATTGTCCGCCTTGTGGTCGAGTGCAAACACCAATTCTGTCGTTTGCAAGACGTACAAGCCGAATATCTTTCATCATGTCCGGGCCAACAGCGAATTTTTGAAGAGTCGGAAAGTCATATCCGCGGTAAAAAACAGTTCGGTAACCAATATGCTGAGAATCGGTTGCAGTAGGATTGGGATATACCTCAACACCACCGAAAACTGTTTCATCTCCGATATGTGTAGCAAAGCCATCTTCTAATTGTAATATAGGGGCACCATTGGTAGGAACCCACAAGCTATTTTCTTCTTCAAAAAAAACAATATGCGAATCTGAACTTGCTTCTCGTGCCTCCACGCGCCCTGCGATAACAGTTGCGTTGCCAATACGAAAAGGTGCCGAAATATTAGTTACATCGAATTCACTGACGTCTGAAAATGATAACTTCTTTCCTTCACATTGTAATTTCTTCTCTTCGAATCTCTGTAAAAGTTCATTGCAATGTGAAGGGGAAAATCTCTCTTGTTCAATGTAATGTTCCATAAAATTGTATGTATTATTTTGAATAAGTTGACATAGATATTACGATTTTATTTTAATGTGTTGAACAGAAGTTTTTACACACCGGCCTCATGGACTTATAATGCAAACAATATTAATTTCATATTCGGCCTCTGATTTGTGGGTAGGACTCTTAAATATTGTTTGACTAAATTTATATTACAAATCAAAGTGTGTAAGAACTTCTGTTCAACACATTGTAATCGTAAGATGTACCCAACTCATACATATTTTTTTAGAAATATTCAAAAATATGATATTATTTATAGATAAAAATTTCTCGAAATAATGAATAACTTAATTGATTATAAAACAAAACTCGAATCGTTGACTAGTAAATGGTGGTTCTATTTAATCTTGATATTATTATATTTCTTGCCTTCATATTCTGCAATTCAATATCCAACAACAGAAATTCCCAAAGTAATAGTTGAAGTATTAAAAAATCCAATTATTTATTCGTATCCGATAATTTTCCCGATTTTTAAGATATTAATGCTGATAATGGTATTGGGAATATTTCTTTGCAATAATCGGATTAATCGAATATTTGCTTTTTTCATATTTATTCTCCTGTTAGTAATCTCTATATTCCAAAATAGTTCATTTACCAATGATTATGGCTTTGTTTTATTAACGGGTGGATGTATCCTCCAATTGACAATGGCAATTTCCTGGGGGTGGGAAGTTTTATCACCGAAGAATTTTTACCCAAAACCAAAAAATTTTCAATGGAAATGGATTTTAGTTCCTTTGGTTTTTCTGTCCTTTTGGTTCCCAATGGATAATTCTGCCAATCCGGATTTTTCAATTACTTCATTATTTACCAATGGGGCAATGTTGACTTACTGTATGGTAACTCCAATATTGCTTTTTTTATTAATTTCAGCTTATCCAAGAGTGAATGTAGTTACTTTCCGCCTTACCAGTTTTGTCGGGTTATTATATGGCATCATGAATATGATTAACTGGTTTATTTTGAATAATGAATTTTGGTGGTTAGGGGTTTTACATCTACCATTATTTTTATTAGCAATTATTGCTTTGTTTCTAAAAACAAAGAATATCCAAAAGCAAAAAAAGATAATAATTTAGTATATTAATATCTTTTGGTATAATCATGCAACTATGAATAAAAAAAATGTCTTTACATTTGTATATCCTGATTTTGATTACTCTATAAATAAAAAAGGGGAGGAGAAATTCAATGAAGGTGGTTGGTACAGCGAAGGGATAGCGCAACTTACGGCAATAATTGAAGATATGGGATGGGAAGTAAACTTGCTTCATATAAACAAACCGATATCGGATAAGGAATTTCAGAGGAAGCTTAGTGCTAAGAATCCGGATATCATCGGATTTTCAATCAGGACCGGAGTGTGGAAAAAAGCAAAGGACTATGTACGTCTTGCGGGGGAAATGGGTAAATTCCTTATAGCAGGGAGTTATCACCCTTCCTTGTGGCCCGAACAGGTGATTCAGTGGGAAGGGATAAATGCAATTTGTGTAGGAGAGGGTGAAAATCCAATCAAAGAATTAATCAAGGCGTATCCGGATAAGAAGAAATTGCAAAAAGTCGGCTCCTGCTGGGTAAAAGATGAAAAAGGCAATGTTATCAAAAACAAAGTGCTTCCTATGGAGACAGACCTTGATTGTCTCCCTATTCCAAAATTCGAGATTTTTGATTTCAAAAAATTGTTTTCTTCAAAAATTAAAACAGCTACGGTTGTTTTGACAAGGGGTTGTCCATATAACTGCACTTACTGCTGGAATAATTTTGCCAGAAATTTATATCCGAATAAGAGTTGTTATATCCGCTGTAGGAGCCCAAAAAATTGTCTGGAATATATTACAAAAGTTAAAATGGTTTATCCGGAACTACAGTCATTCAGATTTCAAGATGACTTGTGGCCTTTTCAAAACAATTGGTTCGATGACTTTTCCGAATTGTATATTAAAAATTTTAAAATAAAGTTTGAGTGCCATTTACGAGCGAACCTTCTTACTGACAAAATTGTAAAACGTTTGAAAGAAATGGGTTGTTTTGGATTATATTTGGGAGTTGAAAGCGGAAATGATTACATACGAAATAAAATTCTGAAGCGGTACATGACGAGAGAGCAAATAACTGATGCCTTCGATATTTGTCATAAATATTCCATGCGGATTCATGCATATAATATTATCGGAATTCCCCATGAAGATATGAGAATGGCTCTTGATACCATTAAATTAAATGCTAGAATACGCCCGACAGATATGTTCTTTTTTATTTTCTTTCCATATGCGGGAACGGAACTTTCTAATATAGGTATAGAGGCGGGATTTTTTAAGGAAAAGGATTTGCTTGAAGGAACTATTGATATCAAAATGCCAAAATTTCCCGATAATCAAATAAAATTTGCATCATATTATGGCAGAATGTTCACCCGCCTTTATCAGTTTAATTATAAGTTGCCGTCATTTTTGAAAAGGTCTTTAGACAAAATTCTTGATTGGCTCTGGCTATTTAATCATAAGCCCTTTAGGTTGTTATTCTGGTTGTTTGGAATATACAGAAGGGCAGAGGAGAATCTTAAATTATTCATCAAAAGATATTTCTTTCAGGTGTATCTTTGGACAAAAAGATAAGGACAAAACGGCTAATACTAGAGGAGAAGTCCTTTAGAATTATTAATCAATATCTTTCCTATCCTGCCAAGGATATCTCTTATGGCTCAAGGTAACTCCCGGGAAAGGATCTTTCGGGTATCCAAGACACTTGTTAGATAATATACCTGCAATGGCGAGAGTAGAAATACAATTTGTATCGTAACGAATTGGAGTTATCCCTCCATTTGTATATTTGCCATGATTAATTCGCAGTATTTCTTGTAGCCCGTATGGCGGATTGGAAAGGTCTAACATAACTTTTGGAGAAGCATTACCAAGAACCCTGGAACAAACGCCAAGAAAAGGGCAACCCCATTTTGCACATTGAGTTTCTCCGGTAATATTCCTGTGAACATCCGCTAACTCAACCTGACAATCGGGTTGCATTCTAACTCTAAATAAAAGGTCAAAAGTATATATTTTTGCAGGAAGAACGTTCATAATAAAAAATGTTCCTAAATCAAAATACATTATACTATAAACGAGGTAAAAAACGATTATATCTCTTCCAGTTCGCTAACATCGGCAAGAACTCTTAAAACCTTTTTTGATTGAGGGTTAAGTTCAACTCCTCTTTGGGCTTTTCTTCCTAATATCGCATTTGCTTGTTCAGCTATCATTCTTGGTATGTAGTCATCATCAAATAATCCATTATCGCATAAAAAATTACTAGGGGAAGGAAATCGATTTTCATTAAATTCTTCAATAAGGTCACCTGCACATGAGTCGTCCGTAGGGAAACAAAGTCCGAATGCCGAAAATCCTAGTTTCTTGATTGGGGCAATTTTATGTTGAGTATTATAGTTGGTTTTTATTGAAGCTCCTGCTTCTGGTTTGGAACCGCCATTCCAGAATGTAATATCAACACCCAAATTATCCTGAGCAAGAGTTGAGAGTTGGGTGTTAAAGCCCATGGATTGAACCATAAAATTTAAAAAATATTTTGCAAAAATTTCACCGGTAATTCCTGTAATATTGCTATACTCATTGTTCTGATAAAATCTTCTCGCAATATTACCTGCATGTTGTTCGGCTTTGGGATAATTTTTGGGTTTTGAATAATATTCAAATATCCAACTCTTGAGAGAATCAGAATCTGCCATAAGAAATTTTTAATAAGAAGTGAAAATATTATCGGGGCGTTTTATTGTTATACAGAGTACAATAAAAAAAACATATATACAAATTATTTATTTTATATTCGGTCTCTGATTTGTAAGCCGGGACTCTAAAATATTGATGGAGTTCTGTATAAGTTCTAGCCCTTTCTTCATAATTACGATAAAATATTAATAACAGATAGTTGTGACTTTTAGTATATTAATTACATTTATGGAAATAAATATCGAAAAAATTACGGGTTTATCTGAAACTGAGGCATTAAAGAGGCAGAAAGAAAAGGGATTTAATGAAATTCCTTCTGAACAAAATAAACCGATATTTTTCATTGTCCTTGAAATTCTCAAGGAACCTATGTTTTTGCTCCTTATATTTTGTGTAACGGTATATTTTTTGATGGGGGACACACAGGAGGCCTTTCTTTTAGGTTTTTTTGTTTTATTAATTGTGTTTATAACGATATATCAAGAGGCGAAGGCAGAGAAAGCAGTTCAAAAGTTGAGGTCATTGACCAGTCCTCGTGCTCTTGTAATTCGGGATGGGAAGAAAATTCGAATACCGGGCCGAGAGGTCGTAGTTGGTGACTATGTTTTAATAAATGAGGGCGATAGAGTCCCCTCTGATGCACTTTTGATTTGGGGTGTAAATGTAAAAGTCGATGAATCAATTCTGACCGGCGAATCAGTTTCTGTTAGGAAGGTAACTCATGAAGACGACGACCTTTTTACTGTAAATATTGGTGGCGAAGACCAGCCATTTGTTTTTTCTGGAACTGTTGTAGTACAGGGTCAGGGAATAGCCCGTATTATTGCTATAGGACGTGATACTCAGATAGGGAAGATAGGAAAGATATTTTCTGAAATTAAAAACGAACCAACCAAACTTAAGAAAGAAATCGGGCGACTAGTTAAGATATTCTCGTTTATCGCTATTCTCACTGCTTTTCTAATTGTTGTAATAAAATTCGTTTTAACTTCAAATTTATCCAGTGGAATTTTGGAAGCAGTTTCTTTTGCCATGTCCCTTATTCCGGAAGAATTTCCTGTCGTGTTAACAATATTTTTTGCCATGGGGGCATTGAAAATGTCCAGACGAAATGTTTTAGTCAGAAAAGTTGATGCACTAGAGGAATTGAGTACTATAAATGTCCTTTGTGTGGATAAGACGGGCACATTGACAGAAAACAAAATGGGTTTGGCACGGATCTCGGTAGATGATATTTGGAAAGACCCGTCAGAATTGGATTTGAATAATGATGCATCTGCAAATATTAGATATCTGGAGGTTTTAAAATACTCATTACTTGCAAGCAAAAGAGCACCTTTTGACCCGATGGAAAAGGCAATAGTGGAGACAGGCGAAAAGCTTATCAAAGACAATACTTTCATTTGGGATGATTTGAAATTAGTAAGGGAAATTCCGATGTCTAAGGATGTCTTGGCAGTAACTCAGATTTGGGGGAAAGTCGGTTCAGATGGCTTCATTATTGCAACAAAAGGAGCACCGGAGTCGATTGTTTCTATGTGTAAACTGCATAGCAAACTTGAAGAAATTATTGCAAAAGAGGTAATGGAAATGGCGGAGAAGGGAATGAGGGTAATCGCAGTTGCACAGGCGTTTTATGAAGGCGAAAACATTGAAGTTCAAACAGATTTTGATTACAAATTTTTGGGACTCTTAGCTTTCAAAGATCCGGTCAGAGAAAATGTCCCCGCAGTTGTTCAAGAGGCACAGACGGCAGGCATAAGGATTGTTATGATAACAGGTGACTATCCTGTAACTGCTTCGGCTGTAGCAAAAGAAATTGGGATAGAAAATCCGGATGACATTATGACCGGTTCTCAACTTGAGGAAATATCACTCGAGGAGTTGAAGGAGAAAATTACTTCAGTAAATGTGTTTGCCAGAATTGTGCCTGAACAAAAATATAAAATCGTTGAGGCGTTCAAATCAATTCATTGTCAGGTAGCAATGACGGGAGATGGAGTGAATGATGCCCCTGCACTTAAGGCAGCAGATGTTGGGATAGCTATGGGCGAACGGGGTACCGATGTCGCTAGAGAGGCCTCTGATATCGTGCTTGTAAAAGACGATTTTAATTCCATAATCAATGCAATTGGAACTGGAAGGAAAATTTATGAAAATATAAAAAGGGCGGTCGGATATATTATCTCTGTACATATCCCGATAATTGGAGCTGCTTTACTACCGCTGGTTTTTAAGTTGCCTCCGTTTTTGTTACCTGTACACATTGTACTGTTGGAACTTATTATTGACCCTGTGAGTTCTATCGTATTTGAGGCAGAAAAGGCGTCATCTGATATTATGAAAAGACCGCCTCGTAATCCAAGAATAGGACTATTTAATAAAGGACTAATTTTAAGAAGCATAATATCAGGAATTTTGAGTTTGTTTTTGGTTTGTTTGGCATACATCTTCTTTAGCAATAGATACGAAGAACAAGATTATTCAAGGACAATGGCATATTTGACCATGATAGGTATGAATCTGTCTTTGGTTACTGTCCTACGTTGGAGCAAATTTGGAAGCAAGATAAATATTCCTTTCGTTTTGATAATATTGAGTGTTGTCGCTTTGGTTGCTTTAATCATTCTTATCCCGCCCTTAAGAATGGTATTTCACTTTGTGATAGTTGATAATTGGTTATTATATTGGATTGGTTTATATTTGGTTGGAGTTGTTTTATTTAGTTTGTTAAATTATTTAATTAAAAAGCATGACTGAAATGATTAATAACTTTGAAGGAAAACCCGGCTTAGCATTAGACATTGATGAGACACTTTCTTGGACTTTGGGTTATGTTGTAGAGGATATGCAAAAATTATTTGGAAATCCGGAAAATTTGAGCGCTAGAGAGTTAATAAAAAAATATCGCTTCGTTCAAGAAGTCCCTTATTGGCAAACAAAAGAAGTGTACGATTGGACCGAGAGACAGTGGGAATCGAGTATTCTTCAGGAAGTATTACCATTGATAAAGGGTGCTAAGGAGTATGTTAAAAAGATTGCTCAAATTATTCCGATTAAAGTATATTTAACAGTACGACCAAGTGGAGCCATTCCAGGGACAAGGATATGGTTAAAAAAACATGATTTTCCAAAAGCTGAAATTATAAGCAGGCCTGAAGATATTGCAAAAAAAGACGCGAGCAAATGGAAAGCAGAAAAATTAGTAGAACTTTATCCAAGTGTTTTGGGGATAGTAGATGACAATCCGGAAATACTTGACTTTTTACCAAAAGATTACCAAGGGAAGATTTTTTTATACGGGTTTAAAAAGGACGAATTAAAAGTAAGAAAAAATGTATATTTGTGTAAAGAGTGGAAGGATGTATTTGAGAAAATAAAAAACTTATCTCCGGCTTATTAGGCCTGTACTTGAGCAAGGGGTTCCGCACCATTCTTTATCATTTTATAAAATAGACCATTTGGGATAATTTTAATATTGTTCTTAATCAGAAAATCAGCTATTTGATTTTGAACGTTCAAAGGTCCTTCAGTTTCGGACTTTGTGCCCAATATCTTTTTTGATGACAATGCTACTATTTTGTATGCATTAATTTGATTGGCAAGATAAGTTGGGAATAATTGATATGCTTTAATTTGATTGGAAATAAAAGTTGGGAATTTTTGATTTGGGATTTTTAAATCAAATACATTCTGTTCCAGTAATTCAATGTCTTGAACGGTTTTAGTTTCAAGCTCCTCGTCGGATAAGAAGGCAGTACCTTCTTGATTAAGATTACTACGATTGTCTCTGCTAAATTTATAAATATCAATGATTGACTCAAGCTGTATTTGTTTGGTATCTTTTATCTCATTTTTTAATAATTGATATCCGCGGGTATTCTCATTCCCAGAAACCTTGGAAAGATGATTGATTGTCCCGGCAGCCATTCGGTCGGCAAAGCCAATCAGATGTAAATATAGAGGGATTTTTTCAAGATCACATTCAGGGTATCTTTTTGAGCTAAATGGATTAGATGCATGGTGGAACTCATTCACATATTTTAAAACACCCATAGTTCGTTTGAAATTTTCCTTTGCTTCGGGATTATCATTAAGAGTAGGCATCAATTTATTTTCTATCATATTGATTATCTGAGGTCCAAGTTTCGTATGATTTTGTATCATCCGATATCCAGAACCATTTACCTTTCTGTTTGTGGCCCATATTCTTATGTCTTCCAACTTCCCGAGGTCATGACAGAGGGTAAGACCAACAAGACGGTTGATTATTTCCTTATCGCTTTCTTGAGGGTCTCCAATCTCACTACGGATTTGGGCGAGAATCTCCTTTTTAAAATTGCCTTCATCTAAAGAGTCAAGTGATTGTCCTGCAATATAGGATGATAATATTAAATGTTCATAAAATTCATTGATATTCATTCTCATTTCGGGTCTAAGCAACAGCTCAACGATTTTTTTGTTAGTTTGATTAGACAAAGCAGGGAATTTTTCCTTAAGTTTTTTGAAGGCGGTAGGGTACTTGTCAGAGTATTCATCATCCCTAATATTTTCAAACATTGGTATCATTTCTTTGTCAAAATATTTATTTATAGTGCCTTTTTCATCGTTGGAATAAACAAAATCAGGAGGCCTTTGTCGGAAATTTCTAGCAATTACCAGAGGTAGATTTTCCCAGTCAATGGGGGCGAAATTAAAAAAATGCTCACCCTTTTGAATCGGATAATCAATTTCATTTAATTCCAACATGGTTTTGATAGCACTATCGGAGTAATCTACGCATAACTCTTCTACTTCACAATCAGGCTTTTGTTCTAATTGCTCAAAACCAGCCATACTTCCCATTTGAGAGAACCCAGCCGATTTGCAACTTTCATTCATCATCCCAATAAATTTAATCTAATTGGAACAAAAATAATCGATTAATTTAAAATATCACACAAATATCTTTTTAGCAAGGAATCAAAATAAGTATAGGAAAATGAATAAAGAATTAGAATGCAGGACAGGAAATTTTTAGGACGGTTCATGGTATAATGGTTGTGTTCTTTAAAAAGCGGGGGTGTACTTGGATTCGACAAGGAATCTTAGTCCTAAATAGCAAGCCGAAGTTTTTAGAAATTTTTATTCGTTAAACAAATTTTTCTTTCGATAGGGCAACCTATTGAAAAATCTGACAAACGTCAGTAACAAATTTCAGGCTTTAGCCGAAGGAGTAAAGTCATTCTTCAATGCACCCGCATTGAATTATGCTGTATAACTAAAGTTAAAGTCGTTGCTGGCTCCCCAAAGGAGTTAAAGCAACCTTCTTAATTGTCTCTCTTTTCGGTGGAACTTTTAAGGAGTAAAACAAGCCGGAATGCTTAGACATGACGATTATTTGCGGTTATGACTGGCATTACTAACAGCAGATAGAAGTTAAAGTGTTTTTGTTGGTCTTTATACTTTAACTTCTAAAAACAGACCAACGAAGCTTGTAATACTAGATAGGAATAAATTTTTTGGACGCGGGTTCGATTCCCGCCATCTCCACTTCGTCGCAACAACTCTCCAGCTTCCACTTTCTGCTAAAGCAGAAAGTTCCAGCTTACGAGTGTTGCTCCTCTTAAGTTTCAACTCCGTAATCCTTCGGATTGTCGTTGAAACTTTTATAAACTCATAAAATCGGTTCGGAGATTTTTGGAGATGCAAAAGAAATGAACCGACGGTTCGACTTGTCAAGGTGTAATGTCTCTTTTATGAAAGATATATACAGCAATTATTGTGCATATAATAGTTACAGCTGAGAAGACCAGAATACTATGTTCATCAAGTTTGTTTTCAGAAAGTACCCGCGAAGCATCAAGGTAATGAAAGAATGAGAAATATTGAAGGTCTTTTAAATTATCTTTTAGAGCAGAAAGAATAGTAATAACATACATCATAAAGTAAATTCCGGTACCAATAAGAATTGTCTTACCCTTATCAAAAATTGTTGACAATAGCATAACAACACTGAATCCCGAAAGACAGAATAATGTTCCGGTTAAAAAAAGTTTGTGATATGTCTCAACGTTATAGGCAATATTTAAAGCCCTTGCTATCGGAATGACTGAATAGATTGAAACGAAACTTAAAATAATTATTATTGTTGCTCCCGCAAGGTATTTCGATAAAAATGCTTTGATACGGGATATTGGCAAAGACAAGATAATTTCGATAGTGCCTTTTTCTATTTCTCCTGCGATTAATCCAACCCCAATTGATATAAAAAATATAATACTCAAAATTGGCCATAATAATGAATACATTTCGACTGAAATAAATTTTTCAAGTGTGGACATAGAAAAATTTCCATCCTGTAATCCGAATATTTCCCATAATTCTTTTGGAAAAGATGCTAACAGCTTTTCATATTCTCCTGATTGTTTTGAAAAAGTTGGATATAAAGAAATGTACAACCATAATGTGAGAATCGAGACAATACATAAAATAATCAATAACCACATTTTTTCCTTAATTGTTTTTAAAAATAACGCTTTCATAGATGGACTTTAAATATAATATTCCATAAAAATCTCCTCAAGAGCCGCATAGGTAACTTCCAGATTTTGTAAACCATATTTACTTATCTCTCTTATTATAGGTGTTATATCTCCTTTTACTTTAAAGGAGATTTCATTATTTGCTAATTCCACTAGATCTTCAATATCCAAGGTCTTAAAGATGTCGATATTAGGATGTTCATTAAAATTCACCCTAACAACATGTATTCTTTTTTCTTTTAAAGTCCTAATGGTCTCTACTGCCACAAGTTTTCCCGTTCTAATAATCCCTACGTGGTCGCATAATTTTTCTACTTCATCTAAATTATGTGAAGACATAAATATTGTAGTTCCGTTCTTTTTAAAATTCAGAAGATATTCATAAACCTTGTTTTGAAGGATGGGGTCAAGACCTTTGGTCGGTTCGTCAAGTATTAAGATTTTCGGCTGGTTCATAAAACACATAAGAACACCCAATTTTTGTTTGTTTCCCGTTGAAAGATTCTTTACTTTTATCTTCGGATCGTATGAGAAGTCATTGATTAGTTGGTCTAGAATTAATGACTTTCCTCTGACGCTTTCAATTAAATTAAAATGGTCTTGACCGGTTAAGTCATTATACAAATGGACATCCGATGACAAATATCCGATTTCATTTTTTAGGGCGGTTCTTTCCCTGGTTGCATCTTTTCCAAGGACTGAAATACTTCCTGCGGTTGGATTTAAAAATCCCATCATACAGAGGATGGTTGTTGTTTTTCCTGCACCGTTCGGACCTAAATACCCGAATATCTCTCCCTCGTTGACACTGAGAGTTATATCATCAACGGCTTTTACATTTCCGAAATGTTTTATGAAATTTTTTATTTCAATAACTCCCATGGTAATAATATTACTATATTTTGACTTATTTTTACAACCAATAATTATTTATATTCTTGACTCCCGGAGCAGGGCATTTACCAAATATCGAGGCGCCAAGACGGGTCAATTTATTAATTTCTAAGTATGTACATAACAACTTTCCCCCATACCGTAGGTAATAACGGTCTTGTACTTGTTAATGCAAAGATGTAAAATCCGGGTATAGTAATTCTATTTGTTACTTAGTAGCAATGGCGGGATTTGGAGAACTTAGGCCAACAGAAAGCGAAGCATTATCAAATATTCGTCAGGAAGAATTAGAAAAGATTAGAAACGAGACAATAGATATTGCATCAAGAAGTGGCAACCATCCAGGCAAAGGTATTTTTAGAAATCAAGAGGTATTGAAAGCAGTATTTGATGAACGAATTATTGACCTACTGGGATACTCTAAAGAAGAGTTTTTGGAGAAACACCTTTGGGAAGTAGGAATTTTCAAAGATATTGCCGCCTCGAAAAAAAACTTTAAAACATTGCAGGAAAAGAAATTGAGGCGTGCTTTGGAATTAATTGGACTCGGACTTACGGCATATAAGAAAAAGTCACTAACGTAATTTATAACACACATGGACGTGCTGGGTGAACTGGTGTCTCGGCGTGCTGGGAGGTCTGGCATTCTTGTGGCTTGGTGTTTTTGCTCTTGAGTTAGCTAAAAAATAAATTTTATTTTTAGAAAATTAGTTGAAGATTCCAATTATTGCAATACTATTAAAAAAGTATATACTTTTAGAAAAGAATAATATTTAAAAATTTCAAAATACGTATTATAGATAACAATACAACGCAAACAACCAAACAGCTCGCCATAATCGCTGAGGAAAAAGAAAAAGTGCGTCTTGAACTGGTAGAGACAGCCAAACAACTCGCCATATTTGCTGAGGAAAAGGAAAAAGTGCGTCTTGAACTGATAGAGACAGCCAAACAACTCGCCATATTTGCTGAGGAAAAGGAAAAAGTGCGTCTTGAACTTGCAAAGACAGCAGCGGAACTTAAGATTGTTTCCATTCAGAACGAATTGGTTATCAATGCGGTTAAGGAATCGTTGTTAGTATTGGATAAAAATATGACAGTTCTGTCAGCTAATAATTCTTTCTATTCTACATTTAAGGTTACAGAGAGTGAGACCATCGGCAAAAACATTTTTGATCTTGGGAACGGGCAATGGAATATTCCGGAACTGAAAACATTATTGGAAGCGGTTCTTCCCACAAGAAAACAAGTTTCAAGTTATCTGGTTACTCATAATTTTGAAACCATTGGATTTAAACCAATGTTACTAAATTCTGCGATATTGTTTGCGAAAGAAGATAAAGTTAATTCCATACTCTTAACAATAGAAGACATTACTGAAGAAAAACAAAAAGAAGGTCTTCTGACCGCCTCTGAATTTCGATACCGCCGGCTTTTTGAATCAGCCAAAGATGGGATTCTCCTTATTGATTTTACAACAGGAATTATTCTTGACGTCAATCAGTTCCTCATTGACCTACTTGGATATACCAAATCAGATTTTTTGAAAAAATACCTGTGGGATGTAGGAATATTTAAAGATATCGTCGCTTCCAAGGATAATTTTCCTACATTACAAAAAATGGGGTATATCAGTTTCGAAAACTTGTCGCTTGAAACTAAAACGGGAAAGAAGATTGAGGTTGAATTCGTGTCGAATGCTTATGAGGTTGGAGTGATCAGAATCATTCAATGTAATATCCGAGATATCTCGGCTCGGAAAGCAGTGGAAAAGAAATTGCAAGAAAGCGAAAACCGTTTCCACTCCGTTCTGGAGAATATGTCCGAGGGTGTACAGATTTTCGATGCCAAGGGCGATTTAATCTACCAAAACTCGGCATCGCTGAGCATCTATGGTTTTGAAGAGCAAATGGATGAGCGAATCGAGTGCGAGAAACTGAAGGCCACTTGGAAGGCATGGGATGAAACGGGTAATCCTCTTGCGCCGGATGAATGGCCCATGTCCCGTATCTTTCGCAATGGGCACATTCACAATCAGGTCTTGCGTGTCCAACGGGTCGAAACCGGCCACGAGTTTTGGGCAAACTTCAATGGTGCAACCATCTACGATACGACGGGAAAGCCCGTCGTCGCCTTCATCACGATACAGGACATCACCGAACTCAAGAAAAACGAAGAGCGATTAAAGGAACTAGACAAATTAAAAGATGACTTCCTCTCTATCACCACCCATGAATTAAGGACACCTTTGGTGCCAATAAAGTCACAGATTCAATTGCTTTTGGCAGGTGATTATGGAGCCATTAACCCGGAACAAAAAAGGGCGATTGAAATGATATACAGAAATGAAGAAGTTCTTAATACATTAACCGGCGAAACTCTCGATATCGCAAAAATTAAATCTAATAAATTTAAAATCATTTTGGATAAAGTTGATTTTGGTAAAATTATTTCTGATGTAGTTGATGATTTGAAGATACAAGCCGAAGAGAAGCAACTTACGCTTACGTTGTTGCCTTTACCGGAAATACCTCAAATGATGGCTGACAAAATTCGTCTTACACAAGTAATGAATAATTTGCTTGATAATGCAATCAAATTTACTCCTCAGAACGGGACAGTCAGTATTGAAGTCAAAAATATCGACAATGAAATTACAGTAACCGTTAAAGATACAGGTATTGGCATCACTTCCGAAAATATTGGAAAATTGTTTACTCCTTTTTTCCAGATTGAAAGTGATATAAGTAGGAAATACCGCGGGACAGGGCTCGGGCTGGCAATCTCAAAAGGCATAATAGAAGCACATCAAGGGAAGATATGGGCACAAAGTGATGGACTTGGAAAAGGAAGTTCTTTTATTTTTGTTTTGCCTATTGTAGAATAAAAGTGAATATATTTATTTTTTAATTTTTAATAATTATGGAAGAGGCAACAAAAAAGATAAAAATCCTTCATGTCGATGATGAAGAGGATACATTATCAGTTGTAAAAACCATTCTGGAAAAAGAAGGGTATGAAGTTGTAAGTGTAAACCAAGGAGTTACTGCATTGAAAGAAATCGATGTGGACGGTTTTGGTTTATTAATTCTAGACATAATGATGCCCGATATGTCCGGCTGGGACCTTTTTGGTCGTATATCACAAATCAAACCAGATTATAAAGTAATATTTTTATCTGTTCTTGAACTAGCTCCGGAAAAGATAAAAGAATTGAAGGACTCAGGGGTGAGGGACTACATCAAAAAACCTTTTGATAGGGACGATTTGGTTGCCAGGGTAAAAAATGTAATTAATAGTTAAACAAAATATTTACAATGATACAAACATCTGCTCCGGCGGAACCGGGAGAACTTACTAAAACAAATGAACCGACGATAACACCAGAAACAGTAGAATCAGGGGGACTAGATAGAAGTGTCCAACAGGAAATTGATTCTCTAGAATTCGAAAAGTCAATTACATCAGGTGTTTACTTTCAACTGAAAGATACACTCAACAAACTGATGGAAAGTGAAGAGAAATTCTCAAAAGTTTTCCAGAAGTCGTCCTATGCCATCATGATTACTTCCGTAAAAGGTAGTAAGATTATTGACATCAATGATACTTTCACAACAATATTGGGTTACACTCGGGAAGAGGCACTTGCCAGTTCAACAACTGGATTGAACCTGTGGATAAATTTAAACGATAGAAAATCCGTCCTCACAGATATTAAAACCGGAGTCGAAGTCAGAAATAGGGAATTTCAATTTAAGACAAAAAATGGCGAAGTAATCATCGGATTATTCTCCGCCCAAATTATTCATATTTCAGGTGAACCGTATATTCTATCAAGTATTGCAGATATCACTGAGGAGAAGGCGAGGGAAGAAAAAGTTCAAGAAGTATTTGAAAGAGATGAAGCGATTCTTCAATCGATAGGTGATGCCGTCTTTGCCTGCGATAAAGATGGAAAGATTATAGTATTTAACAGAGTTGCCGAAGAATTAACAGGTATTACAGCTAAGGCGGCAATCGGTCTTGATTTCGATAAAATAATTACTTTTGCTAATGAAAAGGATGGAAAAATCAGCAATGACTTTATTTTCAAAACAATTAATAATAACAAAACAATAAAAATATCTAATGACACTTTATTGGTGAAAAAAGATGGTACTACTATTCCAGTGGCAGAATCTGCCGCACCGATTAAAGACAACAACGGTGATATTATTGGCTGTGTAGTAGTTTTTTATGATGTAACTGAAGAAAGACAGATAGGTAAGGCCAAAACCGAATTCGTTTACCTTACCTCGCACCAACTTCGTACGCCACTAACAGC
>Ga0315273_10001295_pt1 | contig 28266 bp, 19 predicted proteins | sample YL17G02_0_MG_FD_205753 | JGI IMG/M metagenome (GOLD analysis project Ga0315273, IMG submission 205753) | Sediment microbial communities from Yellowstone Lake, YNP, Wyoming, USA - YL17G02_0 | ecosystem: Environmental > Aquatic > Freshwater > Lake > Sediment | place: USA: Wyoming | collected... | reverse complement strand
CAACCGACCGATAATCCCATCTTTCTCATGAATGGCTCCTCCTTCCCGTGGCTCCTGATCTCAACAAGCTCAAGAAACCACAGGGGTTGGAGCCGTTCAACTTTCAACTAAGAATGGGATACCGCCCACTGAACGATCCGATTCAGTAACAGGAATCCGGAAGCTGGTAACACCCGACGCGGGATCAAAGGAAGGCGCGAAATGATCACATCTGTCGAAGTATCTGGGTACCGCCTGTTGGATGACTTCAAGGCTGACTTCGGGGACCTCACCGTGGTCATCGGTCCGAATGCCGCGGGGAAGAGCACTCTCCTGGATTTTCTGCTGTTTGTCCGACAATGCCTGGAGACTCACATCAATGAAGTGCTGGGATGGCACATGGGTGCCGCGTCAGTGTTGTCAGCGCGGGAGGGCAGTAACACTATCTCTTGGACCCTGAACTTCGGCAAGCCGAGAGCCTCGCTCGGTTGGAATCAAGCGCCATTTGGGACCGGAGAGGGCTTCACCTATCAGGTTAAGCTAAAGGTCGATCCTTCGGGACAGGTCAGCCCTGAGCGCGAGGTCCTTCGCACTTCCGCACCGTTGGAGGACCACACTGAGCCACTCAGGTACATTGACGTAAGCCCAGGCCGATCCATGGTCTTTGATCGCAGGCAACGCAAACTCGTCGCGTTTGATGCCGGCCCGTCACAAGGGGATGGAACCCGGGACCTATCGGAGTCTAAAGCGAATGTTTCACATACAGTCATCCCGACTAAGGACGCCACGCTCCTCCTTTCCAAGATGCAATTCAATAATGAGTTTCCAACACCCTCGGCTTGTCGATCCCTGCTGGCAAGCATGGCCTTCTATCCCGGATTCAACGTCGGTAGGTTCTCAGATCTCCGACTGAAACCGGCCGAGGTCCGGCGGTACACGACACTTCAACCAGAGGGTGAGAATCTCGGAACGGTGCTGCACGAAATGTTGAACACACACGATTTTCAGCCCCAAGTCGAGGATTTGCTCGATTTTATGAAGGCTGCCTACCCGTCGTTCGAGGCTCTCAAGACTGAAACCGCTCACGGTGCACCTGGGAGGGTCTCAGTCATGATCAAGGAGAGGGGTATAGCTCGCAAAATGGGACTTTGGGAAATCTCGGATGGCATGCTTAGATTCCTCTGTCTGGCCGCTGCATTGTTGAATCCACTCCCACCGCCCTTCATCGGGATCGATGAGCCGGAAGCTGGCCTGCACCCTCGCTTGCTGCCAATTGTAGCCGACATGATCAAAGCATCGAGTGAGAAGAGCCAAGTTCTTGTCATGACTCACAGTCCCGACCTGCTGAACCGATTCTCGATCGACGACGTTGCTGTCCTCAACCGGGAGGAAACGCGCGCGCGTTGGTTCAGACCGAACTCCAGGGAGACCCTTGTCAAGATGCTGCAGGATGTGACGGGGGAATCCCTCGGTGACCTTCATCGATCTGGCGAATTGGAGGCAGTTGGTTGAGGATTTATGTCTTTGTTGAAGGACCTTCGGACGGACTTGCTCTCAGTGCGCTCTGGAGCACGTGGCTGGCGGGGTTGACGGCAAAAGGGCACGGCATCAGAGTCATCCCGCTGCCTAGCAAGGCCGAGTATCTCAAGAACATAGGCCACAGGGCCGCGGAAATGCTTGCGAACAATGCTGAGGATCTTGTGGTTGGCTTGCCGGACCTGTATCCAAATGCGGAGTACTCATCAACCAGGTTTAGACATGATGACTTGGCCGCGCTGGAGGCCCTCCAACGTGATTCCGTGAGGCGCAATCTCAGACAACACTATTCGTCGGTTGTGGACGCCGATCAGTGTGTGGCCGACAGATTCTTTGCTTCGGCTTTCAAACACGATTCCGAAATGCTTCTCTTGGCCTCAAAGGCAGCCCTGCGCAGTCATCTCAGGACCGATCATAATCTCGGCAAATGGATTCATCCCGTTGAGAATCAAAACCAGTTCAAACCGCCCAAACGGGTCGTCGAGGATCTCTTCCTTCAATACCGGAAGACGGTGTACCGCGACACGAAAGACGCGAAGGCCGTCCTCGATAGAGTGAGCGATATGTCACAAGTTCTCTTTGATGACAACCGGCAGGTGCAATGCCCAGTCTTCAAAGGCGTCGTGGACTGGATCGCTCAGAAGACCGGCGTCAGCGCCTACGAGGCGCCGAAGTGACGTTTCGCTCCCGAAGAAGGCGACCCCCTCACCCCCCGCAAGTCTCACAAGGCCCCATCCCGCGGCTGAAGATGTAGTCAATCAGCCGCACCACGTCGAACACGTCGGCGATGCCATTGCAGTCCATGTCGCCGTTTGTGATGTAGATGCACCCCGGATCAAGCGGCGGAACAGACGCGCCGGAGAACACGTAATCGATCAAACCTGCGAGGTCGAGAACATCGTAGGCGCACATGGTTGCCGCCATCGCGGACATCTCCTTGATGTAGGCGAAGTGCAGATCCGGATGGTCAGACAGCTTCCCTGATTCCCACTTGGGGTAATGCGCGGTGTCGCCGTACGGGTAGACCGTGTTGATCGGATTATCGAGATCGCTGCCGTTCATCCGCGTCCAGCAGTTGTGCCCGCTGCCACCATGGCTCACGTCGGTGCCAGCGTCGATCATCTCGATCGCGTGCCGGAAATAATACGGATTCTGCGCGTGATCGAGCTGCGCCTGCATGCGCAGGTAATGCCCGCGGAAGTTGCCGATATACCGCACCGCTTCCCGCTCCGTCCAGAAAGCCACATTGGCCGGGGACGGGTCGGTGACTGTACTCAGATGACCGCACACTGCGACCTCATGTCCAGCGTCATAGAACGTGATCACGCGGTTGTCGTGCGGCCCCTCCTGGTCGACCAGGTACTTCACCGGCAGGGTGGGATAGCGTCCGAGTGCACCCGCCCCGATCGCAATTCCAAACGACGCTGTCTCAACGCCGATATCGCCGGGATCGACATTCGGCAACCCCGCCGTGTATTCGATCACCGCCTTGCAGTCATCCTGATGCACAAACCCGTTGCAGTCTTCGACTCCCTGGCTGAGCAGATTGCCGGGGAGCCCACTGCCGCGCCCCTCCGGATTGAAAACCACAACCACGAACCCGCTCGCGGCGAAATTACGGTAGCCGATGTTATCGGCCAGCGGTGCGCCTGGCCCGGTGCCGCCGGTGATGGCGATCAACGCAGGGAACCGCTGCCCGGGATAAAGCGACGGTTTGGGACGAACAACCCTCGTGTAGACCTGATTTCCATCGGGTGCGGTTACCCATGCCTCGATCACTTCGATCTGGTACGTCGTCGGTGGCGTGCTCGCTGTGTCACAGGTATATCGCGATTCCTTCGCTGCGTGCTGGGTCTTCCAGTTATTCGCAGTCTGCGACAGGGTAGACCATACGATTCGTCCCTGTGCCACGGATGGTGCCAGCGAGTCAATGGTCGCTCCCAGTTGCGCGATGCTGACCGAGTCCATCCAGTCCTGGATCAACATCAAGTTGGCCGTATAGAAGCCGGTGGACGGTGCCTTACCCGTCTGAATATCATCAACCAGTTGCACCAACCCTGCCAGACCGCCACAGCCACGGCCGATGTAGGCCAGACGCTGCGTCGTGTCATCGACGTAGAAATTGTACCGGTCTTTCGGACGCCACATGCCGGACGATGCGTCATCGATTCCCTGGTGCAAGTATGTGGCCGCTCCCCAGAGATTATCAGCGCGCCAGAAATACGATGGATAGACCGTGCCGTAAACGCCGGCCTCGTGTTGTTCCCATCCTTGAGGGTTATCCGGCGGATCGTAGAGAAACCCGCCGACATTCTTCGAGGGCGTCACGCCAAGTTGCCCGATGAGATATGCGACGTCAGCGTAATTGTACTGCGACTCATGCGCATGAGGATCGACTTCGACACCGAGATCCTCTTTCATCCAGCGCACGATGTTCTTGCCGTTCGTGTTGGCTGTGACCGCGCCGGTGTCGAACATCGCGACTGCTGTGAGATAGTTCCAGTCGGATTGGAAGTTGTACTTGGCGCCGCGACTGGTAATCGTCTCGGCCAGTTGCTTCACCAACTTGCGATTCGAAAGATAGTAGTTGATGTCAGCCGTGTAGTCGGGCCGCCCGCCCGCGGGCTCTTCATTGTGACTGACCACAGTCAGATGCACGGCTGGGAGTGACGCCTCGGAGGGCGACTTGAAATAGGCAAATGACAATGGACCCGCCAGATCGGTCAGAATCGGTGCACCAATACTCGGCACCGCATTGTAGCTGCTGATGATCGACACGCTGCCGTACTGCTGCGTGTTGTTTGTGTTGGCGACATACGCCCGATTGCTCGGCAGCCACACGATGTCATGTGGCTGTGGCCCGGTGGGCAGATGCACACTCGTGTCCTGCACCGGCATTCTCGGATTCGTCGTGTTGAACATCAGGATGCGTCCGGCCGTCTGCGCGGACACGTAGGCACGGGATCCGTCGGGTGTGAAACGCACCGCGCTCGGCTGAGGCGGTCCCCCGCCAGGATTGATGATGGGCACATGCCGAAGAATCTTCATCGAATCGAGGTCAAGCACTTCGAGAGTGTTCATCCCGTGCAGCGCCACGTATACAATGTTCTGCGTCGGATGCAGACACCCACCCTCCGGCTCGGCGGTAAGGGGGAGCCCCGGCGCCTGCCAGACGATCTGGTATGTGTTCAGGTCGATAACGAGAATCGCCGGCTGGTTGCGCACAGTGACCACTGCGTACTGCCCAGTGTGGTTCACGAATGCCTGAATCGGATGCAGTCCCGTCAGGATCGATGTCACCAATGCTGCCGCCGGTGGCCAGGTGGAGTGATTCAGTGAAACGACGTCGAGCCGGTCGTCTGCGCTGGGAATGCTGTCATTCCCCCGTGTCGCAACCAGAAGTCGCGTTCCTTCCGGTGTGAGCGTGACCCCGATGGGAGCCTTGCCCAGGCCGGGGATCACGAGGTCCGCCGAAACGAGTGAGTCGGCCTTGATGACAGAGATCTTGTTCCCGTAATGCTGGCTCACGTATGCCAGCCGCCGCGCCGTGTCAGCGTCGATATGACGCGGACTGCCCGGCATACTGAGCCGCGCCACGATCTGGTCGGTCGCCGGGTCGATTTTGGCGATCCCCGCGCCGCCCAGTTCACCCCACTCCGTGACAAGGACATAATCTCCGGCCACTGCTCTTGCCAGTTGTAGGAAGGCGAGGATCATCATTGCTGCCAAAGCGGCAAGCACATATCCAAGACGCGATTCAACAATTGAGGCTCGGTGTCCCGGCATTGAAACCTCCGATGGTCTTTGGCCGCCTGAAGTGCATGATGATCTTGCTGACAAGAGACGCGCTATATACGGGCATCTTCGCGGGCACCCGTAAGAAACTCCCGCAATATACGGCACAACGCGTGCCGCCCAAGCGAGCCGCTGGGAAAATGTGAATGCGTGATGTTTGGCATGGCAGGAAAGGCGCCCAGCGTCGTGCTCATGGGCAGGCCGTGCCCTATGCAGTACCCACTCAACGGGAAAGCCCTGAACCGTTCGGTACACTGATTGGTTGATTCGGTTCATCTCCGATGCGCAAGGATGGCAGAGTCTATTTCGGGTGGTACAACACCCGCACGTAATTCGACTGGTCAAACGTGTAGATGTTCAACCCAATGTCATCAAACCGGTGGTATTTCAACAGGTACAGCCAGGCAACCGGCCGGAGATTGAAACGCAGCGTCTCTGTGATCCACGCGTCACATGGGTCGCCCGGATCGTCGTGGACAGGGTAGAGGCTCGCAATGCGGGGCACGGAGTCGAGAAAGGATGGCGGACTCATGTAAACGGCGAACTCGTGGTCCATGCACCCACCACTGTGCGACAGTTGTATCGTCAGCGTGTCTCCGCTCACACTCGCGTCTTCAAGCACGAACGAGTCCAGCTTCAATGAGTCTGGTTTTCGATTGGTGATCTCAACCGGCGGCACGTACGAGGCAGACTGACAATGGTCGCATATCTGGCCATTGCCGAAGACATGGTGGATCAGCGTGATGACATCGAAGATATCGGCCTTCCCATCGCAGGTGACATCAGCCCGGTATTCCGGATCCGGGGGCGGGCAGCCCATGAAGACGTACTGGATCATGTGCACGACGTCCATGACGTCCAGCGCTCCGTCACAGTTCTGATCGCCCGGTGGGGCCACCAGGAATGTGTCGTAGAAGATCATCGGGATCGAAGGCATCGTCGCGATTGGGTTGATGATCCAGAACGTGTACTTTACGTCGTACCGCCCGGTTGGCAATTGGCCTTGAGGAACCTGGATGGCGAATGGCACGACGACCGGGAGAGTGTTCCCAGGATCAAACTCCACGTCAAAGACGACGTCGATCTGATTGCCAGTACGTGTGGAACTCGTCAGAACCGGCACTTTCCAGGCGCTGCTCGACAATTCTCCGTCGATCCAAAGCGTGACCGGATCGCAGTACCATGGACAGCCCGGCGTCACGCCATAGTCCAACCGCACGAACGGGTTCCCGATCTGTCCCTGCGCCACGCCGGTCAGGCACATGACCAGCATGATTCCCAGAACCCATGCCCTTCTCCACATAAGGTCTCCCTCCCTTAACAGCGCCTGACGCCACCACACGATGGCGGTTGCTTTCTGGCCTGTTTGTAATATACTCAACCACCGTGCTTGTCAAGGTGCCACGTGCAGGAATTTGTGCCCGATCTGATAGAAGGGAATAATCGGTCGGCTGATCGGTATTGATCTCCGAGGAGGATCAAATGAAGCCACTACTCGTCATCGCCCTGTCAGGAATGCTCGTTGCCAGTTCCGCCGGCTGCAGCAAGTCCGTCGACCCGAAGGTCAAGTCCTTCATCTACCCTCTGGCCATGGGCAATCAGTGGGTCTACGACTACCAAACGATCACCGACTATCGCGGCAAGAAGCCCAACGACACATTGACGTTTTCCATTGCCGCAACGGTGGTCGGGGTCGATACGATCCTCCCCGGTATCTACTCCTACACGGTTGATGCCACTTCGACGCTCCCCGAGTGGCCGACGCCGCCCCCCGAAAAGCGCTACGTGAACCTGCCGGATGGGCTGTACCTCCAGTCTTCCGAAATCGGAGCCGGACTCGAGCTTCCCAAACAGCACGCTGGTGGACCGGCTGTCATGTTCCGCGGTCGGCAATTCCAGGGGATTCAGAGCCTGATCGCTTCGCTGGTCGGTCCGTTCGATATGGCATCAGGCGGGCGATCAGCGTGGTACGATCCGCTTCCGCTGATCCTGCCATATCCTCAACACCTCGGGCAGCGATGGGCCTGCAGCCCACCCGGTGACGATCAAACCCTCCGACTCGACAAGCAGATTACCGGCCGCGAAACCGCGAAAAACTCTGTCGGCTCGTTCGATTGTCTCCTGATTCACTGGATCTACGATCCACCCCTGGAGGATATTGATCTTGTCGACTTCATCTCGGCACAGGGGCTCATTCGACGCAGAGTGGAAGTCGACAACCTGATCATGACCGACTACGAACATCCCTACGGAGCAGACACGGCGGACGTCGTCTCGACGTACGAATTGACGTCACTCCAGCTACACTAGCATTCACGAGGGGCAACACGACGCGTAGGGGCGTATGGCAATACGCCCCTACACATGCGACGAGTTTGCTAGCCGGTCGTTCTATTCGAGGAACAGATATCGCTTCCACCGCTGATCGCCCAAACCGATGAACCGCTGGATAAACGTTATGTGACTGGGACGGCGGGGGAGACGGCGCAACGGCATGCGGGCCTCTTCAGGCGTGTGGTCGCCCTTCCGATTGTTGCAGCGAACACAGGCGCACACGAGGTTCTCCCAAACGTCATCGCCGCCTTTATTCTTGGGAATCACATGATCCACGGTCATCGCGGTGCGCGACTGCCCGCAGTATTGGCAGCGGTGCCCATCGCGTTTGATGATGTTCTTGCGTGACAGCAGGACCCGTTTCGGCGGCTGATGAACGTATAAACCAAGCCGGACGATGGAAGGGATCGGCCAGCTCCGTACGGCCGAATGAACCACACGCCCGTCAAGCGGCTCAACGACTTCAGCCTTTCCCATGAACACCAGCACGACAGCACGGCGCACCGTGCACACGGACAACGGCTCGTAGTTCTGATTGAGGACTAGAACAGGTGTGGAAAGACCGTTACCTCGATGACCGTCGTCGTCACTCATGGCTGCCCACTCACCGATGCCAAAATACCGGCCGATTCGGCCAGGGTCAAGCCCGCCGTTCGCGAGGCGCTGCCGTGCACACGAACGGTTGCGCCAGGTGCCACGGGTCTTCAGACCCGTGCCCGGATCCGCGGCCGACACACCGCGGTACCGAACTTACGGTTGATTACTCTCCCCCGAACGGTCCTGCGGCGGGCCGCTGCGCTGATCAAACTTGTACTTGCTAATCTTCCGGTACAGAGTGGAATTATCGATCCCCAGAATTTGGGCGGCCTTGGCCTTCTGCCAGTCAGTTTGGTTGAGAACCCAGTAGATATACGCCTTCTCGATGGACTCCAATGTGGGAGTTGAGGGCAGATCGTCGGATGCCGGAGTCACAGTCGGTTCCAGCGAAAGTTTCTCCGGGAAGTCCTCGACATCCAGGGTCGGTTTCTTGGAAAGAACTACAGCCCGCTCGATGACGTTTTGCAATTCACGAACATTTCCCGGCCAGCGGTAACGTTTCAGGAGATCCTGGGCCGCTGAGGTCAGCGGCTTCACAGGGCATCCGGCCCGCTCGCAGCTCCGCTCGATGAAGTGGCTACCCAATAGCTCGATATCCTCGGCCCTCTCTCGGAGAGGCGGGACGACAATCTGGATCACGTTGAGACGGTAGTACAAGTCGGCGCGGAACCGACCCGACTGTACAGCCGCTTCGAGGTCGGCATTGGTCGCCGCGATCAGCCGGACGTCCGCGGGACGACCGCTCGTTGACCCGATGGGGGTCACCTTCTTGTCTTCGAGGACGCGCAGCAGCTTCACTTGGATCGCCGGAGTGGTCTCGGCGATCTCATCCAGGAAGAGAGTGCCGCCGTCCGCAGCCCGGAAAAGGCCCTCGTGATCACGGATGGCACCGGTGAACGATCCTTTCACGTGTCCGAACAGCTCGCTCTCCAGCAGTGTCTCGGGCAACGCCCCGCAGTTGACCGTGATGTAGGGTCGCTCGCGTCGTGGCGAGTTCTGATGGATGGCCGAGGCAAGAAGATCCTTCCCGGTCCCGCTTTCTCCTCGAATCATGACCGTCGTGTCGGTCGCGGCTACCTGCGCCGCCATTCGCTTGATATCCTCCATGCGCGGGTCTGTTCCCATGATGTGGTCGAATGAAAACGTCTCGCTGAGCCGGGCTTTCAGCGCGCGGTTCTCATGCCGGAGTTCCGAAGTCTCCAGTGTCTTCTGGATCGCCAGCTTGATCTCGTCAATCTTGAATGGTTTGGTGACGTAGTCGCTGGCACCCTTCTTCAGAGCTTCAATGGCCGTGTCGACTGATGCGAAAGCGGTCATGACCAGAAATGGTGTCTCAGGGCTGTGAGCCTTGATCTTGTCGAGTAACTCCAGACCGCTCATCTCCGGCATCATCAGATCGGCGATCACCATGTCGTAGCTCTTATCGGTGAACATGCGAGCGGCCCGGCGGCCATCCTGCTCCGTGTCCACCTCGTACCCCTCCTTGGCGAGCATGATCTTCATGAACTCGCACATCGAAGCTTCGTCATCCACGACTAGAATGCGATGCGCCATCGGATTGCCCTCCCAAATCGCCCCATGAGAGCATTATCGGACTAAATGTCCCCCGGCTTTCGCTTCGCCTGGCTGCGGATGTAGGATGTAGGGTGCATAATCGCATGCACCGTCTTTTCGTTACAGGTTATCTGTCCTTCGTTCGCAGCCCTTCGTCGTCCGCACTCTGCCCTCAGGGCGTGTTGAAAAACCGGGCAGACAGGAGTGTCTGCCCACCATCTGCATCGCAAGTCCATGTATCTCAGTGGCGCGGACACTCCTGTTCGCACATCGGGAAGACGGCTCCGGGTTTTTTCAGCGCTCTCCTTCGCCCGCCGAACCATCCTTCTTACCTGTTGACAGATTTGGTCTTCTGCGTACATTGTATGTGGTGAACGACGGGTCCTCACACCCGTTACAGTCTGGCTGCACAGGTCCGGGGGGACTCGGCCAGACGGAACCTGCTGTTACGGATCGCTGTTGGTACCTCTGGAACGCTGAGATCGATTCGCCGTTATGCCCGCTTGGAGCGGGAACAGTGCTGTTGCTGCTGATGCTGGCTCGTATAGGGTCGGTGGCCGATCAACGTATATGAGATGAGGATGAGATGAGACGAAGGTTGCGGCTCTACGGATTGCTCGGGATGGCCCTGACACTGGCGTTGACATGGGGTGTCCAACCCATTGCAGCGCCCGAGTCGTCCGACACGCAGTCCAGTTCCTACTTGCGTCTCACCGCCGGTCAACGACAGATCACTGGCGCAGAAACCGATCAGTTTTTCCGGGAGTCTCTGGTATCCCCCTTCACCCAAAGGGGCGGAATCATCCAGTTCGACCGTCTGCCCGATTCATCGGCTCGCATCCGCTTGGAAACGCAGGGAGTGCAACTCCATGAGTATCTTCCTGATAAGGCGTTTCTCGCAACCATCCCTTCATCTCTGAGAAGAGCCGATCTCGACTGGGCTGGAATCCGTTGGGTTAGCTCACTTCGTCCCGAGGAGAAAATCGCCGAAGTGCTGGATTTGGGAGGCACCCCGGAGTGGTCACGCGATTCGTCCGGTCTTGCGCGCTTCAAGGTCAAAGTCTATGGCCACATTAGCCCGGATGAGGCGGCCTCATGGCTCGCCGGGCAGTATGGAGCCCAGATTATCGGTGTCTCTTCCCTGGCCAATGCAGTTGATGTCGGGCTGCCTGCAGAGAATTGGTACGACATCGCCCGCGACGAACGCGTCGTATGGATTGAGCCCTTCTTCAAGCCGCAGGAGCTGAACAACTCCTGCCGCGCCAATTCCGCTGCCGAAGTCGCCCAAGCGCCCCCTTACTCGCTTACCGGCGCAGGTATCTGGGTTGGTGAGTGGGATGGCGGACGCGCCGATTCGGCGCACACCGACTTCGGCGGCCGCATCCGGTCCCTTGACAACGCCGCGATCGCCACGCACGCAACACATGTTGCAGGGACTGTCATTGGATCGGGACTCCAATCGGGAGGTACCTATCGGGGGATGGCTCCCGGCGCGTCCCTTGCGACCCAGCTATGGTGGGGTGGTGTCTACGGTCTTCAATCCTCGTACCAGAACGCCATCAGCACGTTCAGTATTGATATTTCCCAGAACTCCTGGGGGATTGGCGCATCACCGATTAACGTCGAAAACTGTAAAGCCGTCCTCGGCAACTACTTCCTGGAATGCGGAGCCCTTGACGATGTTGCGCGCGGTGCTTTAGGCCGGCCGGTCTCCATCAGTTGGTCGGCCGGAAACGAGCGCAGTCTTGGATCGAGCTACTGCGGGTCGGTCGGTATGAGTTGGGGCACGATCATTCCCTACGGGACTGCCAAGAACGTCATCACCGTCGGTGCCCTCAATTCCAACAACTCCTCGATGACCAGCTTCTCCAGTTGGGGACCGACGGATGATGGTCGCATCAAACCAGAACTCGTCGCACCCGGCTGCCAGTCCGATGGGGACTTCGGTGTCACGTCAACCAAGCCCGGTTCCGGCTACACGACCATGTGCGGCACCTCCATGGCCTCGCCGGTGGTGAGCGGCTGCATTGCACTCTGGCTCCAACAGTACCGAAACCTCCACCCGGCGCAGAATCCACTGGCTTCAACGGTCAAATCAGTGTTTGTGGAAACCGCCGACGATCTCGCGGAGGCCGGACCAAGCTTCGATTATGGGTTTGGACGGATCAACGTGGCCAAGGCCGTCGACTTGCTGAACGCCGGCAACTTCCTCGAAGAGCAGATCGCCAACGCCGATGTGTTCACTTGGACCTTCAACTGGGATGGATCCCTTCCACAAGTCTCCTTCACGCTGGCATGGGATGATCCCGCGGCGGCGGAGAATGCCAATCCAACCCTGGTCAACGACCTCGACTTGAAACTTGTCAGTCCGTCGGGATTGGTCACCGCCTATCCCTGGAAGCTCGATCCCGCGAATCCAATCTACCAAGCGGCCTATGGAATCGATCACATCAACAATATCGAGCAGGTCCGCCGGAACGCACCGCTGCAAACGGGACTTTGGAAGGTGATGATCACGGGGTACAATGTTCCGGTAGGCCCACAGAAGTTCTCCCTGGCGTTTACGCCGGGATTAGTTCTGACCCAGGTGGAACCGAACTACTCCGCTCAGCTCACAGCCGGGCCTAACCAGTTCGGAATCCCCGGCCACCGCCCATTCAGTTTCGAGATTCGCAACCTCGGCCGGCGTGATGACACCTACGACTTGACTCTGTCGAGTTCGCGCGGCTGGAACATCACACCAAATCCAACCGTGCCCTCTGTTCCAGGTTTGAAAAGCTCCATCCTCACGTTTGATGATTTCGTCCCTTATGGAACAAACCCCGGCCAGGTGGATACTGTTATTGCCCATATGGTGTCCCGCACGGATTCCCTGATCCAGGGAACCGACAGTTTGCTGGTCACCGTGCTGGCCGGCTACGGCGTCATTCTTCAGGCCCGGTTGGACACCGCCGGCGTTCCCCAGAGAGCGATCACGAAGACCGCGTCATTGATCAACCCCGGAACATTGGAGGATGTCATTAATTGGTCGGTCACCGATCAGTTGGGATGGCCGGTTGTCCCGTCAAGCGGGTCATTTGCCATGGGAATCGGCGCGGACACCACGTTCACGTTGACAGCGACCATTCCTGCGACAGCGGTTCCCGGATCACTGAACCGTCTTGTGGTGCTCGCCGTATCCCAGTCAGACACAACGAAGAAAGACCGTGACACAGTCAGTGTTCAGGTGATTGCTTACCCGCCCCAGCCCGTGTTGAAGACGTTCACCAACGGCGTCCTCTCAAATAGCACCAATCCGCTGTTCGTGTGGTCGCATGTCCCGTACACGGTGCCCCCGCCGGGATTCGGCATTTTCATACATGCCGTGGAGATCGGAAACGACACGAACTTGACAATCGGGGTGACGCGTTACAATGCGATCGCTGACACGCAGGCCGCCATTTCGGGGTTGCCGGACGGCGTGCATTACTGGCGCGCAATCACCTACAACGCCGTCGGCGATTCGAGCGGTTTCTCCGCATCGGCTCGCTTCGAACTCGACACCCAGCCGCCTGATCCGGCATTCCTGATTTCTCCCGCAGACCAGGCCGCCAACTCAGACTCCACTCCGGTCTTTGTCTGGAGTCCCGGACCAAACAAGACGGCCCCGGGAGTTACGGTGTATCTCTGGCAGTTGTCGTTCGACTCTCTTTTTGCGACGGTGCGCGATTCGCTTGTCACGACCGCGACTACCTATCAACTGCCCATCTGGAGATACCTCAACACATGCCACGTCAAGGTGTTCTGGCGCGTCAGCACCAAAGATCCCGCCGGTAATCTCTCAATTCCCGCCGGTCCCAACCGGTACTACCTGTTCCGGCGCGGCAATGCCAACAATGACTGCGTGACTGATGTCTTCGATATCACGGCCTTGATCGATTTCGTCTTTGCCGGAAAGGATCTTCCTCTGTCTCCTGAAGTGGGAGAGGTTAACTGCATTCCCGGCACGGATGTATTCGACCTCATCTACCTGATCGACTACGTCTTCAGCGGTGGTCCCGCACCCTGCGGACCCGAGTGATCGAGGATCTCCGAGAGGCCTACCCCCCGTTGCGTCAACGTAGATTCAGTTGATCGGGACGTCCGTCCCGTACATCTCTGCCAGATGCAGTTTCTCGTATCACGTCTGTGTTCAGGCCGGGCGATTGGACGCGGCCGTAGGGGCGGGGTTCCCCCGCCCAGCCTGCCGGGGCAACAGCACCTCCCCCTGTTCAACAACTGCCCACGCCAGCCGATGAGGATATAGGGACCGCTGCCGGCTGTGCAGATCCTGCGCAGCAACCCGACCGCGGCATGGAGTCGTTCATGAAATCTCAAACGAGTATCCTTCTGGTGGACGACGATCCGGAGATCGCACAGGCAGTGGTCAATTTCCTTTCGCCGGATCGCTATGAAATCGAAGTCGTGGGTGACGGTGCACTTGTCCTCGAGACATTGCGCCGTTTTCAGCCTGACATCATCCTGCTGGATGTCCATCTGCCCGGTGTATCCGGATTGGATCTGCTGCGCCAGATCAAGAGCGAAACGCCCAATGTCCCGGTCGTCATCGTCTCGGGATACATTTCAACAGGAAACGCCATCGAGGCCATGAAAGACGGTGCCTATGAGTACCTGACCAAACCCTTCCGTTTCGATCAACTTGAGAAAACAATCGCCCGGGCCATCGGTACTCCGATCCAGCACGTCGTCGTCGCCGACAACGATGTACCGCTCACGGACGATCACATTATTGGCAAGTCGCCGGAAATCGTTCAGGTCGCGAAGACGATCGGTCAGGTATCGGGAACCGATGCGCCGGTGCTGGTAATGGGAGAGACCGGAACAGGCAAGGAACTGGTCGCGCGGATCATTCATCGGAATTCCAGCCGTCACAACCGCCCTTTCGTGACCATCAACTGCGCCGCTTCTGATGAAACCCTCCTGGAAGCTGAGCTTTTCGGCCACGAACGAGGGGCGATTCCTTCCCAACTGCGCAAAGTCGGCAGGTTCGAGCACGCGGATGGAGGGACGGTCTTTCTCGATGAAGTCGCCGATCTGCCCTTGACCACGCAAAGCAAACTCCTGCGCATTCTCCAGCAGCAGACCTTCGAGCGGCTGAACGGGGACGAGGCGGTGTCCGTGGACGTCCGCGTAATCGCGGCAACCAACCGCAGTCTTGTTGACCTGATGAAAGAGGGCAAGTTCCGGGTGGACCTCTTTTACCGGCTCAAAGTCGTCTCTCTGTTCCTGCCGCCACTCCGCGAACGGAAGGGCGATATCCTCTTCTTGAGCGATTTCTTTATCAAGAAGTACTCCCGCATCAGCCATCGCCAGCCAAAACCCATGTCCCCGGCGGCTCGCGACTGCCTGCTCCGCCATCTGTGGCCGGGAAACGTCCGCGAACTGGAAAATGCCATTCACACATCTGTTGTGTTGTCCAGGGAGGCCGAACTGCTGCCTGAAGACTTCCCGATGATAACGGATGCCCGTCAGACACTCCCGCTGGATCTTGATCAAATCAGAGGAGACTACCTCGAGTTGTTTCAGCGCACAATCGAACCGGCCTTCGACCGGATCGCGGCAACATCGGAAGGTCATATCCACAGCGAGCTGACCGATGCCCTCGAACAGACACTCGTGGAAACAGCGCTGAAGGCCACCGGAAATAATCAGGTCCGCGCGGCCCAGCTTCTCGGAATCTCCCGCAACACGCTTCGCGAGAGAGTCAAACGTTTCGAACTGACTGACCCCATTCCGGTTTCGAAGACCTGATACGGACTGACCGCCCGTCACACATAAACGCCGGTGCCACGGCCCTTTAGGGCCGTGCGTTTCCAGCCTCGGTGGCACGGGCGTCCCGGGCCTGTCGAAAAACCCTCTTGGATAAAGGATGAGCGGTCCATTGCACGGGTGCCACGGACAAGGAAGACCGAGCGGCTCTTTTGCTCGGTCTTCCTTGTCCGTGTCTTTCTTCGGATTGTGAGGAAAGGACACGGACAAGCAGATTCTCCAAGGAACCGGAGAATCTGCTTGTCCGTGGCACCCTGTTTGGAAGCGGGGTTTTTCAACACGCCCGCCCCGCCCGTGACCCATAGTAAGAATCCACCGCTTCCGGAAGAAAGATGTGGCGCGGGCGCCCCCGCCCGCCAAAGGCCAATGCCACGGACAATCAATGTGCTGACTGGGCGCTCAATTGGGTGTTGCCCGCCATCCTTCTGCAAGCATGACCCCACCTGGCCGGCCCGCCTTTGCAAAAAAATGCCTAAAAGATTCTGCTCCAGACGCCGATTCAGTTATCAGATAGTCGCGGGGACAAGAAGCGGTCTCGGGGTGAGTTCGCTCTTAACTGCCGCGCCAGCGAATATGGGGCAGCGCCAATGGGCGCCTGCTCCGCCAGAACGGGGATAAAATGCGACTTCCGTTTCGACGTCGGGCGAAATCTGTCGCGGCACTGGACATCGGTGCCAGCTCCATCAAGTACGTGCGTCTTGACCGCAGGGCCGAAGGGTTCGCCCTGGCAGCCGCGGGAATCCGCGAACTGCCAATCGAAGCCCTCGTCGCGGACGAGATCAAGGACCGGGATGGGGTAATCTTCAATATCCAGGGTCTCCTTGATCAGTGTGATCCACGCTCAACCGATGTGGTGGTGTCCATCTCGGGTCACGGTGTGATCACCGACAAGTTCGAGGTCGATCAGAAGACGGGTTCCGAAGCAGAGCAGGCCATCCTCTTTGAGGCCGAGCAGCGAAGCCCATTCGACGTCGATGACGTGTCGATGGACTATCAAATCCTCCGGACCGATGACACCCGGGGCAAGATGGAGGTTCTGCTGGTGGCCGCGCGCCGCGAGTTTGTGATGGAGTATCTCAACCTGCTGCACGACGCCGGACTGCGGACGCTGGTTGTCGATACCGACGCGTTTGCCGTTCTCAACGCCTATTCAATCAATTACGATATTGATCCCGACCGGGTGACGGCGCTGATCAACATCGGTTTCGATACGACCAACGTCGTCTTTCTCAAGGACGGCCTGTACCATTCCACGCGCGATATCTCTTCCGCCGGACGGGTCATCTTCGAGGTGATCCAGCGCGAGTTCCGGCTCAATCAGGAAATGACGATGAAGGTCATCCGCGGCGAGTTGGAAGGAACCGTTGACCATGATATGCTGAGGGCGACCATCCGTTCGGCCGCCGACGAGCTCCTGACCGGACTGGAAGTGGCCTTCTCATATTTCAAGACCCTGGCGAAGACCGATGCCGTCGACTGGATCGTGCTATCCGGGGGAGGCGCATTGATCCCCTTCCTCCCGGAGAGCATTCAGTCGAAATTGAACGTTCCCATCGAAATCGCCAATCCACTGCGGAACATCGAATACGATCCGGATCTGTTCGGTGAACTCGAACCGGAAAAAATTGCCCCGGTGTTGGCGGTCGGGGTGGGGCTTGCGGCACGCGAGGTCTATTGATATGGCGATGATTCAAATTAATCTGCTCCCCAAGGAGCTGCGCCGGGGGGCGGGCGGGTTCCGGATCCCAAAGACGGCGCTGGTCGGGCTTGCCGGTGCCGTGGTCCTCGTTGCGTTTCTGGCCGCGGTTACCTACTACCAGAAAATCAGCCTCGGCAACCTCAACGCGGAAATCGCTCAGGTGGAATCCAAAGCCGCGAGCATGCGCAATGACATTCGGATGGTCGACCACCTCGTCGATGTCAAGACCCGCATCCTGAAACGGATGAATGCCATCGAGGCGCTGGATCGCAATCGCGGAGCATGGGTCCAAAACGTTGAAGATTTGTCGATTGTGATTCCCGATTTCCTGTGGCTCTCCGAGTTCCGGCAGGGGACGGCCAGCGACAAGATGAGATTGGCCGGTGGCGCAGCCCAGCCCGGCGCCCCGCAGCCCGATTCAACCGGCGCGAAGAACGCCCTCACATTGGATGGCTACTGCTTCAGCCTGGGCAGTCTGTCCAATTTCGTCGTCAACCTTCATGATTCGCCGCGCTTCTCGAACATCCAGTTGCGCTACGCGAAACTCACGACGATGAAGGATCGTCCAGTCTATTCATTCAAGGTTGCTTGCCAGCTTGAAGAGATCGACAAGGGCATCAAAGATATCGAAAACCGTCCCGCCGAATCCGGTCAGCAGGGTGATACAACCGCCGCTGCCCGGGCCGAGCTCACTAATGGTGGCAGCCGTGGGACGGATGGCGAAGGACTATAGCAGGGCGCAAAGCAACGCCCGTCAGGCGGACCAATGATAGACCTCAAAGATTCCAAGACGCAGAAGTGGTTGCTCGGCGCTCTCGTAGCCTGCTTCATCGTTTATTTCTGGCACGCCAAGATCTACAAGGCAAACCAGCAGGAACTCGGTTCCCGATACACCCGCTACGAGACGTTGCAGACGGAGTTGAAGAACGTTGAGATGAAGTTCCGCTCCCTCGATGCCCTCAAGAAGGAGTATCAGGACCTGACCGAAAAGTACCGCGTCATCTCCATGCTCCTGCCCGAGGACGATCAACTGGCGCCGCTTTTGGAGAAAGTCCACGGGGCCGCGCTGGAAACCTCCTCGCGTGTGGCCTCCTTTGAACCGCTGCCGCCGGCCTCCGAAGGTTTCTATGATCGCTATGACTTTAAGATGGTGCTTCACACCACCTACCATGATCTTGGCGATTTTCTCGCCCGGATTTCCAACTTGCCGTTTATCGTCAATATCGGTGAAGTCCAGATGGTTACCGTGTCTGAACAGGACAATCCGGTGACCGCTCATGGCGGATTTACCACAACCGTTACCATGACCATCTCGACTTACCAGGTGAAAGAAGCCGAACGAATCGTGTTGGCGGGGCTCTAAGCGAAGGGGAGAGGGTTGGGAAACTCTATGAACTCAGGGAAACACCCTTGGTTGGCTGGCGTCCTGGCCGGATCACTGATTATTCTCTTTCCGATCACCGGGGCATGGGGCGCCACTCCGCTGTCGAATCTGGTCTTGAGGCCGCAGGACGGGTTCACTGAACTGTTGGTGCCCGGCGCTGGCCGGTTGCTCTGCAATTATGCCACACAGGAGGCGGCCGACGGACATCCGTTCCGCATCGTCCTCGATTTTTGTGATGCGGACCACGCGCTCGGAGGGCAAAACTTCGATGCGCTTCCGGCGACCGTCGTCTCGCGCATCCGCACCAGTCAGTACACCCAAACGCCTCAGAAGATTGTTCGGGTCGTGCTCGACCTGCGCAAATCAGCCAGCTATACGGTGAACGCCGGACAAAACACGGTCACGGTCCGCATCGTCGATCGCGATCGTGCCACATTCGCCGTCTGGGAGGCCAATCCCGGTGACCGCCCGACGCTCGCGTCCAAGACCGATGCCGTGACCGCACCCGCATCGGCAGCCTCGACGCCGACTGCGCAGGCAGGCCCGAAGCAAGCGTTCGCGAAGACTGAGAGCAAAACGACTGCGCCGAGTCAGACGAAGATGGTTGCGAGCCAAACCAGCAAGCCGGACACGCCGAACAAACCGGTGACCACTGTTGCGGCCGCACCGCCATCAACTTCAGAGAATGCGAAGAAAGCCGTATCGACATCAACCCCGGTCGCTCCTGCGCCAGCGTCGGGCGTATCGAGCCCCGCACAGCCCTCCGTTCAGCCGGCAGCAAAGACCGTTACGGACAATGTAAAGAAAGCTGGCACTCCTCCGACCCGCCGCGGCGGGTCGTTCGCGGAGCAAGGCGAACCGGTCACGACCTCAAAGCAGCCAGTCACTACTCCGGGCTCCGCGGCAGAGACTTCTCCCGCGACAACAAGCTTTATGCCTCCCGCGACTGTGGCAACGGGTGAGACTCCCCGAATCGATACATACGTCACGCCGAAGCGCCCACTGGTCCTGGCCCCAGAGTATCTGTATGGGGATGACCCGGCGATCCAGAATCCATCGACTGAACAGGATGACGTACCGGTCGCCCAAGTGTCTATGGAACCACTCGGTCCGAAGACTCCTGTCACTCCACAGTCTGGGGCCGCGACCGCCTCAACAACTGAAACAGGCTCCTCGATGCTGGCGTCCACGACCACGCTTCCCCTCATGAGCAAGACGACCGATGCGAGGAAGCCGGGAGATACAACGTCAGCCGGAAGCGGCGCAAAACAGGGACCGGAGACGCTCTTCGATCGCTTGAGAGACAAGTTTTTCAGCGAGCAGACTCCGCCCCGCCCATACACAACGGTTGATCTGTCAAGCACGGAGGTGGTGAGCGGTGATGGTCAATCCGCTGCCGTGTATGGCCCGCCGACTCCGGCCGTCATGCTCACGCGCGAAGAACTCCTGGAAAAGGTCCGTCAGGCCGCACAAACGGCTGGAGTGGAGCCCGGTCAGTTCGCCGACGATGGGTCGGCCACATCGGTCAACAACGTCCCCAGCCGCCAAATGATCATCTACGACGACATGGGAAGGCGTGATCCCTTTGCCCCGCTTTCCAAAGGCCTGCGTTCTGGTTTTGTCAGCGACCAGCTCCCAAGCGTGGAAAACCTGCGCCTCGTTGGCGTGCTGCGCGATGACCACGAGTCCCTTGCCCTTCTCGAGAACCTGGAAGGTTACGGCTATGTCCTCCACGTAGGCGATCGCGTGGAGAACGGCTCGGTTGTGGCTATCGAAGAAAATCGCGTGTTGTTCCGTGTGCAGGACTATGGCTGGTCTCATGTTGTCGCGCTGCAACTGACCACACGCGGCGCCGATCCCTCCAAATCGCTGGGGGCGAAGACGCCGGCCCAACTTGAATACCCGGATGAAAATCAAACGCAGCAGCCAAACCCGAAGACAATCGAGACCCCTAAAACGGAGAGTGCAAACCCATGAGTCCGAGTCGGAATCGCCGATGGATGGCACACGCCCACCCGCCGCGGCGGGTTGCCTGGGCATTCATGCTGGGCCTTGGCGCCCTGGCCGTGCTGGCCCCTCTGACAGCCGGCGCGGATGCCATTAAGAATATCAACTTCCAGAATGCGGACGTCCGTTCTGTGCTGAATTTCCTCGCCGAGTACGGTGGTGTCAACGTCGTTGCCGCCCCGAGCGTGCAAGGACAGGTCACGTTGAACCTGAAAAACGTCGAGTGGCGTCAGGCTCTGGAAATCCTCGCCAGAACTTATGGCCTGAAGGTTGTCGACGAGCCGGGGTATATCCGGGTCCTGCTCATGGGAGACTTCCTGAAGGAGGAATCCGACCGGGAACGCCATGCGTCCGATCAGCGCCAGTTGGTTGACCTCGAGACCAGGACGCTCGATATAAAGTTCGCCAGCGCGAAGGATCTCGTCAAACCCATCAAGAGCCTGTTGTCGAGCCGTGGCAAAATCGATGTCGACGAACGCACCAATACTCTTCTGATCACCGATGAGCCTACTACCGTTATCCGGGTCAAGGATCTGGTGACAGGTCTGGACCGCGAGACCCGGCAAGTGAAGATCTCTGCGAAGCTTCTCGAAGTCTCCTCCGAGTATCTGGACGAGATCGGTATAAGCTGGAATACCTTCACCAGTGGTGTTTCCCATAATCGCACCTATACCAACGATCTGTCGGCCCAGGGCGCCAATCGTGTCGCCGATCCGTTTGCGACCTACAAATTCTCAACCCTCCAGCACGGCTGGAGCATGGACGCAACCATCTCGGCGATTGTCTCGTCCGGAAAAGGCAAGATCCTGGCGCGTCCGGAAATTATCACCGTCGATAACAAGGAAGCCCGTATCCAGATGGGGCAGAAGGTGCCGATCAAGCAGTTCTCATCGTCCGGTGATATCGTCATCACCTTCGAAGAGGTCGGAACCATCCTCCGGGTTACACCGCACATCACCTCCGAGGATCGGATTCTGCTCCACCTGAAGCCGGAACGCTCCTCGTATTCGTTCGACCCCAACGGCGTCATCATCAATACCAACAACGCCGAAACCAACGTGGTCGTCGCCAACGGTCAGACCGCAGTGATCGGCGGCCTGACCAGCCAGGAAGAGATCGTCAGCCGCGTCGGACTCCCCCTTCTGAAAGACATTCCCATCCTTGGCAAGATCTTCAGCTATGAGAAGAAAGAGATCAAGAACCGCGACCTGGTGATCTTCGTAACCCCGCAGATCGTCGACGCCGCCATGATGGGCTCTGCCGAAACCGGCAAGTAGCCAAACCCGCCTTTAACTTCAAAGAAGCCCGCAGCGCCTGCTGTGGGCTTCTTGCGCTGGAGTGCGGCGACATGTCGCCGCCCAGGGCGCTACATTGCTAAGACCGGTGGCACGGGCGTCCCGCCCGTGAGGCATGGGCGGGACGCCCATGCCACCGCCCAGACCACCTACGGGCCGCACGGATCAACCGGATTCGCCCCGCCGCTAAACGCCGTCGCGATCAGGTAGATCACGTCGAACACGTCGGTCACGCCGTCGTTGTTCACATCCCCTCGCGTTGTCGGACACACCGGGTCCTGGATGTCCGGAGAGCCGCTGAAGGCGATCCCAATTATCTCGATGACATCAAACACATCGATGACGCCGTCGCCGCTGGGGCGTGCGGCGATGTCGCCCTGCTTCGGGCAGGTGCATGGATCGCAGGCATCCCCAATTAAGTCCCCGTCAGCATCTTCCTGTCCCGGATTGGGCGCCAGCGGGCAATTGTCAATCAGGTCCGGCACCCCATCGTTGTCGTCATCCAGATCACAGGCATCGCCGAGCGCGTCCGAGTCGGTGTCCAGTTGTCCCGGATTTGGCACCAGCGGGCAATTGTCAATCAGGTCTGGCACCGCATCGTTGTCGTCATCCAGATCACAGGCGTCGCCGAGCGCGTCCCCGTCAGTGTCTTCCTGTCCCGGATTGGGCGCCAGCGGGCAATTGTCAATCAGGTCCGGCACCCCATCGTTGTCGTCATCCGGATCACAGGCATCTCCAAGCGCGTCGCCGTCGGTGTCCAACTGGTTCGGATTGGCCACCGTCGGGCAGTTATCTACTTCGTCAGGAACGCCATCACCGTCCGTGTCCACAAAAGCACTCAACTTGGTCACAAAGACGTCCCAGGTCCCGTTCAAAGTGCCGTCATACGGGTTCTGCGTGGGAAAGGCGGAGGACGACGTGAACCCCGTCACATACGCGCTCCCGGCGGTATCCACCGCGATGCTGTAGCCTCCGTCATTGGAAATCCCCCCGAGGTAGGTGCTGTACACCAAGGCATTCCCCGTCGGCGACAACTTGGTCACAAAGACGTCGTAGTTCCCGTTGAAACTGCCGTCATACGGGTTCTGCGTGGGAAAGCCGGTCGAGGTCGTGTACCCCGTCACATACGCGCTCCCGGCGGCATCCACCGCGATGCCGAAGCCCTCGTCCAAGTTACTCCCGCCGAGGTAGGTGCTGTACACCAAGGCATTACCCGCCGCCGATAACTTGGACACAAAGGCGTCAATGCTCCCATTGAAAGTGCCGTCATACGGGTTCTGCGTGGGAAAGGCGGAGGACAAGGTGTACCCGGCCACATACGCGCTCCCGGCGGTATCCACCGCGATGCCGCGGCCATAGTCATTGCCACTCCCCCCGAGGTAGGTGCTGTACACCAAGGCATTCCCCGTCGGCGACAACTTGGTCACAAAGACGTCAGAGTTCCCGTTGATAGTGCCGTCATACGGGTTCTGCGTGGGAAAGTCGGTCGAATACGTAGTCCCCGTCACATACGCGCTCCCGGCCTGGTCCACCGCGATGCCGCAGCCCACGTCGCTGTCACTCCCCCCGAGGTAGGTGCTGTACACCAAGGCATTCCCCGCCGGCGACAACTTGGTCACAAAGACGTCCCCGCCGAGACTGCCGAGACTGCCGTCATACGGGTTCTGCGTGGGAAAGTCGGTCGAGGGTGTGAACCCCGTCACATACGCACTCCCGGCCTGGTCCACCGCGATGCCGTAGCCAAGGTCAGCGGAACTCCCCCCGAGGAAGGTGCTGTACACCAAGGCATTCCCCGCCGGCGACAACTTGGTCACAAAGACATCACAGTCTCCCCCGTTGAAACTGCCGTCATACGGGTTCTGCGTGGGAAAGTCGGTCGAATACGTGAACCCCGTCACATACGCGCTCCCGGCGGCATCCACCGCGATGCCGTAGCCTCCGTCATTGGCACTCCCCCCGAGGAAGGTGCTGTACACCAAGGCATTCCCCGCCAGCGACAACTTGGTCACAAAGACGTCGTCGATCCCGTTGAAGCTGCCGTCATACGGGTTCTGCGTGGGAAAGTCGGTCGAGTACGTGTACCCCGTCACATAAGCGCTCCCTGCCTGGTCCACCGCGATGCCGTAGCTATTGTCGTCGGAACTCCCCCCGAGGTAGGTGCTGTACACCAAAGTCACTGAAGCTGCCCCGGATGCCTCGGGGGTAGAAGCTGGCACAGGCGCCGCATTCCCGGCAAACCCACCGCCCTGACCCGATGACAATGGCTCCAAAACCGCCCCCCACGGCGCCTCCACCCGAAACTGACCAAGCCCGGTCTCCGTGACCGCGGCAGTCCCTCCAGGGTGAGCGGAGTCGAACCCCTGATACTGGAACTTGACCTGTGCGAGGTCGGACTCCGAGGCCGCCGAGTACGAACAGGTCAAGGCCCCGCCCTTCCCCTCATACCGCACATCAACCCCGGGATACACATTCCGGTAGACCACCGCCGCGTAGTTGGGCACATCCGTCCGCCACTTGGCGGGGTCATTCCCCAGGAAGTAGTTGCAGCGGTACTCCAGCCGATTCTCCCCAGCCAGTTCGACCTCAGGGTTGCTGCCAGCAAAGGCCGCATGAATCACCACGGTCTCAATACTGTCTGGGTCGACTGCGCTCGCCACAGGTGCCTCGGCTTCGCTCGGCATGAATCGCTCGGCCCGGTCAAATGGCGCACGCGGTGCGACTCCCGCCGCCAGTGGTTCGGTGCCGACCGTCTTCGACCGCGGCACCCGGTGGGTAAACTGGTAGGTGATCCCGTCGCGACCGAACCAGAGGGTTGTGCCCCCAGCGCTGGCGCGAAACAAGACCCGTTCATCCCACTGGCCTTTGTTCTCGGTGAAGGCCAGAGGCATGGCCGCCATCTGCTGCACCACGACAGCGTTGTCCGTCGAAGCGTTGGCCAGCGCGTTGTTTTCAGGAGCTATCGCCGCGGGAGCTGATGTCAGCATCACCGCCACGAACACTGCCACACAGGTCACAACCAATCGGAATCGCATTTTGCACCTCTGGTAGACGGGTCAAATGTCTCTGGACTTGCTCACTGCAACGTCACACACGATGTACAGACTCACACACCTTGTCGTGCAGTATATCAATCCAAGGGACGAATGTCAATACAGTTCGCTCTCAGTTCACTCTCCATCTCCCCGATCCGCCGGCAATTCCTATTGACACCCCTCCAATGCCGCTTCACCTTCGATCGCCCCCGTTTCCATGGGGATTCCGCCATGCGAATCTGCCTCCAACGTGTCCAAAGCGCCAAAGTGCTTGTTGAAAACGAGACCGTCGGCCAGATTGGTCCCGGCCTCGTCCTATTGGTCGGTTTCAAGCAGGGAGACACCGATGCGGCCATCGCGCCGATAGTCCGCAAGATTGCCGAACTCCGCATCTTTGAAGACGAACAGGGTCGGATGAACCTCTCACTGCTTGACTTGGGACTCTCTGTATTGGTGGTCTCCCAGTTTACACTCTATGCCGACACCCGCAAGGGTCGGCGTCCCTCGTTCACCGATGCTCTGGAACCTGTCGCCGCCGAGAAATTGTACTTGCGCGTCATCGATGCCTTTCAGAGTATGGGTGTGACCGTGGCTGCCGGGCGGTTCGGCGCCAAGATGCTGGTGACGATACACAACTGGGGCCCGGTCACGATGGTTTTGGATGATTGAGGTGGAGGACTGACGCAGATCGCTCGCCACGGCGAGCCACGAGGGTTTTTGGATGGACGCGCCGATTGTTCGCGAGCAGGATTGTCGCGAGTTGAGATGGGCAATTGGCAGTCGGCCGGTAATCTTGGCATCAAGCTCTCCGCGCCGCCGGGAAATCCTCAAGTCGTGCAGGATCGCCATTCGGGTGATCCGGCCGACAGTAGAGGAACCGACCCCCTCAATCAAGGACAGCCGGGCATGGGTGCGGCGTTGGGCCCTGCGAAAAGCCCTCAGTGTCAGCAGCCCGAGGCACAGCGGCCTGATTGTTGCAGCGGACACGATCGTGGTGTTGAAGGGACGGGCGATGGGCAAACCGGCGGGCGCCGACGATGCTCGCACCATGCTGAGACAACTCTCGGGGCGCACGCATCGCGTGATAACAGGTATGGCCGTGATAGATGCCGGCCGGAGAAAACAGGTGACTGGCTCGGTGGTGTCTCATGTGCGATTCCGAACTCTCACCCGAACTGAGATCGACGCCTACTGGGATACCGGGGAACCAAGGGACAAAGCCGGAGCGTACGCGTTGCAGGGGCAGGGCGGCAGATTCGTTGCCGAGGTGAAGGGACCGGTCGACAATGTTGTCGGGCTGCCGGTTCGTCGCTTGGCGCGACTGGTTGAGCGAGTAACAAACAGATGAATGGCCGCCGGAACAACAGAGCCAGGAACAACGAACTGCCGATCCCACCTCGGGGACCGGATGTTCCCACGCCCGAGGCGCGGATAGAGCTTGCCCCGGCGCCGGATATTGACATCGCTCAGGATCATCTTGGGATTCTGTTCACGGAGCGTCGGCGCGCATTGGGACTGAAGGTCGAGGAGATCGCGGAGGACATCAAGGTCAAGGCAGATTACCTTCGAGCCATCGAACAGGAGCGGTTTGATCTCTTGCCCACGCTGGAATACGCGCGGCTCTTTATCAAGGCCTACGCCGAGCGCCTGGGATTCAGTCTCCCCGAAGTCTTTGCCCTCCTCGACGTGTCTGCTAGTATGGCCACGCCCGCGCCCGCGCTTAAGCCGAAGGGTGCGCTCCCTCAAGCAGAACCGAATCGCCGACCGCCGACACCCTCAGAGGCGACGGTTGCAGTGGAGGGGACCCGGCGCCGGCCACTCGTGATTTGGGGAGTCGTCTCGGTGGCGGCCGTTACACTTGGCGTGGTCGCGTGGATTGTCCTGACTTCCGGGAAGTCCAAGCGCCAGCCGGCGGCAACACCCGCCCAGTCCACTGCTTCAATTCCCGTCGTTCCCACTCCTGAGTCAGCCCTCGATGAAGAAGCGGATTCACTTCCCCTGATACATGCTACGGTGACTGCCGAACCGATGAATCTTGCCCTCCAATTCGCTGGCGCTACATGGACTTTCCTCGAGGCCGATCACGACACCGTCGTTCGCCGGATCATCAAGGCTGGTGAACGCATCGATGCTTCGGCAGTAGAGTCTATCGTTTTGTCTCTTGGCCATACGGACGGCGTGGTGGCGACGCTGAATGGTCGAACTATAGGTCCATTAAACACTTGGGGGCGTCAGTTAAATCGTTACTTGATAACACAGGACTCTGTTCTCGCGTGGTTCGGAGCCGGACAGACTGGCTCGTCCAACCCTGTACCAGGCGACTCGCCGCACGGTGGGGCGGATACCGGGGGGGTTCGTTGAGACGCCAGCTAATGAGAACTGCGAAAGCGATGTCCTTCCGCGCGATCGAGATTCAGGCGCCAGCAATTGGGCCTGCAGGGGCGATCCGACGGGGACTGTTGAAAAAGATCCCGGACAGGAGTGTCCGGGCCACCAAGTACAGATTCCTCAGTGGGGCGGACACTCTTGTCCGCCCATCCAAAGGAGGACACGACGGCTTATTCAACACTCCCCGGCGGGTCGCCCCTGCACCAGCCGGAGCGAGACGACAGGCTTGCGCGAGGGCATTACTTTTGCATGGATCGATAGTGGAATCCGGCAGGGGTCTATGATCCGCCGCTGTCTTCTGTGGTGGTGGACCCGGCGCGATGTGCGCGCGGAGTTTACCTTTCCCGGAGCCTTACGTGAGGCTCGCCGAGTGCTGATTCTCATGCCTTCCACACAAGAAGGATCACGGCAGTCCGAGTTCTTTCTCACTCATGTTCCCAGGGCTTTCCCCAAGTCGGAAGTAACGCTACTGTACCCGCCCAAGAGCCTCACGGCGCGTTTCTACAACCCGTACGGATTTCATGCCGTGGTCCCATCCTCCAGCCAGGTGGGATGGTGGGGCAATCCGCGCAAGAAGTTCCTGCAGAAGTTGTTTGAGAAACCTTTCGACGTGCTTATCACATTGGATCGCGAACCGAGTGTATTCCTCGCGGCAGTCATGGCCACTTCCGGGACCCCCATGCGGCTCGGTTTACCGAACGGCATGGGTGAACCATACGTAACGGTGGAACTGCGGCATGGACGTGAACAGGCGGATATCAAGACTGAATTCATTCTTTTCATCGAAATGATCCGGAGGCTGGCGGCTCCAACCGGGGCGCCTTGAAACAGCCGCATCAAACGCTCACCCATCGGGCT
>Ga0315273_10001294_pt1 | contig 28271 bp, 26 predicted proteins | sample YL17G02_0_MG_FD_205753 | JGI IMG/M metagenome (GOLD analysis project Ga0315273, IMG submission 205753) | Sediment microbial communities from Yellowstone Lake, YNP, Wyoming, USA - YL17G02_0 | ecosystem: Environmental > Aquatic > Freshwater > Lake > Sediment | place: USA: Wyoming | collected... | reverse complement strand
ACGAGATGGTCTATTGCTCTGCGCGCTTGCGCGCGGTGGCTGGATCTTCCGGTCGACCCGAGTACGGGCCGGCCGGAAGATCCAGCGCTTCAGGAATTTTCAGCGCGTGTGGCGAAAACTGAGGCATTCCCGGTCCAGCCGACTTTGTTCTTGACTCGGAGGGTCGCGTGCCGGGAAACTGACTCCGCCACCCTCGAAGCGCTCGCAGGCGATCATGCTGCGGCGTATCACCGATTGGCCGGTCGACGAGCGGCCGAGGGAGCGGCTGCTCGAGAAGGGCGCCGGCGCGCTTTCCGAGGCCGAGTTGCTGGCGCTGGTCTTGCGGACGAGCGGCGTCCGGGGAGAGACCGCCGTCGATCAGGCGCGACGGCTGCTCTCGAGCCTAGACGGCGTCGTCGGTCTGGGCAGGGCGACCGTGGCGGAGCTCGCGCGCCAGCGGGGGATGGGACCGGCGTCGGCGGCAGCAGTCGTCGCGGCTCTGGAGCTCGGCCGGCGCGCCGCGGGCAGCCGAGTCGATCGTGGGGGCGCCTTCCGAACGAGTCTCGAGGTGTTCCAGCATTTCCGCGGCCGGCTCACGCCGCTCGCGAAGGAAGTCTTCTGCGTCGTCTTGCTCGACGCCAAGCACCGCAAGATCCGCGACGTGCAGATCTCGGAAGGCTCGCTCACGGCGTCGATCGTCCACCCCCGTGAGGTGTTCGTTCCTGCCGTGCGCGACTCGGCGGCGGCGGTGATCCTGATCCACAATCATCCGAGCGGCGACCCCACGCCGAGCCCCGAAGATCTCGAGCTGACCCGCCGCCTCCGCCAGGCCGGCGACGTCATCGGCATCCGCGTCCTCGACCACATCATCATCGGCTCGCAAGCGCACTTCAGTTTTGTGGATGCGGGATATTGGTGAGCGAGGCTACCGGCTACAGGCTACCGGAAAAGAGGGAACAATGAGTCGCGACTTTCGGCGGTTGGATGTTTTTCGAATGGCCGATCAGCTAGTGCTCGAAGTCTACCGCGCGACCGCGAATTTCCCCGTTGCGGAACGCTACGGGATGCAAGCTCAAATTAGGCGCGCTGCTGTCTCTGTCGCGACGAATCTCGTGGAAGGTTGTCAGCGTCCTACGACGAAGGACTATCTGCGATTCGTCGCGATCTCGCTCGGTTCCGCCTCAGAGGCCCGATACCTGCTTGACCTCGCTGCACGCCTCGGATTCTTACCCGACACGGAACAAGCCTCGCTGGAACCCGGCTATCGTCGTCTCGTCCGCAGCCTCGAACGACTGGGAGGTTCGCTTCAGCGAACGGTCGGGCTCGAGCGCCCCGTAGCCCGTAGCCTGTAGCCCAGTATTCAGAACGGAATATCTTCCTCTTCCGCGGGCGCCACCGCGGGCTCTGCTCCCTGCGATTCGCGGGGCTCTGCTCCCTGCGATTCGCGCGGCTGCGCCCCGCCGCCGGCTCGTCCGCCGCCGAGGAACTGCACGCGCTGGGCGATGACCTCGGTGATGTATTTCTTGTTGCCTTCCTTGTCGTCGTATTGACGGCTGCGGATCGAGCCCTCGATGTAGACCTGTCGGCCCTTCTGCAGATATTGTCCGCAGCTCTCCGCCTGCTTCCCCCACACCACGACGTTGTGCCACTCCGTCCGCTCCTGACGCGATCCCTCCGCGTCGTTCCAGACATCCGAGGTGGCAACGGAGAACCGAGCGACCGCTTTGCCCCCCGCCGTGAAGCGCACCTCAGGGTCCCGACCGAGATTGCCGACCAAAATGACCTTATTGACGGACATCGTTCGCTCCTAACGGCGATCCGCTCTCAGCGCTCGGCTCTCGGCTGAAGAGGATTCGCGATGTCTGTGCTGAGAGCCGAAGACCGACAGCCGATGCCGGTTGCAGCTAATGCACCGCGGGAACGAAGAGTCAACGAGGGTCTCCCTCGCGTGAAACGCAACGTTTCGGCGAGTCGACGCGTTGACTGCCTCGCGAGACGCAACCTATATGTTGCGGGTGAATTTCAGGATGCGGTTCGTGTACGTCCTGCGTGCGCTCGCCCTGGTCGTGAGCACTCTCATCGTCGTTCCGATCGTGGTCGTCGTTTGCCTCTTCGAACAGGACGGCAAGCAGGGCTACCGGTTCGCGCAATGGTGGATGGCGTTCAATCTGTGGATGTCGGGCGTGCACGTGAAGGTTCGGGGTCTGGAGAACCTCGACTCGAAGCGCCAGTACGTATTCATGTCCAACCATCGCTCGGCGGCTGACATCGTCGCGGTCGGCTGGGCGCTCTGGGCGTTTCAGATTCGGTTCGTGGCGAAGAAGGAGCTCCTCAGAGTGCCGATCTTCGGCTGGGGCCTCTGGGCGCTCAAGAACATCGTCATCGACCGCTCGAATCACGTGCAGGCGATGCGCAGCTACGCCGTCGCGGGGCAGCGGATCCACCGCGGCATCTCGGTGGTGGTCTTTCCGGAGGGGACACGCGGCGTGGGGGAGGAGCTTCTGCCGTTCAAGAAGGGCGGCTTCATGCTCGCGATGGAGACCGGCACGCCGATTGTGCCGATCGCGGCGGTCGGCACTACGGCAATCATGGCGAAGCACAGCTTGAGGATCGAAAGCGGCGAGGTGGAGGTGCGAATCGGCACGCCGATCGAAACCGCGGGCGTCGCGCTCAAGGACAGGAACCAGATCGTCGCGCGCGTCCGGGAGGCGATCGGCGCTCTCGCGCGAACGCCCGCTCCGCAGCCGTTGTCGCAAGGCTCCTCGTCGTCGTGAGCTCGTCGGAGCCGATGGATCGCGGCCGGATTCGCGTGGTTCCCCTCGGAGGGCTCGGCGAGATCGGCCTCAATCTGATGGTCCTCGAGTATTATGGGGCCGGCTCGGATGCGGTCGAATCGGCGGTAGCGATCGATTGCGGCGTGATGTTCCCGGGCTTCGACACGCCCGGAATCGATCTGATCATCCCGGATCTGGGGTACCTGCGAGCCCTCGGCGAGCGGCTTCTCGGCATGCTCATGACGCACGGGCACGAGGACCACATCGGTGCGCTGCCCTTCCTGCTGCGCGAGTGCGACATCCCGATCTACGCCTCGGCGTTCACGATGGCGCTCGTCGAGGCCAAGCTCGCCGAGCATCGCTTGCTCGACCGCATCCGGCGGACGACCTTCGCGCCGCGCGATCGCTGGCGTCTCGGTTCGTTCGAGATCGAGGCGCTGCACATGACGCACTCGATCCCTGACGCTGCCGGATTCGCGCTGCGCACTCCGCTCGGCACGATCGTTCACACCGGCGACTTCAAGATCGATCACACCCCGATCGACGGCAAGGTTTCGGACCTGGCGCGTCTCGGCGAGCTCGGCTCCGAGGGGGTGCTGCTGCTGTTCTCGGACTCCACCAACGTCGACCGCGCGGGTTCGACGCCCTCGGAGCGAGCGGTCGGCCTCGGGCTCGAGCGGGTGTTCCAGCGCACCGCGGGGAAGCTTCTCGCCGCGACGTTCGCCTCGCACGTCCACCGCTTGCAGCAGATCATGGATCTCTCGGCGAAGTTCGACCGCAAGGTCGCGGTGGCCGGGCGGAGCCTCGTCCAGAACGTGAGATTGGCGCGGGATCTCGGCAAGCTCTCCGCGCCGGACGACCTGTTCGTCGATCTCGAGGAATTGAAGGATCTTCCCCCCGGGCGCGTGACGCTCATCGCGGCGGGCAGTCAGGGAGAGCCGCGCTCGGCGCTCTCGCGGATCGCCACCGACGACCATCCGATCGTCAAAGCGGCGCCCGGCGACGTGGTCGTGCTTTCGGTCCGCGTGATTCCCGGTAACGAACGGACAGTCACCGCGCTCGTCAATCATCTCTACCGCCGAGGTGCCGACGTCTATTGGCAAGGGAGCGCGGACATTCACACCTCCGGCCACGCGAGCCAGGAGGAGCTTCGGCTCATGCTTCGCCTGACCCGTCCGAAGTACTTCGTCCCCGTCCACGGCGAATATCGGCATCTGGTGAGACACGTGGCGCTCGCCGTCGAGACCGGTCTCGAGCGGGATCGCTGCTTTCTCCTGGAGGACGGCGATACGCTCGTCATCGACGAGGTCGGGGCAAGGCCCGGCGAGCGCGTCGAGGCCGGTCGAGTCTTCGTCGACGGCAAGGGAGTCGGCGACGTCGAGGAAGTCGTGCTGCGCGATCGGCGGCATCTCGCGGAGGGCGGCCTCGTGCTGGCGATCCTCGGCATCCACCCGACGAGCGGGGAAGTCGTCGCAGGGCCCGATCTGGTCTCGCGTGGCTTCCTCCTCGAGGGCGCGCAGCAGCCGCTCCTCGAGGAGGCGCGTGCGGCCATTCTGGCGGGCCTCGACGCGATCAGCACCGAATCGCGCGGCGATCCGATTGAAGTGCAGGAGTCCGTCCGCCGCACCCTGAAGCGCTTCTTCGACAAGCGCCTCGACCGCCGCCCGATGATCTTGCCATTCGTCATGGAGATGTGAGCGCTTTCTACGGGCTACGGGTAAAGACGTCACGGTGCCTTTCCGGTAGCCCGTAGTAACGCCCCAGTCTTCGCCTCGAATGCTTCGGAACGACGAAGAGCGCGGTCGGTTGTGGTCGGCCCGTACTCGGGTCGATCACAACCGACCGCAACCGCGTGGAGCGCGGAAGCCAATAACCCACGAGATGGGGTATCCATTTGACCGGACTAGAGCCTGGCGTAGGTTGGGAAGGATGGGTTCGTACCGCTGGCAGACCAAGAGGAACCAAATTTCGGCTCGGAAGCCGCCCCTGGAGAACCGCTGAACCCCTTGACCTGGGGAGGTCCGGTTAAATGGATACGCCAGACCCACGAGATGGTCTATTGCTCTCGCGCTTGCGCGCGGTGGCTGGATCTTCCGGTCGACCCGAGCACGGGCCGACCGGAAGATCCAGCGCTTGAGGAATTTCCAGCGCGTGTGGCCAGGACTGAGGCGTTACAGCCGGTAGCCTCTTTCGGTTGCGGCCCCTGAAAGAAAGGCATAGTTTTGGCAAAAGAATGCCCCGCCCGCCGAACCATCTCCCGACCATCACGATCACGGTGTCGACGACCCCGCAGATCCGGAAATACCTCGTGCGGCTGGTGTCCACGGGCCTCTTCGGCAAGAACGCCGCCGAGGCCGCCGAGCGCCTGATTGCGCGCAGCGTCGAGCAGCTCACCCGCGAGGGCATGCTGCCGCGCGGCCGCGGGCGTCGCTGAGGCCAGGAGTTTGCGCCACGGATGGATTTCGAAGTGAAAATCGCCAGCCGCCGAGAGCGCCAGGAGCCGGCCCCGATCGCGTATCCGTGCGATACGCTGAGGGGTCGGCGACACGGCGATTCGCGGGTGGATGGCGATTTGCAGCCGGAAGCCATCCGTGGCGCAGGCTCCTAAGAGACCACGATGGTGCGCGAGCGGGGAAAATCGACTCGAAGCTCCTCGGTGCCGGAGTGGTGGCTCCGCGAGGCCGGCGCGCTGCTGGCGTGCGGGCTCTCGCTCTATCTCTTCGTCAGCCTGTGGTCGAGCCGCCTGACCGGCCAGGTCGGTAGCCACATCGCGGGCCCGCTTCGCGAGTTCCTAGGTTTCACGGCCTACCTCGTTCCACTCGCCGGGCTCGCGGCCGCAATCAACGCCATGCGCCGCCGTCCCGCATGGTCGACGTTGCGATGGGCCGCGGGGGTCGGGCTCATGGGGGCCGTGGCGATTCTCGTCGAGCTTCCAGGTTTCGATGCCTCGTGTCCGGGCTACACCGAGCCGGCGCGCGCACACCTTCTCGGCGGCATCGCCGGTCAATTCCTCGCCGCCGTGCTGTGCGAGAATTTCGGTGGCGTCGGCAGCTACTGTTTCCTCGTTCCGCTCGTGCTCTTGATGATCCTGGCGACGACGTCGACGTCCATCGGCGAGGGTGCGCGGAGAGCCGCGGAGCTCCTGCGCGGCGGGGGAGAGCGGATCACCGCGTGGTTCGAGCGTTGGAAGCGCGCGCCCGTGCCCGAGATTGCGCGTCTGTCGCGGCCGATCGTCGCCAAGCCGAACCTGCGCAAGAGTCGCGAGGCCGTCGAGCCGCCGCCGCCGATTCTCGTCGCCGAGGCGCCGAAGCGCTTGCCGAAGAAGCCCTCCCAGGAAACCTTCCTCTTCGCTGGCAGCTTCACCTTACCGTCGCTCAACTTTCTCGATCCACCGGTCCATTCGGCCGAGCGCGTCGACGAGCACTCGCTGATCGCCAGCTCGCGGATCCTCGAGTCCAAGCTCGCGGACTTCGGGGTCGCGGGGAAAGTGACGGCGGTCCGGCCGGGGCCCGTCATCAACACCTTCGAGTTCGAGCCCGCACCCGGCGTGAAGGTGAATCGCATCGTCACGCTTGCCGACGATCTGTCGATGGCGCTGCGCGCGATGAGCGTGCGCATCCTGGCGCCGATCCCCGGCAAGTCGGTGGTCGGCATCGAGCTTTCGAATCCGCGGCGCGAGAAGGTCTTCCTGCGCGAGATTCTCGAGAGCGACGAGTTCCAGACGACGGCGTCACGGCTCCCGCTGGCACTCGGCAAAGACTCGGTCGGGAAGCCCGTGGTCGCCGATCTCGCGCGCATGCCGCATATGCTCGTCGCCGGGGCGACGGGTACGGGCAAGTCGGTGTCGTTGAACGCGATGATCATGTCGATCCTCTACAAGGCCACGCCCGACGACGTGCGCTTCTTGATGATCGACCCGAAGATGCTCGAGCTCTCGCTCTACGAGAACATCCCTCATCTGCTGACGCGCGTGGTGATCGATCCGCGGGAGGCCTCGGCCGCGCTGACGCGCGCCGTGGTCGAGATGGAGAATCGCTACAAGCTGCTGCGCGACAAGGGCGTGCGCAACATCGACAGCTACAACCGCGTGCTCGAGCGCGAGACGGAGGAAAAATCCGCCGGCGTGATCGAGCTCAAGGACGCCGAGTCGGAGGAGCCCTTCGCGGGTTTAGGAGAGAACGGGCCGGTCTCCGAGAAGCTGGTGCATCGCAGGCTGCCCTACATCGTGATCGTGATCGACGAGCTGGCCGACCTCATGTTGACCTCCGGACGCGAGGTCGAGGAGCAGATCACGCGCCTGGCGCAGAAGGCGCGGGCATCGGGAATCCACCTGATTCTCGCCACGCAGCGGCCGTCGGTCGACGTCATCACCGGCCTGATCAAGGCCAACGTCCCCGCGCGCGTCTCCTTCCAGGTCATTTCGCGGATCGACTCGCGGACGATTCTCGACTCGATCGGGGCGGAACGCCTGCTCGGCGATGGCGACATGCTGTTCATGCCGCCGTCGACGCCGCGCCTCACGCGCATCCACGGCGCGTACGTGTCCGAGCCGGAGATCCGCAAGGTCGTCGGCTTCCTGAAGGATCAATCGCGCCCGGTCTTCGACCAGGACTTCACCCGCGCGATCGACGAAGCGCACGAGGAGAAATCGGAGGACGTCGAGAACGAGGGTCTCGCCGACGAGATGTACGACCAGGCCGTGCAGCTCGTCGCGGAGAGCCAGCAGGCCTCGATCTCCTGGCTGCAGCGGCGGCTGCGCGTCGGCTACAACCGGGCCGCGCGCATGATCGAGCGCATGGAGAAGGAAGGCCTCGTCAGCCCGGCGGACGGCGTCCGGCCCCGCGAGGTACGCATGCGCCGGAGCGAGGCGCTGTGAAAAGAAAGCGGCTACGGACCACGGGCTACGGACTACGGGCAAAGACTCTCTCGCTGCTGACTCTCGTTCTTTGCGTCGTTGCCGAGCGCTCGTTAGCGCGCGCGGCGGAGCCCAACGTCGGAAACGTCGTGAAGAGGCTCCAGGCGCGCTACGACGCGACCAAGGACTTCACCGCCGACTTCAGCGAGGCCGTCGAGGCGGCGACGCTCGGCAAGACGCTCGAATCGAGCGGCCAGGTGTACTTCAAGCGGCCGGGACGGATGCGCTGGGAATTCGTCGAGCCCGAGCAGCAGACCATCGTCGCCGACGGCCAGACGCTGTGGATCCATCAACCGGATCACCATCAGGTGCTGAAGACACCGTTCCGAGCCGCGTTCCAATCGGCCACGCCGATATCGTTCCTGTTCGGGGTCGGCGAGCTGGCGAAAGAATTCACCCCGTCTCTCGTCCCGATCCCCGGCACGGACGTCATTCGGCTGAAGCTCGTGCCCAAGCAGGAGCAGGAGCAGGAGATCGGCGTGCTCGTGCTCGACGTCAACCCGCAGACGTATGACATCGTCGCCGCCGAGGTGACCGATCCGCTCGGCAACGTCACTCGCCTCAAGTTTTCCAACCTGAAGCGGGACGTCGGGCTCGAGGACTCGAAGTTCGCCTTCACGACCCCCCCCGGAACCGACGTTGTCGAGCCGCCGGTAAATCCCTAAACTCGGGGATCATGCCGTCCTTCGACGTCGTCTCGCAGCTGGATCTCCAGGAAGTCGACAACGCCCTCAATCAGGCGCGGAAGGAAATCGCGCAGCGCTACGATTTCAAGGACAGCCGCACGGTGATCGACTGGGACAAGAAGGAGACGATCTCGGTCGAGTCGGCCGACGAGTTCCGGGTGAAGGCCGTCGATGACGTGCTGCGCGAGAAGCTCGCGCGCCGTCAGGTGCCGCTCAAGGCGGTCGACTTTGCGGCGATCGAGCCGGGGCCGGGCGGCCGCGCCAAGCAGGAGATCAAGCTGAAGCAAGGCATCGATGCGGACCGGGCTCGCGAGCTCGTCAAGGTCGTCAAGGACGCCAAGCTGAAGGTGCAGGCGCAGATCATGGGCGATCAGGTTCGAGTCTCGGGTAAGAAGCGGGACGATCTCCAAGCCGCGATCCAGGCGATCCGCGCGCACGACATCGACTTGCCGCTGCAGTTCGTGAACTTCCGCGAGTAGCGGCCGCGCGCGTTGCTCCCCAACCTGCCCCCGCCGCTTTCCGATTTCCAAGTCGTCGCCGCCTACGCCATCTTTCTCGCGAGCTACCTCGTCTTCGCGCAATGAGCCGGCCCCTCGCTGGCGTTCCGCCGCGCCGCGTGCTACGAAGCAGGTCTTCGTAGGCTCCGCCCTCCAGTCATTCCGACTCGAGTCCCTGTAGCAGGACTTCCGTTCCTCTTCAGCCGGCGCCTCTCAATCAACCGATCACGGTCGGCGTGTTGCCGCCCGCGATCCAGCAATCAAGGAGTCTTGATGAGCTTCGAATCTTTTTCGCTCGACCCGCGAGTCCTCGCCGGCGTCGAGGCGCTCGGCTATATGCAGCCGACACCCATTCAGGAACGAGCGATCCCGCCTCTCCTGCAGGGCCATGACGTCGTGGGCATCGCCCAGACGGGCACCGGAAAGACCGCCGCGTTCCTGCTGCCGATCCTCGATCGGCTGATCGACGGCCGGCGGGGTCGCGTGCGCGCGCTGATCATCGCGCCGACTCGCGAGCTGGCCGAGCAGATCCACCACGCAATCGGTGCCCTCGGTCGCGCGAGCGCGCTGACGAGCACGACGGTTTACGGCGGAGCGCCGTTCGGGCCGCAGGTGAGGGCTCTTCGCAGAGTCGACATCGTCGTCGCTTGCCCCGGCCGCCTTCTCGCGCATCTCGAAGCCCGCACCGTGAACCTCGACGCGCTCGAGGTCCTCGTGCTCGACGAGGCCGATCGGCTTTTCGACATGGGGTTCCTGCCGCCGATCCGGCGCATCCTGAAAGAGCTTCCGACGACCCGCCAGACGATGCTCTTCTCGGCGACGATGCCGAAGGAGGTCCGCACCTTGACACACGAAGCGCTGCGCGCGCCGGTGTCGCTCGAGGTCGGCGAAGCCGTGCCCGCGGCCACCATCTCGCACGCGCTCTATGCGGCTTCGCACGGCGGCAAGACGGCGCTCCTCGTGGAGATCCTGGCCCTTACGCGGCCGCAGTCGGCGATCGTCTTCACGCGCACCAAGCATCGGGCGAAGTCGCTCGCCCGGGATCTCGAGCGGAGCGGCTGCGCGGTGACGTCGCTGCACGGGAATCTCTCGCAAACCGAGAGGCGGACGGCGCTCGACGGCTTTCGCGGCGGCCGGTTTGGCGTGCTCGTGGCGACCGACATCGCCGCGCGGGGCCTCGACGTTTCGACGGTCTCGCACGTGATCAATTACGACGCCCCGGACACGACCGATGCCTACACGCACCGGGTCGGCCGGACCGGGCGCGCGACGCGCACCGGACAGGCCCTCACGTTGATCACCGACGAAGACTGGACGTTCGTGAAGGCGCTCGAGCGCGTGCTCGGCCGGCGGCTCGAGCGGCGGCAACTCGAAGGCGCCGGGCAGCGTAGCACCCCGCATGCCGACCGCCTGCAGGATCGGCGCGGCTCTCAGATCGCGCGTCCGCCCACGAGCCCGGCGAACGACGCGCCGATCCCGAGGACGACGGGTGCGCCGAGGAAGTACGGCACGGCGAGACGGAGGCTCTCCTCCGCGAGGAGCTTCAGGGCCTCGTAGGCAGAGCAAGCGCAAGCGGCGCAGCGGCTCGGACCGCGCTCGCGAGATCGTCTTCGTCGACGCCCGAGTCCAGAGGCTGCCCGTGCTTCTTTGACTCGACCCGGGACCTCGGGTTACGATCTCGCGTGCCGATCCTGCAGTGATGAAGTCCGCCGCAAACCGCGGGCCGCTACGGCAATGGTAGCAGAGCACCGGCCCGCGCTCGAGACGGAGGCCGAGGTTGCTCACCCCACGGAACAGCTCGTTCTCGCCACCGAGCGACCTCACGCCGGTATGACCGTCATGGGACGCCACGGAAAGAGCACCTTCGAGGGGTGGATGCTCGGGTCGATCTCCGAGCGCGTCCTCCGCTGCGAGCGCTGTCCGCTGCTCGTCATTTACTGAGGACGGCGCTCGCGGGCCGGAGCGATGATCCCCGAAACCAAGCGGTTGATGATCTATCTCGGCGAGTCCGACCTCTGGCATCACCAACCCGCCTACATGGCGATCCTCGAGTTCCTGAAGGGCGAAGGATGCGCCGGGGCGACCGTGGTACGCGGCATCGCCGGCTTCGGCGCCTCGAGCCGCATCAAGACGGCCGCCATCCTGCGCCTGTCGATGGACCTTCCGGTGGTGATCACGGTCGTCGACCGCGAGGATCGGATCGAGCGCGTTCTGCCGCGCCTGAAGGAGATGGTCGGGTCCGGGCTCATGACCCTCGAGGACATCGGTGTCGTCAAGTACACGCCGATCCTCAAGCACGGCCTCCCTCACGTCCAGGTGCGCGAGGTGATGACCCGGACCGTCGAGACCGTCGGCCCCGACACGCCCGTCTCGCGCGTGCTCGAAATCCTCATCGACAAGGACTACACCGCGCTCCCGGTCGTGGACGCGAACGGCCACGTGATCGGGGTGGTGGGAGACACGGACCTGCTCGAGTCGGGCGAGGTGAGCCTGACGCTCTCGATCCCGCGGGCCGGGGGACGTGGAATCTTCGAGGAGATGCTCGCTCGGCTGCGCCGCAGCGCGACCAAGGTGCGCGACGTCATGAAGTCGCCGGCCACGACGATCGGCGCCGACGCCCCGATCGGGGAGGCCGCGCGCCTGATGGTCGCGCGGGGCTTGAAGCGCCTTCCTGTCGTCGGCGAGAGCGGTCGGCTCGAGGGCGTGCTCGGCCAGCTGGATCTCCTGAAGACGATGGCCTCGGTGCACCTGCCTCATGAAGAGCTCGTCCCACGCGCGGCCGCCGCCGGCAGGCCGCATCGAATCGGCGACGTCACGTCACGCGACGTGCCCGCGGTCGGCGTCGATGCCGGGCTCGACGAGGTCATCGATCTGGTGGTCGGGTCCGCGGCCAAGCGCGTGGTGGTCGTCGACGCGGGCCGGCGGCCCGTGGGGATCATCACCGACACCGACCTCGTGCAGCGCCTCTCGCCGGAGGTGAGCGCGGGGTTCGTCGAGATCGTTCGCAGCAAGATCCCGCTCGAGTCGGTCGGCGGGGAAGCGCGTCGCCACCTCGCCAAGATCCACGGCACGCATGCCGGCGAGGTCATGACCGCGCCCGCGATCAGCGTGGGAGAGGATACGTCGTTCGCCGACGCGCTGGCGATCTCCGCCGAGAAGCACGTGAAGCGCTTCCCGGTCGTCGATACCGAGGGCCGGCTCGTCGGCATCGTCGGGCGCATGGAGCTGCTGCGTGGCTTCTTGGCGGCGACCGAGCCGTCGAGCGCCTGAAAGCGGCGGGTCGAGGAGAGCAGAAGGGTGGCCTGGCTCTACGTCGGGATCGGCGCCTTCCTCGGCGCCAACGCCCGCTATTGGGTGGGCGGCTGGGCCGCGGAGCGCTTCGGCACGGTCTTCCCGTACGGCACCTTCATCATCAACGTCAGCGGCAGCTTCGCGATCGGGCTCCTCGCCGCGTTCTTCGCCGAGCGGGCCTTCTCGCCGAACTTGCGGCTCTTCCTCATGGTCGGCTTCCTCGGCGGCTACACGACGTTCTCCTCGTACAGCTACGAAGGGCTGCGGCTGCTCGAGGACGGAGGCTACCTGCTCGGAGCGCTCTACTTGGTGGGGAGTCCACTGGTGGGCGTCGCCGCGTGTCTGGTGGGCGTGGTCATCGGGCGGCTCGTTTAGCCCCGATGGGAAATTATCCGGCGGGGCGAAACGCGGTGGGCTCGCGCCTGGCGCAGGCCGCGTCACGAGCGCCAGGTCTACCGCGATGCCGTCCACCGTCAATCGATTTCGTCGAGCTCCGGTAGCCGAAGCCGTCGGAACTTCGCGCTGCAACCGAAGGCGGCGCCAGCGGGTTGCGCCCCGGATGCCCGAAGACTGACATCATTTCCGGGGCCGCCTGACCCTACGCCGATCCCCACGCCTCGCGAAGAAATCAGAGGGAAAGACTCGATCGTCGTCTTTCGACCGAAGGCGCGTGTTGACACACACGGCAATCACCCTCTCTATGATCCCCCGGACGAAGAAGATCGATGGCCGACGAAGCCGAGAGCCGCGCGTTCCGCATCTTGCGGGACGTCATCGAATCGGGGCGACCGCTGGTATACGTTCGCTCCGCGGAGGAAGCGCGCGTGACCGCGCTCCTGCACGACGCCGCCAAGGTGTGCTTCTCGCCCCCGGCGCCCCTCTGGATCTGGAGCCTGACCGAAGGCCTACGCCGCGACGGGGCCGCCGACAGCAAGCGCCTCGACGCGCGGGCCGCTCTCGATTTCGTCGCCGAGCACGAAGGCCCGGGGCTCTTCTTGCTGAAGGATTTCCACGAGCCGATGCGCGAGTCTGCGGAGATCCGCCGGCGGCTCCGCGACGTCTACGCGCTCTGCCTCGAGCGCGGCAAGCACGTGGTGATCGTCTCGCCGGTGAAGCACATCCCCGAGGAGGTCGAGCGCTCGATCGCGTACCTGGAGCTCCCGGTGCCCGACCTGTCCGAGCTCGTGGGCCTTCTGCGACGCGAGGGTGCGGCGATCACGGCGGCCGGGGGTACGGCCGACTCGAGCGACGCGACCCTCGAGCACCTCGCCCGGGCGCTTCAGGGCCTCACGATCGACGACGCCCGCCACGCGGTCAGCCGCGCCCGCACCGCCCGGCACGCGCTCGACGCGGAGTCGATCCCGTTCCTGCTCGAAGAGAAGCGGCTGCTCGTCAATCGCACCGGCATGATCGAGTATATCCCCACCGAGACCCGTCTCGACCAGGTCGGGGGGCTCGAGGTGATGAAGAAGTGGCTCCTCGATCGGCGCAAGCTCTTCGAGATGCGCGACGGCCTGAGCGCCGACATCGTACCGAAGGGCGTGCTGGTCATGGGCGTCTCGGGCTGCGGGAAGAGCCTCTCGATCAAGGCGATCGCGTCGTGCTTCCAGCTCCCGCTCTACCGGATCGACATGATCCAGATCTTCTCCGGTCGCCATGGCAAGCCGGAAGGCGCCTTCGTCGAGGCGTGCCACATGCTCGAATCGATGGCGCCGGCGGTCGTCTGGTTCGACGAGATCGAGGCCGGCATCAGCACGCAGGCGAAGGAAGGCGAGCTCGGACGCATCTTCGGCTTCTTCCTCACGTGGATGCAGGAGAAGGCACGTGGTCTCTTCGTCGGCGCGACGGCGAACCGCATCGACCTCTTGCCGGCCGAGATGATCCGCAAAGGACGCTTCGACGAGCTGTTCTTCGTCGACCTTCCGAGCGACGCCGAGCGGCTCGAGATCTTCCGCGTGCACCTCCGCCGCCTCGGAGTCGATTCGTCGGGCTTCAACCTCGAGTCGCTGAAGAAGTTCACGAAGGGCTGGACGGGCGCCGAGATCGAGCAATGCGTCATCTCGGCGCTGACGACCGCGCGCCTTGAGGGCCGCCAGGTCACCGACGTCGACCTCTTCAACATGACCGCCAACGCGGTGCCCCTGTCGAAGACCATGAAGGAGCAGGTCGAACTGATCCGGAAGTGGGCGTTCGAGCGCGCGGTGCGTGCGTCGTTGCGGTAGCCCGCGTGATAGGGGATTCGCCGCACCCCCCGGCGCCGAGGGCACAACCGCCTCTTGTTGCATGACGCTCACCACGTCGGTAAGCTGACCATCGATGCTCAAACGGCGGCAAATGGCGATCGTGATCGCGCTCCTGGTGACGATCGGGCTCGACGCCGCCTGGGCGATGCCGCAGCGCGCGGCGAAGAAAGCACGGTGGGCCACCTGCTGTGCTCGAAGCTGTGCCAATCTGCGAGCGGTCGCCTGTAATTCCGGCTGCTGCCCGATGACGAGAAGCCCGGACAGTCCCGCGCTCTCTGCGGCCGGAAAACACGATCGGACAGGTCCTGCGACTGTCGGCGAACCGTCCATTTCGGCCCTCGCCGTGGTATGCGGGTCCGATCGCTACGTCGTCCCGCTGGAGCGGGCTGGGAACGATCCGCCGTCGACCTTTCTGCTGACGCGCACGCTGCGACTCTAGATCTCTCCCCTCAGTCGCCGCACCCCACGGTGCGGTCGAACCGGCCCGCCCTGTCGTCTTCAGGCGGGCGAGCCCGGCGAATGCCGCCGGCGCTCCAACAGGAGAGGGGAGAGAAGCGTGCACACATTCAAAATCGGCATCGTTGCGGCGTTCGTCGTCGCGCTGGCGCGGCCGTCGGCGGGCGATGATCAGGCGCCCGCAACCCTTGGACTCGCCGACGTGCTCGCGCAGGCGCGGAGCCAGAACCCGGCGATCGCGGCCGCGCGGGAACGAGCGAAGGCGGCGAGCTTCGCGCCCGTCCAGGCTTCGGCTTACGACGATCCCACGATCGGCTACGAGGCCTGGAACGCGCCGGAGCCCTTCGACCTCGACCACGCCGACAACAACATCCTGAAGCTCTCCCAGCGGGTGCCGTTTCCAGGCAAGCGGTCGCTCGCGGGCAAGATCGCGGCGCGCGACGCGGACGTGGCCGGGCGCCGGGCGGATGCCGTCGAGCTCGACGTCGTCGCCGCGGTCACGCGCGCCTACTATGGGCTCTGGCAAGCGCACCAAAATCTAAAGATCTACTCGCGCGACAAGCAGCTGGTCGAGCAGTTCGCCACGATCGCCGAGCAGAAGTATGCCGTCGGACAGGTGTCGCAGCCCGACGTCCTGCGCGCGCAAGTCGAGCTCACGCGACTCATCAACCGCGTGACGACCCAGACCCTGGGGATCGACGGCGCCGCGGCCGAGCTGAGCGCGCTGCTCAGCTGGCCGGCCGCGAGCCCGCTCGGCGTTCCCGAGAATCCGCCCATGCCGCGTCTCGACGAAACCGCCGCAGCGCTCGCCGACCGGGCGCTCGAGAAGCGGCCCGAGACGAGCGCCGCGGCGGCGGCGGTGGCGCGGGAAGAGGAGAAGGTGCGCATGGCCAGGCTCGACTACTTCCCCGACTTCGAATTCGCCGTCTCCCGGTTCTTCAACTTCGATCACCCCGACGGCGTGGGCCTGATGGCGTCGATGTCGCTGCCGATCGCCTACAAGTGGAAGTACGACGCCGCGCTCGGCGAGGCCGATGCGCGCCTGCAATCCGCCCGGGCGGATCTCCGCCGCCAGCAGGACCGCGTGCGGAAGGAGGTCGAGCAGGCGTTCGTCCGCGCCCGGACGGCGCTCTTGCAGCGCGAGCTCTACATGACCACGCACGTTCCCCAGGCCGAGCAGGCGCTTGCGGCGAGCCAGATGGCCTACCAGACCGGCAAGCTGGATTTTCTCTCGCTGATCGACAGCGTCCGAGCGATCGAGTCCGTGCATCTCGAGCACGTCGAGGCGGAGGCGAGCTTCGAGAAGGCGTTCGCCGACCTGGAGCGAGCCGTCGGTGGACCGCTCGAGAGGGGTGCCGCGCAATGAAGATCTCACGGGAACGTTTGGGTCTGCGGGACGCGGCGATCGCGCTGGCCGTTTTGGCGATCGGCGGCGTCGGGTTGCCCGAGCGAGCCGCGGCCGGCGACGCCGCCGATCGCGGCGAGAGCGCGCGGGCCGCCATCCGGCTCGATGCCGAGCAGCAGCAAGCGATGGGCCTCACCTACGGCGTCGTCGAGCGGCGTTCCCTCGACAAGACGATCCGTACGGTCGGGCGGTTCGACTACGACGAGCGGAAGCTCGCCGCCGTCACGCTGAAGATCAGCGGCTACATCAAGGACCTGTTCGTCGACTACACGGGAAAAACGGTTCGCAAGGGCGAGCCGCTGTTCACGATCTACAGCCCCGAGCTGGTGAGCGGCGAGCAGGAATACCTGCTCGCCGTGCGCAACCAGAAGGAGCTCGGGAAGAGTCAGGTGCCGAGCGCGGCGCAGTCGGCCGCGTCGCTCCTTCGCGCCAGCCGCGAGCGCCTGCTGCTCTGGGATCTGAGCGAGCGGCAGGTCCGCGAGCTCGAGGAGGCAGGCAAGCCGAGCCTCTACCAGACGATCTACTCGCCGGCGTCGGGCATCGTGCTCGAGAAGATGATCGTGGCGGGCCAGAGCGTGCAGGCCGGGATGACGCTCTACAAGATCGCCGACCTGTCGACGATCTGGGTGTACGGCGACATCTACGAATACGAGCTGCCGTTCGTGAAGGTCGGCCAGAATGCCGAGATCCGGCTTTCCTACGCGCCCGGCCGATCCTTCGCCGCGCGGGTCGCGTACGTCTATCCGACGCTCGATCCCAAGACCCGCACCGTGAAGGTCCGCTTCGAGCTGCCGAATTCGACGGACGACCTGCTTCGCCCGGAGATGTACGGAAGCGTCGAGCTCCGCGTGCCGCTCGGCGAGCGGCTCGTCGTTCCGAAGACTGCGATCCTCGACTCCGGCCGGCGCCAGCTCGTGTTCGTCGCGGCCGGCGACGGCCGGCTCACGCCGCGCGAGGTCAAGCTCGGCGACCGCGTCGACGACTACGTCGAGGTCCGGGAAGGCCTCCAGCCGGGCGAGCGCGTGGTGACGAGCGCGAACTTCCTCGTCGATTCCGAGAGCCAGCTCCAGGGAGCGGAAAGCATGCTGGCCATGATGGGCGCGGTCGGCATGGGCGATCAGAAGATGAAGGGTGCGAAGCCGATGTCGATGGGCGGGAACGAGCCCGCGATGAAGGAGCCGGCTCCGGCCGACACACCGAGCTTCGCGGTGGAGGAGAAGCGCGTCGGCGATCTCGTGGTGAGCGTTTACCCGGCGGCCGGCACGGCGAAGGTCGGCGCGTCGGCGATCCGCGTCCGGGTGCGTGACGCGACGGGCGCCGCGGTCAAGCTGGCGAAGGTCAGCTTCAACTACACGATGGACATGGCGGGCGCGACGATCGAGAGCGCCGAAGCGAAGCAGGTCGGCGACGGGATCTACGAGGGAATGGCGAAGTTCACGATGGGGGGCCCCTGGGGCGTGGTGGTCCAGATCGATCGCCCCGGGAAGCCGACGCTGCGCGAGAAATTCACCGTGCGGGTGGGCGGATGAGAAGAGCGGCGTTGGAGCGCCCCGAATTCACTTCGGGGCGCGACGCCCATCGGAGCACGGCGCGAAGCGCCGCGCGCACGGGGGCGAAATCAAAATGATCGACCGAATCATCGAATACAGCGCGCGCAACCGCTTTCTCGTCGTGCTGCTCGTCGCCTTCGCGACCGCCGCCGGCGTGTGGTCGCTCCGCCAGAGCCCGCTCGACGCGATTCCCGACCTGTCGGACGTCCAGGTGATCATCTTCACCGATTGGCCGGGCCGGAGCCCCGACATCGTCGAAGATCAGATCACCTATCCGATCATCAGCACGATGATCGCGGCCCCCCGGGTGAACTACGTGCGCGGCGAGTCGATGCTCGGCTACTCGTTCGTCAACGTCGTCTTCCAGGACGGCACCGACCTCTACTGGGCGCGAAGCCGCGTTCTCGAGTACATGCAAGGGATCACCGGGCGCTTGCCCGAAGGCGTGAGCCCGCGCCTCGGCCCGGACGCGACGGGAGTCGGCTGGGTCTACGAGTACGCTCTCGTCGACAGGAGCGGAACGCACACGCTGGCGGACCTCCGCTCCTTCCAGGACTGGCATCTGCGTTACTGGCTGGAAGCCGTTCCCGGCGTCGCCGAGGTCGCCTCGGTCGGCGGCTTCGTCAAGCAGTACCAGGTCGAGATCAAGCCGGCGACGCTGCTAGCCTTCCGGCTGCCGTTCCAGCGGGTGATGGAGGCCATCCGGCGCTCGAACAACGAGGTCGGCGGGCGCCTCATCGAATTCAACGGCACCGAGTACATGGTGCGGGGAAGGGGATACGTCCGGTCGGTCGACGACGTCGAGAAGATCGTCGTCGGCACGAACGGAAGCGGCACGCCGATCTTGATTCGCGACATCGGCACCGTCCACCTCGGCCCGGATCTCCGCCGCGGCCTCGTCGAGCTCGACGGCAACGGGGAGGTGGTGGGGGGCGTCGTCGTCATGCGTCAGGGCGAGAACGCGCTTCGCGTCATCGACGGCGTCAAGCGAAAGCTCGCGGAAGTGGAGAAGTCGCTGCCGGCCGGCGTCGAGGTGGTGGCGACGTACGATCGCTCGACGCTCATCCGCCGCGCGATCGGCACGCTGAAGCGCACGCTCGTCGAGGAGCTCGCGATCGTCAGCCTGGTGATCCTCGTATTCCTCTGGCACATCCCGAGCGCCGCGATCCCGATCGTCACGATCCCGATCGCCGTCCTGCTCTCGTTCATCCCGATGCATGCGATGGGCATCACGGCGAACATCATGTCGCTCGGCGGGATCGCGGTGGCGATCGGCGCCATGGTGGATGCCGCGATCGTCGTCGTCGAGCAGACGCACAAGAAGCTCGAGCGGTGGCAGGCCGACGGCCGCCCGGGGAGCTTCCGCGACGTCGTCGTCGGCGCCGTGAAGGAAGTCGGGGGCCCCAGCTTCTTCTCGCTGCTGGTGATCGCCGTCTCGTTTCTGCCGATCTTCGCGCTCGAGGCGCAGGAAGGCCGGCTCTTCAAGCCGCTCGCGTTCACCAAAAATTTCTCGATCGCGATCGCCGCCGTGCTGACGATCACCCTGGATCCGGCCGTGCGCCTCATCTTCACGCGCGTCGATCCGTATTCGTTCCGGCCGCGGCTCCTCTGTCGCATCGTCAATGCCGTCTTGGTCGGCACGATCCACAGCGAGGAGACCCATCCGATCAGCCGGCCGCTGATGCGGCTCTACCAGCCCGCGATCGAGGTCGTGCTGCGCTTTCGCTGGCTGACGATCGCCGCCGCCATCCTCGTGGTCGCGGCGACGGTGCCGATCTACTTCCGGCTCGGTTCGGAATTCATGCCGCCCCTCAACGAAGGCACGATTCTCTACATGCCGACGGCGCTGCCGGGCATGTCGATCACCCAGGCGCGCGCGGCGATCCAGACGCAGGATCGCATGATCAAGCGGCTTCCCGAGGTGGCGAGCGTCTTCGGCAAATCCGGCCGCGCCGAGACGCCGACGGATCCGGCGCCGCTCAACATGTTCGAGACGGTCGTGACGCTGAAGCCCGAGGATCAGTGGCGGCCGGGAATGACCTGGGACAAGCTCCTCGACGAGCTCGACCGCACGGTTCGCCTCCCCGGCATGCCCAACATCTGGTGGATGCCCATCCAGACGCGGACGGAAATGCTCGCGACGGGAATCCGCAGCGTTCTCGGGATCAAGGTGTTCGGCGCCGATCTCGGGGAGATCGGCCGCGTCTCCAAGGAGATCGAGCAAGCGCTCGCGGTCGTGCCCGGCACGCGGAGCGCCTTCGCCGAACGGACGACCGGCGGCTACTACCTGAACTTCGACGTGAATCGCGACGCGATCGCGCGCTACGGCCTCACCGTCGGAGACGTACAAGACATCGTCGAATCGGCGATCGGCGGCACCAGCGTCTCGCAGACGGTCGAAGGGCGCGAGCGCTACTCGATCAACGTCCGCTACGCTCGCGACGAGCGAAGCGACCCGCAGAGCCTCGAGCGAGTGCTGGTGTCGGCGCCCGATGGGGCGCAGATCCCGCTCGCCGAGCTGGCGACGATCTCCGTGTCGACGGCTCCTCCGTCGATCCACGACGAGAACGGCGAGATCGCCGGCTACGTGTTCGTCGACGTGGCGCGACGCGATCTCGGCGGCTACGTCGCCGAGGCCAAGCGCGTCGTCGGCGAGCAGGTGAAGCTGCCTCCCGGTTACCACCTCGAGTGGGCCGGTCAGTTCCAGTATCTCGAGCGCGCGCGGTCCCGCCTCGCGATCGTCGTGCCGTTCACGCTGCTGATCGTCTTCATCCTTCTCTACGTGAACACCGGCTCGATCGCGAAGACCCTGATCATCCTTCTGGCGGTGCCGTTCTCGGCGGTCGGAGCCATCTGGCTCCTCTGGTTTCTCGGCTACAACATGTCGATCGCCGTCTGGGTCGGCCTCATCGCGCTGCTCGGCGTCGACGCCGAGACCGGCGTCTTCATGCTCCTCTACCTGGACTTGGCGTTCGAGGAGCGGCGGCGCGAGGGACGTCTCACGTCCGCGGCGGATCTCCGCGAGGCGATCATCGAGGGCGCGGTCAAGCGCCTGCGGCCCAAGGTGATGACCGTCGGCGTCATGTTCCTGGGGCTCCTGCCGATCCTCTGGTCGCACGGCACGGGAGCCGACGTGATGAAGCGCATCGCCGCGCCGATGGTCGGCGGCATCTTCACGTCGTTCTTGATGGAGCTCCTCGTCTACCCCGCGATCTATTCCATCTGGCGGGGCCGAGAGGTGAATCGCCAGCCCTCGACGATCGGTTCATGAGTGGTCTTCGCGGACATGGGGTCCGCGATGTCTGGTAAGGAGAGCGGTCATGAAGAGAGTCAGCGCATTGGTGGTCGTCACGTTTCTGTTCCTGGGCGCGGTGCTGCTGCCGGCGACCCGCTTGCCCGCGGAAGAGCAGATGGACATGGAGAAGATGATCTCTTCGGCCAAGACCGGCGCCGATCACGAGGCGCTCGCGGCGGAGTACGAGAGCGAAGCGGCCGCCGCGAAGGCCAAGGCCGCCGAGCACCGCAAGATGGCGGAGAGCTACAAGCAGCTCGGGGGCGCGGCGATCGGCAAGCTTCATCTCGACGAGCACTGCGAGCGCCTCGTGAAGTCGTACGAGAAGGCAGCGATGGAATCCGAGGCGATGGCGAAGGCGCATCGTGAGATGGCGAAAGCGGCGAAGTAGGGGCGGGATTCACGCCGACTGTCCGGATCGTACTGGAGCGTCATGCCGTCGCTCGGCCAACGGGCATGGCACGAACTCGCAACCTTGCCTCCTCGACGATCACGACCGCGCCCTCCTCCAGCTCCGTCGCCGCACGAGAAAGAACGGACGACAAGCGCTGGATGACACGAGACGTGCGTGTGTTCCGTAGCCTGAAGAGGATTACGCTCGGTTGGCGCTCGCCGGAAAGGGCGGCGATTTCTCCAAAATCGAGATCGAAGGTGATTACGATTCTGCCTTCACCCCGAGCCTTCACGAAAATCTCAGCGTCAGGCAGTCGTTGAAGACCTTGCTCACGGAGGTGCGCGGCATCGTGGCCTCCGTGAGGAACCATTCGGCGACTCGCACATCAACGCCCATGTCGAGCAGGGCGCACTCTGGAGGGTCAGGAGTTGTAAACCTGTTCCTGGGCAAGCCAGGCCGCGTACTCGATCGCCTGCTGGATATCCGCGTATTCCAGGTCGGGATAGCCCTTGAGGATCTCGTCGAAAGAAGCACCGTGAGCGATCTGGCCGACGATCACGGACACGGGAATTCGCATCCCTCGGATGCAGCCGCGACCACCCATCGTCTTTGGGTCGAAGGTGATCCGGTCGAAAATCATACCTCCTTACTCCGCGTTCCTGCGGACATCGTATCGCTCTGGGGGGCGCCTTGCACGTGCGGAGTCGGATCGGAGCGATCGGCATCTTTCTCCACTTCATGACGCCGATCTCACGCCGGCTCGGCCCCGATCTCAACCGAGACACGGTCGGCAACGTGCAGAAGGCGGGCTTTCGCATCCGGCGCGAGAGAACGTCCGCCGCGGCATCGTGAAGATCATCGAAGGAGTGAGGGACCGGCGTTGCCAGATCTCTTCGACGGCGCGCTCGACCGCGCGGTTGGTTCGCCCTCCACCAAGTCGAGGCGTCGAGGATCTGCTGATCTGCCTCGGGCGTAGTCCGGACTTCAGGCTTCAATTGCGAGTTCTCAGAACTCGCAAGATCTCCTCGACCGGCTTCGTGTCGCCGTCCGCCGCGCTGCTCCAAGACCGCCCTAGGGGGGCTGATTCGCTCCGTTTCGGTACGAGGATTGCCGCTCGCTCACGCCGGTCGCGCAGCTCGGGCCGGGCACGGAGGCGACCGTGGCCGCGGAGATCGCCGCGGCCTTGCAGCGGCACATCCAGCTCGTGGAGCCCCCCAGCGGCGGAGCGCTGCCTCACCTCGTCGCTATCCAACGCGAAGTCGTCGAAGAGCGAGCGCGGACGCTCGAGCGCTGCTCGATCGTGCCTACTGCGCTTCGAGGATGCGCAGGATCTCCCGCGCGACGAACACGCGATCTCGCTTCCGGCCGGTCGCCTCTTCGAGAATCCCGGCATCGACGAGCTTTGCGATCGTGAGCTGAGCGGACCGAGGGGTCACATCGAGAATCTTCGCTGCCCGCGCGACGCTCATCGCCGGCGCCTCGAAGAGTTGATCGACGATCCGCAACGAAAGTCCGGGAGCGCGCGCAGCCTCGAGCTTTCGACGATACTTCTGGCGGAGATCGAGGAGGCGCCCGGATCGACGGATGGCGTCATCCGATTCGTGGCGCACGCCTTCGAGGAAGTAGAGGATCCATTCGCGCCAGGCCCCGTGCTGATTCACCGCGAGGAGGTGCGCGTAATAGTCCTCGCGCCTGCGCTCGAAGAATGCGCTCAGATACAGCACCGGTGCCGGTAGAAGCTGCCACTCGCAAAGAAGGAGCGTGATCAGCAGCCGCCCGACCCGGCCGTTGCCGTCGAGGAACGGATGAATCGCCTCGAAGTGCTGATGGAGCATCGCCAGGCGGACGAGCGGCGGCAGCGTCGAAGGCGCACGAAGAAAGTTCTCGAAGGCGCCGAGTGCGCGCTTCATCTCGTCGACCGGGGGCGGGACGTAGGTCGCGTCCGCGAGCGAGCTTCCGGGCGGGCCGATCCAATTCTGCGATCGACGGAACTCACCGGGCGTCGCGTGGTCCCCGCGAACTCCCTTCATCAGCCGTCCGTGAACCTCTCGCAGGAGGCGGAGGCCTATCGGTAGCGTCTTCAGGCGTTCGAGGCCGTATTCGAGAGCCGTCACGTAGTTGGCGACTTCGTTCACATCCGGCATCGAGGCCGCAGCCTTTCTCGTCGGCAACGCCTCGAACCGGGCGAGATCGGAGACGTTTGCACGCGTTCCTTCGATGCGGCTCGACAGTACGGCTTCCCGCCGAATGAACGGAGCAATCAGCAGATGCGGGTTGGGTAACGTCCGCGTGAGCCCGGCAAGCTCCCCGAGCCGGCGACTCGCCTCCGCGAGGGGTTCGGCGAGAGTCCAGTCCACCTCGACCGGCGGCGGCAAGGGATTCGGGACGTAAGCCCAGTATCCCGTCGATGCCCGGACCACGCGGCCGGGGCTGTTGGAAGAAAAGTCGCTCGGGAGCATCGAGCTCTGGCTAAGATACTTTCGTTCGTTCGGGAGCTCGTTATCATACTTTTCACTCGAAAAGTATCTTAGCTGCCAATTCCCGCGAGCGGGAACAGTTCGGCGAGGTAGTCGACCGTGGTCAGGGCGACGCGGTTCCGGACCTCCAGAGCGGCACGACAAAAAGACGCGCGGCGACGAACAGGCTTCCTAGCCTTGGCTCAGCTGCTGTACGCGCTGGCCCGAGAGGCCGAGCAGGGTCCCTGCGTCGCGCACGCTCAAACCGAGCTTCTTTTGAAGGTCGATGACCGCCTTGCGCGTGAGGGCCTGTGCAGCGGCACTCGCGCGGTCGGCCCGCTTCCTGGCGGAGGAGAGCATCTTGAGTTCCTGCCGGATCTTCGCGGGCAGTCGAACGTCGCGCTCGAGCGCCGCGCCCTTGGCGCCGTCGACGAACAGCCCGAGAGCTTCCCGAACCCGGCGCTCTGCCTCCTCGATCGTGCGGCCCTGCGTGTGACAGCCCCGGATGCCCTTGACCGTCGCGACCCACCAACCGTCTTCGTCGCGTTCGTACCGTACCGTGTATTTCTTCATCGGCGGAGCCATCCCTTTCCGAGACAGGGTTCCAGATCTCGCTCTATGGCGCGAAGGAGCCCCCTGCCAAGCTCTTCGCCGGCGTGTGCCGGAACCGTAGTGGAGCATTTGCCGCATCGCACTCTCACGTGGGAGCCCGACCGGCGGACCTCTTCGCAGCCGAAAGTTCGGAGGAGCGCCCGCAGAGCCTTTGCTCTCACGCATGGATGCTACTCGGAGTGAACGGAATGTCTAGTGGGCTAGACAGATCCGATCTCGGGTGCTGGTCTCAGGCTGCGTCCGCGCGATGCACCCACCACCGAGAGAGCAATCCCGTGGACGCTCCAACCCTTGGAGTTACCGCAGGGCCCGCTATCCCCGGATCAATCGCAGCTGTCCGCGCCCGCCTGGAGCGAGCCCGGCTACGAGGTTCTCGCACCGAGCGCCGCGGCGACTGGCACGAGCTTCCGAAGCTGCTCAATAACCTACCTCGGTAGACAGGCAAGCAGCGCCGGGGCGCCCGAGCGTTGCGGCGCGGCTCTTGCCTTAAAGCAATAAAAGGAAAGAAATGAAGCGCCCGCTACATCCTGGGATTGAAGTGGGTCGCGCTGCCGTTGTCGTAGCCCGCCGGCTGGACCTCTGAAAAGGTACCGGGCAAAGCTCTCGTGAAGACATCGTCATCGACGTTCAGCGGTTTTCTGCTTTGGAGCGGGTCGATTGCGGTAGCGTACGGTGCGCAGTATTCGTTGACGCCGCTCGGCAAGGCCGAGCAGGGGGGGATTCTCTACGGAATCGCGGCGACGCTCGCCGTCGTCGGGATGTCAATGCTTTCCCGAGATGTGTCCCTTGCCCGGGCGCCTCTCTCGGAAATTCGGCGGTTCTCGCCGTCAGCGGGGTGGGCGGTCCCGATCGGGCTGCTCGCTGTCGGGCTGATCACCAATTGCGTCTCGGTGTATCTGGTGGCCGCGAGTGAGAACCATACCGCTGCCTTCTCGCTCTGGCTCCCGTCCCTCGTGGTCTCCGCGGCCGCAATGGTGTTCTTCGATTTCGGCGGCTTGCGGCTTTCGAGATTTCGCTTCGGGGGCCAGGAGCTGGCTGAATCAGGCGCTGTCCTCGGAATCCTCGCGCTCGCCGTCGCGCTGCGGTTGCCGCACCTGGCTGAGATTCCGCCCGAGGTTCACGGCGACGAAGGCGCCTGCGGAATTGCCGCGCGCCTTATCCTTCACGGCGGCGCCCGAAACCTGTTCGGCCTCGGGTGGTCTCACCTTCCTCAACTCGGCTATGCGATCTCCGCCGGCTTCATGGGGCTCTTCGGAGACGATCTCTTCGGGTTGCGGACGGCGTCGGTTTTCCTCGGAACCGCTTCGGTGCTGCTCGTGTATTTCCTCACGAAGCGGTTGTTTTCCCCACGAATTGCCGCGGTCGCTGCGTTTCTATTGGCGGTCTCGCATTGGCACATTCATTTCAGTCGCTCCGGCATCCATTACATGCAAGGCAGCTTCGCGACGCTGCTTCTCTTCGTTCTCTTGCTTCGCGGGATCGATGGGGGAAGGAGGGTGGATTTCCTGCTCGCCGGTTTCGCCATCGGGCTCTGCTTCAGCGTCTATTATGCGGCTCGGGCAGCACCCGTGATCGCCGGCCTTTATGTATTGCATCGAATCACTACGGAGCGAGGCTTTCTTCAGCGGCGGTGGCAGGGTCTGGCAATCTCAGTGCTCGGAGCGCTCCTCTTCTTTGCGCCGATTGGCGTGGCTTACGTTCGCCATGCCGACCGCTTCGTCGCCCGGGCGCAAGCGGTGTGGCTCTTCAATCCTCGAAACATCCGGCACGAGCTCTATAGCTATCACGTCGACCGGGTCGCGGACGTGCTGCGAATTCAAGTTATCAACAGCATCGAAGCGTTCAATCTTCGAGGCGGGACCGGCCTCCAGTACGCGAGCGCCGCGCCGCTGATCGACTTTTGGACCAGCGCGCTTTTCGTTCTGGGCCTCGCCTTCGTCACGTCTCGGGCCCACGAGTCCCGCCATTTTCTCTTGGCGACTTGGTTCTGGCTGACGTTGCTGCTGGGCTCGGTCCTGACGGTGGATGCCCTGTTCAGCCCTCACGCGGTGGGCTTGATCCCGGTCTTGTTCATCCTAGCCGCTCTCGTCATCGATGCTGGGCGGCGGGGGGCAACGTCGTGCTTCGGCCGGCTCGGCACCTACGGCTTCGCAATACTTACGGCGGTGCTCATGGCGTTCGCGCTGCAAACGAATTATCAAAAATATTTCCTCGTCTACGCTGAGGAGTCTCAGCCTGCGGGCTTTCACACCGTGCTCTCGCACTACGTGGCGTCGATCAACGATCGGTATCAGGTCTATCTTCTTGGCGGGAGAAATACCTCACTCCACTACGACACCGAACACTTTTTGATCCCCGGAGTCGACGGCGTCGAGGTGCGCGACCGGGCGATCGCCCTACCGCTGCAACGAGTGCCGAAGGGAAAGGGCATCGCGTTCCTGATCGAGTATGGTGCACCCCAGGCGGAGGCGAGGCTCGAGGGAATCAAACGCGCATATCCGACCGGGGGCGAGCGTCTTTTCAAAACGAGCCGCGGGCAACCCCTGTTCTACAGCTACGTCGTCGATCATGACGCCTTGGTCGTCGCGAACCCGGCGACGGCGAGCCGCCTCCAGGACAGCACGGAAGATTCTTCTGCGGACGATGCTCCTTCCAATCTTCCAACAAATTGACGGACACCGCCCCTCGATGCCCTGTCTCTTTGGTGACGAACAGGCTTCTAGCCTTCGCTCCGCTGCTGCACGCGCTGGCCTGAGAGGCCGAGCAGGGTACCGCGTGGCGCGCGCTCAAGCCTGTTCGTAGTCAACGTTCAAGGGTACGCATATCTCGTCCCGTTCGTGGAGTCCGACGCCGAAGTCTTCCTCAAGACGATCATCCCCAGCCGCAAGGCCACGAAGCGATATCTGAAAGCCGAGGGACCCAACGATGGCTAAACTGAGCCGAGAGGAACGGCAGCTGGTTACGTCAGTGGAAAGAGGCGATTGGCGATCGGTTCCTGGATTGAAGACCGAGCGAGGCCGATACCAGCGTTACGCGAGGGCCACGTTCAAGAAGGATCGCAGAGTGAACATTCGGATTTCCGGCAAGGATCTCGAGGCTCTTCAGAAGCGTGCCCTCGAGGAGGGGATCCCGTACCAAACGCTGATCGCGAGCGTACTTCACAAGTACGTATCCGGCCGCTTGGTCGAACGGGCCGCTTGGGGACGCACCTCATAGACGTGCAGCGCAACCGGCGTGCGACTCCCGAGGGGTCGAGCGGAGCTCGCGCAGCACGTCGGCCACGCGCTTGTCGGTCTGTCGCGTCTCGGGTCAGCGCGGCTTCACGGGGCGAGCCGACCCGCGCAGAAGGGCTCGATCGTCACTCGGTCACCACACGAGCTCGACGCCATAGCGGCGCAGGGCTGGATCGGTCGAGACGAGCCGCAGCTTTCTACCAAGGGCCTGTGCGACGAGCAGGCGGTCGAACGGGTCTCGATGATGAAACGGCAATCCCGCGATGCGCGAGACGTCGCCGAGATCGACTTCGAGCAGGCGGAAGCCGTTCGCCCCGAGCTGCTCCGGCACGAATCGCTCCAGCGGAGAGCGCAGCCGAAGCTTTCCTAAGCTCACCTTGATGGCCATCTCCCAGCAGCTCGCAAGACTCGGCCAGCAGTCGTTCCCGGGTTCGGCGATGGCGCGCCTCGCCCGGCGCGACAGTCGCGGTGAATCCTCGACCAACCAG
>Ga0315273_10001293_pt1 | contig 28285 bp, 15 predicted proteins | sample YL17G02_0_MG_FD_205753 | JGI IMG/M metagenome (GOLD analysis project Ga0315273, IMG submission 205753) | Sediment microbial communities from Yellowstone Lake, YNP, Wyoming, USA - YL17G02_0 | ecosystem: Environmental > Aquatic > Freshwater > Lake > Sediment | place: USA: Wyoming | collected... | reverse complement strand
CCTTGCCGGTGATGGTCAACAGACCCACCACGCTATCGTCGGCATCGGTCAGGGTCGCGGTGACGTTGCGCGGGCAGTCGGGTTGTGCCGCGATGGTCTTGGTGGCATTGCTGAACAGGATCGTGGTCACGATCCGATCGGCGTCGGCGAGAACCGGGAGGCCCATGAACAGCGAGACCGCGCCGGCCAGGCTTTTCTGGATGAATTCGTCCTCCTCTTCGGAGGGGATGCGGGCCTTGACCGCATCGCTGAGTGTGTTCTCCATGACTTCCTCGCTTTCTGGAAATCTGAAAAAGGCGCCGAGGAGCCGGAAGGGGAGCCGGGGTACCCCGACGCCTTTTCCAGAAAATCAATTTTTGTCAGTCGTTCTCAACCCTTACGGTGAGCCGACGTACCCCGTCGCCCGGCCGATGTTCCTGTAGAGAACATTCTTACCAGGTGTGTAAAGTACGGGAGTTCCGTACAGGAGCTGCATCCATCTGATACTGCTGTCGATTGTCGCCAGCGGGATTTTGACCATCGGGGCTAACTGCTTGAAACTCATGGACTCCAGGTTGAGCTGCCACAGGAAGGCCGAGGTGCAGCCGGGCAGGTTCTCGTTGAAGTCGTTGACGATGGTCTCGCCCGCGCCAGCCGCGTTGGGCACCCGGAGGATGAGTCGCTCGGTGCCGAGCGCGCCGTTCTTCTTCGTCCTGTAGATCTCGTACCAGCCGGTGGTCGCGCTGGAGGGGGTCAGGCCGAAGGTCACCTTGTCGCCAGCCTGCACGGTCACCGCGGCTCCGAACGCCAGCGGAGCCGAACGGCCGAAGCGGTTCACCGCGACGACCTTGTAGCGGTAGTCGCCAGCGTCGTCGGCCACGAACTTGCCCAGCGCCTCCGTCGGAGCGGTTGCGCCGGTGGAGTTGGTCGGGGTGCCCGGGCGCTTGGTCTGGTCGCCCAGGGCTCCGGCGTTGGGGGCGCCACCGTCGGTGATGAACACGTCTGGCTCGAACAGCACGTCACCGGCAGGGGACGTGAAGCCCTTGATGTCGAGACCGATGAAGCCGCCCTGTTTCTGGAACGTGTCGTGCCGCTCCTTGGGGAAGAACGTCTTGACCAAATCCGTCTTGGTCTTAGGGTTCAGGAAAAGGTGGGTGGGCGTGCCGTAGTTGGGCGCATCTTGGACCGTAAGTGCTCCATCTGTCAGCAGATCTTCGCTCAGCGGCAGACCGCGGAGATCGATGATGTTGGTCGCCGGGCACAGATCCTTCATGAGCTTTTCCATGCCGTCGAACTGGAGGGCGGACAAGCTGCTGTCCCCGTAGAACAGCGCCCGCTCCAGAATCCGGAGCAGGTGCATGGTGCCGTTGACCGTTTCCTGCGCGACCACGTTGCCATGGGCCGGCTTCACCAGGCTCATGACGTGGGACACCTTGCGGGTGGTCCCGAGGTACTTCACGATGTGGTATTTTCTCGTGTAGATCGCGTCGTCTTCCTCGGGAAGATCTCCTTCGGAGATGAAGCCAGCATCCGGGTTCGACCCGTACTGGCTCATCTCGTTGTGCTCTTCGCATCAGTTACGCGGGCTGTTTATGCCCGCTCTCCGGGTTTCCCCGGAGTGTCGGACTATATCACCATCCCAAATTGGGATGCCGGGCACTCGTGGGGGCGGTTATTCAGTGCGCTTGTCACGCCCCTAGTCTCTGAACCTTCTGCCCTACTGATCGCGCTTCGGGCAGCTTGGCTGCTGATTGGCTTGGCGTTGTTCATCGCTTTAGCGTTCCAGCAATTCACCCGGTTTTCTCCTTGGGCTCACGCCGCAAGAGCCGCCGAAAAGTTGACGGTGTTGTACGCGGGCAGCTTCGGGATGGCCTTCCAGAACCGGATATGCTCCATCCGGTAGGTGGTATTTTTCAGCGTCCTTTCAAGGCTTTCCACGCGGAGCGCGAAGCCGTCTCCGGCCGTTCCGCCCGGGCCCGTGATGGCCTGGCCGGCCAGGAGGGCCTTGTTGAGCGAATCGACATCTGCCTGAGTGGCGGCCCCGAATCCCTCGATGCCCTCGTAATCCTTCCAGCTCACCATGTTGGCTTCCATTACCAAAACCTCCTGTCCCCGAAGGGGTCAAAGTGTCTATCGTTCGCTGGCCCGATTACTCAGCGGGCAGCCGCTTTCTTGCTCTGGATCCTCTGCTGCACCTGATCGAGCAATCCCTGGCTGATCAGATTGAACTGCTCGTACTTCGAGCTGGCCATGACCAGATCGACTCCATCCTCGGTCGCTCCGTTGAGCGACTTCGACACCGACTCCTGGACCATCAATTCCAGCTCATCGAGCACCGCCCCCTTGGAGATCCCGCCGGACGGCTGAGTTGCCCCAGCGAAGGACTTCTCCAGCGCCTGTGCGCCGGTGACGCCCCTGCTCTTGGGACCGCGGGCAGGTTGGGACTCGATGATCCCGACTCGCTCGCCCAGCCCCTTGGTCAGCTGGCCGATGCCGGAGACCGCGCGGGCAAGCACCAGGTTGAACTCGTGCTGTCGGCCGTCGGACTTCTCCAGCGCGTCGGCGAGCCCGGTCAGCGACTTGACCAGCTCGTTGTGCTGCTCCGTGAGAAAGTCGCTCACGTCGAGCGCCTTCTGCAGCGTGTCGTTCTCGGTCAGCCCTTTGGTAATCTCGGAGCTGAGCGATGCCTTGGATGCCTCGCTCTTGCCGAGCAGCTCGAACAGCTCGATCCGCTCGCTCTTGGATAGCTCGGCGCCCTGGGCCTTCTCCAGGAGCGTCTGCTTGCGGGACGGGCCCGCTCCCTCGGTGAGCGACTGGAGCTGCTCGATCGACTTCTCCAGATCGTCCTCGGTGAGGTCTTCAGCCTTTTTCGTGCCGCAGCCCTTCTTCACGCCGCCGCACTTGTCCATCTCGCCCTCATCCTGGCCGTCGCCCACGCTTTCTCCGCCCTCTTCCTCATCGACTTTGTCGTTCTCCTGGGTCGTTGCCATGCCTCTCTCCTTCACTTGCCCCGCGCTTTAGCGGCACGGGTCAGGGTGATGATGCGCCCGAGTTGTTCCGGGGTGGCGTGCGGCAGCCGGGCGCGCAGCCACACAAACGCCCCACCTTCCGTCATGGATTTCTTCACGCGCTTCTTGCGCTTCTTCTCGTCTTCATCTGCCGCGGTGTTGGTCTCGTCGTGCTCCAGACTCTCGCCGGTGACCACCCGCCCAGCGCCCATGCCGCTCTGCGGGCCAACGACCGGAGCGCCAGGCGTAGCGGTGCCCATGCCCAGCATCTTCTCCATCTCCTCGTCGAGCCCCGCTGCCTGAAGGCTCTTGGCCAAGATCTCCATCCGCGCTCCCGCGTTAACCGGACAGTTAGTAATGGCAATATTGCGCACCAGCGCCTTGGCGATGGTTTTCTGGAGCGGACCCGTGCGCTTCTCGATCTTCCCCTCAACCGAGAATCCCAGCCGGCGATTGGTCTGGGCGAGAGCACGGCCCAACTCCCAGACCTTGTCGGCGCCGGGGGTGTTGAGCAGATACCCTTCCACCCAGTGCCCAGCCGCCTTGGCCGTCTCGCCATTGGGTAGCGCGGATCCCTTTCGGAAAAACTTGGCCTGCTCAGGGTAGCCCAAAATGTCGGTGGTGTTCTTGGAGTGGTTGTCATTGAACCACCCATTTTGGACGAAATCCGAGAAATCGACCCCTCTGGCAAGGATGATTTCTCCCTGGCGATCTTTGGTCTCCAGAGTAGCGATGCCACCGATGCGCCGTTCTTTGCCCGGCTCCGCGTCGGCTTTCTCGAAGAACGATACTGGAAGATCGAAATCAAATACCTGCATGTGATCCTCACCAAAAAAATAGGGCGGATCGCTTGACTCAAAGCGTCCGCCCCTACCGGCAACCACCGTACTGGGCCTATCGCCGCACATCTCTAATTAATTTCAACGTATACGATTTCAGAATTCTGTCAATCTCTTTTCCGGGGGAGGATGAACTGCTCGCGGCTGATCGGGGTGCCGTCCAGAATCTGGATGGGCAGCTCGACGAGGGAAGCGCACCAGTAGCACTTCGCCCGGCAGCGCTTGCCGTCGAAGTCGATCGGGCCTTGGGTGCGCAGCCGAACTCGGCTTCCAGATTTCTGCAACAGATGGTTATCGCAGTGCGGGCATCTCATATTGGTCCTAACGCTTGCTTGTAGTATGCCTGCGCCGCGGCGTCAGTGTCGAATTCTATCGGCGCGCCAGGACAGAAGGGAGATAGCTCCTCGCCCGCTTCCTTGTCGATGCGATTCAGGATGAAATGCCCCTTGGGGGTGTTGATCTCCAGATATCCATTCTGCCAATCGTCAACGAGTTGCTCGTCAATGTCCTCGATGGGTAGTGCCAGATCTACCCCGCCGTCGGTCTGTAACATCAACCCCCCAGGCATGCCCCGCACTACACCGAAACGGCCGATAGGAGAATTGGGGTCTGAAACGCAATGGGTCTCGTATACCAGATCGGTACGCATGATCACTCCAGCGGCGTGATGCCCAGCGCCGCAGCAAACTTCGCTGGCGTAGCGTAAGCGTCAGCACCCTTATGAATCTTTCTAATAAAAAAATCCTCCAGCGACTTTCCATTGACCTCAGTCTTGCCTGCCTTTTTCAGCGCGGCAATCAACTGCTGGCGTTTGCTCTCATTCCCAATTACTACCGCGATAGCGTCCTTCAGGCCTACGCCGCCCTCAAACAAAATCTCGTTCGTGCTATTCAGATCAGCATCCTTCCGTTTAGGTGCTTGGCTTACAGTATGCCCATGCTTAGAGTTTGAGTTGGTGTTGCCGTAACCATCCCCATTGTACCGCCACCAATCAACTCGCTTGAATAGCCGCGGATGGAAAATGATCTGACATTCATACGATTCGCTCATCTCAGATCCTTTACCAGCCACCCGAAAGAAAGCACCCTTCGATCCTCCGGACTGCATGTCCGGTCCAGGCGACTGGCCCCCGTGCCAGACCCCGTGCATGAGGCAATTCTTTCTACTCGCCCAGCCCGACCCCTGCATAAATTGAAGGAAGGTCCCGTCAAGGCCCGCGCCAACGTAAGGGAAAGACCAGTGCTTGAATTGCTCAGCGTCATCCGCGATCACTGAGAGCTGATTGTCAAAGGTCTTTACTACCTTCAACCCGCTCACCATCCCCTTGCTTCCAAAAACGGAAAGTTTACTATCCAGCCAACTCTCATCGTGCATCACCCCCAACGGAAACTTGTCATCGTTCCAGCCCGAAGCTCCCATCAATCCGCGCACCAGAACCGACTTCTTATAGATACGATCGCTGTCCTCGGTAATGGGTGCAAGAACCTTGTCCGGGTCCTTGCCCATTTTCTGGAGCGCTTCCCGCAGTTCGCTCAACGGATTCTCGCTCGCTGGAATTCGCACCCGGAAAGTATTTTTGAACGTATCTTGCATGCTACTGGGGGGAATGACCATGATGGAGCTACCTGCATCGGTCTTGCCGAAAAATCCATCGTAATTCGGAGCACCGGAAATTGAAGAATCGTATTCGGTATGCGTCCCAGTATCAGTATCAAAACCAATAGTAGTTAAAATATCACCGTCTGGCCCGGGAATGGTGGCCCCAAGAGTAGATCCGAACTTTGATTTACCGCTACCTAGTTTGGAACTCATCCCGTCGAACTGCACCAGATCCCCGGTGAACTCGTAGTACAGCTGCCCTACAGGATCTATTACCCGACGGAAGCGGATGCAAAAATCACGCAATTCTCCGGGGGCACCCACGCGAATCGCATGCCCGTAGCGCGAAGGTTTGATCGAAGCCACATCCACGAGATCCGCCGACCCGTCTCCGACTTCTGCCCAATATTCTCCGGTATCCACATACGGCAACCCGCTCTGGACAAAATCATCCGGTTGCTCGGGAATGGTGGGTTGGTAGGTCTCCTCGGAACTGTACACCTTCTCCAACGACTTCTTGAAGATCGAATGTACCACTGAGCCCGATCCCAGCTTGGGCTCCGCGTGCGGGCTCTCCAGTCCGTACTTGACGATGATGGCCTTCATCTGCGCCATCGACTCCGGACTGGTGCCGGACACCTTGAGGAAAGCGAGGTTCTCTGGGTCGGTGGCGTGCTCCTTGATCTTGTAAAACCCCGGCTCGGACGAAATCAGATCGGATACCTTGTGCTCGGAGGTCTTTTTCTGGAACGTGGTCCCATCCGGATACTGCTTGCCGTCGGGGCCAGTGATCATCTTGCCGATACCTACCTTGAACTTCTTCTCCAGCGCCTTCTGGATCCCGTCGATATCGACCTTGACCGCCTCGCCCCAAGGCGTCTCGATTGCTTCCACCTGAAAGGGTTCGCCCGCCTGGAGCAACTTCAAGTAGTAGGCAAGCTGCTTCTGGTGCGTTTTATGGGAGAGCACCAGCGCCCCGTCCTCCACCCGCGCGATGACTCCCACCGGGATCTGGTAGCTGGCGAAATCCTTCTGCAGATAGGCTAGCAATTGGAGCTGGCCCTTGTCGGTCATCGGTGGATGCGCTACCGCCCAGGCCTTGATTGCGACGGCCTTCTGCTTGGCCGCTTCAAGGTTCTTGGCGGCTTCCTTCTCGGCGGCCAGCTGGGCCTTGGTCTTCTTCTTCTTGGGCTTGGGCTTGGCCTCGGGCATGGTCTGCCAGTTGGGGTCACTGGGCTCGTGCTTGACGCTCGACGACTCCAGCGCGGTGGTCTCCACCTCGACCTGCGTGTACTTGAGCACCTGGCCGTCGATGGTCACGAAAGCGCCCTGGGCGTTGACCTTGGGTAGCCCGCCCTTGTTCTTGATGTGGTGCTCGACGCCCAGCTCTTTGAACGCGTTGTAGAGCTTGGTACTGGCGCCTTCCACCCCGTCCAGGCACACGTACATGGCCGTGCCCTTGGCCTTCTTGAATTTGAGCATCCCCTCCTGGAGCAGCGGGTGGGTCTTGAGCGCGTCCTGGAGCGCCATGGAGGTCTTGACCTTGGTGGCTTTCTCCGCCGGAGTCATCTGGGCAACTGGCTTGCTCGCCAGGGGGTTCTGCGTTCCAGAAAGATTGTAGATGCTCGACCCTACCGGGAAGGTGATCTTGCCGAGCCCGCAGACCTCCTTGAACTGCGCGGCCGAGGTACCGATCCCTGCCGCGGTCAGCGCATAGGCGAGCGCATCGTCCGGGTCCTCGCCCGTTGAGCCCAGATGGATTTTACCGTCCTCATCAACGATGCCAAACTGCACCAGCTTGTTGGGGGTGTCTGACCCCACGGGGTAACCGAATTGCCCGTTGATCACGTAGTATTTCTTGCCCTGCCACTCCCCAGACACTATCACCCCGGGTGGAGGCACCCAATCCGCCCACCCAGACGGCTTCTCAACCGGGGCATGGGTCGCGCCGTCTTTGGGGGTCTTCCCCTTCTCCGCACTGTCTTTAATTCCAGAAAGCACATCCTGCACTATCGTGGGCAGCGTACTGTAGTCGGTATGCACATTTTCTGGAAACACTGTGCCCACCGGCTGCGCCCAGCTCAGGATGGTTTCACCCTTAATATCAGGGAGCGCATTTGTATCGTGGAAGGCGTATTTCTGCCCTCCACTGCTAACTATTTCCCACGCATCCGGCGCAAGCTTGGTGTACTCGTAGGTGTTTCCCGTCTTATGCTGGGTGTTGATCACCGTACCCACCGGGAGCGCGCTAAATTTAGCAGGGTTGTTCAGGTACGGGGCATACTCGGAGTTGGTCACGGTCTGCTTTCCGCTTACCTTACCCTCCGCAATTTTGCCAAACTCCTCCCAAGTAGCTGGGAGATTTTGCGTCGGCACCCCGAACGTGACCACCGTTTCAGTAGCCACGTCCGCGAACAAGGCATGATCAGGAACCTCCGGGTGTGTTTTACCCGTCACGGGACTTTTGGAACTCCAGGAATTCTCTCCGGTTTTGGTATACGTCCACGTATTCCCAAACGCAGTGGTGGCTAGCACCGTGGTTCCAATAGGCAGTTTCTTGAAAGCCTCCAGATTATCCTTCGGAAAATCCGCTACAGGCTTCATCAACAACGGCGGAGCCCCCTTGGCGGCCTTATCTTTTTCTGGAACGACTGGCTGACCAGCAGGGGTAAACGCCGTGATAATTTCATGCTCCAGATCAGTTGCCAATGAGCCCGGCGGGATCCCCGTCACCAGGTTCAACCCGCCGGATACCGTAGCCCAAGACCCGTCGGCTTGCTTCTGGTACTGGTACTCCTGGCCCATCGTGCCCTCAGTCTTGAGCACGATCCCCGCCGGCAATGCAATGAGCGCCTTAACGATGCCCCCGAATCCAGAAATTCCCCCCAGCTTCGCCGAGGCCTTGATCTGGTTGACCAGCTCCACCTGATTGCCGATCGAAGGTACTTCCGGGGACACTTCCTCGGCTGGGGTGGATTCAGTCTCTGGAGTAAACGCCGCCCCTCCAGGCTTCTTCCAACTTGTGATGACTGCGCCCTTCAACTCAGTAGCCACCACGTCGCTACTGAGCGATCCCACATTGGTTCCGTCTGAATACGTCTTCCAGAAATTGTCGGACTCCTTGACGTATTTATACTGGATCGCCCCACTCTTGGACTCGCTTTGGATAACCGTGCCCTTCGGCAAAAACGCGAAGTCTCCGGTTTTTATCAGCAGCTCTAGCTGGGCTTGGAGACCCCCCTCACCGGGCTTCTCCTCTTTTTCTGGAACTTTGATCTTGGTGATCTCATTGAACGGCTGTTTCCAAGAATTGGCTACCGTCAGATCCTTGTATGTATTTCCCGATTCTAAATTGCTCCAACCCGCCGCTGTCTTGACATACACATAAGAAGGATGGGAATGCGCATTCACATTCACATGAACCTTGGTGCCCAGCGGGTAGGCCTTGATCTGCTCCAGACTCGGCGGAGGCAGCGGGCCGCTGGGGATTGCCGCGGGTTTCTTATCCACGCCCAACTTCCAGGCGTCGAGCTTCTCGCCGTTGATCGCCCCCAACGCTTGAATGTCATCATAGCTCTGAGATTCACCCGATTCAGGCATGGCCATCCACTTGTCCGCGGCCTCCTTGACGTAAGTGGTCGTCGCGCCCCAACTCGATTTAGTCTGGGCGGTAGTCCACACAGGCAACTGTGAGAACGCTTCCAGGTCGGTGGGAAACTTCCCGCCCGCTTTTTCTGGAACCGGCGCGCCCAGCCCTTCCCATGATTCGATCTTCTCGTCCTGCATCATGTTGTAGGCTTCAGCAGTAGTTATTTCCGCCGTGTCTGCCGACGCAAACTTGTTGATCAGCGTCACCTTCCATTTGCCCCCATAGAGCTTCTCGTAGACGGTCTTGTTACCTTTGCCGTCGTCGGTCTGAATCTTGGTTCCGTATGCAGCGGCTTCCAGAAATTCCAGGGTAGCCCCGCCCTTTGGTACTACGGGATCAGTTCCGATGGGAACGGCGACTCCTGGCCCAGGAACTGGAGGAGCAATAGTAACAGGAGCAGGAACAGGGCCAGCTCCAGCACCCAGTTCACTTGCTGGAGTATCCGGAACCGCTTTTGGACTGATACCCCAAAACTTCCATCCACCCCCAGAAGGGACTTTGTTGGTTTTGTTTTTGGCTTTGTAGTCCGCAGCATCGGTGAATCCTTTCTGGACAACCCAGACATGATCCGACGCGGCACTCAGCGTCAGGAAGGTCTGCGCGGTCTGCCCGGGGATCTCCACCAGCAACTGTCCATTCTGGAGAACGGTGAGCGTGACTTCCTGCTTCTTCTCGTAGCCGGGTACCTTCTTTTTCACCTTGATGACCGTGCCCTTGGCGAGCGGTCCCTCGGTGAACTTCGGCGCGCTTTCTGGAACCACCGCGGTCGCCGGTAGGATGGCCTCTGGCGGGGCACCCGCGGGCGCAATATGCTGCGCGGTTTTCTCCTCCGCCTCCGCCGATTTCAGGTAGTCGCCCTTCAAATCGTCGAGAGTACCGTGGGTGTCCAGCCCATATTCCTTCTCGAACTTCGACGCCATTACCCCAGACCAAACCGAGTGCTGGAGCGTGCCGTCCGCCCCTTCCCACCAGCCCCACAACTCAGGATGCCCCTCCTTGCCCAGCCGCGCGGTAATCAGCATCGTGCCCACGACCGACGAAGTGACCTTCACCGCGTAGCCCGGCGTCAACGCCAAATTCCAGGCCGTGGTCAGCTGGTCAGTCCCCTGGTACGCCGCGAGAAATTCCTTCACCTCTTGCGGTAACGCAGCGGTTGGGTTGAATATCGCGCCATCTATCAACTTTCCCAACAGCCCCAACACCGTGACCGACTTCTGCTCAGGGGCAACGACCTTCTGCTCCTCCAGCTCGGCAACGGTCTGGGTCACCGGCGCGGGTGGCTCCTCGGCCTTGCCCGCGGCCTCGGACAGCTCCTGCTCAAAGAGCTTGAGCTGGAAGACCTTGCTCCCCAGCGAGATGCCCTTGGCCTTCTTCTCAGTCGCGCTCAGCGTGAGCGGCAAACCCTGGTTGAACAAGTACAAGCTATCGCCAGCCGCGTTGAGCGAGGTAAACCCGACCATCTTTCCGTCCGGGTAAGTCACCACGAACGACGGCTTTTTCCCTTCCCAGTTCTCGCCGACTTCCAGCCCGTACTGCTTGCCCTTGTACACAGTGGTCAGCTTCATCCCGGGTGCGGGCACTCCCGGCGGCCACCAGCTGGCCGGAACCACGCCCGGGGTGTGGATGGTCACCTCGACCGACTTGCCGCCCTTCTTCGTGAGCGGCCAACCAGCCTTAGCCTTCCCGGCAACCACCGGGGCGACTTCCACCGCCTTGAGCTTCGGCGGCGATTCTGGAACCACCGGGACCGCCGGGGCGAGAGGGATCTCCAGCTTGGTTGGGGGCTTCTTCACCGCCGGCGTCGCTGGCTTATCCCCGGGTGCTACCTCCCAGGCTACCTGGACCGTCTCGGGTTTCGGCAGCACCACTTTCTTCCCCAGCTCCTTGCTCAGGAACCCTTCAAAATCCGAGCGCAAATTCTGAAGGCGTGAGAGCATTTTCTGGAGCTGCGCTTGCGGGTCCGCGTGCGTCCAACCAGAGGCCGTTGACACGTAAGGAGCGACAATCAGTTGAAATTGCTCAGGAGATATCTGGTCCGCACGATTCACTACATCGGCCACCGCCTCGATGAGCCCCTTCGGATCGATCGCTCCCTCGGAGATTTTCTCCCAGAACTTGTTATATATCGGGTGGCTAGGGTTGGGGGAATAGTCCGCCTCCAGCTTGTCCTTGCCCAGGAATTTCCAACTCTGCCCCTTGTCGATGGCCGCCAACTGTCCACCCTGACTCAGGAAATTCCCAGCATGCGAGTCATGGTTGGAAACAAGCCAGTCAACCACCTGGTGTTTGATGATCAACTCTTTGTACTTCTTCAGGTTTTCCATCTGGGGGTCGGAGTGCTGGCTGGAACTCTCCTGCCAGGTTTGCCCTTCCAGAATCTGGATAAGCGCTCCACCTTTCCCCTTGACTTCCACGTACTTGACCGCCGGAATCAGGTTCCCCAGAAGCAGACGCCCCAGCCGGCAGGCGGCCTCTTCCGCTCTAGCGATGATGGGATCGGAAGCCTTGAAAACCCACTTGTGCCCACCCTTGTCTACAAATAACAGGTTGCCGTGAGACCCTGCGAACTTCCCGGCCGGAAGCTCCGTCAGCTCGGAGAGCGGGGGAAACGACCCGTCCCCGTACTGCCCGCTAGCCATCTCCGCCGCCCACCCGGTCTGTTTCTCCTCAGAAGGCCGCAGGGGCTCTCCGAGGTGGGGGAGGAGAGAGGCCTTACTCACCGCCCACTTCCCCCCGCCGAGGGGCTGCGGGGTCAAGGAGAACGCTTCCTGGAGGAGGCTGGCTCCCTCCTTGGACAAGTGAACCTGTTCCGCGTCTATCGCCCCCTGGAGACCCAGCTCCAGGAGCCACTTCACCAGGGCCACATCCTGCTGCTCGGGGGTGTAGGCGTGCTTGGCCTGGAGGATGGCGACCAACTGCTGAGCGGCGGAGCTGCCGGCGTAGATGGGCTTGCCGTTAGACTTGTAGCCGACAATCTTCCCGTTCCGCGGACCGTAGGCGATGATCGGTAGGCCCTGCCAGCTTCCCAGATTGATCTTGATTTTCGCGGTCTTGACCAGTGCCTTGACCAGCGGCTCCGGTTCCAGAAAATAGAAAGCTGGTAGTGAATTCATTGAGTTAGCTCCCTAGACAGTCTCGCCGGCGATCAAGTTACCGAACCGTGCATATCTGGTTCTGGAAAACCCTTCCCAAAATACCGTTGGCCGCAACCGATCACGCAAGGCGTTGGGCGCACCCCGTTGCGCATGCACCCGGCTAGCGATCGATTTCTGGAAACGCGGCTCAGAGGGCATGCGCGCGAGCCAGTTCCAGATCCATCCGCACGTCCCAGAACAACCCAGCCAGCTCAGGATACTGGCGCTCGATGTCGAGATCACGCCGCCCTTCAACCCAGGCCGCGGCGTAGCGGTGCGCGACTCCCATTCCGAGCGGGGTCAATATCCCCTCCGCGTCCTCGGTGGACCTACTGAGAGCCTTGCTTAGCGGCATTACGTACCTCATGGATGAACCTCCAGGCGTCGCTTGCGCGGATGTAAACGATCCCGTCCAGCACCTTGCTCTGCTCCAGAATGGCCGGGAGCTTTTTCACTTGCCCCTCCCAGTAAACCGGAACCTCCAGCGCCTTGGGGTTCATGATCTCCTCGGTCCACATGATGTCGTCTTTGAGCGTCGCGCCAGAAAGACGCGGCTCGTAGGTTCCGTCGGCCCGCTTCAGCAAAAAGAGAACCTGCTCGTTTGTCTCGTCCAGATCTTCCATTGCGTCCTCACTTGTGCGCTTTTAATTTTTCGTTGATCCACCCAACAATTGCAGCGTGATCCGCCGCAATGTAGTCAGCGTATAGATCTCCGACTCCATCCCGCTCCATGATCTTTCGCAAGTTGGCCAGATTCTCCTCGGGCGTTCCCCCCTTCTTGCAAATTGTACGGTGCAGGATAGCAGCGCGATGCGGTACGTCGAGACGCTTGAACGTCGCCTCGAAGTGCGCGATGCACTGGTCGTGGGTATCCTTGTCAGGGATCCAGTCGCGCATCCGGAACTTGTAATAGCGGCAGGAAAGCGAATCATTCTGGGGCATGTCCTTGATCGGGATGGGCAGGCGCAGAACCATGGCCTGGGCGTCGGCGATGCCGCGACCAGTGGGATCGATGATCACTTTGTTCTTCGGATCGTAGTAGATGCTGTTGCAGGTGAAGTCGCGGCGCTCGTAGTCCTTGCGCATCTCGTGGTCCACTCGGATGTCCGGCCAATACTTGCCGTTGACCGGATTTTCACACTGCTCGCCGTCCGCCGTCGTATAGGACACCATGCCGGTCAAGTCGATACCCGGCCCACTCTTGGTTGCGCAAACAGTCATCCAGGCCTCATCCCCAGGAGGCTTGCTTGTGATGCGCTTATTCGGGGGCAGATCCGCGCCAACCTGATTGAAACAGGATTTCATGACCGACGCATCGGCCGTGGTCACCATGTCGAAATCCTTGAGCTTGGAAATCACCTTCTCGTCAGTGATGTCGCTCCCGGGCTTGACCAGGTTGAGCAGATCGCGCACCGCCCCGCCAACCAGATAGGTCTCGCGGCCTCGCTTCCACAACCATTCGGTATACTCAGTAGACGTGTGCGATCCCACCGCGGGGGTCGTCATCAACTCGTCGAGAATCTTCTGGTGCCGTTCGTTAGGGCGAACGAAACACTTGTCTGGAAGATCGTGGGTAGCGGATTTGTAATACTCAGGGCCCGCCTCATGGGATTCAAAGTTCTTCCAGTCCGCGAAGTGGAGTTGGGTGGCGTGATGCTCATCATGCGGCCCCTGATAGCCCGGGCCAAAGTCAATGATCGGATGCCCTGCTTGATCCGTGCCGATGAATGTCCCTTCCTGCTTCTTGCCCTTCACCGTCGCAGTGACCTTGGCCCCGTTGCGCATGAATCCCTTGAGTACCGCCGGTACCTTCATCTCGCTCTTGGGGACGAGCTGAATCTCGCCCACCCGCTCTACTTTTTCTGGAGCGAATACGATGTCTGCCTTGGCCGAGGACTTGGGCGCGGGCTTGGGCGCTGGCGCAGGGGCGGGCTTCTCTTTTTCTGGAAAAATCACCCGCGGGTCGGAGTCCTCGATTTTCTGGAATACCGCGCGGCTCACCGTGATCCGGTGATAGGTTGGGCCAGGCTCGACCTGCGTTTGGAGGCCGAAGTGCTTGCGTAGCTGCTCGATGACTCCCTTGTGCCCCGGAGAGAACTTCAACACCACCAGATCGGGATCGGTGTGGTGCGGACGCAGGTGACCGTTCAGATAGCCCAAGAGCCGCGCAGTCCACCCCGGCTCCTTGGTCTCCTGGCCGTTGCGGAGGTAGATGGGGGTCGAGCCATCCCAGCCGACGATCTTACCCCCGCGCGGCCCAGTCGCAATAACCGAGATCATCGACTTCTCCAGGTCAGCTTTGTCCTGGGGACGGAGCGCTACCTTGGCGGCGTTGCCGATGACGTAGCGCCTACGCTCCTCGGTTCCCTCCCGGGCAGAATCCTGCCCGGTCACCGCCGCGTCGGGCAAGACGATCGGATAGACGTTGCGCAGGGGCTCGGTGACCGTGTAGATCTCCTTGTCTCGCTTCAACCCCTCGGCGACCTCTTCCTCCTCATCCTTCCAGTCGCGGAGCAAGTCAGTCGGATCGATGTGCGGATTGGGACCTTTTTCTGGAACGCGCCGCTTGGGGGTCTCGACCAAGTAGTTGGCCGCGGTGCCGTGGCCGCCCGCGCGGTTGCCCTCCTGGCTGGTGGCCGCGCCGATGTCCGCCGATACCTGCCCGCTCTTGCCAAATCCTGGCAGGGGAATGACCAGGCGAATCTTGGGCGACTCCTCGGCGCTCTGCACCCGGGTCAACCCCACCCAACGCTTGAAGGCCTCGACCTCCATCGGATTGGTCTGGAGAAAGAACTTCTCCGGCCGATCGTAGGCCAATCCGTAGGCGCGCTCGGCGTCCTCCTGGTTGGAGAAGCCCAGCATGCACTTCTGCTCGTCCCAGATGCCGGTCTCGGGATTCTGCTGCTCGATGACGTAGACCATCTCGGAGTCGGGGTCCGGGCCGATGAACACGTCGAGAGGATCATCGTCGGCGCCGGTGGTGCCCAAGATCTCCCCGTAGGCGTGCAGCATCCAAGTCTTGTCGGTGCCCCCGTCCGGGGTGTGGAAGGTCCGCGAGGTGCCCTTTGGGTTCTCAATGTGGATGGGCAATCCCCAGAGATGCACCAGCTGCTCGCCGCCAGAGAGAGCCTTGCGCAGATCGTCCTCGCGCAGAACGGCGCGGCACAGCTCGGCCTCGCTCTTGTAGACCTTGCCGCCCTTGCCCCCGGGCACCAGCTCGCCTTCCTTGTTGAAGCCGTAACCGTCCGGAATCCTTAGTAATTGGCAAGCGCAGTGCGGATGGATCGTCCCTACAACCGCTTGCCACTCGGCGGTCTTCTTGCCCACGTTGGTGCCGTTGGCGACCAGGACCGAGAGCGGGAAAATGCGCGGATTGCCGTCCGGGCCGTCGTAGAGCCGCGAGCAATGCCGGCACGAGTCCGGCATTACCCTCTTTGCTACCAGGGCGTCTTCGCCGTAGCGCTTGGCGATGTGGTCGGCGAGCCCGGTCTGCATGGCCGTCTGCTTCTCGGTCACGGCGATGCGATCCCAGTCGCGGGTCCAGTCCTCGCTCGCCCAGCCGAGGTCGCTCTTGAGCTGCTTCGCCGTCTCACGCTTGGCGATATTCTGGGCGGTCTTGTCCCGGGTGATCTTCTCCAGCTTGGCGCGGAGCTTGGCGTCGGCCTCGATGAGGATGTTGCCGGTCTGCTGGTTGACCTTGTTGCCCAGGCCCTTCAGGTAGCCGGCGGCGTTGAGCTGGGCGAACTTCACCGCCCGCTGCTCGGGGACCGAAAGCGGGATGGGGTTCTTGCGCACGTATTTCTGGAAAGCGTCGAAGCTCATGCTGGCTGCGGCCTTGTTCTGGAGCACCCCCAGGAGCTGGCCGTAGAGGTAGGCCTGCTCCACCGAATTCAGGTGCCCCTCGATGAGCCCGGCCTGCTCCAGCTCCTGGAGCACCGCGGGGTCGACCGCCTCCGGGCCGATGGCCGAGACGATGAAGGCGTTGTGGTGCTTCTCCACGATCTTCTGGACTTTCTGGAGCTGCTCGGGGGTCAGTAGCATGACGCCGCCTTTTCACACTGAGTCACCGGCTTACGCAGGCTGTTGTAAATACGTTGCCTAGCCAGGTTGAAATACTCAAGCTCTTGCTCGATACCCTGAAACAAAAATCCCTCGGCGAGCGCAGCAATCCCGGTCGAGCCCGACCCCATGAACGGGTCGAGCACCAAACCGTCGGGAGGAGTCACCAGCTTGACCAGGTAGCGCATCAAGGCGACCGGCTTGACCGTCGGGTGGCGGTTGTCCTTGCCGCGCTCTTTGGAGGAGACCTTGGCGCAGTAAAAGAAACGGGAAGCGCCTTCATTTCCATCCCCAAATCGGAAAGTATTATGCCGCCCCATCATAATAGAACTCGCATTATATGTATCTGCTACGTTCAAATGAGCGCCAGCAGTCTGCCCCCCGGGACTATGCAATTGGCCAGCAGTTTGCTCATCTAGCGCCTGGCCAGCCTCTTCATCCAGAATCACGTTGGCTGGCCAGCGGCCCGGGGGTTGGACAAAATCCCGTTTCTCTAAACGCGGGCCACCAGCTTCCAGGATGGACGATTTCCCGCCCACCTCTCCTGTGCAGCGCATCGCTGAATTCGGGCGCAGCCCCCCACTATACGCGCCACCGCAGAGAGCATCCGTTGTCGGTATCCGGCACCCGTCGATATTGATCCCACCGACCCCGTACTCCAAGACGTTCTGCGCGACCGTCCCCGCCAGAGGCTTGCGGGCCACGATGATTGGCTCGTAGCTGGGTTTCAGTGCGGTGCCCCAGCCCTCCCATTTTTTCGCGGCTTCAGTAGCGGGTAATGAGTCCATCATTACCCCATTAGGCAATCCGATAAAACCAGTTCCTACATGCCCAAGATTTTTTCTTTCCCTCCCATCGATATACCTATTTCGGCAAACAACCTCCCGTTCAGCCCCCTGCATCTTGTCGATCGCCTTGCTCACGTCCAGACTCTTCGGGAAGCCTTGCCCGTAGAGCCACATGATGCAATCCCGAACCTCGAACCCGGCATCCTCGATCGCGCAGGCAATCCGGTGATAGGTCCGTGTCCCGCCGAAAGCCAAAAGGTGCGCCCCGGGCTTCAGGACCCGGTAGACCTCCGCCCAGGTCTCCGACTGGAAAGAGACCCCCCGGCTGTCCCAGCTCTTGCACATGAAACCTAGCTCATAAGGTGGATCGGTCACGCAAGCGTCGAAGTGATTTTCTGGAATACCGCGTAGAACTTCTCGGCAGTCTCCCAGAGAAAAAGAGCAAGGTAGCATCCTCACCTCTTGTCTCGCGCCTCGTTGGCCAGCTCCAGGAGCTGGTTGGTCGAGAGCCCTTCCAGCTGTCCGCCTTCCAGAAAATCGCTCTCCTGGTACCCCAGGGCGCAGAGCATCTTCTTCACCCTCGCGTAGAGCGCGCCGTCGCGCTCGGCGATGGGCAGGGTGTAGTCCTCGAAGCCCTTGGCGAGCTTGGCGAGCTTGGCGACCGGCAGGAAACCCTCGTCATCCGCCTCAACCCCGGTCAGGATGGCTTCGGAGATACCTCCGGGATACCGATCGCAGGACAACTTTCCCCGATATCGGGCACAGTTTCCGCATTGGCTGGTTTGCATGTCTCGCTCTCCTCATTCCCGCCGCGCAGATACGTCAATACCGCCACACCTTTTCCGATTAGCGCTAGGACCTTCTCCGTATCACAGACCGCGGAAGTACGCGGCACCAACGTATTCCAGAATCCACAGCCCGGCACGTAGCCGTTGGGCTGAAACATCGGGCATCCGTCGGCGCAGTGCATTGGCTTAGCCATGATTTAGCTTATCCCACTGTGCTGTATCGATCTGCATCTCAGCAAGAGCCTTGCGCACCCAGAGCGGCACTTGCTTCCCAGCCCGCCGCGCGGCAGAAACCTCCGCATAGCATTCGTGCGGGTTGGTTGCCGCGTAGTCGGAGATCTGGGACATGATCTCGTCCTTGTGCTGCTTGAGCTGCGGTACGCAGTTCTTCTTCCAGATTTCCCAGCAGGAGAGATGCGACCCACTTGGGTACAGGTGCCGCAACACAAACCCCTCAACGTGCCCGCACTCATGGCGGATGGTCGAGAGCAACCCATGCCCAGCCGTGAAGTGACTTGTGGTCTGGGTGTCCTTGGCGTAACCCTCGTTGAAGTACGCCGGCTGCACCACCATGACCGACCGATGATAGGGCTTCTGATCGTAGGGATGGGCGAGAGCGATGGCCGTACCCTGGAGCGGGCCCTGCTGGGTCAAGTCGATCGAGTGCTTTCCAGAAATCGCGATCTGGTTCTCCTCGGGATGCGCCTTGGCCCACTTCTTCAGCTGCTCCGGAGTGCCCAGAAAGCGCAGGTGCTGCACCACCCGCGGATGCTGCTCGCTCAGCGCCTTGTTTACCGCGTTCGCCGTAGCCACGTCTGGATAGCTGACAGACAGATGTGGAGCGCGCTCAGCCACCCAAGCATGAGCTGCTGCCAACGACTCGACCGCGCCGGTGAAGTGGTCGACAAGCTGGTGCTTGGGAAGGGCAGTGCCGGAGACGGATCCCGATACTGGATCTGGGCTCGCTGGTGCTTGGGGCGCTGCTTGGACCGATGCCACAGCCGGCGCCTGAAGTTTCTTCTCTGCTTGGAATTCATTTCCTACCCCCGGAGTGAAGGACTTCGGCAACATGAGCAAAAGGTACTTCCCCCCGGAGATGATCGGCGCCTCGATGTGCTGCCCCTGTTTGAAGGCAGCCAGTGCCGCGGCCTGGGCGTGAGGGATCTTCACGACCACGAGCGCGGGATTGGCCTTGTGCGGCACGACCTTCCCGCCCAGCTGCGCCGCCCAATTCACCAGCGCCCCGCTCAGCGGCTCGGGGCTCCAGTGGTGGGTGTGCTCGGGGTCAGCCCAGAGGCCGCCCTTGGGCCCGACGAAAGGCCCGGACTTCTCCAACTTCAGCGACTCGAAGGGCGGGGTCTTGTCCTCGCGCAGCCGCTGCTCCTCCCAATACTTCTCGGGGTTCTTCTGAGACTCGTCGAATCCCTGGCCGAACAGTTCGCTGATCCGCTTCTCGTCGGCAGGGTCGACCTTCAAATTCACCCCGGGCTTGGCCGGCTTGTCGCTCATGCGCCACCCCAAATTCTGGAACCGGCCGTCGCGCCGGAGACGATGTGCGGCGGCAGCTCAGCCGCCTTGCTCTGGATGTACTGCATGGCCTGGCCGTAGAGCACCTCGGCGTCCATCGAAAGCGCTTCCGGGGGCATCTGATCCAGGAATTGCACCGGGTCGCCCTTCTTGGCTTTGGCGAAAACGAAACTCGCCCGGTCCTTGTTCTTCGCATGGAAGGCCGAGAAGTTCTTGGCGCCGTGAGCGTAGCTGTCGGCGAACAGCCGGGCGTCGACCATGCGCCCAATGCTTTTCGCGCGATCCACCGCACCCGGCCAAGTAGCCATCGGGTCAGCAGCCACAAAGAGAAAAACTGGTTTGATTCCGCGCTTCTCGCACTCCTCCATCAACCAGGGGTTCTCGGTCCCGTTCTGCTCGCCCGCGGCATCCCAAGTCGCGGCCACGCTCTGGGCTAGCTCGGGGCGCGCACCCAGCGCGGAGCCCTTCCCGCCGGCCACCCCGCCGCTGGTCACCAGAATCTTCCGCTCGCCCTCGGGCATCTTGGCGATCTCGTCCAGCCGTCGCATGAAGGCACGCTTGACCACCGCGTTGGCCGTCTGGTGGAGCGCGGTGTTGTAGAGCGCCCGGGCCTGGGCGCGCTCGGGGTGAATGGGCTTGCCCTTCTCGTCGGGGGGCAAGTCGGGCCGGGTCCACTCGGGCATCATGCTCTTGGCCGCGTCGGTCTCGAAAATGAAGTGGTTTTTCTCGGCCACGTCATAGAAGGCGTCAGCCATCCCGGCAGGATCCGCCTCGTAGGCGTCAGCGAACCTGCCCTCCACCGCTCGCTCCTCCGAGGTCAGGTTGGGCAACCGGGGGACGGTAGGCGGGGGAGCCACGGTCTTGCCCGGCAGCCCCACCCGGGCCGCATCGGCCACTCCGTCCCCGTCGGCGTCCACCGAGGGGTCGACCTGATAGGCCAGCGGGTCTCCGCCGGCCGGCGGGGTCAGCCCGGCCTGGGGAGCCCGGGGAGTGGTCTGCATCTGCGGAGCGATCTGGGCGGCGGGGGTCGGCGCACCCATCTGCGGTGGGGGAGCCGAAGCCGCTTGCGCTCCTCCACCCGAAACTGTCCGGTCCCCACCCGAAACTGTCTGGCCTCCCGCAGGCGCCCCCGCACCGCCTCCAGTCCCCTCCTCCTGCCAAGGGATAGTGTGCTCCGGGTCCGCCCACTTGCCGCCCCGCGGGCCGATAAACATGCCGCCCTTGAACAGCGAGAGCTGCTCGTCTTCAGGATCTTCCAATTCCAGAAAATCGCCCAGCGACTTGGCGAACAATAGGTCCTTCACCTTCTGCTTGTCGATCGCCACCAGATGGTACTGGCCGCCCTCGAAGGTAGGCTCGGTGATCCCGTACTCCTGGAGTTTGGCCAAGGCGTCGGTCTCGTGCTTGGGCACCTTGACCATCACCTTGCTCGGGTCACCGTAGTGCTCTTTGATCTTGATCCCGTGCTTCTGGATGAATCCAGAAAAAGCCTGTGCCGGCGCAGCACCATGCTCAGGCGCAAGCGTTGGAACCGGTACCGGCACAGGCACATCGATCGGAGCCTGGACTGCTGGCGGCTTCACTGCTTCTGGGGCCTTCTCGGGCGCGGGCTCCTGCATTGCGGCTATCGCCTTGTCGGCGGCTTTATGGCCCATCTGATCGAATGCTTCCGACGAAGCTAGATACCCCTTCTTCTTGCCGCCCTTCCCTTCCCAAATCCAAAAGGGATCGCCAGCGATATTCGTTTTGGTAAACGATTGCCCGTACCCCAGATGGATTGCCGTGCCCTCCGGCAGCGCATCGAGTTTATCTGAGTACCCTTTCACATGCGCGTCGGTCTGTTTTTGCGCTTCATTGAACGATTCAGCAATCCCAGCGGGGTCTACCACAAACTTGCTAGGGGGGCTCACCGGCTTGGGCGCGGGCTCGGACTCCTTGATAACCTGCGCATAGAACTTGTCCAGCATCTCCACGGTCAGCGGCTTGTCCACTCCAGAACTGGCCGAAGGCACCTCCTGCCAGGGAACCTCCACCACCGTCGCCGAACCGGGCAACACCTCGGTGCCAGCCGTTTGGGGCTCGGGCAGATTGGGGGCCAGCTCGGGGTGAGCCATGTCAGCCAAGGCCGGGACCTGGGGAGCAGCCTCCTCCGCTGCTCCGCCCCCCTTGGGTCCGGCAGCCTTCCCGTGAATCTGAGCGATCAACTCCTCAATCGACACCGGCGTGCTCAACCACTCCATTTCGGACGCGGTCAGCTGCTTGCCCTGGTTCAGCTTCTGGCCCAGCTCGTACTTGCGGCGCAAGATGTCGTTCACGTTCTCATCGAAAAGATTGCCCTCGGCGGTCATCCAGTAGACGTTGACCGCGTTCTTCTGCCCGATGCGATGAGCACGATCTTCCGCCTGCCTGACATCGGCCGCCGTCCAGGGCAGGTCGTTGAAGACCACCTTATCGGCCGCAGTCAGCGTCGCCCCTACAGCCATGGATTGACGGGTGGTAACAAAGACGCGCTTCTCGCTTATGAAGTTGCCAGCCGCGTCTTTTTTCTGGAACTCTTTTTTGTTCGCCTCGCGCTCATCGTCCGATAGCTGTCCGTGGTTGAGTATCGCCAGCGCGCCGAACTTTTCCTGGAGTGCCTTGGCCGCTTCGACCGAGTCGGTGAACACAATCACCTTGGAGTCGGAGGTGTCCAGGATCTCCTGCACCATGGAGATCGTGACCGGCACCTTGCCCTTGGCAATCTCGGCCTTGAGCTTGCTGATCGCCCCGACCGTGTTCTGCGCCCCCATGTCCGGCAGTCCAGGGACCGGGTGTTTGACGATCGAGGTGGTCTTTTCTGGAAGATCTTTGAGCACCGCGGTCTTCTGCCGGGCGATGTACACATCGTGCATGTCCATCCACAGCCCGCCGATGGGAGAAGTCTTGATCGCGTTCTTGCTGAACTTGCCCGGCGCCACCATTTCCAGCTGCGTGAACAACTCCTCCTTCTTGTTCTTCACCGCCGTTCCAGAAAGCAGGATGTGGTGCTTCATTCCCATGCCGATTTTCTGGATGTTCTGGGTGGCCTGGGCCTTGGGGTTCTTCATGCGGTGCGACTCATCGATCACGATGGTATCGAACCCAGCCGCGGCGATGGTCTCCTCGAACTTGGAGAGCGACTCGTAGTTGACCGCCGCGATGTTGATTCCAGAAAGGTCAGGGACCTTCCCCTTCTTCAAATCCGCAGCGATCAGTTCCACCCCGTGGAAATAGCCAGGGAAGAACTTCTCGGCCTCCTCCAGCCAGTTCCGCCGCACGACTTTTGGGCAAACAACGAGCACCCGCTTATTGTTCTTAGCCGCCCAGGCAAGTGTCTGGATCGTTTTCCCTAGGCCCATTTCGTCGCCGATGAGCGCATTGCCGTTGGCCTTATCCAGAAAACGCACGCACTCGTTCTGGAAGCTCATGAGCTTCAGGTCAGGCCCGATCTTGGCCTGCACCTCGGGGATAGGCTTCTGCAGCTCGGCGATCTCCTGGTCGCGCTTGATCCGCGCTTCCTTCACCCCGTGGGTCATGATCTGCCACTTGGGGAAGAGCACGGTGAGCTTACCTATTGCCTCTTCAGTCAGCTCCAGGTCAAAGGTCTCCCGGGCGTGAGTGACCGGGTTGTACTTGGTGATTCCAGAAATTTGTCCGCCCTTGTTGGCGAAGAGATTATTGAAGGCTGGGGCATAGGGCGCGTAGAACTCGAAGATCCCGTCAGGGCGCTGGCGCACCACGATCACGTCCGTGACCTGGTGGGCGTTGATGCCCTTGATGTACTCCTCGACCTTGTTTCCGGTGAGCGCTTCGCCCCCCGCAGTTCCAGAAACTTTGGGTGGGGCGCCAATGGGATCGGCGACCTCGATGCCGAACTTGGCCATGTCCTGCTTGTAGGCGGCGAAGTCGAAGCTGGCGAGCTTGAGCTTGCTGATCGCGAAGGCCTTCTTGTTGCCGTCGTAGATCCCACCGTATTTCTTCTGTACCTCGCAATACTCCTTGAAATCGTTCTTCAGGAAACCATTGAGCGGGAGGTAGAGCGAACCGAAAGTATCGTGATACTGGGGCTGGATGGTGAAGTTGGAGGTCTTGGCTTTCTCTACTTGGTGCAGGCCGCACTTGAGATAGACCTCCGCCCCGAAATGGGAAGCGATCTGCCCCTTGTACTTCTTGAGCATCTTGCTCATTCCAGAAATATTGCCGCGCACTGAATGCCAGTAGCCGAAATCGTAGTGGTTGAGCCCGGTGTCGTCGATGACGTTGTGCATGCCGTGCTGCATGGCGTAGAGCGCGTCGCCGATCTCGATGAGTTTGTCCTTCAACTCGGATTCAGGATAGAGGTCAATCTTGGGTGCCTCTGGCTCGGGTGCCTGGCGACTGACTGGTTGATCGCCAGTCCAATGGATGGTATGAGCCGCGTCGGCCCACTTGCCCCCATGCGGACCGATGTAGAGGCCCTTGCCCAGCGGCTCCCCTTCCTCCTCTTGGCCGATGCCCGGGATGACCGTGTCCCCAATCTCCTGAATCATGAGATCCATCTGGTGCGCGTACAGCTCGCGGGTGCGCGCAGCCAGCTCCTGAAGCACCGGATACTTCAGCTCGCGTTCCTTCTGCGGCAGAGCTTTCTCCAGCATCTCGGATATTTCTGGAGCCTCGCTAGACAGCATTTCCCCCAACCGCTCCAGCAGCTGCCCCGACTTCTCCCGGATCTCGTCCGGGCTCGCTCGCAACTCCAGCCGCATCGCTCGCTCCCCTCTATGGCCTAAGCGTCCACACCCCAAATGCAGTAGAGCACTTCAGTGTCTTCGCTGGCTGGCGCCGCTACGTTGATCGAAGTGACGGCCGCTTCCAGAAACAGTTTGGCGAAGCAAGTGGTCAGCGTTCCAGCCCGCTTCAACGAGATGCCCGTAACAGCGCCGTTCAGCTTGACTATGCAGTCTTTGTTGGCCTTGAGGTAGAGACCCTTCACCAGTCCGATATCCCCCAGCGAAAGGTCCTCATTGGTGTTGAGCGCGACCGTGACTTTTCCAGAAAAAGACTTGGTCCAGGCGTCAATCACTACCTCGGCAAGTTGATCGTCGAGCGAGAACAGCAAGTCCTTCATGTCGGCGTCATCGGCAACCTTCACGACTATTTTATGCTTGATCCGCATGGCTTCTCCTTAGAGGTTCACTACCCACTTCTTTTGACCCGACTTGGTCATGCTCGCGTTCATGTCTTCTCCGGTATCGTCCTCCCCATCATACTGGCGAAGTAGAGACTCGAAGTCCACGGGATTGCCACCCCCCGGAACAGTGCCGCCCGGCTGGGGCTCGTTGCCCATCTGCGAGCCCGCTCCAGGCATCCCGCCCATCGCGGCAGCCTGCTTCTGCGCGGTGAACTGAAGCCAGGTAGGATCCAGAATCAGCTCGCCCTGCCCGTCGGGCAACGGCGGAAGATCGTCCTCGGCGCGCAGCTCATCCACCAGGTAGAACGACTTCACCCGCTTCATGTTGAGGTCAGCGATCTCATCTTTGGTCTTCGCATCCAGCCCCACGAAGTCGAACTCGAACTCCTCATTGAGTGGCCAGATGATGTACTGATTGAGGGCCTGCGCGACATGGCGAAGCAAGGGACGCAACCCGCGCTCCTTGCTCTCCACGACCTTCTCCTTGTTGCTCGACTCCTGGAGGCCGCCCTTCTGGCCGACGTTGCCATATTTGAAGTTGATCTCTGCGGGATCGATGGTGTACATGGCGCAGGCGATCTTGATGAGGAAATCCATGTAGCTGTTAAATTCCATATCCCTTGAAGATTGTTGAAGATTTATGTACTGCAACTCGTCGGAGTTGGTGATCGGGGTGCGCCAGGCGTTCTCTACCCCGCTCAACATCTGGTACCAGTGGCGTCGGAAAGCCTGCAGCTGCTTTTCTGGAACCGTGCCTTTGAAGTTGATGATGCCCTTCGCCGCGGAACCCTGACTGAAAAACTTCTGGTTGTACTCCATCGCGTAGAGGATGCTGGTCACCGTGGGAATGAGCATCTCCAGCTCGCTCACCCCATAGCCGTGCAGCCGAATGTCAGTCCTGGGGTTCCGGGTCATGAAGCACAGCTCATCGCAGGTGTACTCGGCGATGATCATGCCGTCGTAGATCTGCACGTAACGGATGGCCGTATCCAGATCCTCGTTCATGTACGTGGAGGCGCTGTCAGCGAGCCGGATGGTCGACGCATCCACCGCGTACCACTCGGCCGGCTGGCCCCGCTTGTTGGGCACCACCTCGAAGCACATCTGATCGTAGATCAACGAATCCCAGATAATCTTGCGTAGGAACTTCTCGAAGCTGTCCCGCCCGCGCGGATTGTCCGTGATCCCCGTGCGGATGAGCACGTTCTCCATCTGGGTCATCCATTGCCGCTCGCCCGGGCTCGGCTCCTTCTGCTGCTCGCGTAGCTTCAGCCGATAACCCAGCTGATAGCGATCGTGCTGCGGACGGCAGAAGGCCGCGACCTGCTGGATGCGAGTCTGCACGATGGCCTGGATGATCGGCACCCGCCAGGTAATCGCCTTCAGCGTCCCGTATGTGACCTGGCTCGGTCGGTCCTTGAAGCCCAGCTGCTCGATGATCGAGAACGGATCAAAGAACAGCGTCTTGGGGTCCTGCTCAGCCTTCTCGGTCGGCACCGGATTGGAGAGCGCCGTATCCGCGTTCAGATTGCCCGGCATGGTGTTGGCCCCGTCATCAATTGCCGGAGCAAGTACCGCGGCGGCTTTCTGGAAACCATCCGCGGCCAGCTGCGCCGCGGTCCAGCCCAGCCTCTGCAGGTTGTCGAAGATGCCCATCGGGCCCTCGCTTTCGGGGTTACTTGCCGCCCGGGAAGTACACGTCGCCCTGGGTCCGCGCCGGCCGGAGCATTCCTGCCCGGGAACCCTGCGCCGACTGCTCGCGCTCAGAGGTGTTGACCACGTCCTGGAGCGTCCGCTGGGCGCCCTCTCCACAGCTCGGGCAGACCGCCAGGCTCTTGGCCATGAGGTTGTGGCAAGCGGCGCAGCGCACCCGCTGGCTCAAGAACAGGCTGGTGGGTGCTACCTGCGGGCTCTCGCCGTGGTAGAAGCCCTCCGACTTGGCCAGCTCAGAGGCGGCCAGGTCGGCCTGGTTGCCGTAGCTCACCAGCGCGTCGGCGCCCTGGTTCCAGATGATCCCCTCGGGGCGAGGAGCCGGTGCCCCGTGCTCGGAAGCGATCCCGCGACCGAACTCCACATCCTGGCTCTTGCGCAGCTCGCTCACCGCCTGGGCGACTTCCTTGCGCACCAGGTCGCGTTGGTTCTGGGGGGTAGCCATGGACTTGGCCGTCTCGATCGGCTTCTTGCCCGGCTTGAGCTGGTCGGCGACCTTGTCGTCGTCCTCTGAGAGCACGTCCTCGGGCACGCTGGGGGCGCCGGGCTGCTTGCTGTCCGAGTCGTCCTCCCCGCTGGTCTCGCCCACGCCGTCGATGTCGCCTCCCTGCTCCTCGCCCACGCCGAGCTTTTCCTTCGGCCCGCCCTCGGGCATGCTCTGCGCCTTGGCCAGGTACTCGTCCAGTGCATCGATCCCACTCATGGATTTTTTCCTTTCTTCGGGCTGGTACGGTACGCCCCCGTAAGTCTCACCTTCCTCTGGGGCAAACATATTTCCCGATGCCACTGCATGATTTCTGGAAGCGTCGTAAGCGGTCTTCGCGTACTCCTCGATCGCCTCCAACTTCTGGCGCAACTTCTCGGGGGCCTCGTCCCTGTACAAACCTGTGTAATCGTCTTTGGTGAAAACATTTCCCCCGTACTGGCTAGCGATTTCGTCATGGAGCCGCTCACTTAACTTCCGAGCCTGTTCCGCTTCCTTCTTGTGCGCAGCAGCCGCATCCCGATGATCGTACTTGTGGTAATCCGGACGCTGCTTCCGCATCTCATCATTCGCCCGCCAACCGACGCTCGCAGCGGAATAATGCTCCCGGGACATGGCCGAATGGATCGGCTTCCCGTCCTCGGTTTTCCCAATCACTTTGTCCTTTTTCAAGAACTCAGCGACCTGCTTTGCCGCCGGCGAGCCCTTGCCTTTCGCTGCCGCCATGGATGTCTGCTTCTGCATCCCCTGCCAGGCCTTTCGATGCTGATCGGAAACTGCCATGTGAGCCCCGCTCATATCGGGATGATGGCTAAACTGCTCCGCAGCGGCCCAGTGAACCCGCTCTGCCATTTTATGCGCCAAGACAGACGCATTCCCGGGCTTAGCCGCCTCTGCCGCCTGGGAAGCATCGATCGCGCTTCGGTGCGCAACCGCCCACTTGTCCTTGACGCTGTCAGGATATTCATACCGCCATTTCCCGTTGGCGCCTCTCCATCTCCGGGAATAGTCCCCCCCGTAGACCCCACCCGCTTTTTCCAGATACTCGTCCAGCTGCTCGATCGCCTCCAGGGATTTCTCCACCTTCCCTTTTTTCTGGAACGGGTTCTCCTTCCCTTTTTTCTGGAACGGGTTCTCCTTCTTTTCTGGAACCGGCTGGCCCGGCTTCGGGGGCCCGGACGGGGCCTGGCCGCCGCCAGGATTGGTCGGCACAGTCTTCATGCCCGGATCGGGTTGCGGAACCTGGGGCGCGCCAATGGCAGCCTGGGGTTGCGCCGGGGGCATGGCCGGAGCCGGCTTGGGTTGCGGAGGTGCCATCTGCCCGGGCTGTGGGGGCACCGGCTGGCCGGCGGCCGGAGGCGGCAAGCCGGGCTTGGGGGGCACCTGTCCGGGAGGCGGTGGCTGCTGTCCGGGAGCCAGAGGCTGGCCCGGAGGCACCGGACCTTTAGCCAGCGGGGGCTGCCCAGGTTGCGGGGGTGCCATGCCGGGTTGCGGGGGTGCCATGCCGGGTTGCGGGGGTGCCATGCCGGGTTGCGG
>Ga0315273_10001292_pt1 | contig 28293 bp, 20 predicted proteins | sample YL17G02_0_MG_FD_205753 | JGI IMG/M metagenome (GOLD analysis project Ga0315273, IMG submission 205753) | Sediment microbial communities from Yellowstone Lake, YNP, Wyoming, USA - YL17G02_0 | ecosystem: Environmental > Aquatic > Freshwater > Lake > Sediment | place: USA: Wyoming | collected... | reverse complement strand
CGAGCAGAAGGACGAGTCGTGGCTCGTGCAGGACGGGCGCGCGTCGCTCGAGCTCGGCCAGGTCGGCGGGGCGCTGACGACCGTTGAGATCGCAGCCGGCGACGCCTTCCGTTATCACCCCGGGACGGTGCACAGGGTCACTGCGATCGAGGACACGACGATCCTCGAGGTGTCGACACCGCACCTCGATGACGTGGTGCGCCTGGACGACCGCTACGGCCGCCCGGAGAGAGACGCATAGAGGAGAGCGGGCCGGCGTCTCGCCGGTGCATTGGATCCGGATGTAGTCTGGATCCAGGCTTAACCTGACGGCCGTAGCGACCGATACGAACGGGATGAAGTTGGTGCATGGCTATCTGGGTTGCGGCGTGCTCTCGTTCCTGCCGCTGTATTTCTTGCGTGACGACATGAGGTCGGTTGGCGGGTGGTCGCTCGTCATTGCCGGTGCCGCAATCGCCGCCGTTCTCGTGGGCCTGCACATCAACCGCCCGCCCGAGCGGCTGCCCTGGTATCTGATCGTCACATCGGCAGCGTCCATTGCTGTCGGAGCTGCCGCGCTGATCGTGATGCCAGAGCTCGGGACGAGCCCGCACTTCCCCTTGGCGGTCGACGTGCTCACACTGGTCGGCTCCGTGACCGTGGCGGTCGCGCTTTCCATCTTCGTGCGCCGCAGCACCGCCGCACGCGATTGGGCCACGATCGCCGATGCCGGCGTCGTCACTCTCGGTGTTGCCGCTCTGATGTGGATGGTGCTGGTCCAGCCGGCCGTGCGCGACCCCTCACTCGACCTCGCAGCCAGGCTCGGCGTCGTGGCGGGCTTTGTCACGGGCACGGTCCTGCTCGGGATCGCGACCCGCTTGCTGTTGACGACGGCCGTCGGTGGCGCAGAGAGATGGCTCGTCGGCGGCGCGGCTGTCACCCAGATGCTCGCGAGCTGCGCCATGCCACTGGCAGTCGTGTACGGCTGGCCCCTCGCGGAGACCCTTTCCCTTCCAGCGGTTGCCGCGGCCGAGTTGGCGTGGGGCGCCGCTGCGTTGCACCCGCGCATGTGGTGGCTCACACAGCCGGGCGACGCCACCGAGCCGTGGCCGACACGCGGCCGTCTGGCGCTACTCGCGCCAGCGGTACTCGCGGTACTCGTGCTGGTCGGCTTCGAGACAGTCGTGGCGGGAGAACCGGTTCGCGGAGTGCCGCTTCTCGCGTGCGTGCTGCTCGCCGCGCTCCTCGCGACCCGGCTTGCCGGCCTCGCAGCAGGGTACGAGCGCGTCGCCGAGCGCGAGGTCGCGCTGCAGTCGGGTTCCGCCGCGCTTGCGGTTGCGAAGTCCCGCGACGAGATTCGCCGCGCCGGAGCCCGGACGGCGATGGAACTTGCCGGCGGCGTCCGTGAGGCCTACGTCGACATCGACCTCAGCTCCCGGCCCAAGCTCGAGGTTCGTGATGCTGCCGTGGTGGGGTCGAGCGAGATCGCCGCGGCGCTACGTGGCGAGATCAGACGCACCGGATCGTTGGCACGTATTGGCGCGGCGAGGACGATCATTGCCCCGATCGTTTTGCGGGAGCGGCTGCAAGGCGTGGTTCGGGTGACCGGCGCCCGTCCGCTCGCCTGGCACCTCCAGCAGAGCCTCGGCATGCTCGCCGGAAAGATCGCCCTTGCTTTCGAGGGCCTCGAGATCACTGACGATCTGGCGGAGCGGCGAGGCGAGGCGCGTTTCCGGTCGCTCGTCCAGAACTCGAACGACCTGATCGTCGTGCTCGAGCCGGACCTGACCGCCCGGTACGTGACACCGTCGGTTCTCACCCTGCTCGGCCACGAGCCCGACGAGCTCGTCGGGGCGAGGCTCGACGAGTGGCTCCACCCCGACGAGCGCGAGCAAGCAGTGGCCCGTTTGCGGGACGATGTTCAGTCAAAGAACTCCGTCCCGAGCGAGTTCCGGCTACGCCACGCCGACGGGATCTGGCGGACGTTCGAGGGGGCGATGAGAGATCTTCTCGAGGATCCGGCTGTACGCGGTCTCGTGCTGACGGCGCGAGACGTATCGGAGCGGCGAGCACTCGAGGACCAGCTCACGCGGCAGGCCTTTCGCGACGCTCTGACGGGTCTGCCAAACCGGGCGCTGCTTTCGGACCGCGTTGCGCAGGCGCTGGAGCGTGCGGCCCGCTCGAAGTCCGATGTGGCGGTGCTGTTCCTCGATGTCGACGACTTCAAGACGATCAACGACGGCCTCGGCCACGAGGCAGGCGACGAGATGCTCGTCGAGCTGGCGACTCGCCTGGGGCGGTGCTTGAGGGGCAGCGACACAGCGGCCCGCCTCGGGGGGGACGAGTTCGCGATTGTGCTCGAAGAGACCGCCGGCGTCGAAGGGGCAGCTGCGTTCGCCGAGCGGCTGCTCGCTGCGATCGCTGTTCCGATGACGATCGCAGGTGCTCAAGTCAATCCACGGGCGAGCATCGGAATCACCTTCGGCACGAGGGGCCAGACATCGGGTGAGCTGCTCCGTAATGCGGATGTGGCGATGTACCAGGCCAAGCGCACGGGCGGCGGCCGCTACGAGGTGTACGACCCGAGAATGCACGAGGCGGCGCTCGCCCGGCTCGAACTGAAGGCAGACCTGGATCGCGCGTTTCGCGCCGAAGAGCTCACGGTCGCATATCAGCCGATCGTCGACCTCGGCACGGGCCTGACAGAGGGGTTGGAAGCTCTCCTCCGCTGGACGCACCCGATTCGCGGGCCGATCTCCCCGAGCGAGTTCGTGCCGCTGGCCGAGGAGACCGGGCTGATCGGCGAGCTCGGCCAGTGGGTGCTCGCGCGTGCGTGCCGGCAGGTGCGTGAGTGGCAGCGGTCGATTCCCGGTTGCGAGAACCTCTCGGCGAACGTGAATCTCTCGGCACGGCAGATCCTCGAGCCGGGGCTCGGTGAACGGATCAGCTCGGTACTGGATCAGAGCGGGCTGCGCCCGGAGTGCCTCGCGCTCGAGATCACCGAGAGCACCATGATGGAAGACGTTGCAGGCGTCTCCGCCAGGCTCGGCGAGCTCCGGGCCGTTGGCATCCGGATCGCGATCGACGACTTCGGCACCGGATTCGCATCCCTCGGCTATCTGCGACGTTTCCCGGTCGACGAACTGAAGATCGCGAAGGAGTTCGTCGACGACATGGTCTTCGATGCGCGCAATTCGAGACTCGTCGAGGGGATCGTCCAGCTTGGCGCAGCGCTGGGCCTCCGCACACTCGCCGAGGGCATCGAAACCCCTGAGCAGCGACAGCGCCTTCTGGCGATGGGCTGCGTGCTGGGGCAGGGGTACCTTTTCGCCCGACCGGTTCCGGCCGAGGAGGTGCCGGCGTTGCTGCTGCGCGGTGCCGTCGCCGCAGCGTAGAGGCGTCGAGACCACCCGAGAGGGGATCGTCGGCCCGGTAGACTCGCATCGTTCACCACCGAAAGTGAGATCTCCGAAACCATGGCTACGACTCAACGTCACGATGTGAAAGATCTGACCCTCGCCGCCGAGGGCGTCCGCAGGATCGAGTGGGCCGACCGGCAGATGCCTGTCCTCGCGGCCATTCGCGATCGGTTCGATCGCGAGAAGCCGCTCGACGGTTACCGCGTTTCGGCGTGCCTGCATGTCACGAGCGAAACCGCCAACCTGATGCGCACGCTGAAGGCGGGCGGCGCCGATGTCGTGCTGTGCGCATCGAATCCCCTCTCCACCCAGGATGACGTCGCCGCCGCGCTCGTCGATGCCTACGGGATCAGCACGTTCGCGATCAAGGGCGAGGATGACAAGACGTACTACCGGCATCTCGAGGCAGCCATCGATCACCGGCCGCACATCACGATGGACGACGGAGCCGATGTGATCGGCATTCTTCATTCGACCCGGCGGGAAAATCTCGAGGATGTGATCGCGGGCACGGAGGAGACGACCACCGGCGTGATCCGGCTACGTGCGCTCGAGGCGGACGGCAAGCTCGGCTTCCCTGTTGTCGCCGTCAACGAAGCACGAACGAAGCATCTGTTCGACAACCGCTACGGTACCGGCCAGTCGACGCTCGATGGGATCATCCGGGCCACGAACGTCCTCCTCGCCGGTCGCGTGTTCGTCGTCGCCGGTTACGGCTGGTGCGGGCGCGGTGTAGCGATGCGGGCAAAGGGCATGGGCGCTCATGTGATCGTGACCGAGGTCGACCCGATGCCGGCGATCGAAGCCGTGATGGACGGCTTTCAGGTGATGCCGATGGAAGAGGCAGCCAAGGTCGCCGACATCATCGTCACCGCCACGGGCGACAAGTCCGTGGTCGCGAAACACCACTTCGAGGTGCTCAAGGACGGTGCCATTCTCGCGAACACGGGTCACTTCAACGTCGAGATCGAGATCTCGGCGCTGCGCGCGATGGCAACCGAGACGCGGGAGGCGCGCGAGTTCGTCGAGGAGTTCACACTCCCGGACGGCCGCAAGATCTACCTCCTCGCCGAAGGGCGCCTCGTCAACCTCTCCGCCGCCGAAGGACATCCGGGACAGGTGATGGACATGTCGTTCGCGAACCAGGCCCTGTCGGCCGAGTTCATCGTCGAGAACGCGGCCCAGCTCGAGCGGAAGGTGTATGTCGTCCCGAAGGACATCGACGACGAGATCGCGCGGCTCAAGCTTGCCACGATGGGGGTCACGATCGATCAGCTCACCGAGGAGCAGGCGACGTACCTGGCCTCGTGGAACGAGGGCACGTAGGGCACGTAGGGCCTGAAGTGTCACGCGATCTCGAGCCGGAACGTATCGTCAGGCTCGAGGACGACGCCGTTGTCGTCCTCGACCAGCGGCGGCTTCCCGACGAGATGGTCGAGCTCCGCTGCCACGATGCAGCGGAGCTCGCCGACGCGATCCGGACGCTCGCGGTGCGAGGCGCTCCGGCGATCGGCGTCGCGGCCGCGTACGGCATGGCGCTCGCTGCCAAGCAGGGGCATGATCTCGACCGCGCGTTCGACGTGCTGGCCGCCTCGCGCCCGACGGCGGTCAATCTTCGGTGGGCGCTCGACGAGATGTGTCCTGATCCGACTCCGGAGCGGGCAAGGCAGCTGCACGCTGACGAGGTCGAGCGCTGCCGGGCGATGGGCGCCCACGCGGCCGGCCTCGTGCCTGCGGCAGCCCGAATCCTGACTCACTGCAATGCCGGCGGCCTCGCGACCGGAGGGTACGGCTCTGCCGTCGGAGCGATCCGCGCCGCGTCGGAGCGGGGAGGAGTCGACCACGTCTGGGTCGACGAGACACGCCCACTACTTCAGGGTGCGCGCCTGACCGCGTTCGAGCTCGAGGCGCTCGCAATCCCGTACGCCGTAATCGTCGACGGAGCCGCCGCCTCGCGGATGGCTGCGGGTGAGGTCGACATCGTGATCACCGGCGCCGATCGCATCGCCGCGAACGGAGATACGGCGAACAAGATCGGCACCTATGGTCTCGCCGTGCTCGCTCACCACCACGAAATCCCGTTCGTGATCGTCGCTCCGACCTCGACGATTGATCCGAGTGCTGCGACCGGTGCCGCAATTCCGATCGAGGAGCGCGACGGTTCCGAGGTGACCGGCCGTTTCCCGGCACGCAACCCGGCGTTCGACGTCACGCCCGCCAACCTGATCGCAGCGATCGTGACGGAGGAAGGCGTTCATCGCGCCCCGTACTCCGTCTCGCTTCCCGCTCCCGTGCACTCGCGATGATCCTCGACGAGGTCGATCCGGGAGCGCACGCCATCCTCGAGCGCTACGAGTTCGATGCCGAGCGTTTCGAACTGCTCCGCTCGGAGCTCGCCGCCGGCACGCGGACGGCACGCGGGAACGTCATCGAGGGTGTGGTCGAGCCTCCTTTGCCCTCCGATCTGACCGTCTTGCCGTCCCCCGGCGATCCGGGCTTTACAGAGGCTGTCGAAGCAGGGACAGAGGCCCTGCGGGCGGGGACGATCGCGATGGTCGTGCTCGTCGGAGGCATGGCGACCCGTTTCGGCGGTGGCGTCAAGGCGGTGGCTGAGGCGATCGACGGCCGCAGCTTTCTCGACGTGAAGCTCGGTGAGACGCAACGGCTGGCCGACGCTCTCGGCGCCGAGATTCCAATTGCATTGATGACGAGCTTCGCGACCGATGCTGCGGTGCGCGTGCATGTTGCCGACTGCGGGCTGGGGCAGCCGCTCTGGTTCTGTCAGACGGTGGCGCCGCGCCTGCGGCCGGACGGCGGCCTGTTTCTCGGTGCCGACGGGAAGGCGTCTCTCTACGGGCCGGGGCACGGTGACCTGCTCGCAGCGATCCGGACGTCCGGAACGCTCACCGAGCTCATACGCCGTGGCGTGCACTCCGTCGTTGTCTCGAACGTCGACAACCTGGGTGCGCGCATCGACCCTGCCATCGTCGGCATGCACGTCCTCGGAGGGACTCCCCTCACGGTCGAAGTCGTCCCGAAAGGTGGCGATACCGGCGGAGCTCCGGTACGGGTCGACGGCCGGCCGCAGCTCCTCGAGACGATGCGGTTTCCGCAGGAGTTCGACCAGGGTCGGATCCCGGTCTTCAACACCAACACTTCGCTGATCACGGTCGAGGCTCTTGCCGAGCCGGTCGATCTCACCTGGCTCGTTGCCGAGAAGCGCGTCGACGGTCAGGTTGTCGTGCAGTTCGAGCGGATGTACCACGAGCTTTCGGCGCGCGTCTCGACGACGTTTCTCGTCGTTCCGCGCCAGGGTGCGCGAGGCCGCTTCCTGCCCGTCAAGGAGCCGGCCGATCTCGCGGAGGTGCAACCTTTCCTGCGGGAGATGCTCGCTACTTCCCTCGTGGGCTAGCGCGCCGTCTCGAAACGTTGCACCCGAAACTGCTGTGCCCCCGGCCGCGTAGCGGCCCTCCGCGAAGCGGAGCCAGGCGCCCGACAAACAGCCGGACGCGAAGCGGCCGACCACATCCAGCTAGTGCGGCCCCCAAGGCGACAAACAGCTTCAGGTCAGACGTTAGGGGGGCCGCACGAGCGGCACTGTTTCGGCACGAAGTCGGCGCACACCGGACACGGGTCGGTCTCTACCGTCGATTGGGTGCACTTCCTCGACGTGTTACTCCCGCGCCGGTGTGGCGTCTGTGGCCGGGTCGGCGAGTCGGTCTGTGGTCACTGTCTCGCGAGGCTCGTGCGGTGTGGTCCACCGTGCTGCGAACGCTGTGGGGCGCCGGGGCCGTGGCCTGTGCGCCGCTGCGCCGAGTGCAGCGGCCGGCGGCTGGCATTTGCGAGTGCTCGCGCTGCACTCGTGTATGAGGACGGTGCACGCGCCTTCGTCGCATCGTGGAAGGAGCGCGGCCGACGCGACCTGGCAGCCGTCGCCGCCGATCTCGTCGTATCGACCGTTCCGAGGCCGGTCGGAGATGTCATTTCGTTCGTCCCGGGCGACCGCGACCGGGGGCTCGCACGAGGCCATGCCTCTGCCGCTGCTCTCGCCTCCGAGCTTTCGACTGCCTGGTCGATTCCACTGGTTGCGCTGCTGCAGCGCCGGCCGGGCATCGGTCGCCAACGCGACCTGCCCCGAAACGAACGTCGAGGGAACGTGGCGCGCGTGTTCTCCGCGCGAGGCGCATCTCCGGGCCGAGTCTGTCTCGTGGATGACGTCTACACGACTGGGTCGACGGCGACAGCATGCGCGACGGCACTCCGTCGAGCCGGAGCCAGATACGTCGACGTTGTCTGCCTGGCGAGGGCTGTCCGATAGTAGAATAGAACCAAGAACACAGAGACGGAGGCAACGTCATGCAGTTCAAGGTCACTGCCCGTCACGACAACCCAGGCGACGCTGTTCGGCAGTACGCAGAGGCGAAGCTGTCGAAGCTCGATCGACGTCTGCACGACCTGACGCTCATCGAGATCATCTTCTCCCGGGAGCGCAACCCGTCGATCGCAGACGGCCACACCGTCGAGGCAATCGTCCACACGAAAGGCCCACATCTTGTCGCCACGGAATCGGCGGCGACCTACGAGGCTGCGATCGACCAGCTGCTGGACAAGCTCGAACGTCAGGTCGAGCGCTATCGCGACAAGCGCACCCTCGAGCTGCGCCGGCGCTCGCAGCACGACGAGCAGCCGGCCGCTTCCGAGGATCTGATCGCGTTCCCGCGCGACGAGAACGCGGCCTGATCCCCTAGCACCTCCCCCGCCGAGCGCTTTCGCCCTCGCCGCACCAGTGGCTCCGGAGGAGGGAGTTATGTGCTGTCGGGACGGTCGAGCATGGTCGCGCACCGGATCAGGCCGAGGTGGCTGTACGCCTGAGGGTGATTGCCGAGGCCGCGTTCGGCGAACGGATCGTATTGCTCGGGGAGTAACCCCGTGGGACCCGCCGTCTCGATCATCTGCTGGAACAGCTCCTCTGCGTCGCCACGTCTTCCGGTGCGAAGGTACGCCTCGATCAGCCACGCTGTGCAGATGTAGAAACCGCCCTCGGAGCCGGGTAATCCGTCATCCCACCGGTAGCGGTAAACCACGGCACCGCTTCGCAACTCCGCCTCGACCTTCAGCACCGTGGCGAGGAACCGCGGATCGGTGTCGGGGACGAGGCCGGACAGCCCGATCCACAGTGACGACGCATCGATCTCGTCGGCGCCGTACGCGACGGAGTACGCCCCGACCGAGTCGTTCCAGCCGTGCTCGAGCACGTCGGCGCGAATCCTTTCTCTCAGCTCGATCCAGTCGGGCCTCTCCGGTTCGCCCCGCCCGGACTGCACCTGCAACGCCCGGTCGACGGTCAACCAGCACATGACCTTCGAGTAGACGTGGTGGCGGGGCGCCAGGCGGGCCTCCCAGACCCCGTGGTCGGGCTCGTGCCAGCGACGCTCGACCGCGTTCACCATCGCCTCGACAACGCGCCAGTCCTTGTTTCGTACCGATCCGCGCGCTTCGACAACGGCTGCTAGCAGATCCGTAATCGGGCCGAACACATCGAGCTGGATCTGCCGATTGGCCGCGTTGCCGATACGCACGGGCCTCGACCCGGCATAACCGGGCAAGGTGTCGATCACGGCCTCGGGCCCGAGTTCCATCCCGTCAACCGTGTAGAGGGGATGCAGTCGTTCGGGGTGCCCATCGGTCCGATCGATGCACGCATCCACCCACCGCAGGAGCGCCTCGGCCTCGGTCAGCGAGCCGAGCTCGACCAGCGCTCGCGCAGACATCGCCGCGTCACGCAGCCAGCAGTACCTGTAGTCCCAGTTGCGTACACCCCCTAGTTCCTCGGGCAGCGACGTCGTGGCGGCCGCGAGGATCGAGCCGGTGGGCGTATGGCACAGCCCTTTCAGCGTCAGTGCGCTCCGCAGCACCTCCTTTGGCGCCGTGGCCGGCAGTTGGAGCATCTCGGCCCAGTCGGCCCAGGGCTTCTCGGCGAGCGCCTGGCGGTCGTCGATCGACGCCGGATGGTGTCTGACGCTGGCGGAGTCGAAGCGCAGCTCGATCAGAATCCGGCCCCCGGTGGCGGCGAGGTCGACGACGGCGCGGGCCGTGTCATGGCCACCGTCGTCGAACACATCCCACTGCACCCCCGGTGCGAGCAACGTCATCGGCTCGTTGCAACCGTGCACGAGCAACCCGTCGCCGTCCGGCTGCAGCCTGATCGCCACCTGGCCGAACTCGGGCCGCGGCGCGAACTCCAGGCGTGCGGTACCGGTACCGGTCAGCACTCTGACAAGTGTCGAGCCGGGGCCTCCGGAGCGTGTCTCGTCCCCGCTGCCATTGTCGCAGCTCGGCACCTCACCCTCCAGCCAGTCGGTCACGGTGACCCCCGACCAGCGCGTTTCTACCGTCATCGTCCCCGGGCGGTATCGCTGTCCGAGCGGGATGCCACTCCGTTCAGGGGCAACCGAGAAGTATCCGGCCCTGGCGCCGCCGAGAATGTCGGCGAAGATGGCAGCCGAGTCCGGCCGAGGGTGACAGAGCCACGTGACTTTCGCGTCCGGAGACAGCAGCGCTACCGTCGAGCCGTTCGAAAGCATCGAGTGCCTTTCGATCGGCACCGCGTGCTCGCCGTAGAGCCAGTGTCGGCGAGTCTCGAGCAGTATTCCGAAGACGCGGGCGGCATCGATCGGCTCGTCCACGCGGTACGCCGCCTGCGTGTCGCCAGGCCCGATCTTGATCCCGACGTCGGGACCGTGGAGCTGAGCGAAGACGTTTTCATCGGTGAGGTCGTCACCGAGATAGAGCACTGCACTCGCAGATGCCTGCTGGCGCAACGTGCCGACGGCGGCACCCTTGTCGGTGGCGATCAACGAGAGCTCGACGACCTCCTTGCCATGCGTAACGTGAATGTCGGGCCATGTCGCCGGGCCACAGCGGACAGCGTCCAGGGCACCCTCGCTCACGGCTCGATCAACCCCCCGAACATGCACGGCGACACTGGCGGGCTTCACTTCGAGTCGGACGCCCGGATGAGACCTTGAGATCTCCGTCGTCTCTGCAAGCAGCCGGCCGTGTAGCTCGATCAGCTCCGGCGCAAGCCGCTGAATGAATCCGAGATCGAACTCCGAACCGTGGCTGCCGACGAGATACACCTCACTCGGCAGGCGCGACAGTGTCGCGAGGTCACGCAGGGCTCGACCCGAGACGACGGCCACCGTGGTCTGCGGCAACGCGGCGAGTGCCCGGACGGCGGCGACCGCTTCGGGCAGCGGCTCCGCGTTCGTCGGGTCGTCGACGAGCGGCGCCAACGTGCCGTCATAGTCGCAGCCGACAAGAAGCTGTGGCACACGTGCGATGCGGCCGAGTGCTGCATGCAACTCGGCATCCAGCCTGCCGTCATCTCCCGGCCGTCGCACGGCCCCGCTCACCCTGGGATCTCCGGCGCGATCAGGTCGGCGAGGAACGAGCGGGCCCAGCGGTCCACGTCATGTGCTCGCAGGTGCCGCTGCATGATCTGCATGCGCCGCCGCCCTTCTGCCGGACCGACATGAATGGCGCGAACGAGCGCGTCCTTGACGGCATCCGGATCGTGTGGGTTGCACAGGAACGCGTGCCGCAACTCATTCGCGGCACCGGCGAATTCGCTCAGCACCAGCGCGCCGCCGTGGTCGATGCGCGCTGCGACGTACTCCTTTGCCACCAGGTTCATCCCGTCGCGCAGGGGGGTCACCATCATGACGTCGGCAGCGCAGTAGAGCGCTGCGAGCTCGCTCTTGCTGTACGACTGATGGAGGTAATGCACAGCCGGCGTGCCGACCCGGCCGAAGTCGCCGTTGATCCGTCCCACCTCGCGCTCGACCCTGATGCGCAGCGTTTCGTAGTGTTCGACTCGCTCTCGGCTCGGTGTGGCGACCTGGATCATTGTCGTCTCGGGCACGCTCAGCGTTCCGTCCTCGAGCAGTTCGCGGATTGCCTCGAGACGTAGTTCGATCCCCTTGGTGTAGTCGAGCCGGTCGACACCGAGGATCACCGTCTTCGGGTCACCGAGCTCGGCACGGATCTGCCTGGCTCGCGCCTGTACAGCGGCCGTGGCTGCAACGTCCTCCATCTCCTTGACGTCGATGGAGATCGGGAAAGCGCCGGCTTTGACGGTGCGCCCCTCGACCTGGAGGGACGTGCCCCGATACTGTATGCCGAGGAGGTGCCGGGCGAGGCGAACGAAGTTCTGCGCCGCCAGCTTCTGCTGAAACCCGACGAGATCGGCACCGAGCAGGCCCCGGAGTATCTCCGCCCGGAGCGGCATCTGCATGAACAGCTCGATGGGCGGGAACGGAATATGGAGGAAAAAGCCGATCCGCAGATCCGGCCGGCGGGAGCGCAGCATTGCCGGCACCAGCTGAAGCTGGTAGTCGTGGACCCAGACGGTCGCACCCCTGGCGGCGACCTCGGCCGCCGCGCCCGCGAACCGCTCGTTCACGGAGCGATACGAATCACGCCATGTGCGGCTGTAGATGGGCGGCTCCACCGCGTCGTGGTACAGCGGCCAGATCGTCGCATTCGACTGGCCCTCGTAGAAGTTTTCGATGTCGCCTGCGCTGAGCGCGACCGGCTGCAGGTACATCCCGTCGAGATCAAACGGCTCGGCCGCGGCGCCGGTGCCGCCACCCCATCCGACCCACGCGCCGCGATGGGCTGCCACCACGGGGCGCAGGGCAGTCACGAGGCCGCCCGGACTTGCACACCATCGGCGCCCTTCCGGCGTGATTTCCTCGTCAACCGGTAGACGGTTGGCGACAACGACAAACGAGCTGCGCTTCGTCACGCCGCGCACACCTCCCGCGATCGGTACGCGTCCCTAGCCTATCCGTGCTCGATCGGGAGAGGGTTCAGACGTCGCAGGGTACGCGGCACTCGTGAAGAACCAATCAAGGCGCGCGGCCCTCCCGGTACGCTCTCTCCTAGATGTCCACCACAGAGTTCGGCAAGTTCGAGAAGGTCCTTCGCATCGGCGAGGGGCGACGCATGAAGCGTCTCAAGCAGCAGGCTGCGCACATCGCCACGTTCGAGCCCGAGTTCAAGGCACTTTCGGACGACGAGCTGCGCGCGAAGACGGTGGAGTTTCGCGAGCGGCTGGCGAACGGCGAGTCGCTCGAAGAGCTGCTGTTCGAGGCGTTCGCCGGCGTGCGAGAGGCTCGCTGGCGGGAGTCGCAGCAGCGGATGTTCGACGTCCAGATGATGGGTGGCGTCGTCCTCCACGAGGGCGATATCGCCGAGATGAAGACCGGAGAGGGGAAGACGTTCGTCGCCTCGACCGCGCTGTACCTGAACGCGCTTCCGGCGACCGGCGTCCACCTCGTGACCGTGAACGACTACCTCGCGAAGCGCGACGCCGAGTGGAACCGTGGCGTCTTCGAGCGGCTCGGCATGACCGTCGGCTTCATCCAGAACATGATGCCGTTCGACATCCGCAAGCAGGCGTACGAGGACGACATCACGTACGGCACCAACTCCGAGTTCGGTTTCGACTACCTCCGCGACAACATGGCTGTATCGCTCGACAACATCGTGCAGCGCAGCCATGCGTTCGCGATTGTGGACGAGGTCGACTCCATCCTCGTCGACGAGGCGCGCACGCCGCTGATCATCTCGGGCGAACCCGAGACGGCGGCGAGTACCTATCACGATTTTGCGCGGATCGTGCGTGATCTCCGCGGCGAGCCGGCGACCCGGAAGTCGGCGAAGGGTGAGGACGAGACCGAGTTGTCGGGCGCGGACTACCTCTACGACGAGAAGCACAAGACCGTGTCTCCTGCCCAGACCGCCCTCGACGCGGTCGAACGCGCGCTCGGCGTCGAAAACCTCTACGACCCGCGCCACGTGCAGCTCGTCAATCACCTCGGCCAGGCACTCAAGGCCGAGTCGCTGTACAAGCGGGACGTCGATTACGTGATCGAGGACGGCGAGGTGAAGATCGTCGATGAGTACACCGGCCGGATCATGGAGGGGCGCCGTTGGAGCGAGGGCCTCCACCAGGCGATCGAGGCGAAAGAGGGCGTGGAGATCCGTGAGGAAAACGTCACGCTCGCGACGATCACGCTTCAGAACTACTTCCGCCTCTACGAGAAGCTCGGCGGCATGACCGGCACCGCGAAGACGGAGGAGAAGGAGTTCGTCGAGATCTACAACCTCCACGTGGTCGCGATTCCGACGAATGTCGAGGTGACCCGCAGGGACGAGAACGACTACATCTTCAAGAGCAAGGAAGCGAAATGGAACGCCGTGGCCGACGATCTCGTCGCGCGCCATGAAATCGGGCAACCCGTGCTCGTCGGCACGATCGCGGTGGAGACGTCCGAGTACCTGTCGGAGCTCCTGACGCGACGTGGCGTCCCGCACAACGTGCTCAACGCCAAGGAACACGAGCGCGAGAGCGAGATCATCGTCGGCGCAGGGCTGAAGGGCACTGTCACGATCGCGACGAACATGGCGGGCCGCGGGGTGGACATCAAGATCGACGACGAGGTGCGCGAGCTCGGCGGCCTGTACGTCCTCGGCACCGAGCGCCACGAGTCACGCCGGATCGATAACCAGCTGCGGGGCCGCTCGGGCCGTCAGGGCGACCCCGGCGAGACGCGGTTCTACCTGTCGGCACAGGACGACCTGGTGCGCCTCTTCGCCGGCGACCGCATCCACGGGATCATGGAGCGCTTCAAGATCCCCGACGACCAGCCGATGGAGGCGTCGATCCTCTCACGCCAGATCGAGGGGGCCCAGAAGAAGGTCGAGGAACAGAACTTCGTCGCCCGCAAGAACGTCCTCAAGTACGACGACGTCATGAACCTGCAGCGCATGGTGATCTACGAACAGCGCCGCAGCGTGCTCCACGGTGAGGACACATCCGAGGAGATCCGCCAGTGGATAGAGGATGTCGTCCGCCAGAACGTCATGAACATGACCGAGGCCGATGCTCCCGAGGACTGGGATCTCGAGGGTCTCGTCGCCCAGATGGTCGCGCTCTACGGCAGCGACATCACCCTCGCCGAGTTGCGCGAAGAGGTCGACCCTTCACGTGAGTCGATCATCCAGGAGTTCACCGATGACGCCCTCGACGCCTACACCGATCGCGAGGCCGGCTTCGGGCCGGAGCTGATGCGCGAGATCGAGCGGTTCGTGATCCTCCAGGTGGTCGATACGCGGTGGCGGGAGCATCTCGAGTCGATGGACTACCTGCGGGAGGGTGTTCACCTCCGGGCGATGGCGCAGAAGGATCCGCTCGTCGAGTATCGGGGCGAGGGCCACGTGATGTTCGAGGAGTTGAGTCGCATCATTCGCGAAGAGGTCGTCGTGACGATGTTCCACGTCGAGATTCAGCAGGATCAGGCCGAACAGGCACTCCAGCACGTCGAGGCGCCCCAGGCGCTCTCCTACGAGCACGAGATCTCATCCGGAGCCGATGTGATCGCAGCCGCGGGCGGCTTCCCAGAGGGAGGGGCGGCCGTCGCTGCACCGCCGCTGCAACGCCAGGTCGTGAACAACGACGAGCGGGATGTCGGCCGGAACGATCCGTGCTGGTGCGGGTCGGGCAAGAAGTTCAAGCGCTGCCACGGTGCGTAGGAGACTGCGCGATGGAAAAGCATATCGCGCAGTCTCCTACGCCGATATTTGTTGCAGGCTTCGCCTGATCCTGAAGCCGGGAACCTGCGGTTCCCTCGGGTACCCTCCCTTTCTTGCACCGGACGCTGGTCTGCCGCGACGGCACGGTGGATCCAGATATCCCACCATGGGTAGCGGGAGAATCAGCCTACGGCCGATCCACCCCCATTAGGCTCAGCCTGTCTCCTGGGTTGCGCGGAGTGTGCGCAGCCGACCCTGTTGCTGCCAACCGACCAATGGTGTCACTCTGATCGCAAGCAAGACCCCCGAAGAGGCAAGAACACGTCTCATTGTCGAGGCAGTTCTTGCCGCGCTCGGTGCTCTTGTCTTCGTCCTGCTCGCTGCGGCGTTCGTCCGCGGCGGTCAGGTCGTGGCGGTCGACCACGACTTCTCTCGCTGGGTGGCCGACAACGTGCCCGGAGGCGTCGAATGGGTCGCACGAGTGTTCACCTGGCTCGGGGGTGTCGTTGGCTCGACGGCCGTCGCGGCGGTCGCTGTGATCGTCCTCTGGCGCGCTTCGCGTCGGGCAGATGCGATATTCGTGGTGCTCGCGGTGCTCGGTATCACCGCACTCGTGGCTGTCCTGAAGGCAACCTACGAGCGCGCGCGGCCCGACCTCGGCAGCCCGATTCCGCTGCCGCACTCGTCTTCGTTCCCGAGCGGGCACGCTGCGACCGCCGTCGTGCTGTACGGCGCCCTCGGATTGCTCCTCGCCGAGCGGGCGAGATCGCCGCTGCGATCGGCCGCATGGCTTGCAGCAGCAGTGGTCATGGCACTGGCCATCGGGGCGAGCCGTGTCCTCCTCAACGTCCATTTCGTGAGCGACGTTGCTGCAGGCTTCGCTGTCGGCCTCGCCTGGCTCTGCTGCTGTGCGATCGTGAGGGACGTGCTCTCCGCGCGGCGGTGACAAGACGTTCAACCTGTCTGCCGGGTTCCGTGTAACCGCCGCAGCTACGATCGTCGCGTGGCCGACCAGGAGAACCAACCTCTCGCACATTTGCTCGAGGAGCTCGGAGCCCAGCTCGTCTGGGTTCGTGAGTACCTTTGACCCCGTTCAGCTGACGGCCCGCCAGGAAGAGCTCGAAGCCGCCATGGGTTCTCCCGGATTCTGGGATGACCAGCAGCAGGCGGCGCGCATCTCCACCGAGCATGCCCGCGCAACGAGGCGGCTCGACCGGTACCACCGGCTGACCGCCGAGGTCGATGAGGCTCGCGAGCTCTTCGAGCTGGATTCGTCCCTGGAGGACGAGCTACGAGCCCAGCTCGCACCTGTCTCCGCGGAGCTCTCTCGCCTGCAGGAGGACGCGCTGTTCAACGGTCAGTACGACGGGGGTGACGCGGTCGTGTCGATCAACGCAGGGACAGGCGGCACGGACGCGCAGGACTGGGCCGAGATGATGCTCCGCATGTACCTGCGCTGGTCGTCGGACCGAGGCTACGAGACCGCGCTCGTCGAGGCCAGCCCGGGGGAGGAAGCGGGCCTCAAGTCGGCGACGATGACGGTAAAGGGCGAGAATGCATATGGCGCCTACAAGGCCGAGCGCGGCGTCCACCGGCTCGTCCGTCAATCGCCGTTCGACTCCGCCCATCGTCGCCACACGGCGTTCGCTCAGGTCGTCGTTGCACCACTCCTCCCCGAAGACGAGGACGTCGAGATCGACGAGGGCGACCTCCGGGTAGACACCTATCGGGCGAGCGGCGCCGGCGGCCAGCACGTCAACAAGACCGACTCGGCGGTGCGACTCACGCATCTGCCCACGGGCATCGTCGTGCAGTGCCAGAACGAGCGATCCCAGACCTCGAACAAGGCGACGGCGATGCGGATCCTCCGGTCACGGCTCGCCGAGCTCCAGGAGGAGCAGCGAGAAGCGGAGATCGCGCGCGAGCGCGGCGCGACGCAGGACATCGGGTTCGGGAGTCAAATTCGCTCCTACGTGCTGCATCCGTACCAGATGGTGAAAGATCACCGCACCGATTTCGAGGCGGGAAACGCGCAGGGGGTGCTTGACGGCGCGCTCGACGGGTTTGTGCGCGCCTACCTGTTGGCGAAGGCTGCCGGAACGGTTGTTTAGACCGTGTCCGCTACACTTGGCCGACAATCCGACCCGGAGCGGCCAGCTCGGCCCTCTTCTTCATTTCATCCGGTGCAGGACGACGATCTTCAGCTGACAGCCCCCGCGACTGACCTCGCCGAGCCCTCGCCCGCCTACGCGGACGGTGCGGCGGGAGAGGCTGGCCCGAGCGGCGCATCGATGATCGTGCTGGAGGACGTCCGCAAGGTCTACGAGCCGAGCGTGACGGCGCTCGACGGGGTCTCGTTCGTGATCGACAAGGGGGAGTTCGTGTTCGTCGTCGGCGCCTCGGGCTCGGGCAAGTCGACAATCATCCGGCTGCTGCTCAAGGAGCTCGAGCCGACCTCCGGGCGGATTCTCGTCGGCGGCCGCGACCTCGGGAGGCTCAAGCATTCGAAGGTGCCGATGCTCCGCCGGAACGTCGGTTGCGTGTTTCAGGACTTCAAGCTGCTACCGAACCGCACCGCGTCCGAGAACGTCGGGTATGCCTTGCGTGTGCAGGGTGAGCCGACGGCGTCGATTCGGCGCAAGGTGCCGGAGGTTCTCAATCTCGTCGGCCTCTCCCACAAGATGAGCTCCAAGCCAGAGGAGCTCTCGGGCGGTGAGCAGCAGCGCGTCTCGATTGCGCGCGCCGTCGTCAACCACCCGCCGCTCCTGATCTGCGACGAGCCCACCGGCAATCTCGATCCCGACACGTCCGTCGGGATCATGCAGCTCCTCAACCGCATCAACACGGCGGGCACGACGATCCTGATGGTCACCCACGACCGCGAGATGGTCGACAAGATGCGTAAGCGGGTGATCGCGCTCGACCAGGGCAAGCTGATGCGCGACGAGCGGCGTGGTGGGTACGAGACCGAATGACCCGTTTCAAGCTCGTCATCTCCGAGGCTCTTCGCTCGATCGGCGCGAACCTCTCGACGTCGATCGCGGCGACCATGACCGTGCTGATCGGCATGTTCCTGCTCGGGCTCTCGATCGCGCTCGGAAGCTGGGTCGTCTCCTGGTCTGACCACGTCAAATCGCAACTCGAGGTGAAGGTCTTCTTCGTCGAGGGGGTCACTCCGAAACAGGTCAACACCGTGGAGCACCATCTGGCGAAGGACGAGCGGGTCAAGGCGTATCAGTTCGTCTCGAAGGCCGAGGCGCTGAGGCGGATGAAGCAGAAATACCCTCAGCTCACTGCCAACCTGCCGTCGAACCCCCTGCCCGCTTCGTTCGAGGTCACTCCGCGTAACGCGGAAGACGTCAAGGTGATCGCAGCCGATCTGCGGGCCCAGAAGTTCGTTGGGGTCGAGAAGGTGAAGGACGGGCAGCAGACCTCGGAGCGCATCCTTCAGGTCGGCAAGTGGATCTGGGTGGTGTTCCTCGTCATGGTCATCGTCTTGCTGATCGCGTCAGTGATTCTGATTGCGAACACGATCCGGCTCTCGATCTTCTCCCGCCGCCGCGAGATCGAGGTCATGAAGCTGGTCGGCGCGTCGAACTGGTTCGTGCGCGGCCCCTTCATGCTCGAAGGATTGCTCCAGGGCCTCGTAGGGTCTTTAGCGGCCGTGCTGCTGCTGTTCCTCGGCAAGCAGATCGCGCTGCCCGCGATCCTCGGGCACATCGACACGACCGACGACGTGAAGGCGCTCTCGTTCGGCGCCACGGCGCTTGCCCTGATGGCCGTCGGGCTCGGCGTCGGGGCCCTCGGCTCCGGCATGACGCTGCGCCGCTTTCTGAAGGTCTAGCGCTTCGCGCGATCCTGAAGGGGCTCGCCCGCGAGCCTCTGTGAAGTGTGACCTGTTCGCAGGTCGCTCAGCCGGAGGCCCGCTGGGAAGGCACGGTGACAGGCTTTAGCCTGTCTCCTGGGTTCCACGGGTACCCTCACTCCATGCCCGGCGGACGCAGACAGGGACGCGGCCGGGCGAAGCGCCCGAGCCGTTCGGAGCGCCACCAGCGCGCTCGCTCGGCCGGCGTCGATGCCGCGGTCAAGCGCGCCGAGGGTGCGATCGAGATCTCGCTTCCCGAGCGTCGAGTCAAGCCCGAGTCCGTCGTCGCGCACCTCGGCCCCACCAACTCGGGCAAGACGTATCACGCACTCGAGGTACTGAAGGAGCGCGGCCGAGGCGTCTATGCGGGGCCGCTACGGATGCTCGCCCAGGAGGCGCACCGTCGCCTCTCCGCCGAGATCGGTGAGGACGCCGTCGGCCTCGTCACCGGCGAGGAGCGCGTCAACGACGGCGCACCCATCATCTGCTGCACGGTCGAGATGGCACCGAGCTCCGGTGAGGTGCTCGTGCTCGACGAGGTGCAGTGGGCTGACGATCCCGAGCGCGGCTCGGCATGGACGCGCCTTCTGCTCGCCGGCGACTACCGCCACATCCTCGTCCTCGGTGCGCTCGACGCCGAACCGCTCGTTCTGAAGGCGTTCCCGGACGCCGAAATCAAGGTCTTCGAGCGCATACTGCCACTCGAGTTCGTCGGCGAGCGCTCGCTGCGCGGCCTCACGCCCGGCACGGTCGTCGTCGCCTTCAGCCGCCGGGCAGTGCTCGCGCTAGCCGGCGAGATCAACAGGCTGCATCCGAACAAGGTCTCGGTCCTCTACGGTGCCATGCCACTCTCCTCACGACGAGAGGAGATCGACCGCTTTCTCAGCGGCGCCTCCGATGTGACCGTGGCCACCGACGTGCTCGGCCACGGCGTCAACCTCCCCTGCGAAACACTGCTCTTCGCCGAGACGACGAAGTTCGACGGCGAATCGCGGAGGGACTTGCTGCCCTGGGAATTGGCGCAGATCGCAGGCCGGGCAGGGCGCTTCGGGCTCGTCGAACGCGGCCACGTTGGGGTGTTGACGGGTGTGCCGTGGGCGAGCGCCAATCCCGCGATCGTGGAGGAGGCGCTGGAGCCGCACGTCGTGCTCCCCTCGGGGCATATGGGTTACCGAATCGTGGACGAGGCGCGAATCAGACCCCGGCTCTCCGACCTCGGCGTCGACGACCCGCGGCGCCTCGACGCCGCGCTCGCCGCCTGGCACCGCGTGGCGACGCGCGCGTGGGCCTACGAGAGCTGGCTTGCGGTCGAGTCGCTGAGCCCGATCCGCGGCCGGCTCGCGGCCATCCAGCGCCGCCTCGTGGAGCGCAACCGCCGGCTCACGATCGAGGACACGTGGAAGCTGATCAACGCCCCCGTAGACGAGGACAACGCCGAGCTTCTTGCCACGCTGGCGCTCGCGGTTTCGGGCGATACGGCCCAACGATCGCTGCTCACCTTCCTGCTCGATTCGGCCCGACTGCGCGAGGCGACGCTCGAGGAAGCCGAGCAAGCTGGACGAACCGCAAGTATCCTGCGCTGGTTTGCCCTGCAGTACCCGGGCGTCGGCGGCGTCACGATCGAGCGCGCCGCCGCACTCGAGGAAACGGCGGCGGCCCGCGTCGTGGCGCGTCTGCGCGTCGAGGTGAACGATCCGACGATCGGGCGCTGCCGCAAGTGTGGGAAGACGTGCGCGCCGTGGTTCCCGATGTGCGACCGCTGTTTCGGGCGAGCGTAGGAGAATGCGCGATGGAAGATCGTATAGCGCATTCTCCTACGCCATGTTTGTTGCCGCGCTGCGCGCGCGGATCCTGAAGTCGGGAACCTACGGTTCCCCGGTTGCCTCTCCCTTCAGCAACGGGCGCAATGTTCTTCGTAGGGCGATGCGTAGCGCGGCGTAGCGTCGCCCCTGCGGTTGCGCCCACGCCCGGTAGTGCCGCGCCACGGCGATCGTCGTTGCCCCCGTGACGAACGCGATCGTGTTGGGAATCATCAGTGCCAGGTTCTCGAGCGCGACGCCATAGGCGAACCAGAGTGCGAACCCGATCACGAGCACGGCGAGGTACGGGATCGAGATACCACTCGAGGAGCGGCTCTCGACCATGTGGCGGATCTGGAGGGTGGGGACGAGTGCCATCGCGATGCCCCAGGTCGAAGCGATGATGGCGAGCAGCGTGGTCGTCGACATGCGGAGCTCCTTCGGAACGGATGGGCGGGACGGGGACGACGGAGCCGCCGTCAGTCTCGGAGGTCGCCGCGGTCGCCAAAGTCGCCGTAGAGCGGGCGGATCACGTCTGCGGGAGCGTGCATCGGGCGAGCGTACCGGTCGCAGGCTCGGTCGCCCTACAATCCGCCCGTGGCCAAGCCGACCGGAATCAAGCTGATCGCGGAGAACCGCCGCTCGCGGCACGACTACGAGCTGCTCGAGCGCGTCGAGGCGGGCATCGTGCTGAGCGGCACGGAGGTGAAGGCCTTGCGGGCGGGCCACGCCCAGCTCGGCCAGGCCTTCGCGGACGTGCGGGGCGGCGAGATGTGGCTCATCGGCGCCTCGATCTCCGAGTACGCCCAGGGCAACATCTCGAACCACATCACGGATCGCGACCGCAAGCTGCTGCTCAAGCGGAGCGAGATCGATTCCCTCTACGCCAAGGTGCGGGAGAAGGGCCTGACACTCGTCCCGACGAAGCTCTACTTCAAGGACGGCAAGGTGAAGCTCGAGATCGCGCTCGGACGGGGCAAGGACAAGGGCGACAAGCGACGCACGATCGCCGATCGCGACGCCAAGCGGCAGATGGAACGGGCGCTGAAGACCCGTCGCGGCTAGTGCGGCCTCCCACACCGACAACGAGTTCCAGATCAAACGTCTAGGGAAGGCCGCACTAGTCGATGCCGGCGAGCGAGTCGTGCATGACCACAAGGCCGGGCCGCACGGTGTACCCGTGGCGCTCGTTGAGCCGGCGGATCGGCTCGTTCCGCACTTCGTTGTTCGTCTCCAGGGTCTCGTAGCCCGCCTGCTTCGCCCAGGCAATCTCGGCGCGCTTGAGCGCCGACGCGATGCCGCGCCCGCGGAAGGCACGCCGCACGCCCGTCATGTCGTGCGTGGCGACCTTTGTGGACGAGCTCGAGAGCGATAGCTTCGCGTACCCGGCGACCTCGCCGTCGGCGAGCGCGATGAACGTCGCTTCGGGTCGGTCGCTGTCGCCGCGCATGTCCTTCGACAGCCAGGTCTCGTAGGAGTCCATCGGAGTTCCCTGACTCCCGGGCTCGTCCGGGTACGCCTCGCAGGCGACGACGTAGATGGCGGGCGTCAGGTCGGGCCTCTCGGCCCACGTCACGATCTCGACGTTCTCGGGGGGGTCGACAGCAGGAGTCTCGATCGCTGTGAGGTCGAGCACCAGGCGTGAGTTGCGGCCTATCTCGCGGAAGCCTCGCTGGTCGGCCCAGGCGATACTGGCAGCGTCGTCCTCAGAGACGCTCGTCTCGAGCGTCACGCAACCGCGCTCCTGCACCCACTCCGCGAGCCGGCGGTAGAGGGCCGAGCCGACTCCGGCACCGCGGTGCTCTGGGAGCACGAACGCCTCTCCCGTACCCGTACCGGGCGCCGAGTGCCAGCCGACGTAGGCGAACGCTGCACCGGCGTCCTCGCCGTCCCGGGAGGCGACGAGCCACACCATGTCCTCGGCCTGGCGCTTCCAGTCGACGTAGTCGCCCACGCTGCCGGCCCGATCGGGTCGAACCTGGGCCGCCACGGCCAACCAGCCCTCGAGCTCGTCGGGGCCAATCTCTCTGATCTCGATCATGACCACAACGATACGCCTCCTAGCCCGGAGCGCGCAGGAGGAGTAGGCTCGCTCCAACCCCGTCGATCGAAGGAGGAGGCCCTTGCACCAGGTAGCCCTGACCGTCAACGGAACACGTCACGAGCTCGAGATCGAGCCGCGTGACCTGCTCGTCCATGTGCTGCGCGAGCGCCTGTCGCTCACCGGCACGAACGTCGGTTGCGACACGTCTTCGTGTGGCGCCTGCACGGTGCTGCTCGACGGCCAGTCGGTGAAGTCGTGCACCGTTCTCGGTGTCCAGGCCGATGGTGCCGTGATCACGACGATCGAGGGCCTTGCCGCGAACGGCGAACTGCATCCGGTGCAGCAGGCCTTCCACGACCATCACGCTCTACAGTGCGGCTATTGCACGCCGGGCATGGTGATGGCCGCTGTCTCCCTGATCGAGAGTGGCGAAGCGACGGACAGGGATGCGATTCGCAGCGGGCTCGAGGGCAACCTCTGCCGCTGCACCGGCTACCACAACATTGTCGAGGCGGTTTTCGCTGCTGCGGGGAGCCCGTCATGAGCGTCACGGAGTCAGGTTTCATCGGCGCGCCGCTGAAGCGCAAGGAGGACGATCCCCTTCTGCGCGGCCGCGGCACTTACGTCGACAACATCGATCTTCCCGGAACCGTCGTGATGGTCGTCGTCCGCAGCCCGTACGCGCACGCCACGATCGCATCGATCGACACGGCCGCCGCGAAGGCAGCCGAGGGCGTCGTGGCAGTGTTCACCGGGGCCGAACTGCGCGACGACTGGAAGGCCGCGATGCCGTGCGCCTGGCCGGTGACGGAGGACATGAAGAATCCCGAGCACTTCCCGCTCGCCGTCTCTCAGGTCAACTACCAGGGTGACGGCGTCGCGGTCGTGGTCGCCGACACGCGGGCGCATGCGGTGGATGCCGCTGAGCTCGTTGACGTCGAGTACGAGGCGCTGGACGTCATCGTCGACGTCGAGGCGGCGGCCCAGGAAGGTGCGACGCTCGTCCATGAGGATCTCGGCACCAACGTCTGTTACGTCTGGCCTCTCGAGACCGGGACCTTCGACGAGGGCGCCGACGTGATCGTGAAGCACCGCTACGTCCAGCCTCCACTGATCCCGAATGCGATCGAGCCCCGGGGTGTGGTCGCGCGGCCGGAGCCCGGCGGCGACGTGACGCTGTGGTCCGCAACTCAGGTGCCGCACATTCTGCGGCTACTCACCGCGGCAACGCTCGGGATGTCCGAGACAAGGCTGCGCGTGATCGCGCCGGATGTCGGCGGCGGCTTCGGCTCCAAGCTCGACGTCTACGCCGAGGAGTTGCTCGCGGTCGCGCTCGCACGCCGCCTCGGCACTCCTGTGAAATGGGTCGAGGAACGCTCGGAGAACGCGCTCGCGACGATTCATGGGCGTGATTTCGTGACCACGCTGGAGCTCGCGGCGACGAAGGACGGCAAGATCACATCGCTCCGGGCGAACGTGATCGCGTCGATGGGGGCGTATCTGCAGCTCGTCACGCCGGGCATCCCGTTGCTTGGCGCCTGGATTTACGCGGGGCCGTATGCGATCCCGAACTACAGCGTGATGTTCACCGGTGTCTTCACGAACACGACGCCGACCGACGCCTACCGCGGAGCCGGCCGTCCCGAGGCGACCTACGTGCTCGAGCGGACGATGGACCTGCTCGCAAAGGAACTCGGAATGGACAGGGTCGAGTTGCGGCGCAAGAACTTCATCACCGAGTTCCCGGCCACGATCGCGTCGGGCCTGACGATCGACAACGGCGACTACCACGCATCGCTCGACAAGCTCCTCGAGCACCTCGGTCTGGGCACTCTGCTGGCCGAGCAGGAGGGGCGGCGCGAGCGCGGCGACGTCAAACAGATCGGCGTTGGGTTCTCGACTTACAACGAGATGTGCGGCCTCGCGCCGTCGCGAATCCTCGGTGCGATCCGGTATGCGGCCGGTGGCTGGGAGACGGCGACGATTCGTTGCCTGCCGACCGGGACGTTCCAGGTGGTCACCGGCACCTCTCCGCACGGCCAGGGCCACGAGACAGCGTGGTCGCAGATCGTGGCGGATCAGCTCGGCTGCGATCCTTCCGAGGTGGAGGTGCTGCACGGAGACACGAGTATCTCCCCCTTCGGGCTCGACACCTACGGAAGCCGAAGCCTTCCGGTCGGAGGCGCCGCGCTCTGGACGGCGGGTGAGAAGATCATCGAGAAGGCGCGCGAGATCGTAGCCCACCAGCTCGAGGTGTCGGTCGATGATCTCGACTACGAGGCAGGCACGTTCACCGTAAGGGGATCGCCCGACAAGGAGATGACCGTCAAGGGAGCCGCGTGGGCGGCGTTCGCGGCCCACGATCTCCCCGATGGGATGGAGCCAACGCTCGAGGCGACGGCGACGTACGACCCCCCGAACTTCTCCTGGCCCGGGGGCGCCCATGCGGCAGTCGTCGAGGTCGACACCGAGACGGGCGATGCTCGGCTCGTTCGCTACGTCGCGATCGACGACGTCGGAACGGTCGTGAACCCGCTCATCGTCGATGGCCAGGTGCACGGCGGCATCACCCAGGGCATTTCGACGGCGCTGTTCGAAGAGGCGATCTACGACGAGGACGGCAACCTCGCGAACGGCACGATGGCCATGTACCTGGTGCCATCGGCCGCCGAGTTGCCCTCGTTCGAGCTCGACCGGACCAAGAGCAAGGCGACCGACCATCCGTTCGGAGCCAAGGGCGTGGGAGAGACGGGAACGATCGCGGCGGCCCCCGCTGTGATCAACGCGGTGATCGACGCGCTCTCGCACCTCGGCGTCACCGATATCCAGATGCCAGCGACCCCGGAGCGGGTATGGCGCGCGATCGAGGAGGCGAAGAAGTGATTCCCGCAGCGTTCGACTACGAGGTAGCCGAGTCGGTGGAGCACGCGCTCGCCCTCCTCGGTGATGATCCCGATGCCAAGGTGCTGGCAGGCGGGCACTCGCTCGTGCCTGCTCTCAAGCTCCGGATCTCGCGGCCCTCGAAGCTCGTCGATATAGGCAGACTCTCCGATCTTGCGTACGTACGGGACGCGGGTAGCCAGATCGCAATCGGTGCGCTCACGAGACACGCTGGTGTGCAGCGCGACCCGCTCCTGCAGGAGCACTGCCCGATCGTCTCGACAACTGCGGGCAAGGTGGGTGACCCCCAGGTGCGCCACCGGGGGACGATCGGAGGCTCTCTCGCCTACGGCGACCCGGCCTCGGACCTGCCGACGGTGATGCTCGCACTCGATGCTGAATTCGTGGTCGTCGGCGCCGGAGGGGAGCGCACGGTGGGGGCAAAAGACTTCTTCACCGGTGTGTTCCAGACCGCGATCGGTCGTGGTGAGCTGCTCACGGAGATCAGGATCCCGAAGTTCGGTGACGCGACGGGGTGGTCGTATCTGAAGTACCACCGCCGCGCTCAGGACTGGGCGACAGTCGGTGTCGCCGCGATCGTCCATCGCAACAACGGCACGGTGACGGCGGCCTCGGTTGCGCTCACGAACATGGGTGGGACCCCGCTGCGCGCGAGGGCGGTCGAGGAAGCCATTGCGAGTGGCGCTTCGCCGGCCGACGCAGCCGGTCATGCTGCCGAGGGCACCGAGCCCTCGAGCGACACGGCTGCCTCCGCAGAGTTCCGGATGCACCTCGCCCGCGTGCTAACGCGACGGGCTCTGGCCGAGAGCCTCGCCTGAGCAGAGGCGGTCTGGGCGGGGCGGGTCGTCCCGCCCAGACCGCGGTCAGGCGTTGAGGGCTGCCTGCAGGGCTTCGTCCGGCGTCGTTCCCGGGCGGCAGATGAAGCGGTGGCGCAACACGTGGGGTGCGACTAGGCGGACGTCGTCGAGCGTGACGTGGTCGCGGCCGCTGAGGCGTGCGTTGGCCTTCGACGCGCTCAACAGGTGGATCGCGGCGCGCGAACTGGCGCCGAGCTCGAGCCCGGGGTTTGCCCTCGTGCTCCGCACGACCCTGACGACGTAGCGGGCTACCTCTTCCGGTACCTCGGTCGCATCGAGTTCGGCGCGCGCCTTGTCGAGACCGACGATGCCGAGCAGCGGCTGAATCTCACCGAGCATGTCTGGTGTGACGCCTGTGTGGGGAAGCCGAAGCATCTCGATCTCGCTGTCGGCGTCGCAGTAGTCGAGGGCGATCTTGAACAGGAAGCGGTCGAGCTGCGACTCGGGCAGCGGGAAGATGCCCTCTTGCTCATACGGGTTCTGGGTTGCGATCACGAGGAACGGGTCGGGGAGGGGGTGTGTGCGCCCCTCGACGGTAACGGTGCGCTCCTGCATCGCCTCGAGCAGCGAGGCTTGCGTGCGCGGCGGCGTTCGGTTGATCTCGTCGGCAAGGAGGATGTTCGTGAACACGGCGCCGGGCAAGAAGACCGGAATCCCCATCTTCAGCACGGTGGAGCCCGTGATCTCCTCGGGCGAGGTGTCGGGCGTGAACTGGACGCGCTTGAACTGGGCGCCGAGAACGTGGGCGATGGCGCGACAGAGCAGTGTCTTCGCGCTTCCTGGGGGTCCTTCGATCAGGACGTGCCCCCGGGCCAGAGCCGCTACGAGGAGCAGTTCGACGGCATCTCCCTGGCCGATGACGACCTTGCCGACCTCCTCGCGGGCGCGGTCACGCAGGTTGATCAGATTCTCGTACGGGCGTGCTGTGACGTGCGACATACTTTCCTCCCGGATCGATCCCTCTGTCTTACGATACTTCCGTTTCGACCGCGTGTCTCCCCCTTGCTCCCAGAGGAGCGGTCCTGCGAGTTTCGCGTCGGTTCGATGTTGGGGGGCGACGCGAATGCGTCGCCCGCCGAGTTCGGGGCGGCTCCTTCTCGTAGGCTGCGACGCGCACGCGTCGTCCGGGGGTGCCGTGGGGATCGTGACCGCGGGCGCGTGTGGGGTGGACGGCGGTCGGGGCTGCGCATCGCCCCCACGAGTTCGAGTCGGGGTCGTATCTCCGCGCAGGCGTCGTCGGCTGATCGAGACGACGAGCAAGCCACTATCGCCGGCGGACGTCTGCGGCTACAATGAGCGGAGTACAAATGACATACGGGGGCGACCTGGTTTCGACGTGGTCGGTTCTCCGGCTGAGTTGCGAGCCGAGGTCCCCGGTTGGCCTCGTTAATCCACCGGGAAACACACAAATGCGAATCGTTCATCTGATCTCGCAATGGCTGCCTAGTCAGCACTGACTAGATAGGCCACGCCCCCCGTAGCTGGGCCCGAGGCCACGGCAGGGCGCTAACCATCGGGCTTGGCGCCACGGGAGAGTCCATCGCCCAGGGCGCGACATCCAAAGGATGGCTGGCCCGCCGGTAGGTCGTCCGCCACCGGCCGTCGGGCGAGATTCAAGGTGGACTACGCTCGTAGATGCTCTGTTCGGTGCGTCCGCGGACGCGGGTTCGATTCCCGCCGCCTCCACTCAGCAGGCAAGGTACGCAAGGGCGCGAGAAATCGCGCTGCGCAGGGAAAAAGGCCGCGCAGAGGTGCGAAAGGCTGCGCAGCGGAAACCCGCGGTTTGCGACCCGGTTCGGGCGTTGCGGTCGCAGATGGGTTGCGGCGG
>Ga0315273_10001291_pt1 | contig 28300 bp, 32 predicted proteins | sample YL17G02_0_MG_FD_205753 | JGI IMG/M metagenome (GOLD analysis project Ga0315273, IMG submission 205753) | Sediment microbial communities from Yellowstone Lake, YNP, Wyoming, USA - YL17G02_0 | ecosystem: Environmental > Aquatic > Freshwater > Lake > Sediment | place: USA: Wyoming | collected... | reverse complement strand
GGTCTCCCTGCACGACGAAAAGGTCTACCTCGGGAAATGCGGTGATTGTCCCGATCTTTGCGGAGTCGGATTATGAAGGCGAAGAGGAAGAAAAAGGCGGCTGCTTCGGAGCCCTCAAAAAGGGCGCGGGCCCGGAAATGGGGCAATCAATTCTCGAAAAAGTACACCGACGAGGAGATCGAGCTGATCGGAGAGGAGCTCCTCGAGTGGTTCGGAGAGGCAAACAACATCTGGATGAAGGATTTTGCGATCTCGCGCATGATCGGCGCGGCCCGGATCTCGGAGTTTTCGGCCCGGAATGAATACTTTGCCTACCTCCTCGGGATCGCGAAGGAGATGCAGGAGTCGAAGCTCGTCCGCCTCGGCCTCTCGAAAAAGTTTAATCCGTCCATGCCGATCTTCGCGCTGAAAAACGTCGCCGGCTGGCGGGACGTCCAAGACATGAACCTCAACGCAAGCGTCAAGGTAATTACGGACTCGATATGAACGACGGGATCCTCGAGGTAAATACGCGGGAGGTTGTCGTCGAGAGTTTCTTCGACTTCTGGCGGGCGTGGCGCGACGGGTCCTACACGTTCTACGTTTGCAAAGGGGGGCGCAATAGCGCGAAGTCGACGACGATCGCGCAGAGGTTTATTCTCGATCTGATCGCCCTCCCGGTCAACGGCCTCTGCATTCGCAAGGTATCGAACACGTTACAGGAGTCCGTCTACGAGCAGCTCAAGGAGGCGACGATACAGCTCGGGGTCGCCGGGTCCTTTGCCTTCATGAAGTCGCCGCTCCGTATCGTCTACACTCCCCGGGGGAACTACATTATTTTCCGCGGGGCCGACGACCCGCAAAAGATGAAGTCGATCAAGACCTCGAATTTCCCGATCGCCCGGGCGTGGATCGAGGAGCTCACCGAGTTTAAGCTCGAGGAGGAATTGCAGACGATCACGGACTCGATCCTCCGGGCCGAGCTCCCCGAGGGGATCACCTACAAAATCGCGTACTCGTACAATCCTCCGAAGCGAAAGCAGCATTGGGTGAACAAAAAGTACGAGGGGCACGTCGTCCCGGGCAATACCTATGTTCATCACTCGACGTATGCGACGAACCGATTTCTTTCGGCTCAGACGATCGCCGAGATGGAGTATGTTCGGGCGACGAACGAGGCCAAGTTTCGATGGATCTACCTCGGCGAGCCCTCGGGGGGCGGCGTCGTGCCGTTCAACAATCTGAATTTCCGCCGGATCACTCAGGAGGAGCTCGAGCGTTTCGATAACATCAGACAGGGGCTCGATTGGGGATACGCCGTCGATCCCGTCTGTTTCGTCCGGCTGCACTACGATCGGGCCCGGCGGATCGTCTACTTTCTCGACGAGATCTACGGCGTGAAAATGAGCAACCGGGAGCTCGCCTCGAGGATCAAGGCCCGGGGATATCATACGACGAAAACGGTCGCGGACTCGGCCGAGCCGAAGTCGATCGCGGACCTCGAGGATCTCGAGGTCAAGATCTCCGGGGCGATCAAGGGCGAGGGATCCGTCGAGCATGGCGAGAACTGGCTCGACGACCTCGAGGAAATTGTGATTGACCCAACGCGCACTCCGAATATCGCGAGGGAATTTGAAAATATAGACTACAAAGTCGGGCCGGATGGAGAGATGCTGGCCCGGCTCGAGGACAAGGAAAATCACTCGATCGACGCGACGAGGTATTCGCTCGAGGCCGATATGACCCGGCCCGGGATCCGATTCTTGAGCAGCAACGGGAGGACGGGACGATGACTACAGGATTTATCAGTCTGACGCACCTCATCAACGCGAAGATCATGGCCGACAAGGCGACGCTCGATACGACGCGCCTCAAGGATCTGATCGGGACGGACGTCGCGAGTCCGGGGAAGCAGCGCATGGCCGAGGGCGTCCGTTACTACGACTCCGCGCATGATATCCTCGATCACCGCAACACCTACTTTCTCGACGGGATCGAGTACACCGATACCGTGAAGTCGAATGCCCGGGTCCCGCACCCGTTCCACAAGATCCTCGTCGATCAAAAGATTGCCTACATGATCGGCAATCCGATCGTTATCTCGGTCGCGGAGCCGGAGGTCGAGGATCCGAAGAGTCTGACGCCCGAAGAGGAGTCGGCTCAGGAGAGCGTGGACGAATTTCAGGAGCTGCTCCTCGACGAGATCTCCGACGAATTCGACGACCTCCTCAACGATTGGGCCGTCGGGGCGTCCAACAAGGGCGTCGAGTGGATGCATGTCTACATTGATCCCGACGGGGATCTGCAGTTTTGTATCGTCCCGGGCGAGCAGGTGATCCCGGTCTACGACACGCAATATCAGAAAAATCTCATCTACGTCGTCCGGTTCTACGTCTACGATATCGTCTCCGAGAAGGGCGAGATCAATCAACGCTATAAAGTCGAATGGTGGGACGGGTCGGGCGTCGAATATTGGGAAGAGCAGCTCGACGGGACGTATGTTCATGACCCGTTTTACGAGGCGAATCCCGCGCCGCATTGGTATTCATTCAACACGCTCGCTCCGGCCGAGAAGGCCCCGCACTCGTGGGGGCGTCCTCCCTTTGTCCGCCTCGATAATAACACGGACTCGAGGACGGACCTCGAGCCGGTGAAGGCGCTGATCGACGCATACGACAAGGTGAAATCGGGGTGGGTAAACGATCTCGTTGACTTTCAGGAACTGATCCTCGTCCTCAAGGGATATGCGCCGCTCACGGATAACGCGAGGGAGGGGCTCTCGGATCTCGCGGCCTTCGTCAAGAACCTGAAAACGCAAAAGGTGATCTCGGTCTCCAACGACGGCGGAGTCGAGCCGCTCAAATTCGATATCCCGATTGAGGCAAAGGACCGTTTCCTCGCGATCACCCGGAAAGAGATATTTTTCTTCGCCGAGGGCGTGGACGTCGACTCCGAAAAGATCCAATCGCCCTCCGGGATCGCGCTCAAATTTCTTTACACCTCGCTCGATCTCAAGGCGAACCGCATGATCCGTAAATTCAAAAAGGCCCTCGGCGAATTCGTCTGGTTTGTCGTCGAGTATCTCAATCGGACTCATGGGACGAAATACGACTCGACGGAGGTCCGGTTTACCTTCAACAAGAGCGTGATCTTCAACGAAAAGGAAAAGATCGACGCGCTGATCGCCTCCGAGTCGATCCTCTCAAAGCAGACGATCCTCGAAAATCACCCCTACGTCGACGACGTGGAAGAGGAGCAGAAGCGCCTCGACGCCGAGGAGCAGGACCGCCTCGAGAAGGGCATGGTCGATCTCGGGAGGGTACAACCGCTCGATGAGAACGGGGATCCGGTCCCTCCCGGGCCGATAGGGTCCGAGGACCCGGTCCCGGCGGAGCAGATCAAACGAGATGAAAACGGGCAACCGATAAAACCGGCCCGGGCTCCCGGGGCTCCGGCCCCGATCCCGGGGACGCCCGTTAAAAAGGCGAAGGTCCCGGCTTGACAGATCCCGAGGCAAACGCGAGGATCCAAAAGCTCCTCGACGACGCGGACGCTATGCTCCTTCGCACTCAGGGGGTTACGGAGCAGCGCCTATTGCAAGCGTACCGAAAGACGCTCGACGAGGTGCAAGGGACGATCGCAAAGGTATTCGCCGGGAATGAAAATCCGACGATCACGGAGATGCGGAAGCTCGGCCGCCTCGCCTCGATCGAGAAGCAGATCGCCGCGGAGATCAAGGCGCTCACTCAGATCGCCGTCAATGTAACGGATCAAGGGACGAAGAAAGCGTTTATGAAATCGTACACGGATACCGGCGCAGCGCTCGAGCTCGGGACGGGGATGAGTCTCGGTTTTGACAAGCTCCCGACGGACGCGATCCGTTACGAGATCACGGACAATTTGTGGCTCGACGCCCTCAATAATTCGAGCGGGAAGCTGCTCTCGGACGTCAAGCGCGAATTCGAGACGACGCTCAGGACGAACGCCCGGCAAGAAGTTACCGCCGGACTCGCGCAGGGAAAGTCGTACCGGGAGGTGGCGAAGGCGATCAAGGGGCGATTCGACGTCGCGGCGACGCGGGCCCGCATGATAACCTTCACGGAGATGCACAAGGGACACTCCGCCGGGCGTCTCGTCGGGATCCTCAAGGGATCGGACGCGGCGGGCCGGATCGGCCTCGAGAGCGTGAAGGTATGGAAGCACAACGGGATCGGGGATCCTCGCCCGGGGCACCTCGCGGCGGACGGGCAAGAGGTCGGGACGAAAGAAGCGTTTGTCGTCCAAGCGGAAAAGGGCGGGACGTTTTCGACGGAGGCCCCGGGACTCTCCGGCCTCCCGGAGGAAGATATCTATTGTCATTGTTCCGCTCAGTTTCAGATCAAGGGCCTCGATCGCGTAAACGAGGACGGCGTGATCCCTCCCGAGCCGGTCGCCCCGCCTCCCGAGCCCGAGCCCGCTCCCGCTCCCGCGCCCGAGGTGATCGCGAAAAAAATCAAGGAGCCGGAACCGATCTTCCTCTCACCCTATCGCCTCGACACGGCGGAGGCGGCTATTGCGAGAGATTTCCAAAAGAAGTTTAACGCGAATTTCCGGGTCGAGGGAGGGTACGCAAAGGCGGGCGTTTCGCATTACTCCGAGGTAGCGAACGCGATCCACGACGAGCTCGTCCTCATGCAGCGAGAGATGAAGCTCGCGAAGGAGATCTCGCAGCGATATCCCGTCGAGTACGTCGTCATGAAGGGGAGAGGGTCGAGCGGTTTTATTGGACAATATTTCCCTCTCGCGGAGGGAAGCATTCAACCGACTCAGGTGCCGTGGTACACGCCGAAGGGAATGCCGAAGAGCGTCAAGATCAAAACCGACGCGATAGAGATCGACGGACACGCTCAACTCGCCCGGGCCCAGGGGCCCTCCGTCGCGACGAACGGCAAGGGGGGATTTAATACGCCGAGCGGGGTCGACACAACGACTCGGCACGAATTCGGACATCACGTGCATTTCCGCCTGAAACAATATACGAACGAGGGGGGCTTCCACGCTCCCGTCGCTCCCGGGGGGATGACGGACTCCGATTTCGCAGCTCGAGCGCTGACCGAGAGGGGCTCGCTCTCCGAGAGAGCAAAACGAAACATCTACTGGCATACGAATGAGGTCCCGCACGATTGGATGAACCTCTGGCTTGACATAGAGACGGGGCAATTCGGGGATCCCTACAAAGGGGCCCGTTACTGGAAACACTACGTAGCCGAGTACGCCGCGAAGGACGTCCGGGAAGCGTTCGCGGTCTCCTATGACATTTACACCGGACACGGCTACAAAGCGCTCGCGCCGAAATTCCGCCTCCCCGGGAGAGTCGAGAGATATTTTGATAACCTCATGAAAACGAAAGCGTACAAACCTCCGAAGGTTAAAAAATGATCCTCGAGCCGAATTGTTACAAACGCGAGTGCAAGCATTACGGGGGGGTCAAGGACGACGGACCTCTCGAGCGGGATGAGAGGAATTTTTGCCGGGCGTTCCCGGACGGGATCCCGGAGGATATCGCATACGGCGACGATCTGCACCTCGTCCTCCTCGGGACGGAGACGACGAACGTTACGTTTGAGCAGGGGCCGAGGGATTTTGAGGAGGACGTATGATCGTCGCGGTATTCACCTCGCGCCGAGAGGCGCAGCGTTTAGCGGACGCGGTAGACGGAGAGGTAGTCGAGCTCGAAGTCAAGAATCAGATCCAACGACCGCCCAAGCTCGCGGCGGGTACAAATAGCGGCCTGTTAACCGGACACACCGGGACAACAAGTGGACAGCGGACAAAGGGAGAAACGCACAATGGAAGATCTCAAAAAACTTTTCGGTGATGAGCTCTACGCCTCGGTCTCTGCAAAGATCGGCGACAAACAGCTGCTCCTCTTTGAGAAGGACGAGAAGATCGTCGTGGACGACGGGAAACTGATCCCGAAATATCGTCTCGACGAGGTCCGCTCGGCGAGCGAGTCGCTCAAGGCGCAGGTTGAGCAGTATGAGAAAGATATGAAGGTTCTCAAGAAGGCGGCGGAGGGAAACACCGATCTCGTCGGACAGATCGAGCAGCTCCAGAGTGCAGCTAAAACGGCGAAGGCCGAGGCCGAGCAAGCGGAGGCGCGGGTCCGAAAGCAGTTCGCGCTCAAGGAAGCACTCCTCAATGCCGGCGTCGTGAACGCCGACGCCCGGGATCTCCTCTCTCACCGATTCGACCTCGAGAAGCTCGAGATCGACGCGGCCGGGAAGATCAAGGGATTCGACGACGCGCTGAAACCGGTCAAGGAAAACAAGGCCTTTGCGGGAATGTTCGGGGAGGTGAAATTCGCCGGGCAAGAACACGCGGAGGGGGATCTCCCGGCGGCCGATCTCGGCGAGTACGGGAAAAAGAATCCTTTCGCGAAGGCGACTCTGAATATCTCGGAGCAGGTCAAGCTCACAAAAACACGGCCGGAGCTCGCAGCTAAACTGAAAGCTCTGGCTCAAGCGTAAACTCACGAAGGAGATTTAATCATGGCAGCTCTCGCAACAGCTATTGCGAATATCTACGAGCCCGAGATCTGGGCAAAGTATTTCCTCGAGATGACGACGGAGAAGTCTCTCCTCGTTCAGTCGGGGATCGCGGGCTCGACGCCCGAGATCGACGCGGCCGCCTCGCAGGGCGGGCGTATCTGCACCATGCCGTTCTGGGACGACCTCTCGCACGACACCGCGACAACGGATCGCTCGAAGGTGGCGACGGACGACGACACCTCGCTCGCTCCTCACGGCCTGACGACCGGGGAGGATATCGCGGTAAAGCATTTCCGCACTCAGTCCTTCTCGGTCTCGCCGATCGTCCGGTACGTCGCGGGCGACGATCCGGCGCAGGTCGTGATCTCGCGTTTCGCGAAATGGTGGCAGAAAGAGGAGCAGCGTCTCCTTCTCAAGACGCTCACCGGCGTCTTCGCGGACTCGGCGATCGCGACGGCTCTCTCGAACGACGTCGCGGGCGAGACGACAACGACCGATCCGGCGAAGCTGATCGGATCCTCGCAGATCGAGGATACGCGCTTCCTGCTCGGCGACGCCTACGACAAATTCACGGCGATCATCATGCACTCGGTCTGTTTCAAGCGCCTCCGGGCGCTCGATCTGATCGACGACGTCGTACTCTCGACGCAGGATCCGAAGGTCCCGACGTATATGGGCCTCCGCGTCCTTGTCGACGACGGCATGACGAACGTCGCGGGCGGGACGAGCGGGCGGAAATATCACACCTTCCTCTTCGGCGCGGGAGCGTTCGCCCGGACCGATATCGCGCTCGGGACCGGGGATCCGGCCCTCGAGATCTATCGTCAACCGCTCAAGGGAACCGGTGCGGGACAGCTCGACGTTATCACGCGGCGCTATTTCCTGCTTCATCCGCGTGGCGTCTCCTACTACGACGCGGACATGGCGGGCGTCTCGCCGTCTGACGCGGAGCTCGCCGCGGACAACTGGACTCTCGCCTTCATGGCGAAGAATATCCGGTTTGCCCGGCTCATCACGAACGGATAATTAACCGGGGACGTCGCGCCTCTCCGGGCGGCGTCCCTGTCTCTCTCGAGAAGAAAAAGAAAGGACTCAAGCGTATGGCACAGCAGCCGAGATCATTCACGAGTATCACCCGGCGACACGCTCAGGGGATCGGGGGCCTCCTCGTTCTCATGGCGAAGGCGCTTGCGGGCGATCTGGTTTTCGTCGTGTCTCCGGCGACCTACGTCCGCACTCCGATCACCGGGGCGTGGACGCGGACGGTCCGCGTCGAATTGCAGACGGCGGCGGGCGAGCTGCATACATGGTTCAACAAGGCGATCACCTCGGGATTCTCCGTCGGGGATACCTCGAGCGCCGGGACGGCGACGATCCCCTCGACGACGGCGACGTATGCCGACGGAGTCGCAACAGTCGTCGTAACGGGATCCGCGAACGCATGGCTGAACGCGGAAACTGACACGCTGACCGTTACGGCCGCGACGATCCTCGGCTATACCGTCGCGTCGAAGACGTCGGTCGAGACGTTCACGACGTAACCTCACCGGGAGCGGGGCCGTCTCCGGGCGGCCTCGCCCTCCTTTCAACGGAGCAGACATGAAAAAAGTATTTCTCGGGATCCTCCTCGTCCTCCTCGTCTCGACGGCCGGGGCCCAGACGCAAAACGTCGACACGCTCGCCCGGGGCGCGGTCTACATCGACACTCTCACCGCCGTCAAGGATACATTCGCGGTCTCGATGAAGGGCGACGCTCTCGGGCTCGACGCCTACTCGGTGATCGCGTACACAACCGCCGGGATCGACACGGTTACGTTTTCATTCCTTGCGCCGGACGGGGTAACGTGGTACAAGGAAACGCTGACAGACATGGCGGCGCAGACCGACTCGACGACGTTCCGTATCGGGACGACTCCCCGGGCTTTTCTTTTGCAACAGTCGTTTATCAAGATGCGGCTGACGACGGAGGATCTCGCGGCCTCGTGTGTGTTCATGATCCTCGGGAAACGGACTTTTTCGTCGCATTTTTAAAAAGGAATTCACCCTATGATTTTCACCGGGACGGGAATTGTAAAGAGGAGAGGCAGGACGATCGCAAATTTTGCGGACGGGACGGCGGCCGTCGACGATCCGGGAGCGATCCTATGCTTGAAAGCTCTCGGATTTAGGGAGGCGGCTTCCGCTGGTCCTCCGGCTCAAGCTCATCCTCCGAAAGAAAAGACGGCCGCGAGGGCTCCGAGTCCGAAGAAAGGGACAAAGTAAATGCCGATTCTTACGCTCACCGAATTGAAGGTGCTCATGCAGATCCCGGCGACGGATGCGACGCTCGATCCGCTGCTCGAGACGCTGCTCCCGAGCGCTCAGGAGAGAGTCGTCCGATATTGCAACTCGGCTTTTCTCGCCTCCGGGGTCCAAGTCTACGGCGTCGGGATCTCGTTCACCGCTCCGACGACCGGACCGGCGGGCCCGGGGACGATCGTCGACTCGGGCGGGAGATTTCTCGAGGCGGGATTTTCGGACGGATGCGACGTCAAGGTCCGTGGATCCGCGCTCAACGACGGGATCTACACCGTCAAAACGGCGGCGGCCGGGACGCTCACCCTCGAGCTCGCGGTGAGGACGGAGGCCGAGGCGGCCGGGAAATTTGTCGTACTCTCCCGGCTCCGGTGGCCGAAGGGCCTCGGGATCCCGTTCTCGGTCCTTTTGCGTTATCTCGTCGAGAAGTCGGGGAAGCTCGTCTCTCAGGAGACGCTCCCCGGGGGCTACGCCGTGATCTACAAAAGCGAGGCGGAGGTGATGAAGCTCTTCAACGAATATCGGCGGCCGTTATGATCTCGGACTATTACAAGACACTCCTCCGCCGTGTCGTTACTCAGACGTCGGACGGGGCGGGCGGGTTCACGGAGACGACGAGCGACACGCCCTTCGATGGGTATATCGCGGAGCTCTCCGGGGCGGAGGTTCTTCGCAATAATCAGCTCGGCAATCTGGCGACGCTCGAGCTCTATACGAAGGAGACGCTCTCGCTCCGGGACCGGGTTGTCGACGGGGACGGCGTCGAGTATGAAGTCGTGTGGGCGTTAAAGCATTTCCACCTCCGATATCTCCTAAAGCAGGTGAAATAGCATGGCGCTGATTACGTTCAAGATCGAAGAGATGAATGCAGCGATCCTCTCCCGGGTCGAGGACGGCCTCGCCGCGATCGGGGCTCAGGGCGTCTCGTGGGCGGCCGATCGGTGGCGGCAAAATTGGTATTCGCCGAACACGCCCGAGCGCGAGCGGACCGGAAATCTCGTGAACTCGATCGCCTATGCGACCTCGAGGGAGCGGAGCACACCGAAAACAGGCGGGGCTCTCTCTCCGGCGGAGCGCCTCCGGGTCAAGATCGGCTCGATCGTTAAGTATGCAGCTCGAGTCGAATTCGGATTTACCGGAAAAGATTCCCTCGGGAGATACTACAATCAGCCGGCGAAGTCGTATCTCCGCGCCGGGATCTTTGCGGCCCGGGGAAAAATTCTTTTCATAATGAACAAGGCGATCCGTGGCTAATATCGCGAACGACGTCCGGCACGGTATCTACGACCGGCTTCTCTCGAGCAACAGTCTCAAGGCGGCGCTCGCGAAAACGGTGAACGGGACGACCTACTACAAAGTCTATTACGAGCGAGCTCCTCAAGCTCTCCCGGACGGCAAGACGCTCGTCGCCCCTCCCTTCGTCGTCTATACTCTGCTCCCGATCGACTCGGACCGGGACTCGGCGACAAAGATCTATCGCGTCTGGATTCAATTCCTCGTCTCGAGCGAGGACCTTGCGACGTGCGAGGCGATCGCGGGAAACATCACCGACGTTATGGAGGACTCGGAGGCGGGGCTCTCGATCGGAGCGTACCGCGTCGTCGAGGTACGACGACAATCGCAAGTCTCGCTCCCGATCGAGGAGTGGGCCTACAATATCGCGGTGCAGTATTCGGTGATTTTTCACACCTAACGAGGGGACGAACGCGGTGCAATTCATTCTCAACAAGGAGAGACACTCATGGCAAAAGTAACTGGCGCAACGCTCGAATTCTGGTACGGGGGGCAGGAGTATCCCGTAAATTCCGTTTCCTTCGACGGGGCATGGGACGAGATCGAGACGACGGACTCGGCGACGCCGACTCCGGCAACAGATTTCATCCTGAACCGGGCGAAGAGGACGTCAAAGGTCGACATGGATCTGACGGACGTCGACGCGGCGCTCAAAGTGGTGGGGGCCCTCACGGCCGGAGCTCGTTACCGGCTACAGCTCGGAGCGATCGTCGAGACGACGATCTCGCATAACTACAATACGGTCGGAAAGATCTGGACCTCCGACGGGACCGGGACGGCTTCGGCCTCAAATCAAGTCTATCCTCTCGGCGCGAAGCTCCCCGGGAAGTCGATCATCTGCTCGATCGGCGGCGCGAATACCGCGGTGACGTCGATGAAGTACGACGAGAACTACGGGGAATTCGACGCGACGGACTCCAGTACGACCGGCGACGGAACCGAGTGGATCACCGGCCGCCGGAAAGCAACGGCCTCGCTCGAGCTCATCATGCAAGATACGGTCGCCGATCTCCTCATCGCGAGTCCGGCGGCTCAGGCGGTCATTCTCACCTTCGGGACCGGGCTCACGCTGACCGGGAGCGCGATCTTCCAGAAGAAGTCGATCAACTCGCTCGCGAAGGGCGATATGGTCAAAGTCGCATACGACCTCGTGTGGGTCGGATCCGTTACCTCGACGCTCGCCCGGATGCTCCCGATGGGCGCGTCGACGGCCGTGATCGCCCGGTGGAAAGGGTGGGGCGCGTCGACTCAAAAGCAGATCTCCGGCAACGCGATCGTCATGAGCAAGTCGATCGAGGCAGACGTCAATTCGATCTGCAAAGTCTCATACGGGCTCGCGTGGGTAGGCGCTCCGACGGAGGCGATCTACTCGTGATACTCGAGATCGGAGGGCGGGAGTATCTTTTGTCGCAGCGTCGGGCTTCGGCGGTTCTCGAGCTCGTCGCCGTGGCAAAGCAGCGGGCCGGAGCAGGGGACACGACGGATAACGTCCTCGTCATGGCTCAGATCGTCCGCGATTCTCTCGGGGCCACCTACAAAGGCCTCGGGAGGATCCGCGGATTTCGCTACCGGCAATTTCTTGAGACCGGGGGCGTCGTCCTCCTCTTGGACTCCCTCTCCGTCTCCGAGCTCTCCGCGGCGTGTCGGTATATCGTCGAGGAGCTCGAGGGAAACAAAAAAAAAGTCGAGGAGATCCCGGAGGGAAGTCAATAGGGCGGGAAGTCTCCCGGGGGCTGATCGCGATAAAATTCGGGATCCCCCTCGAGGAGGTCGAGGACCGGCCGATCCGAGAGTATCGTCTCATGCTTTTCTCGGCGATCAACGTCGCGGCCCTCGAGTCCGGCATGGGCGGCTTTAAGTATCAAACAGACGACGAAGAGTACGAGGAATTCGACGAGCTCGTCGAATACTATAAGGGCAAAGGAATTTTCAATTGAGGACGCTCCGTGGCTGACAAACTCGGCGAGGTTTATGTAGAGATCGCGGCGAAGGCCGACAAGATCCTCTCGCAATTTAAGTCTATCGAGGCGGCCGCGGCGACCTCGGCCGCGAAGATCGAGGGGGAATTCTCGCGGACGAAGCTCGCCGTTAACAACAGCATGGCGACGAAGTCGCTCGCCGACGTGCAGAAGATGCACTCGGCGCTCAAATCCAAGCTCGATCAAAAGATTGCCCTCAACGCGGATATTGCCTCGATCGACCGGACGCGAAACGTCCTCGGGACAGTCGAGGCGAAGCTCCTCGGGCTCAACAAGGCCGGAGTGTCGGCCGGGAAGGGGATCGCCGCTCCCTTCATGGGACTCCCTCCCGAGCTCACGAAAATGGTCGTCGGTTTTATCGGCGTGGCCGGGGCGATCAAGATTACAAAGATGGCATTCGATTTCCTCGGGACGAGTCTCGAAGCATTCGAGGCGAGGAAGCGGGCCCTCAAGGGCGTCGACTCGACAATTCATTCGATGGGAAAAGAGGGAGAGTACACCGCGGGCGGGATCCTCTCCATGGCGACGCGCCTCGCGGAATTCAACAAATACGCCGTCAAGACGAACGAGGTCCTCGATCTCTCTACGTTCCTCTTAACCTTCGACAAGATCTCGAAGGACTCGCTCCCCCGGGCGACGCAAATTGTGATCGACCTCTCTCGGAAGATGGACACGGACCTCAAGGGCGCGGCGCTCTCCGTCGGTATCGCGCTCGACAATCCGGCCGAGGGTCTCACCCGGCTCGGGCGGTCCGGGATTAAATTCTCGAAGGACGAGAAGGAGGCGATACAGGCGCTCGTCGATACCGGCAAGGCGGCCGAGGCGCAGGAAATGATCTTTGCTAAGCTCGAGAAAAAGATCGGCGGCTTCGCCCGGAACACGCAAGACGACATGGATGCGTATGAGGGAGCGATCTCCGCGGCCTTTTCCCGGATAAAGCGCTCCGTCGGGGAAATGATCGAGGGGGCCCTCGAGCCGCTCGCAGCCGGTTTCCTCAAGGCCCTCCCGAAGGATATGAACCTCGAGCTCGACAAGCTCTCGACGAAGGTCCAAAAGCAGGGCGCATACGTCTGGCAGACGGCGAATACCTACGACTACCTTTCAAGCAAACAGAATCGGAACCTCGAGGAGGACAAGGAGCTCACGGCGGCGATCGAGGAGCTCGCGAACGCATTCCCCGGGGCGATCGACGGGTGGGATAAATACGGCAACGCGATCTCGGTCAATACTGGCAAGCTCCGCGCCATGATCGTCGAGGAGCAAAATCACCTGAAGTATATGAACGAGATCAAGCTCAAGGCCGTCGAGGCGGACGAGGCGAGCACGAAGGCGCAAATGGAGGATCTGAAATTCAAGATCCAGAAAGGGACCTACACCGATTACACGACCTCGATGAACCGCGGCGGCGCGTCGAAGGGTCTCCCCTCGAGCTACACGCCCGAGGAGCTCAGGGAGATGAACGACAAGGTGAAGTCTCTCGGCGATCGCCTCTCCGGGATCCAAAAAGAGAAAGGGATCCTCTCCGGCGCGTATCTCGACGAGAAGGCGGGCCCGGCCCGGCCCGGATCTTTGGACCCGGTGAAAAAAACGGAAGAGCAGCTCAAGCAGGAGCTCGAGGCATATCGTCGGTATCTCGCCGCGAAGGACGCCCTCAACGCGGCCTCTCACGAAGAGGAGTGGCAGCGCTCAATGCAGGAGGCGATCGACGCCCGGGCAGCCGCGCTCCGCGAGATCGACGACCGGCGGCGGCTCGCGAAGGAAAGGCCGGGGAAAGATACGGCGTACTCAGCGGAGGCCGAGGCGAACGACCGGAGGGCCGTCGCGCTCACCTACGAGAAGTCGGAGATCGAGGCGACGCGCCGCGAGGTCGATCGACAAAAGGCGGCCCGGAATGAGATCCTCGCGAAGGAGGCGGCCTACACCTCCGAGATGAAAAACTATAACCGGGAGCTCGTCGATCAACAGATCAAAAACTTCGCGCTCACGAACGCCGAATACAAAGCATACCTCGACGATCAACTGAAATATCAGATCCTTGCCCTCGAGGAGAAGAACCGGGAGATCGAAGAATTCAATAAGAAGAACGGGACAAATCAAGAGCTCCGGGATATCGGGACCTTCGCCGTCGCGGGAGAAAAAGAAAACGCGATGCAGGCGGGCGTCTATGCACAAGGGAAAAAGGATCACGCAAAAGAGCAATTCCGAAAGCAGCACAAGGAGATCGCCCGCGCCCTCGAGGGCCTCGAAGGGGATCTCGGCGCGTCGTGGGGGTCGACGCTCGACGAAATGACTCGGGGAACGATCGACTTTTCCGAGGGGATCGAAAGGATCTTCACCGGGCTCGTGGACTCCGTTATCGCGCAGCTCGCCCGCATGGCGGCCGAGATGGCGGCCTCGTGGTTCATGGAAGCGCTCTTTAACGTGGCTTCACTCGGACTCAGCGGAGCGGCGGGCGGAGGGAAGATTATCTCCGGCGGCGGCGGGGAGTGGGTCGCTCACTCGGGCGGGACGTTCCTCGGCGGTCCTCACGGACTCCGGCGCATGGCAGGGGGCGGATCCTTCGTCGTCCCGGGGGGATTTCCAAACGACTCATATCCTCTCATGGTCGAGAGTGGCGAGAGGGTCTCCGTAACTCCGGCCGGGAGTCCCTCGGGCTCGGGCGCGGACGGGACGGCGGCGCTGCTCCAAAAGCTCGACGTTCTCAATATGAACCTCGTGAACAGCCGGAGGCAGTCCGTCTCCGGGTCGATTAAAGTCGAGTCCGTCGGCCGCATTCAGGGCGAGGACATTTACTACGCGAACAAGCGGGCGACGAAGTCTTATATGAGGGTCCGGTAGAATGGCCGTCTATACGACACTCACCTCGGCAGCGGAGGTTATCAACACCGCGGGGGACACGGCGCAGATTGTAATTCAATTCACGCGCTACGAAAGCGGGAGCGGTGCTCACTCGTTTTCGGAGCTCGGGATCCGCGTCGCGGATTGGGGATCCGTCGCGTGGGACTATGCCCTCGACGACGGGCTGATCGTCCCGGGCGAGTATGCGTTCTCTCTCTTCGATCGCGACGGCGACTTTTCGGGCCCGACTCTCTGCCTCTTTAAGCTGCTTTTCCCGGCGACGAATTTGCAGTATGAGACGCTCATCACGCTCAAGATCAACGGGACAGAGGAATACGTCGGGCGACTCGTCTCAGATTCCATTGACTACGATCTCGACGAACGCAAGGTCTCGATGAAGGTCGAGGCCGCGTCGATAAAGCTGAACGAGATGCAGCTCTTCGCGGCTGACGGGACGACGCCGATCAATACGCTCGGGCTCACCGCCTCGACGTGGTATTCCTTGCCGTGGCTGATCCAGCAGATATACAAGCTCGTGGACAGCTCGATCGCCCTCGCCGACTCCTCTCTCACGGTCCGGCAAGGGTGGACGTACTACGGCGTCGTCAAGCCGGCGAATACGCCGGTCCTCAGCAATCTAACTTTCAGCGAATTATATCAGCTCGACGATCCGCTCTTTTTTCAGTACGGGTACGGACTCAAAACGATGGGCGACGTACTCCGCAAGCTCGCGATTGATTGGGGCTGCTTCACCGGCTTCCTCCACAAGAGGAAAGCGTTTTTTCATCAGCTATTTTACTACGACTCGGGGAACACTCAGACGCTCCCGCGGATCCTCTCCCGGAAATGCGCGTACCGATTTTTCCCGATCGACTACGTCTCGATGGGCGTCTTCGCGGGCGGGGTTACGATCGTTCCCTACAGCGCCGGGACCTACAACGCCCTCGACGAGAAGCGCTTCGACCGGGGGACGGCGCTCGTCTCCTCGTTCTACGATGAGAGATATACGAACATCAAGGCGGTCCGCTCCGCGACGACCTACGACGTCTATCGCGTCGGGAGCGCGGACGTCAACGCCGGGGCCCAAAACGACTACGGGGAGCATGGAGTTAATTGGTGGCTCGCGCACACAGGGAACCTCGACGCTTGCCGGGTGGACTCTTTTGTCGTCGCGGGCGTTACGATGGATTTCACGAAGAGCTTCTCTGATTCCAACGGCAACAAATACCAGATCATCAGCATGAAGAAAAAGATCGCCGACTCTCAGACGGAGATCGACGCTCTCTATCTCGGGACCTAAGCATGGGAATTTTCGGGACGACGTGCCCGCGATTTATCTACAATCATGGGGGAGGGGGAGAGGTTACAGTCGACCTCACCTATGGGATCATTCAGCGGAGCGAACCGACGACGGACTACGTCGAGCAGCGCTCCGCGATCACCGGGGACCGGGATCTCCTCGCCCGGGGAACGCATTGGGAGGTCGAGGTGAAATACCACCTCTACAAACACACGACGGCCCCGACGCCCGCGGGAAAATATTCAACGATCGCGACGTACAAGGGGCGGCTCGTTACGCTTTACCTCCACGCCGACGGGGCCCCGTTCTACAAAACGGGGACGACGGACGCGCTCTTTGTGCTCAAGGAGATCACTCCATTTTTTCTCACGACGACCGACTACAAAGACGGACTCATCCTCCTCTTCGTCTCGGCCGACACAGTCCTACAGGCATAGACCGTGTCGATCCATGGAACACAGGGGCCCCGGTTCATTTATCACCGCGGAGCAGGAGACGCGGTCTCCGTCGACCTCGATTTCGCCCTCGTAACGGAGCTCACTCCGTCGACGGAGTATATCGAGCACGAGTCCGAGATCGCGCTCGACCGGGCTCTGATCTTTAGGGCCGAGCGGTGGCGCGTCGCGATCACGCTGAACCTCTGGAAATACGCGAGCCCGTCGACAAAGTATTCGACGATCTGCGCGTACAAGGGAAAGGCGGTCTCGCTCTACAGGTTCCGAGACGGAAATCCGTTTCGGTTCAACGCGACGACCGACATGCTTTTTATGTTGACCGACGTCGTCCCGGTGCACCTCACGACGACGGACTACAAAGACGGGCTGACTCTCGTTTTTGAAAGTCTCACGACTCCGAGCGGGCCGGTCCTACCGATCGGGGAGTTTGCGGCATGGCTCTCGTGGGGACAGGACGACGTCGCTCCCCTCGGCGACACCACCTATGTTTACTCGAGTCTGACATGAGCGTACCGACTTTCTCAAGCGTCGCGACAACAGACACGCCGAACACCGGGCGCGGGAAATGGAATTCGGGCGTCGCCGACATCATTTCAAACGCGATCTTTCTCTCTCCGGCCTCCGTTCAGACGGGGAACCTCTGGATCTCCGGCTCGATCACGGCCGGATCTTTCACCCTCGCCGGACTCAATCTCTCGGGCCTCACCGCGTCGCGCCTCGTCGCAACGGACGGGTCGAAAAATCTCGTTTCCTCTCCGGCCGCCTCGTGGATCTCCGGGACAACAAATCGCGTTACCGTAACCGACGACGCCGACGGGACGATCACGCTCACCGGGCCTCAAGATATTCACTCCGGGGCCTCTCCGACATTCCTCCGGGCGACACTCTCTCAGGCGACGGGGACGTCTCCATTCTCCATTACCTCGACGACGGTCAACACAAATCTGAACGCGGACCTCCTCGACGGAAATCACGCCTCAGCTTTTCAGACCTCGGCGCGGTCCCTCACTATGGTCGGGACGACGAACCGCATTTCGGTATCGCCGACGGGGGCACAAGATCTCTCGGCGGACCGGACGTGGACCTTCACCGGGCCGCAGGATCTACACACCGCGGCGAGCCCGACGTTCGCAAACGCGACGATCTCGAGTTTCTTGAATGTTGGCGCGGGAGCGTCAACGAGCGAGCAGATTTTCAACGTCGGCGGAGCGACGGGGTCGATATGCGCGATCTCGATTACTCAGGCGGCAATCGTCGCATGGAGAATCGGAGTAACGGCCTCGGACAACGTGCTGAAATTCGACGGATCCTCGGGGACTCTCGCGACGCCGAAATTTCAGATCGACGCGAGCGGCAACACGAGGCAAACGGGACAGATCACAATCAACACGACGACGCCCGATATCATTGCTCAGGTGGCCGGCGTCGAGAAGTGGCAGACGGTCATGGATGGAACGTCGTGGAGAATATACAATACCGCGCTGGCCGCCAATGCTGTCGTGATCGCCGCCGCAGATAGTGGTGTCAAGTTCACAGGTGCGCTTTCCTCACCGACCTATGCTTCGCAGACAACGGGATGGAAAATTACGGCAAGCGGCGATGCCGACTTCCGCTACCTGTTCGTGGATGAGATGCACGTCAAGAGTTTCATCGCGGATTTGGAACAGGCACTTGCAGGGGGACAGATCATCTGCAAGTCTGTCGCCAAGATTAAGTCGTTCACATCCCCCGCCGCAGGGGGGACTGCAACACTGGTGGTGGAAAGTTTTGCGGGGTTTCAAGATGCAAAGGTGTTTGTCAATAGCGATGTCATCCGTATCAGAACATTCTCGCGGACAAATCTCGACCTGACAATATGGGACTGTTGGGGTACGATTACGTGGGTGAGTACGGATACGACCGCGAAGACACAGACGTACACGTTCTTGCGCTCCTCTGCGCCGAACGCGGGTGATATGGGAACATCGCAGGTCGTACCGGAGGGTACGCTTGCGTTGGACTATGGAACGACAGGGAACGGGTACTACGAGGTCAATGCGATTGACGGTGCGAATGCGGTGAACTCGCCGTACGCGCAGATCGTGACATGGACAACACATCCTGCGGTGAGTACCAATCTTTCGGTACGGGCGCGTCTCGGAAACATTGTCGCGATTCAAACGACGACCTTCGGCACGCTCGCGGGATACGGGCTTTACTCGAACAACTTGTACCTTGAAGGAAACGCAAAGATTGTCGGCACCCTTGCCGTCGGCGGCACGACGACGACAGGCGCACAGCAAATCAGCCCATCGTTCTACGCTGGCAAGATAAAGGTTCAACTACTCTCAGTAGATAGCGAACTGTTTACAACGTGGACTGACCCAGGCTCCTCGGGAATCACGTTGAGCGACCGATTTGCTGGAATCCTGACACCAGACGGCGGGCAGAACGCAACGCGGTGGGTGAGGAGTGGTGGTACAAACCCCTACCGTTTCAACAATACGACGACAGCCGTCGGCACGAAGACGTTCACGCTCAGCGTGTGGGCGCGTGGTGCTTCTGGTGGCGAGGCGTTCACAATGGATATCGCCAGATGGACGGACTACGCTGGTATCGCCTCGCTCGCGGTCACCCTCACTTCAGCATTCAAGCGTTACGTCGTTACGGGAACGAGCACGGCGACAGGCGCGCAACTCGCTTACACCGTTTACGCGCAACTCACGCAAGGCGACAACTCCACGACGATCTACGTGTACGGCGCGCAACTCGAAGAATCTCCTGACGCATCGCCGTATCAGCCGACAGACGGCGTAGGGTCATCGGCAACAGAGGTGTACGGCATGTGGGCGAACGTCGGCGGCTTCGGCGGGTACATGCAGAATCCCGTCGTCGCGGTTTCCTCGCAAGGTCTTTCTGTCAAGACCGCGGCGTCCACGTTGTATCTGTCCTCGACAAACGACGGCGTATATATTGGCAACTATGCACCGCACGGCGTTGCCACGTTTACGGGCGTAATCATTAGCAAATCCGACGGGTTCCGCGCGTACAAGACTGGGAGCACTTCGCCGTTCATCAGCCTCCCGACGAGCGGGACAGCGACAATCGCTGGGTGGAATCTCTCGCTTGACCGTATCGCGTCTGCCGACACGACGGGTACGAGCAAGCCTTCCGTCATCATGTCAAGCGCCGTGTCGGGATTGAACAGCGTGTCGAACTGGTATCAATCACAATCGAACCTCACGGGATTTTCGATTCGGTGGTGGTCGTCGTACAACGCTGGGCACCTCGTGCTCGGGCGTATCGCGGGTTCTGCGACAACGCTCAAGACGAACAACCCCAACTCCCGCACGTTGCAGGACTACGGGGAAGGCGCGTCCGTGGGGGTGTGGTACGGATTGCAAATGATGGATCATGAGGGGAACGACTACTTTACATTGAGCGCGCTTGTCAATGCGGTAGGGAGCGGAGCCGCGATTCACGACACGTACAACACTATTGCTGGATGGTCGTTCGATTCGACAAAACTTTCCCACACGAACGGAACGGCGACCGTCAGACTGGAATCGACTTGGAATGGGTCTTCGGGATTCAGCGGTCTGGGGGTGGCGATTTCATCCACCGATCGGCTGAAGGTCGGGAAATTTGCTATGAGCACTCCCTCCCCGACGCTCTCGAATATGAGCACCTCTGTCTACGACTACGCGAACGTCCTCAATTTCCTTTCGACCGCCGGGGGGTGGTCGATCCGTTTCGTCAACGCGAGCGGGCCGACGGCGACGCGAGACGGGACGACCGGGCATAACGCGACGGGGGCGCTCAAGGTAAACTTGAGCTCCCTGACGTGCCCGGCGACCGGGGCCTTCGAGGCCGTCGTCTACAAACAATTCACTCGCTCCGACGATCTCCTGCTCATGGTCGGAAAGCACATCAAGATTTCCGTCTGGCTATACGGGGGAGCGGCCCCTCCCGGAGTCGCGATCGTCGGGGCCCATGATTGGAGCCAGAGGTTTACGCACACCTCCGTCGGATCCCCGGGGGCCGCGTGGAGTGAATACACCGCGGACTTTGTCGTCCCGTCTCTCGCGACGAGCTATTTCGAGCTTGCGTTACGGTTCTATGGGACGGCGATCTCGACGGGCAATCAAGGGCTCTCGGACATTTTTGTAGACGACGTGAAGGTCGAGATCTACAACGACACATATCTTTTTGCGAACGATACCGGGCTGCAGATCTACGCCTCAGACAAGCTGAAAAGCGTGATGACCTCCGGGTCTATGATCCTCACCGGGGCCTCGCTCATGGTCGACTCCCGGCCGGTCGCTACCGTACACAATTCAGGAACGACTCCGGCCTTCGGGACGCTCGGGGACGTTTGGGTTAACGGGTCCGTCGTTAAAATCTACACCGCGAACGGATGGATCACCGTCTCATAACACTCACCCTCAAGGAGAAAAATCATGGAAACGACAATCCCTCTCGGCAAATTCAAGATCCGCGACCTCAAGGCGATCGAGACCTCGCTCTCGAAGCTGCTCGACTCCCGGCTCCCGGTCAAAACGTCGTATCGTCTGACAAAATTTTCAAAGAAGATCATGAAGGAGCTCGGAGACCTCGAGAAGGCCCGGCTGAAATTTATCAACGACTTCGGCGTCAAGAACGGCAAGGGGGAGACGGAGGTCGGCCCGGAGAGAATGGGAGATTTCCGCAAGCAGATGGACGCGCTTCTCGATGAGGAGGTCGAGCTCCCGGTGATGAAGGTCCCGCTCGCGGACCTCGAGGGATCTCTCCTCACCGCGGCCGATATTGCAAATCTTGAATTCATAATCGAGGGAGGGGGAAATGAGTGAGACTCACAACGGGGGCCCGACAGCGGCGGAGGAAAGGCGGGCGCACATGATCGACCGGCTCGTCGTCGTCGGATTGGCTGTTGTAACGGCGGCCCTCTCGACGTATTACACAAACGTCGTTACGATCGGGGAGGTCCAAAGCGTTCTCAGGGTACACTCAATGGAGATCTCTGCGCTCCGGGAGCGGCAAAAGGAGAACATCGACAAGGTCGAGAAGCTCCGCATAGATCAATCGGCCGAGGATCAAACAAGAATTGAGATCCTCCGGCGTTTGACCGCGATCGAGCAGACGCAGATCGAGCTCATGCGGCTGCTCTCCAAAATCGGACACCCATAACACACACTCAGGAAGGGAAAACTCATGGCAGCATTCACGAAATTCAACACCTTCGTCGAGGCCCTCGCCGAGAAGGCCCACAATCTCGGAGCGGACACTCTCAGGATCGCCCTCTCGAATACCTCCCCGACGGCGGCAACCGATACCGGCTTCCTCCCGGGATCGCTTCACCCGGCTCCGGCCGCGGCGAATGGCTACTCCGCGACACAGGCGACGATCTCCTCGAGCGCTCAGACGACCGGGACCTACAAACTCGTCCTCGCGGACGTCGTTTTCACCGCGACGGCCGGGGGGATCGGTCCGTTCCGCTACGCGATCCTCTACAATGATACCGCGACGTCGAAGGAGCTGATCGGATTCTACGACTACGGATCTTCGATCACCCTCGCCTCGGGCGAGACGTTCACGGTCGACTTCGATCCGACCAACGGCGTGCTGACAATCGCGTAAATACACGCGTAAACATTGGAGGAAACGTCATGGCGTGGACAGTCACAGTTGTGAGCAAAGGCATCGTGAACGGGCGCGCACAGGTTCTTGTGCGCGCCAACGACGGGGCGAACCAAATCGAGAACTCGTTCAACATCGAGTCTGCGGACGGGTCAATCGAGACGATGAAAGCGATGGTACGCGGATGGCTCGACGCCGCAACCGCGTCGGTCGCTCTTTTGCCAAGCATCCCCATTGGCGTGGTGGACGTCGCCGCATCGACACCGACACCTGCGGAGGTTGCGCGTGCCGCGTATCGCGCCGACTGTATTCTCATGCGTCGGCTCGACCACGCAGTCAAAGCGGGTATTACATTGTCGTCGGCACAGGCGGTCGTCGATTGCAAAGCCCGCCTACTCGCGAATTACCAAGCAGGATACCTTGAATTCGCGGACTTGCTTCCGTGACACGCAACACTTCGGGAACAACTGGGCTCAACGACGGAGGAACTTCCCTGTCCTGCTCGTTCACACAAATGAGTGGAACGAGTAGGAAACTCATTGTCATGATAACGAGATACGCGGAGGCTGGCTCGCCGACGATCTCCACATGTACGCTCGGTGGTACAAACCTCACGCTCGTCGGGTCAACAGGCGAAAGTGGTGCCACGGCGGTGTATCTCTACGAAAGAAACGACGCGTCCACAGGCACTATCTCTGTCGAGTTCTCGGGGAACGTGTACGCTTGTTGCAACTACATCGAATGGAACGACGCGACTCAGACGGCGCTCTCGGGCGTCTACGCCGGGAGCACCGGGACGGGGACGGCGACTCAGACGAAGACAATGTCATCGGGAGAGGATATGCTTTTTCTCTCGTGTCACCATTGGGGCATGACGCCTTCCGACACCTACTTTGGTGCGAGCCAGACGAAACTCTGGAACGCTCTCGAGGGTGGAGGTGGATTCAATACGGGCGCGGCAAGCATCAAGACGGGTTCGGGTTCTGTAACACAGACGTACACCAACAACTATCCCACGGAGAATCAGGGATGGGCGGCGTGTTGTCTTCCTATTGCACCATCGGGACCGCCACCTCAGTACGCGCGCCCGACAGCCGACGTCACAGACGCCTCGTGGACGGACTCGAGCGCGGGGACGAATCTCTACGCGCAGATAGACGAGACTTCCTACAGCGACGCGGACTATATTCAATCGGCGGCGAATCCCTCGAACGATGAGTGCGAGGTACAGCTCTCGAGTCTCTCGACTCCGGCGACCGGGGACCGAACGCTCCGATATAGATACCGAACAGACAACGACGGGAATACGATCGACCTCACGGTAACGCTCTACGACGGGGCGAGCTCGATCCAAAGCAACACACACACCGGGATTGCCTCGTCGACGTGGACGGCCGGGTCCTTTCTCGTTACAAATACAATCAGCGCGTGGACAAATCTCCGGGTACGCTTCAAGGCAAACAAGAATCCATAACTCACGCCCCTTCACCCAAAGAGGAGCAGCACTCATGCGATCCGAGAAAAAAACGCTCTACACTCTTGTCGTCGACAACTATGCTCCCGGGATCACCCGGCTCACCCTCCCGCTCATGCAGCGCTACGCGGAGAAAATCGGAGCGGAGCTCTTTGTGATCCGGGAGAGAAAGTTTCCCGAGTGGCCGGTTGTTTTTGAGAAGCTACAGATCCACGAGCTCGGCCGTCTCCATGAGAACGATTGGAATATATTTTTTGACGCCGACGCGCTCGTGCACCCGGAGACGATCGACTTCATCCCAATGCTCGGCGGAAAGCAATTCGTCGCTCACAACGGGAACGATTACGCCGCGGTCCGGTGGCGCTACGACGAATATTTCCGGCGAGACGGCCGCAACATCGGCTCGTGCAACTGGTGCACGTTCGGGAGCGATTGGAACCTCGATCTTTGGAGGCCGCCGGACGACCTTACTCCGGCCGAGGCGATCTCGAATATCTTCCCGACGGTGAACGAGCTCGCGACGATCATTACCCCGGATCACCTCGTCGACGACTATGTCCTCTCGAGGAATATCGCAAAGTACGGGCTGCATTTCACGACGCTGATCGAGACGCTCGACAAGTCTCAGCTCAAAGACTCTAACTTTTTCTGGCATATCTACACGGAATCCGTCGAGAAGAAGGTCGAGGCCATGAAGCGGATACTCGTCGCGTGGCAGATCGACAAGCTCGGGATCTACGACGCGACGATCCTCGGGGAGCTCGAGGCGGTCAAAGAAAAAATGCGGGAAGAACAGAGAGCAGCCGGACAATAAGGAGATCTCGTGGCAGTCGTTACTTACAACAGCACCGCAAACGTCTCGTGGACCGCTCCGGCGACAATGACGGGAGTCGTCGTCGAGGTATGGGGAGCGGGCGGCGGCGGCGGCGCAACCAACCGGACCGGAAACAACGAAGGATCCGGTGGCGGAGCAGGAGCGTACGCTCGAAACAACAACGTCTCCGTCGTCAAAAACACAGTTTACACTATTGCGATCGGGGCCGGAGGCCCGGGCGGGTCGAACAGGAACAACGGGACAGCCGGCGGTAATTCGCATTTCAACAACAATGAAGTTAAGGGGGCGGGGGGAGCTCTAGGGTCCAACAATAACGCGGGCGCGGGCGCGGGCGGTACGACGGCGAACAGCGTCGGCGAATTTACCTACGCGGGCGGCGCGGGCGCGGGCGGTACGCTGACCGGGATCGGTGGCGGCGGCGGAGGATCCTCGCGGGGAGCAGCGACGGGGACCTCGGCCTCCGGCCGTACCGGCGGAAACAATAACGGCGGAGCAAACGCCGGGGCCGGAGGGAACGGCGGCGCGTCAAACGGAAACGGAACGGCCGGACTCCTCCCGGGCGGCGCGGGCGGCGGATCGGGGAACAATACGGGGACCCCCGTCAAGGTGGGAGGGGCCGGGGCGAACGGGCAAGTAACGATCACCTATACAATCCCGGATACTCGCGCTCAGGTCTCATGGGTGGAATTCGAGGTCCCGGCCACCGCGAGCAACAATTCAACACAGAACGCGACGACGGCCGCGGCGTTTACGCTGACGCCCCGCTCGGAGACGGCCCTCAAGGCAACGAGAAAGTACGGGGCCGACACCTCTGCGAATTACACGCTCACCCCGAGGACCGAGACGGCCCTCAAGTTTGTGCGAAAGCAGATCGCGCAGACGGCGACGACGTTCACGCTCACGCCGCGATCTGAGACAGACGTCCGGGCAACAAGGAAATACGTCGTCGGCCCGGCTCAGACCTTCACGCTCACTCCCCGGACGGAGACGATCCTCCGGTGGGGGAGAAAGCTCGACGCTCTCACCGCTCAGACGTTCACGCTCACCCCTCGATCGGAGACGTCGCTCAAGATCGCGAGGAAACAGAGCGCGACGACGGCGACGACGTTTGTCCTCACGCCGCGATCGGAGACGATCCTCAAGCGGACGTATCGCCTCGATGCTCAGACGGCCGCGACGTTTGTCCTCACGCCGAGGGCGGAGACGCGGCTCTTGAAGGGAGTCCGGCTCGACGCCGGATCCGCGGCTACCTTCACGCTCACTCCCCGGGCTGAAACTGGATTTAAGCGTACATATCGTCTCGACGCGCAAACGGCCGCGATCTTCACGCTCACGCCGCGGGGCGAGACGGCCCTCCGGGCGGCGAGGAAGATCTCGGCCGGGACAGCTCAGACGTTCGCCCTCGCGGGGCAAGCAGCGGCCCTCACCTACTCCGGGACCGGCGACAAAACGCTCCCGGCGGCGGCGGGATCCTTCGCTCTCGCGTGGCAGACGTTCACGACTCGGGCGGCGAGGCGGATCCCGGTCGACGCGCTCGGGCTCTCGCTCGCGGGGCAAGCGTCCGGGCTCCATTACGGCCGGACACAGGACGCGACGAGCTCGAGATCCTTCGGCCTCACCGGACAGATCGCGACGCTCCGGGCCTCGAGGCGGGCGGACGCCCTCGACGCGAGATCCTTCGCCCTCACCGGGCAAGCGGCCGGATCCCGGAGGACGTATCGACTCGCGGCGGACGCCGGGGCCCTCGCGCTCGCCGGGCAAGCAGCCGGGCTCGTATGGTCCGGGGAGGGAGCGAAAACACTCCCGGCGAATACGGGCGCATTCGCGGTCTCCGGTCAAGCGGCGGAGCTCAAGCGCTCGCGGATCCTCCCGGCGGCTACAGGGGACCTCCACATATCGGATATGAGCGTCTATCTCCGGGCGGGCCGAGTGGTAGGAGGGGGGACCGGGGCCTTTTCCGCCTCTGGAATCGCGGCGGGCCTCCGGGCCTCGAGGCGGACTCCCGGGGAAACGGGCTCTTTCTCGTTCTCCGGGAGGGACGCGGCGACGCGGTACGGGCGGAGGATCTACGTCGACGCGCTCCCGATCGCGCTCGAGGGGATATCCGCGGACCTCCGGCGATCCGGGCAACCGGAGCTCCCGGCGGGTCCCGGGGCGTTCATTCTTACCGCTCAGGGAGTCCGGCTCAAATATCTACCGGCCGGGGGGAAGCATATCGTCGTCGTCCCGAGACACAAGAATTTCCGCGTCGAAGCGCCGGAGGCCGAACAAATCGGACTCCGTCGCGGTCCCTTCGTCGTCGAGAGGGAGTCCGACTTCATTGTCAAAAAGAGGAGAGAGAATTTATGACGGATCAATTCGTAAACGTGATATCCTTCGGCGAGATCTCGACAAACGTCCGGGATCCCTTCGACGTTACGCTCGAGTCCCTCGCGCTCGCGGGGACGTCGATCGTTTCGGCGCTCCGTTTTTCATATCCCTCCGTGGAGGGCGAGGCGGGCGTCGATATCTCGAGCGTCGTTACCGTCTCCGGGCAAGTCCTGACGATCGCCGATATCTGGGCCAACGCGGAGACGCCGACGACGGGGATCAAGCGGATCCAAGTCGTCGCGAAGAATAACGACGAGTCCGCGCAGGAGGAATGCAACGTACTCATCAATGTAGTCTGACGGGGAAGGGTGATCCCCGCGCTCCGCAAGGGGCGGCCTCGGATCTTACGACTCCTCGCGGATCCGGGGCTCAGATTTTTTCACTCACTCAGAGGAGACATAAGGAGAAAAGATCAATGGATTTCTTGACGCTCTTCAATTCCCTCGCGGCCATGACGCTCGGCGTCGTCGCGATCTCGGAATTCATCAACAAGTTTTGGACGCTCGTCGACGTCCCGGCTCAGATCCGCTCGCTCGTCGTCGGGATCCTCGTCGGGCTCGTGGGATCCGGTTTCCACCTCGGGATCTTCGCGGACCTCGCATGGCAGGGCGGAAATGCGTGGTATCTTGTCGGCGCTCTGACCGGGCTGCTCACCGGGCTCGTCGGTAACTGGACATTCGCAACGCCGCTCGTCCAATGGTTACTGACGTTTCTCAAGATCACGCCCCCGGCCCTCGCGGCTCAGAGGAAAGCGGCAAAATACAGATGAAGCTCGACGCGACGACAATCGTCCTCGCCGTCGTGATGCTTGTGGCGGGCGGCCTCGTGGGGCATTTTATCTGGACCCCGGGGCCGTCTGTTCCCTTGCCTCCGTCTGTTATTATTCACTCCGACTCGACAACGATCGACTCTCTGCAATGGATTGTCTCCGGGATCTCGAGCGAGCTCGTCGCAGAAAAAGGGCGATCAAGGAGTCTCGAGCAATTTGTGGGAGAGGCCGCGGAGGCGGAGTCCTTTTGGATCAACGTCGCGCACAAATTGAATCATGCCGTAGTGGAGAGGGACTCGCTCCTCGCCCTCGCGCTCCGGGGAGATACGACTCTCACCCGGGCCGATACCGCGGTCGTCGAGGCCGGAGACTCGTCGTGGACGTTCATCACGCCGAGGAAGCTCCGGGCGGAGATCTCGCTCGACCTCATGAGCCGGACTTTCGGCGTCGACCTCCGGGTGAGTCCCTCGACGGTTTATTTTGGAGTCCTCGACACGGTCCGCGTCGTCGAGGTTACGAAAAAGCTCTCCCTTTGGTGGGAGGCGCTCCCCGTCTCCTCGGGGATCC
>Ga0315273_10001290_pt1 | contig 28303 bp, 23 predicted proteins | sample YL17G02_0_MG_FD_205753 | JGI IMG/M metagenome (GOLD analysis project Ga0315273, IMG submission 205753) | Sediment microbial communities from Yellowstone Lake, YNP, Wyoming, USA - YL17G02_0 | ecosystem: Environmental > Aquatic > Freshwater > Lake > Sediment | place: USA: Wyoming | collected... | reverse complement strand
CAGCCGTGCGCTTAAAGGCCGCCGCGACAAGATGTACATCGGCGCCTCCTGGTACCAACAGGAACCCCGCAACAAGGAATACCGCACGGTGCCGAAGCTGATGGAAGCGCTCGAGGCCGGGCTCCGGGACGCGGGTCTGGAGCATGTGGATATCTGGCGCATCACGCTGCCCCAGGACGGTCTGCCCGACTTGGGCGAACTGACGCGCATCGAAGAAGCGACGTTCGGCGTGCTGGAGAAGGCCAAGCAGCAGGGCAAGGTGCGGTTCAGCGGCGTCTCCACGCACAACCGCGCGTGGTTGAAGTCCGTGATCGAGCAGTACCCGAACGAGATGCAGGTGGCGTGCACGCCGTACACCGCCGACAGCAAGGAACTGCCTACCGACAGCGTGTTCTCGGCCGTCCGGAAATTCAACGTGGGCGTGTTCGGCATCAAGCCGTTCGCCGACAACGCGCTGTTCAAGGGCGACGGCACGCCCAACAGCCCGTTCCGGGCGGAAGACGACGAGCGCGCGCGGTTGGCCCTGCGCTACATTCTGGGTAACCCCGCCATCACGGCTCCCATCGCCGGGTTGGTGACCATGGCCCAAGTGGACAACGCGGCCAAGGCCATCATGGAGCGCCGCAAGCTCGACCAAGCCGAAAAGGCGCATCTGGAAGAGGTTTCGAAGCACATGTGGGCCAACCTGCGGCCCAGCCACCAATGGCTCCGGAACTGGGAGTATGTCTGACGGCATCACGCGCCGCGATGCCGCCAAGATGGTCGCCGCGGTCCCCCTGGGGGCGACCGCCATTGTGCGGGCCGCGCCGGAGCAACTGGTCTTCGGGTTGATCGGCGCGGGCGCCTGGGGGCAATATCTGCTTGGACACGCGAACCGGATCGCGTCCGGACGTTGCGCGGCGGTCTGCGACGTGGATGAAGCGAGCTTGCGCCAGGCCGCCGGGTCGGCGCGGGACAAGCCGCGGCCTTACAGCGACTACCGGCGACTGCTCGAGCGCAAGGACATCCAGGCGGTCCTGGTAGCCACGCCGCACTACACTCACTTCCCGTTGACGCGCGACGCGCTGCTGGCGGGCAAGCACGTGCAGTGCGAGCCGCCGCTGGCCTTCAAGGTCGAGGAGATCCAGGCGCTTCGGGATACCGCGTCGCGAACCGGCCGGATCGTGCAAGTGGGCCTCCAGCGCCGTTACAGCCGGTTCTACCAGACCGCCAGGCAGATGGTGGCCAAGGGCTTCCTCGGGGACATCACGAACATTCAGGCGCAGTGGCACCGCGCTTGGGAGCGCCCCCTGGACCGCGGGCGCCCCCGGGAGAGCAACTGGCGGTTCTACCGCGAATTCTCGGGCGGCCTGACGGCGGAACTGGGGTCGCACCAGATCGACGTAGCGTCCTGGATGTTCAACGACGCGCCGGAGTTCGTCACCGGCGTCGGCGCGCTGGACTGGAAGAAAGACGGCCGGGACGTCTATGACAACGTGGCGCTGATATTCCGCTATCCGGAGGGCCGGCAGATGACGTGGTCGGCCATCAGCACCAACAAGCACCTGCCGACATTCGGCGGCACGCGGAGCGAAGCCGGGGAGATCGTGATGGGCGCCGAGGGCACCATCGAGATCACCCTTGGAAACGAAGAGCAGCCCGCAATCGGCCTGTGGTTCTACGAGCCGAACAAGGTCAAGGTGAGCACCGCGGAAGCGGCGAAGGAAATCGAGCGGGTCGCCGGCGCCACGGTGGCGTCTACTCCCGGAGGCGGATTCCGCGGCCTGCCCATCCTGCTCGATCGCGATCAGTTCACCGGCGAGGAATCGTTTCTCCAGCGCGAGTTGAAGTATGCGCGGCGCTGGCTGTACGCCAAGGGCATCGCGGTGCCAGAGGAGGACCGGCATCCGGTGACGGCGGAACTGGAAAGCTTCTTCGAGTGCTGCCGCGAAGGCCAGCGCCCCAAGGCGCATCTGGAAGCGGGGCTCGACAATTCCGCCGCTGTGATCCTGGCCAACCGGTCCATGGACCAAGGCCGCCGCGTCCAGTTCGGCGAATTGGAACGACCAACCGGAAAGCCGCAATGAGTCTTCTCGACTAAGACCAATACTGTTCACTTAAGTAAAGTGGGACAGGGGGCGCCCTGTGGGCCTGGCCTGTCATTCCGATATGCCGAAGAAGATAGGCCAGAAGGCCTGTTTTACGTCGATCAGAGCCAACTTGAATGAACAGTATTGCGATTAAGACCCTTAATCTTCGTGAAATCCATCCGAGACCGGCTGGACCTGTCCGGAACCGAAGGAACCAGCCTGGCGGCATGAGCCGCCCGCCCTCATATTCCGGTAGAGTTAGGCGGTGGACGATCAGTGTTATAATTACCCCGGATTTGCGCGCGGCCGTGTGCGCCGGCGTTTCGGGCCGCTGCGGAAAGGATGTGTGCCGATGCGGAAAACGCCGTTGTTCGTGTCTTGTTTCGTTTTGATGTTCGCCCCGCTGTTTGCCCAGGAGTTCAAGGGAGTGATTCTGGGACGGATCACGGATCCTTCCGGGGCCGTAGTTCCGGGGGCGAAGGTCACCGTAACCAATCAGGAAACCAACGCAGCCGTCGATGTCCAGTCGAACGGCGAGGGAAACTACGTGGCGCCGTTTCTGCTGCCCGGCAAGTATAAGGTCGCAGTCGGCGCCGCGGGCTTTCGACAAGTCCTTCGGGAAGGGATTATCGTTCAGGTTAACGATCGGATCACCTTGGACTTTGCCCTTCAGGTAGGCTCCATCGGAGAAGTCGTGACTGTCCAGGCGGAAAGTCCCATGATGCAGACCGCCAGCGCGGATCTCGGTCAAGTGGCCGACCGCGCTTTCATTGACGACGCCTTGCTGATCAGCAGCGTTTTGCAGCTCGCCAACATGGCGCCCGGCGTGCTGGCCACTGGATCGTTAGGGTTCGGCGGCACCATGGGCAACAACCAAAACGAAATCGCGGTGAACGGGGGCAACGGCACCCAAAAAGGGAACGACGTTACCATAGACGGCTCGCCGGCGCTGGCGCCGCGGCAATCGGGCCTGGCCGTGGGCATTCCCATGACCGATGCGGTGCAAGAGTTCAAGATTGTCACCACGATGTTCGACGCCAGCCTGGGCCGTTCCAACGGCGGGGCGCTGTCCATTACCACAAAATCGGGAACTAACGCGTTCCACGGAAGCGCCTTTTATTACACCCAGAATGAGGCTCTGAACGCCAATGCCTGGGAGAATAATCGCGTTGGGATCCCGCACCCCATGGTGGACATGTATTCGTTCGGCGGGACCGTCGGCGGCCCTGTCCGCCTGCCGAAATACGATGGCCGCAACCGGACGTTCTTCTTCTTCGGCTACGAAAAAGACCGGAACGGCAACCATTCGGTGGGACAGGGTTACGTTCCAACCGCTGCCATGCGGCAGGGCGATTTCTCAAAGACGCTCGCCTCGGCCGGCGCTCCACTGGTCTTGTACGACCCGCTGAGCACCGCGGTCAATGCAGCCGGTACGTTTCAGTCCCGCGCGGTGTTCCCCAACGCGATCATTCCGTCCCAGCGGCTCAATGCGGCCGGCGTCGCCGTGCTTGGCAAACTGCCGGCGCCGAATCTGAACCCGGATCGCACACAGATCAACACACCGAACTGGACCGCCGATATGAAGTTTCCTCAAGTAACCAGGAACTGGCAGGTGCGGATCGACCATGCGCTGGGCAGCAAGCACCGGATCTTCCTGCGTGTGTCGCAGCCAGAGTACTTAGGGGCGCCGAATCCGGCCTATTTCCCGGGCGCTTACAGCGTCCCGCCTAACGGCACATCCAACCTGAATACGGACAGCCGCAAACATCGGACCACGACCCTGGATGACACCGTCGTGTTCACGCCCAGCCTGATTGGGTCGTTCCGGCTCGGGTATACCAGGGTATGGACTTACAACTTCATGCCGGGCGACACGGAGAATCCCGCCGATCTCGGCCTGCCCGCCGCGATTAGCGCGCACCAGATTCATCCCGCCTGGCCGATCTTCGACCTCAGCCAGGAAGGCGCGCCTTTCATCGGCAGCCGCCCCAGGCAGAGCGTCAACGATATCTGGTCGTTCATGAACAATTTCAACAAGCCGCATGGGAGTCATACCCTGCGCTTTGGGCTGGACGCTCGCATGACGCGTTGGAACGAGAACAACCCCGGCACCTACGCCAACGGGCAGTTCGTATTTAACAACACCCTGACGCGTTCGAACCCCACCCAGTCCTCCACTGGCAACGCTTCGGGCAGCGGCATGGCATCCTTGCTGTTGGGCATGCCCACCACGGCGAGTAACCGGGGCATCGGCTTTACCTCGCCCCTGTCTTTACAGGTTCACTATGCCGGCCTTTTCTTACAGGATGATTGGAAGGTGACGCGCCGACTCACGCTGAACCTGGGCATGCGGTATGAACTCGAGGCCCCTCCCACCGAGAGGTTTGACCGGCTGCTCTACAGTTTCGACCCGACTCTCGACCTCGGCATCACGGCGCCCGGCCTCGGCCCGCTGCGCGGCGGCGTGCGATTCGTCAACGACGGCGGCGTCGGCCGGCGGCAGGGCCTGATCGATAAGAACAACTTCGGACCGCGCGTGGGCCTGGCGTATTCCCTGGCGAACAATACCGTGGTCCGCGCCGGATACGGGGTCTTTTACTCCAGCGACGTCAATCACGTCAACGCACCGACGACTGACGGCGCGTTCGGGGCCATCACGCAGTATGTCGGCTCCACGGGCGGCGACACGCTGCCGATTCCGGGCGTGAATATCAGTAACCCGTTTCCGAACGGATATGTGCAGCCTACCGGCAAATCGCTCGGCAAGTTAACCGATCTGGGGAGCACCGTCACATTCGTGAATCCCAATCGGGTCTTGCCCTACGTCCAGCAGTGGCAGTTCAGCCTCCAAAAACAGTTCCGGTCGCAAGTGCTGGCCGAAGTCGCCTATGTAGGCATGCACAGCCTGAAACTCTTCGAGAACTTCAACCTCAACGAAACGCCGGACAACGAACTCAGCAATACCACGAACGTGCCGAATCCGTTCCTCGGTCTTCTGCCGGCGGTATCGACCCTGGGCCAGGGAGCGACGGTCAGGGCCACTCAGCTCATAAGAACCTATCCGCAGTTGAGCACCGTCACCATGCAGCGCAATAACGACGGCCGGGTGCTCTATCACTCGCTGCAGACGCGCGTGCAAAAACGCTTCTCCAACGGTATGCAGTTGGTGGCCAATTACACCCATTCCAAGTCGATGCAATACCTCCAAACCAGCTCGGTCAACGTCCGGCACAACAACCGCACGGTAAGCCCTATCGATATTCCGAATATGATCAATGTTTTCCTCACGTATCAAATGCCGTTCGGCCGCGGACGAACATGGGGAAGGGATTGGGCGCGATGGCTGGATGCCGCCGCGGGCGGATGGACCATGGCTTTTACCACCCACTACCAGAGCGGCGATCCAATGACGGTCACGGATACGAATGGAGTACCGATTCCGATCGGAGATCCGAACACACCCGGAGGGGTTAAGGAGCGGCTCGGCGACCAGATCGATCCCAAGACGAAATTGCCGCTGAATCCGTATTTCAACCGGGACGTCTGGATACGCGTCGCCAATTTCAGGGTCTCGCCGGAGCCGGCGCTCTGGTCCTGGCTGCGCGGGCCGACCGATTGGTCCCAGACCATCACGCTGACCAAGAGCATCACGATTGCGGAGGGCTGGAAGGTGGAACTGCGCGCCTTGGCGAACAGCCCCTTCAACCACCCGACCTTCGACAATCCAACCACGAATCTCGCCAGTCCGGCCACCTTCGGCGTCATCACGGGCGGCGGCGGGACTCGCACGGTGACCTTCGGCGTCAAGCTGAGGTTCTAGCCAACTCAGGCTCCCAGCGCCCGGGCAACAACCGGGAGCTGGGAGCCGGCTTTGCCAGCTCACGGACCTCTTCCCGGTCCGCGTCGGCGCCTTCTTCACCTCGCCGATGAGACCGGCTCGATATCCCATGTCGTCTTGAGCCTGCCGAGACCACGGAGAATAAGATCGTGTCTGCCCCATGCGGATCAGGCCATGAACACTCTTCCGGGACCTCTGGCTCGTGGGATGGTTCCAACTGAGACATGGATTTCTGCTACGCAACTTCCTTCGGCGTCAAGCCCGCGGAAGCTTATGAGCGGCTGCTGCTGGACTGCATGCTGGGCGACGCCACGCTGTTTGCCAGGAGCGACTCGATGGAGGCCAGTTGGTCTCTGGTCGACCCTATCCTGGATGCCTGGCAGGCTCGGCCGCCGCAAGGGATTCCACGCTACCCGGCGGGGAGCTGGGGACCCAAGGAAGCGGAGAAGCTGCTTCAACGCGACGGACGCCGCTGGTGCCTATAGCAGGGTGCACTCCGGGCCGCGCCTCTCTATCATAAGAGACGTGAGACTCAATCTATCGCTCGTGTTTATCGCACTGAGCGGCGTGGCTCTTCACGCCGCCGACACCATCCAGGCCTTCGGCCTCAAGTGGAGCGTTCCCATCGCCGCCGACTGGAAGGTGGAAGAGGCCGGCGGCGTCGAGACGCTGCGTCTGCTGGTACCGCGCCCGTCGACCGAACCGCGCCGGCCGACGCAGTTCGCCGTCGCCGGCACACCCGCCTACATTCGCGTAACGGTGGAGGCGGAGATGAAGAAGGAACCCGCCGCGGCGCGCAATCGCCGCACCTCGCTCATGATCGCCTACGCCTGGCGCGACAAGGACCATTTCAACTACGCTCACTTGTCGGTGGACGCGGCCAAGCAACAGCCGGTGCACAACGGCATTTTCCACGTCTTCGGAGGCGACCGCGTGCGCATCAGCTCGAGCGAAGGGCCGGCCACGCTGACCGGCGAAGAGTGGTACAAGGTGCGCCTGGTTTACGACGGCACGACGGGAAAGGTCGAGGTGTGGGTCAACGGCAAGACGTCGCCATCGATGCAGGCTACCGAAACCAAGCTCGGCGCGGGCCAGGTGGGTCTCGGCAGCTTCTTCGATCTGGGCGAATTCCGCAACGTCCGCATTCAGGGCGACCCGGCGCGCTAAGCCGGCACGCTATAATTGGCTGCTATGAGCCGCAGACTGATCCTCGCACTGTTCCTGGCCGGGGCTTCCGCCCTGGCCGCCCAGCCAAAGGCCGCCGCCGGGCCGCCCAAGATTCAGACCCTGATCATCGCCGGCCAGAACCGGCACGACTGGAAGGCCACCACGCCGATCCTGCGCAAGGCGCTGGAAGACACGGGCCGCTTCGAGGTCCGCGTGGTCGAGGAGTTCCGCGGCGCGGGCCCCGAGACCCTGGCGCCCTACGATCTGGTGGTTCTGAACTACGACAACAAGAACCAGGACGCGCTGCGCTGGGGCGACCGGGCGCAGAACGCGCTCCTCGATTTCGCGAAATCGGGCAAGGGCGTGGTGGTTTTTCATTTCGCGGTGGCGGCGTTCGTCGGTTGGGACGATTTCGAGCGCATGGCCTCCGGCACCTGGCGTCCTAACAATGGGCACCACTCGGCCGGGCACGATTTCACGGTCAAGGTCACGGACCCCAACCACCCCATCACGCGCGGGCTGAAGCTCGAATTCCCGCAGCCCAAGGACGAACTGTACGCCAACCTGAAGTGGCATCCGGAGTCCAAGCACAAGGTGCTGGCCACGGCTTGGGACGACCATGCGCTGTACGGGGGCAAGGCGCGGCAGCCGATTCCCGGACCGGGCATCGACCAGCCCATGCTGTGGGTGCAGGATTGGGGCAAGGGCCGCGTGTTCACCACCGTGTTGGGCCACGACGGGCCCGCGGTCTCGACGCCCGCCTTCATCGTGACCTTCACGCGCGGCGCCGAGTGGGCGGCCACCGGCGACGTGACGCTGCCGATTCCGCCCGACATGGCGAAGTGAGCGAAGCCGGCCTCATTGCCGCGCTCAAACGACGCGCCGGTTCCCGATCGCGCGAATTGACGCTTGGCATCGGCGACGACTGCGCCATTTACAGCCCGCCCGGCTCGAAGACCGACCTGCTGTTCACCACCGACCTGCTGGTGGAAGACGTCCACTTCCGCCGCCAGACGCACCCGCCCGCCGCGGTGGGTCACAAAGCGCTGGCCCGCGGATTGAGCGACATCGCGGCGATGGGCGGCGAACCGGTGTTCTGCCTGCTTTCCCTGGCCCTGCCCGCATGGGCGGACGCGCGCTGGCAAGGCGGTTTCCGGCGGGGGTTCTTCGCCCTGGCGCGGCGCACGCGCGTGACACTGGCGGGCGGAGACCTGGCGCGCGCCGAGAAACTGGCCTGCGACATCGTGGTTTGCGGACGCGCGCCGCGCGGGCAGGCGTTGCGCCGCGACGGCGCGCGAGCAGGCGACGCCATCTGCGTTTCAGGCCTGCTGGGCGGCTCGGCGCTGGGGTTGGAGACCGGCACGGGCGCGGCGTGGAAGCGCCATCTGCGCCCGGAACCGCGCCTGCGGCTCGGCCGCTTCCTCCGCCAGCGCCTCGAAGCGACCGCCGCGATGGACCTCAGCGACGGCCTGTCGCTGGATCTCCACCGGTTGTCGCTGGCCTCGGGCGTCTCGGCGCGCCTGGACCGGCCGTTGCCCGTCTTTCCGGGCGCGACGCTGGACCACGCACTGCACGGCGGCGAGGATTACGAGCTGCTGTTCACGCTGCCGCCGCGCGCGAAACCGCCCGAGTTTCTCGAGGGCCTGCCGATCACGCGCATCGGCACGATCGAGCGAGGCCGGCCCGGCCGGGTCGAGTTTTTTGGCCGGCCGCTGGCGCCGCTGGGATGGGACCACTTCCGCCGCGCTTGAATTGCGGCATAATAACGGACGATGTCTAAACTACTCGGATTGACACTTGCTATCGCCATGACCACTTCCGCCGCAGTGAAAGTCGAAAAAACCGCTTACGCCGGGTGGCCCAACTGTTACCGGATCACCAACGGCGAAATCGAACTCATCGTGACCACGGACATCGGCCCGCGCGTCATGCGCGCCGGCTTCGCCGGAGGCCAGAACCTGTTCAAGGAGTTCAAGGAACAGCTTGGCAAGTCGGGCGAAAAGGAGTGGCAGGCGCGCGGCGGGCACCGGCTCTGGGTCGGCCCGGAGGATGTGCCCATCACCTACGCGCTGGACAATGGCGCGGTCAAGATCTCGGTTCGCGGCCCGGTCGTCGAGTTGACCCAGCCGGTCGAGAAAGAGACCGGGCTCCAGAAGCAGTTAATCGTCCGCATGGCCGCCGAAGGCAACACGGTCCAGATGGTTCACCGGATCAGGAACACGACTCTGTTCCCGCTGGAGTTCGCTCCCTGGACGCTGACCATGATGGCCCAGGGAGGCATCGGGATCACCGGCCTGCCGCCGCGCGGCACACACCCGAAGGATCTGGCGCCGACCAACCCGCTGGTCATCTGGCCGTACACCGACTTCTCCGATAAGCGCTGGACATTCACCAAGAAGTACATCCTGCTGCGGCAGGATCCGAAGAACAACGAGGCGCAGAAGCTGGGCCACTTCAACGCGAACACCTGGGGCGCCTACCTGCTCGGCACGGACCTGTACATCAAGCGCTACAAGGCCGACCCGGCGAAAACTTATCCCGACTTCGGCTGCTCCTTCGAGACGTTCACCAACGCGGACTTCCTCGAGTTGGAAACGGTGGGGCCGATGACCAAGGTCGATCCCGGCAAGACGGTGGAGCACATCGAGAACTGGAGCTTCCACAAGAACGTCAAGATCGGCGCGTGGACCGACGCGGAACTCGATCGCGCGCTGGCCCCGCTGGTGGCCAAGTAAGGCTCGGATTCGGCACGACAGGAGTCATGTCCCACGGTGCGATTGTGAGATGGCGTACGTGGCCGCGCGGACACCTGGGCAGCGGCCGCTGGATACCAGGGCGAGGATGAGCAGACCGTACAACGTGTCTTCGCTCGACGGCGCGAGCCGGTGCGGAAGGTCGAACCGCTCGAGAATGAGGCGGCGCAACAGGGGCGAGCGCAGGGCCAGCCCGCCCGAGAAAACGATGCGCCGCCAGGGCTCGATGCCGGCGATTCGCGCCGCGCAATCCTGGTAGTTGCGGGCCATCGATTCGAGGGCCGCGCGAAAAACGTGTCCGGCCGACAAGTTGCCTTCGTGCAGGTTCTCGAGCGAACCGCGCTCGCCGCAGGCGCCGGCGAAAAACGCGATATCGGCGCGAAGATCGGTATTCCCGGCCTGCGCCGCCGCCCCTTCCAGATAGGCCCAGGGATCACCGCAGCCGCCAAGTTCGGTCAGTAGGGCGACAAGCGCATTCAGCGCGCGCCCGGCCGGGATGTGGGTCACGGTCCGCAGGAACCGGCCGTCGAAATAGGGCCGCGTCTGGTGGGCGGCGGGTTCAAACCGGGGGGCGATCGCCGCCACCTGGGAACCGGTGGAGATGTTGATCGACAACTCGTCTTCGCCGAGCAGAACGCCCGCCAGTGCGCACTGATGATCGCCGGCGGGGGCGTAGCAGGGCACACCGTCGAACTCGCCGGCAATGCTGCCCGCGGGCTGGACCGGGGGCCAGGCCAGGCGCGATAATCCAAGCCGCTCGATTAACGGCCAGTGCCAATCGCCGGTGGCCAGATTGAGCGCGCCCAGCGCCGCGGCTTGGGTCGGCTCGACCGGCGTCGTCGTCCGGCAAAGATTCGCCACCACGAAGTCGGCCAGCGAACAGGGGATCGCGCCCTCGGGAAGACCGCCGTTGCGCGAGATCCAATACAGGAAGCACACCGGGAGGCTCGGACGCAATTCGTTTCCGAGTTCGTGCCGCGCCTGGAGTCCGACCAGAGAGGCGGCCTGGTCGAAGCAACTGGTCGCGCGCTGGTCGCTCCAGGCGATGTAGTTCGACAGAGGCTGGCCTTGCCTGCCGGCCAGAACCAGGCCGTGCATTTGACCGCAGAAGACGATTCCCCCGACTCGCGGCGCCCGCGCAACCAGCCTCCGTGCGACTTCGACAATCTCGATAGGGTCGTACTCTCGATAGAGCGGCGGCAGGCCGCGGAGCGGTTCGGGAAACGCCATCCGGGAAATGCCGGCGACGCGCAACCCGGCCAGATCCAGCAGGCCGGTCTTGATGAACGACGTGCCAATATCGATTCCCAGAAACGAGGTGCCAGGCACCACGTTCCCCGGTTTCTTCATCGGGGAACGTCCCGTCTGTCCCCTCGTTCACCGGCGAAGAAACCGGAGAACGTGGTGCCTGGCACCTCGTTTCCGAGGCAGCGCATGGTTTCGCGGGCGATGAGCAGCTCTTCGTGAGTCGGGATCACCCAGACGGCGGTTCTCGATGCGTCTGGCGAGATCCGCATCTCGACTCCGGCGGCGGCCTGGTTCCGGGGCGGCGCCAGGGCGATTCCGAGCGCTTCCAGCGATTCGCATATCTGGGCGCGGACCGCGGGCTGGTTCTCGCCGATGCCGCCGGTGAAGATGATGGCGTCGGCGCCGTTGAGCGCCGCGATGTAGGCGCCGATGTACTTCTTGACGCGATAGCAAAAGGCGTCAATGGCCAGACGGGCCCGCTCATGGCCCCGTCCGGCGTGCTCGATCAGCGTGCGGATGTCGTTGGACAGGCCCGACAGGCCGAGCAGGCCGCTGCTCTGGTTCAGCAATTCGCCCGCCGCTTCCAGGTCCAGACCCTCGCGCGCCATCAGGTGCAGCACCGCCGCCGCGTCAACGTCGCCGGTGCGGGTCCCCATGATCAGGCCCTCCAGCGGCGTGAAGCCCATCGAAGTGTCGATGGAACGGCCGCCGTCGATGGCGCACATCGAGCACCCGTTGCCGAGGTGGCAACTGATCAGTTTGAAGCCCTCCGGCGGGGCCTGGTGGATGCGCGCATAGCGCAGCGCCACGTATTGGTGCGAGGTCCCGTGAAAACCGTAGCGGCGCAGGTGATAGCGCACATACAGGTCGTGCGGCAGCGCGTAGAGGAAGGCGTGGCGCGGCAGCGTCTGGTGAAACGCGGTATCGAATACGGCCACCTGCGGCACGCCCGGCAGGGTCGCGCGCGCGGCATAGTATCCCCTGAGATTGTGCGGATTGTGGAGCGGCGCCAATTCGCTGAGTTCCTCGATCTGGCGGGCAATCTCGTCCGTGATCACCACCGCGCGCCAGAACCGCTCGCCGCCATGAACGATGCGGTGGCCGACGGCGTCGATCCCCGCGGATGATTCCAAAATGGAGGCGATCGCCGATTGCGCGGCCTCCCCGGAACTGACGCTCTCGACCACGCCGCGGCTCAGAACACGGTCCGTGGACGATTCCATCTGCTCCGGGCTGGTCTCAATGCACTGGAACTTGACCGACGAACTGCCGCAATTCAACACCAGGATCTTCATGGCCAGGCGACGTCTCGCCGCAGTATAACATCCGGCGGGAACGTGCTAAGCTTTGATTCAACTGGTGATGTTGCCGTTTCGTATCGTCTATCACGAGGGCTACGACCTGAACCTGGGCGAGCACGTTTTTCCGTCGCTGAAGTTCCGCCTGATCCGGGAACGGTTGCTGGGCGTCGGTTTCGCCGACGAGTCCGATTTTGTCGCGCCCGAGCCCGCGCCCGACGCGGACCTGTTGCTGGTGCACGAGGCGGGCTGGATCGAGCGCCTGAAGACCGGCACGCTGAACTATCACGAGGTGCTGCGGCTGGAAATCCCCTATTCGCAGCAGATGGTCGAGGCGTTCCGGCTCGCCGCCGGAGGCACCACGCTGGCCGCGCGCCACGCGCTCTCCGACGGCGTCGGGTTCAACCTTGGAGGCGGCTTTCACCACGCCTTCCCCGGTCACGGAGAGGGTTTCTGCGCCATCCACGATGTGGCGGTCGCCATCCGCCGGCTGCAGAAGGACGGCCTGATCGAGCGCGCCGTGGTGGTGGACTGCGACGTTCACCAGGGCAACGGCACCGCGGCCATTTTCAGCGGCGACCCCAGTGTGCTGACGCTCTCCATTCACCAGTTCAAAAACTATCCGGCCGACAAGCCGCCCTCGACCATCGACATTCACCTGGCCGACGGCGCCGGCGACGAGGAGTACCTGAAAAAGCTGCGCGACGGCTGCGAAGCGCTCATCGCCGGGTTCCGGCCCCAGTTGGTCCTGTATGTCGCGGGCGCCGATCCCTTTTGCGAGGACAAGCTGGGCGGGCTGAACCTGACCTTCGAGGGCCTGCGCGAGCGCGACCGCATGGTGATGGAGATGGCGCTGAAACATCGCGCCGCGGTGGCCGTCACGCTGGCCGGAGGTTATGCGATGAGAATCAGCGACACGGTGACCATCCACGCAAACACCGCGCGCGCGGCCAAAGAAGTTCTGGACGAAGCCGCCTGGCGCCGATAAGAACAGCAGAGCCTCCACGCGAAGGCGTGGCAGGCCAGACACATGAGAACCGATTTGGAAGCGGGTGGCGCGGAGAGCCCGGAGTTCCTGCGCGCAATCCTGGACGGCATCCAGGACGGCGTCTACTTGGTGGACCGGGAACGCAGAATCACCTTCTGGAACTCCGGCGCCGAGACCCTCACGGGCTACCTTCGGCACGAGGTGATCGGGCGGCGTTGCCCCGAAAACCTGTTGCGCCACTGCACGGCGGATGGAGCGGAGTTGTGCGAATCGGGCTGCCCGCTACAGACTTCGCTCACCGACGGACAAGCCCGGGAAGCTTTTGTTTTTCTGCGGCACAAGAGGGGCTACCGGGTGCCGGTGCGCGTGCGCGTGACGGCGGTCCGCGACGCCCAGGGCATCATCTCCGGCGCGGCCGAGGTTTTCGAGGAGCACGACTTGGCCCAGGCCGGCGCACAGCAGACGCAAACCCTTGAATCGCCCCACCTGGTGGACCGGCTCACCGGGCTGGCCAACCGGGAGGGGATCGCGGCCAAACTCGCCGAGCGCATCCGCGAGCTCGCGCAGTGCGGCACTCCTTTCGGCATCCTGCTGATCGGCATCGACGGTCTGCCGCTGATCAACCGCAACTTCGGCCGCGACGCCGGCGACGGCATCCTTCGCATGGCGGCGACCACGCTGGCCAAGAGCGTTGCGGCGCAACATCCGCTCGGACGCTGGGAAGGCGACCAGTTCCTGGCTATCCTCGACAACTGCGACAGCGACATGCTGGCTTCCGTCGCCGGGCGGTTGCGGGCGTTGATGGCGAACTCGAGCATCCAGTGGTGGGGCCAGACCGTGCGGATCACCGTGTCCATCGGGGGCGTGATGGCGCAGGCCGGCGACGACGACGAGGCAATTCTGGACCGCGCCGTGACGCTGCTGGCCGCCGTCCAGCAGGCGGGCGGCGACGCCTGCCAGATCGCCTGACGGGGGCCGCGCTCAGTGGCCCGCCGTCGCCGCCGGCGGCTTGCGCTCCTTCTCGGGCGAGGCGGCGGCTTCCGGCGCCACGCCGCCCGGATACTGCACGATCACCGAAATGCGCCGGTTCGAGGCGTCCTCCGGAGCGTCCCTCCGGCGCAACTGCTGGTCGGCGAACCCCCGGACCTGCTTGACCTGGGCCTCCCGCAGGCCGTTCTCCCGCATCAGGCGGCGCGCGGAGTTGGCGCGGTCGGCCGACAGTTCCCAGTTCGTGTAGCCATCCCTGGCGAACGGCCGCGCGTCGGTGTGGCCCTCGATGACGAGGTGGTTGGGCAGTTTGGCCAGTTCGCGAGCCAGCATGGCCAGCATCTCTTCGCCCGTCGCGCTCGGCCTGGGGCTGCCGCTGTTGAAAAAGACGCCCTTTTCGCTTTCCAGCAACTCGATGCGCAACCCCTCGGCGGTGACGATGAACTGGACGTTGTCCTTGATCTTCACCAATTCGGGCGTCTCGTTCATGGACTGCGCGAGCGTCTCGCCGAGTTTCTGCATGTCGTTTCTGGAAACCAGCGTGGAGCCGCCGCCACCCGCCCGGCCGTGGGCGAGTTTCTTCGAGAATCCCTCGGGATCGTTGAAGTATCCCGACACGGAATCTTTGACTTCCTTGGAGGAGTTCATCAACCAGAGCACGATGAACAGCGCCATCATGGCGGTCACGAAGTCGGCGTAGGCAACCTTCCAGGCGCCCCCGTGGTGGCCGCCATGCCCGCCGGTCTTCTTGACGATGACGACCGGTTCGGGTTGCTGGTTCTGTTGCGCCATGGATCAGCTCTTGGCCGGCTGCCGGAAGGCCTCTTCCATCTGCTTGAACGCCGGCCGGTCCAGGTGCGGCACGGCGCGGCGCGCGAACTCGACGGCCATAATCGGCGAGAGACCCTTGACGAACCCCGCCATCGCAACCCGCAGCACGTGGAGATACCGGTGTTGGGCAGCGTTGCGCTTGGCCATGGCGCCGGCCAGCGGCCCGAACAGGCCGTAGCACAACAGGATGCCGAGGAACGTGCCGACCAGCGCCGCCGCCACCTTGTGGCCGATCTCTTCCGGCGGCCCGCCCAGTGCGCCCATCGTGATCACCACGCCCAGCACGGCCGCGACGATGCCCAATCCGGGCAGCGAGTCGGCCACCGTGGTGAGCGCCTCCACCGGCTGGCTGGTCTCGTGGACGTGGACTTCCATGTCCAGTTCCATCATCTGATCCAGTTCGAAATGGCCGACGGTGCCGCTCACCGCGGTGCGCAGCGTGTCGCAAACGAAGTCCAGGGCGTGGTGGTCCTGGAGGAACTTCGGGTGCTTCGAGAAGATCGCGCTCTTGGCCGGCTCGTCGACGTCGGCCTCCAGTTTGACCAGCCCGTTCTTGCGGGCGTACTGAAAGATGGAGTACATCATCTGCAGCGCGTCCAGATAGCCGGTCTTGTCGTAGCGCGACGCGCCGAACGCCGCGCCGATGCCCTTCAGCACCTGAACGACCACCGGAAGCGGGTTGGCAATCAGCATCGTTCCCAGCGCCGCACCTCCGATGATGACCAGTTCCGCGGGCTGAACCAGGACCATAAGCTGGCCTTTTTCTAGCAGATAGCCGCTGATTACGGCGCCGAAAACCACGACGATGCCGATGATTGCCAACATAAGAACCCGAACCGGGGGCCTGGACGTCCCCGTGTGTCTCATCGACCCGGAGCGCAAAAACTTGATCTCGCCGGCTGCCGCGAGACCCGTTGATACAATAGAAAATACAGCTCGAGGAGGGGAATTGATGGCGGCAGAGCCGCGCCGGAAGTCTCAGGTTGTCGATATCGGCGGAGTGAAAGTCGGAGGCGGTCACCCGATTGTGGTCCAGTCGATGACCAACACCGACACGGCGGATGTCGCGGCAACCGCCGGCCAGGTCATGGCGCTCGCCCGCGCCGGCTCGGAACTGGTCCGTGTGACGGTAAACCCCGGCGAGGCCGCCGCCGCCGTTGCGAAGATCGTGGACCGGTTGGACCGGTCCGGCGTCCGTGTGCCGATCATCGGCGATTTCCACTACAACGGCCACCTGCTTCTGAAGAAGTATCCCGACTGCGCCCGCGCGCTGGCCAAGTACCGGATTAACCCGGGCAACGTCGACATCGGCCGCACGCACGGCAGCCAAAGAAGTCCTGGACAAGGCCGCCTGGCACCGATAAGAACGGCAGGGCCTCCACGCAAAGGTGTGGTACGCCAAACGGATGAGGACTGATTCGGAAGCGCGCGGCGCCGAAAACCACCAGGACGCCGATGATTGCGAACATAAGAACCTGAGCCGGGGGCCTCGGCCCCTCCACGCATCTCTTCGGTCTGGAGCGCAAAAGCTCCCGAGATCCGAACGAGATCCAAAATGCTTTCCCGCACCGCGCCGGGCTTCAGCGCCGCGTTCACGGTCACGTCGCCGCGCGACTGCACCAGGAAGTTTTCCTGGACGAACTTACTGAATCCGGCCAGTTCGATGGTGCTGGTGTAAGATCCCGGATCGACGTAGTCGAACAGGTACAACCCGGTTGCGTTCGTTTGCCTGGTCGCGCGCACGCCGGTGTTCACGTTCAACAGCGTGACCGTGGCGCCCGCCACCACCGCCTGACTGGCGTCGGTGACGATGCCCTGGATTCTTCCCCGGTACTCCTGGGCTTGCAGCGCCGGCGTCAAGAGCCCGCACAAACACGAGATCAAGCAGAGTGAACCGAGGAACCTTGCAGCTTTCATAAGTCTCCCTTTCGGCTTCCGGTCCCAGACAGTACATAAGATGGAGCCGGCCACGTCAGGCGGTCGATCGGGTCGGGTGACGGGGATTGCGCCCCGCCACCCGACCCGATCATCTTCCACAATCACCATTCCGCGACCGAGCCGTCGTCGTGGAACAGCCGCGCCATCGGACGGGAGCCCTCGAACGGGTGCTTCTTAAGGACCTCCTCGTCCAGGTCGAATCCCAGACCGGGCTTCTCGGGCAGCGGAAACCGGCCGTTGACCATGCGCATGGCCGGGAAGCCGAGCCACTCCTCCCAAACCTTCTCCTTCTGGCCGGCCACCGGGCCGCTGCAAATCTCCTGAACCAGGAAGTTGGGCATGGCGGCGTCCACGTGGAGCGTGGCCACTCCGCCAATGGGGCCCTCGCAGGCGTGGGGCGCCATGGGTAGGTTCGAGTCCTACCTGAGGAGCCAAGAAGATGCCCCTAATGGCTGTTGAAGTTACGGGGGGATGCCAATCTGGATTCGAACAGGATGAGCTATGTCATTGAAAACAAGCACTCCTCCCATCTCCAGATAGTCGGTTTCTAGTCTCGCGGGACGGGGTTCACAGACTGGTTGCCTAATCACTGGTTTTCTTGATGGCTATGCGGAACGCGCCGGCGCGGCGTGCTCCTACTAGGCGAGGAAGGTTTGAGCATAATCCGACTACAACGAACTACCGAGAAACAGATTGGATTCGCGTGCTTTGAGTTACAATCGATGGTGCCCAGGATGGCTAACCGGGATTCTTGGCCTACTGGCTCCTCGACACTGCCGGCTCCTGGGCACAGGAGGAACACATGGGGGGCAGAGTAGCTTACTCAGAGTTCGTGGGTCTTTTTGAGCGCTGCAACCTGGCGATATGGCCACTCCAGATCGTCGGCCACCTCGCGGGTCTTCTGGTGCTGGTCCTGATGTTCATCCGCTGGCGGCACTCTCACCGTACAATCCTTGCGATCCTGGCGCCGTTCTGGATCTTCGTCGGGGTCGTATTCCAGTACACGTATCTGCGGCCATTGTACTTGCCGGGGCGAACCTTCGCTGTCCTCTGGGTAGCGCAGGGTGTGCTGCTCGCATTCTCGGCAACCCGCCCATCGGGATGTTTCACCCGCAGCACCGGATGGTGCGCCATTCTGGGGTGGCTGGCGGTTGGCTACTCCCTCATCGGCTATCCTGTCCTGGGGTTTCTGCTGCGTGGCAGCGTGCTACGGGTCGCATGGTTGGGCGGTTTCCCTTGCCCGATGGCTATGTTCACGCTCGCCGTCCTATTGATGGCGCAGGGACCCCTTCCCAAGTGGCTCCTTGTTGTCCCCGGATTCTGGGCCATAGGAGGCTTGGTCCCATTTTCGTGGGGCATCCGCGAGGACTTGGGTCTGGTGATCCTGGGGGTTCTGATAGTCGGGTCGATTGTGATTCGGGATCTGCATAGACGTCAAGTCGCTCAGCCTGTCGACGCGACTACGGTTTAAAAGAAGCACTTGCCTGTAGCGCTGAGCACCACACCGCCAATACGGAAGTTGCCCAGTAGCGGATCGCGGGATGTCGCAGGGAACAGCGCGGCCAATGCCTTCGGCCGCGAGTTTGATATTACGGTTTGGAGCGCAAAAGTTCTAAAGTCGTCCAGTGTGGGGAACCGTTTGGTTTCACAACTTACAGACACACCCCCATCAGTTCAAAACCTCCACTTTGGCGGATTCTTTGACCGGCCGTTCCACAATTGTGCTGGATTCAATGGTTTCCGGCGTTTTCCTGCCGTTCCGGACCAGCGAATCGACCGCCCTGCGCTCGGCCTCCGTCCGGATGTAGCAGTAGTGCTTCAGTATCTCCTTTGGAATGTCCCCGGCCAGGTCCATGATGGTTTGGCCGGTTGCTTCCCCGCTCTCCGTAAGGCCGGTGATGGAGGTGTGCCGGTTGTCATGCCAGCGGCCCTTCACCCCGGCGTCGGATCGAACCATGTTCCAGACCGTCTGGGAGGTCCTCATGGGCTTGGCCGGGTCCGTCGGTTGCGGCTGGCCGAAGGGGAACACGACTGGGGCTGAGGGATCGCTCGTCGTTTGCCTTCTGTCGGCACTTCGGTTCCACGGCCTGACAACGCAGGATCCGCACGAAGTCTGGATAGCCATCGACTTCAAGGCCCACAAACCGGCTGTTGCGTCGCCCGCCCTCAGGGTGGTCCGGTTCTCTGGCCGCGCTCTCAGCGAAGGAGTCGAGGCGCACGAGACCGAGGGAGTTCCACTCCATGTATACGGGACTGCGAAGACGGTGGCCGATTGCTTCAAGTACCGGCACAAAATTGGAATCGACGTGGCCATCGAAGCCCTTCGGGAAGCTCTCCGCTCGCGGAAAGCCACGGTCGATCAGATCCATCGATTCGCAAAGATCTGCCGGGTGACCAACGTCATGCGTCCCTATCTGGAGTCCGCGGTATGACGCGGAAGAAGGTCCGAAATGTGGCCGGATCACACCGGGCGAAGCTGCTCACGCTGGCGCGCACCCGCGGCGAGGACTTCCATTTCTTGTTGGGCAGGTAGGTGGTTGAGCGCTTTCTGTACCGGCTCGCCGGATCCGCTCGTCACAACTCGAATTCGTGAGGTCTGTGCGGCGCCGGCTGACGACGGGATCATCTTTGATCTTGCCGGCATCCAAGGGGAGCGGATCAAGGAGGACGCGGAATACGAAGGAGTCCGGGTGCGCGTGTCCGCCAGTCTGGACGGCGCCCGCATAGCGATGCAGGTCGACGTCGGATTCGGCGATGTCGTCGATCCGCCACCCGCGGAGATCACCTTCCCCGTGCTGCTCCCTCTCGATGCTCCAGTCCTCCGTGCGTATCCACCAGAAGCCGTGATCGCGGAGAAGTTCCACGCGATGGTCGTGCTCGGAATCGCGAACAGCCGCATGAAGGACTTTTTCGATGTCTGGGCGCTGGCCCAAAGAACGGAGACGCACTCCCCTTCCGGAAGCTGTTCCGATAGCTCTGACTGCCGAATTCCTGGAGGATCACTCCAAGCGGACACAGTGGGCGGCGTTCGGGCGACGGCTGGACCCGCGTGACCTTCCGCCGCGGATCGGTGAGCGGATCGCGGCCTTCCTCGTGCCCGTGCTCGGCGCTCTCCGATCGGCTACTCCCCCCTTCCGAACATGGGCGCCGGGCGGCCCGTGGGTCGTCGCTGGAAAGCCCCTTGGCGAAGCGCGGGCGGAGGCGCGCGAGTAGCGCTTGAGCATTCTAATCACCATTCCGCGACCGAGCCGTCGTCGTGGAACAGCCGCGCCATCGAACGGGAGCCCTCGAACGGGTGCTTCTTAAGGACCTCCTCGTCGAGGTCGAACCCCAGGCCGGGCTTCTCGGGCAGCGGGAACCGGCCGTTGACCATGCGCATGGCCGGGAAGCCGAGCCACTCCTCCCAGACCTTCTCCTTCTGGCCGGCGGCCGGCGCGCCGGTCTGGATGAACGCATGCGACCAGGAACTCTACGATCACATCGACGCGCAAGCCGCCATGCTCGGCATGCCGGTCCCCGAGCGCACCGCCATCGACACACCGGCGCGCGACGGCGACCGGCTCGTACTCGGCGGCGCCGATTTCCACGTGCTGCACACGCCCGGCCACACGCAAGGTTCGATCTGCCTGTGGATTCCCGCCGAGAACAAGCTGGTTGCGGGCGACACGCTGTTCCGCGACTCGATCGGCCGCACCGACTTGCCGGGCGGCGACGGGCGGCAGATTCTCCGCTCCATCCGCGCGAAACTGCTCTCCTTGCCGGATGAGACCGAAGTGATCCCGGGCCACGGCCCGCTGACCAGCATCGGCTGGGAGAAGGAACACAACTTCTTCCTGCGCGGGCTGTGAAAAGTGAGACACACCTCCTGGCCTGTCATTGGAAAGTGGGACAGGGGGGCGCCCGCCCACAGGCGTCAAAGTAAGGCCGATCTCACACGATGAAGTCCATCTCCGGCAGCGTGGATACATCCCAGAACGCCGTCGGGCCAACTTCCGAGCGGCCGAAATTAACCGGCCACAATCGAGTGCTAACCTTTCCCGAACGCCATTTCGGGACCCTGAATAGCACCCGGCCCAGGATTCGGCCGCGCGGGTCTTGCGCGCAGCCAAGGGCTGCGAGGACGAGGACAGGCAGGCAAAAAGCCGAATGGCATCGTTCGGCTCCGGAATGATAGAGGAGTCTGAACTCCCGAATCGAATCCAGCATACAGCGGATCGGGTCTTTGTCTTTCAGATCACCGTTTCCAGAGCCGCGACCACCAGCCGCCCGGAAGCCGGAAGCCCTCCAGGATCCAGATGTCCTGCCGGGCCGTGCCGATTGCGGTCAGGATGCTCTTCCCATTGGGGTGAACGCTGAATCCCTCCACGCGGGCATCCTGCGGGATCGCCAGCGCGCGCACCTGTCGCTCGCTTGCCGACGCGACGTCCATCACCGCCAGTTCCCACTGGCGCGTCGCGCTCCGCCGGATGGCGTACACCGTCGCGCCGTCCCGGGAGAAGCCAAACCACAACCGCCTCGACTTGCTCAGCAGCTTATGCCGACTGCCGTCCGGGGAGATGAGCCGCAGACCATCCAGTCCGCGATGGCAGATCCACTCGCCCGCCGGCGACCAGTCCGTCAAACCTCCTGAGCCCGCGGCGCGATCGCTGGATTCTTCGAGGGAAACGGGACTGCCTCCACCCACCGGGGCCTTAGCCAGTTCCCACTTGCCCTGGTGGAGCCGCCGGTAGGCGATCCAGTTCCCATCCGGAGACCAACTCGGGGCGTGGCTGTCGCTCGATTGCGGGTCCAGCGGCGCGGCACGGCCGCCCGTTATCGCGGAAATCCAGATGCCATGCTGTATGCCCAAAGCATCGTAGGCTATGCGCCGGCCATCCGGAGAGATCCGCGGGGTCGATAGGGCGTGCCAGTCCGGCATGCCTTCCGTTTCGCGGGTCACCACAGGCTTCCCCCAACCTTCCGTGGTGTTCCGGACCCAGATCTCGGCGCTCCCGCCGGCGTCGGTGGTGTAACAGAACTGGCTGCCCGAGGGCGCCCACGTGGCGTAGCTCTCGCCGCGGCTGGTTGCCAGCAACGGTGAGACGGGCGCGCCGCCGACCCCGATCTCGACCAGGTCGTAGTCAACCCCTCCGGCGGTGAAAGCAATCTTGCGGCCATCGGGCGAGACCGAAGGGTAGCGCTCCTCACTGGTCCCTTCACTGACCGCTGAAGTGGCGCCGCTGTCGGCATCTACCAGGACCAGGTGACGGTTCTCGGCGTTGAGACCGCCGTCCATGACCACGTGCCGGTTGCCGGGCGTCCATGCCAGAACCCGCCCCCCCCCACGCCAGGACCCAGAAACGCTTCGAGGTCTTCCGGAGGGATATGGAATCACCCACAACTCCCCGGCTCCGCCAGCCGCCAGGTCCACGAACATCGCAAGCTTGGATCCGTCGTGGGAAACCGCCAGCGCGCTGATGTCGACGATCTTCTCCGGGAAAGGCGTCTGCCTGTATTGCCTGGGCGTCAGGTCCGGAGCCTGAGCGACCCACAGACTCTGGCCGTCCGCCGAGCCGCGCACAAACGCCAGCACCCGGCCATCGGAAGACATAGAGGGGATGAGGGCGTCCTTCACCCGGAGCTGAGGCTCGCCGCCCGCGACGCTGACCGACCAGAGGTCTTCCCGTGCAGTATAGAGGATCTGCGTCCCATCCGCGGACCAGAACGGCGATCCGCACTCGCTCGCCGATCTGGTGACCTGGACAGGTACCGGCGTCGTCAGGCCTTTGGTGAACACCTGGTTGATCCCGTCTACCTCGGCCAGGTAGGCAATCGTCTTCCCGTCGGGAGACCAGCAAGGCATGGTCTCGGCGGCGGCTTCGGTGGCGAACGGGACGTATCGCCGCGACGCGGCGCCCGGTTCTCCGGCAGGTCTCAGCAGAAGCGCGAGGCCGGCGCCGGCGATCAGCCCGCCCAGGATGAGAGCCGCCGCCCGCCTTCGTTTGCGTGCCGGTTGCGCTCCGGCACGCGCCTCGGTCCCGGCCGCCGCCGGGGATGCCGCCGCCTCCGGCTCCGCCGAACCCGTCCGCGGGCGCGCTTCCAGCAGCTTCTTCACCGAACGCAGGTCCACCAGGATGTCGGCCGCGTGCTGGTAGCGCTCCGCGGGAATCTTGGCCAGCGCCTTGGCCACGATGCGGTCCATCTCCACCGGCACCCCGCTGCGCAGCGCCGTCAGCGACTCCGGTTCCCTGTGGAGGATCGCGAAGATGGCAGCCGACGCCGTGTTCCCGCCGAACGGCAACTGGCCGCTCACCATCTCGTACAGCACCACGCCCAGCGACCAGATGTCGCTGCGCGCGTCGGCAGTCTCGCCCCGCGCCTGCTCCGGCGACATGTACCCCGGCGTGCCCACGAGCGCGCCGGCCTGCGTCAGCCCCGTCCGGTCGCCCAGCATGGCCAGCCCGAAGTCGGTGATCTTGGCCTGCCCCCTCGATGTCAGGAGAATGTTTGAGCTCTTGATGTCGCGGTGAACGATGCCGCGGTTGTGCGCCGCTTCCAGCCCCTCGCCGGTCTGGATGGCAATCTCGACGGCCTCCTCCAGCTTCAGGGGGCGCTGTTCGATCTTCTTCTGCAAGGTGGGGCCATCGATGAAGGCCATGGCGAGGAAGATTTCGCCGTCCCGCTCGTCGATTTCGTAGACCGTGCAGATGCTCGAATGGTCGAGCGCCGCCGCGGCCTGGGCCTCGTGGAGGAAGCGCTGCCGACGGGAGGCGTCCGCCACCATGCCGGGGGCCAGGAACTTCAGGGCCACCGTCCGCTTCAGGCGGGTGTCCTCGGCCCGGTAGACCTCCCCCATGGCGCCCTCGCCGAGTTTCTCAAGGACGTGATAGTGCGAGATGTCGCCTTCGCGCATAGGGCAAACCCAGGTCCGGACCCTATTCTATTTGAACCGCCCGTCGATTGCCACCCGATAACGGCTCGCCGCCCCTGGCATGTGAGGATTCTATCGCCAATTGCCGGACCCGGCGCTCCGGTAATCACTGATCTGGAATCCCGCAGCCATCGTAGGGCTCGGCGTGGGCCGTCTTGTAGCGGAGACCCAGGCCGAGGCTTTTCAGCTCAACCGGCGGCCGCTGGGCCGCGCAGCCGCCAAGCCGTCGATGTGACCCGCGGTTTCAGTTCGGCGCTGTGCTTTGATCACGGCGCACTCGGAAGTTGCCCGCCCCCCCGGGGGAAGTCCGTTTCGATGAAGTCGCCGCCAAGCAACCCAGCTCCGACATGAGACTGAATCTTGGTAGAGGGCCCCTATTTTAGCGCCTATTGGGGGGCGCCCGGCCCAGAGGACGCCCCCCTGTCCTACATCGAATCACCATTCCGCGACGGAGCCGTCGTCGTGGAACAGCCGCGCCATCGGACGGGCGCCATCGAACGGGTGCTTCTTGATTACCTCCTCGTCGAGGTCGAACCCCAGGCCGGGCTTCTCGGGCAGCGGGAACCGGCCGTTGACCATTCGCATGGCCGGGAAGCCGAGCCACTCCTCCCAGACCTTCTCCTTCTGGCCGGCCACCGGGCCGCTGCAAATCTCCTGAACCAGGAAGTTGGGCATGGCGGCGTCCACGTGCAACGTGGCCAGTCCGCCAATGGGGCCCTCGCAGGCGTGCGGCGCCATGGTGATGCCCGACACCTGCGCCATCGCGGCCACTTTCCACAGCGCCGTGATTCCGCCGACATGATTGATGTCCACCTGAATCACGTCCACCACGCCCATCTCGATCAGCTCGCGGCACCCGAAGGACGCCACCAGGCGCTCTCCCGTGGCGATGGGGACCGAAGTCCGACGGGCGATGCGAGCCATCGCCTTGACGTTTTCCGGCGGGCACGGCTCCTCGACAAAGAGCAGGTTCAGCGGCTCGATTTCCTTGATGATGATGGACGCCACCGTGGGGCTCGACTTGGCGTGAAAATCGATCGCGATGTCGATGTCCGGCCCCAGGCCTTCCCGGAGCATCTCCAGGTGCTTCACCACGGCGTCGATCTTCTGGTGCGTGTCGATCCATTCGAAGGTCCGCGCGGCGGGCCCGGTTTTGAAGCACGTGATGCCCTGGCTCTCGGCGGTCTGGCGCAGGCGCGCCAGCTCCTCCCGGGTGCGGCCGCCCGCGTGGTAGTAGCCGCGCACTCCCCGCGCGTCAAACGGGCCGCCGAGCAGCCGGTAGACCGGCTGCCCGAGGATCTTGCCGCGCAGGTCCCACAGCGCCTGGTCGATACCCGAAATGGCGGACCCGATCACGGGCCCGGCGCGGTAGAAGCTGTGAACGTACATGGACTGCCAGTGGTGCTCCACCTGAATGGGATCGCCGCCGATGATGTACTCGCGGAAATCCTCGAGGCACCCCATCACCGCGCGGGCTTTGCCCTCCAGCGTCGCCTCGCCCCAGCCCACCAGTCCCGCGCTGGTTTCCAGTTTCACGAAAACGTAGGGCCGGTCGGGCGGCGCGCCGGGCGCCAGCACGGCGAAGGTCTTCATGTTGGTGACCTTGATGCGGGAGCCCACCGCATCGAAAGGAGAATCGGGAACGGCGGCCAGCGGCGCGGCGCCGCACGCGCACCCGGCGCGCAGATGGCGCGCCGAAATCGCTCCCGCCAGACCTCCCACAAACATGCGGCGTTTCATGAGCGTTGCTCCTTGTGCTTCTCGATGAACTCCCGATCGACCACCACGCCCAGCCCCGGCCCTCTGGGCAACTCGGCGTATCCGTCCTTCACCGTCCCGGCCGCCGCGGGCATCTCGACCGCGAACGAGTTGGGAATCGAGGCCGCCAGGTGCAGGCCGGCGGCCGTGCCGACCGGCCCCCCGTCGTGATACGGGGCCACGGCGACGTAGTAGGTTTCGGCGATCGCCGCCAGCCGGCGGATCTGAGAGATGCCGTGCATGCGAATGTCCGGCCGCAGGATGTCGACGGCGCTCTCGCGCAGCAAATCCTGGAACACGCCGCAGTCGCCGATGTGGCGGCCGAATCCGACCGGCGTGACGTTCTCGGCCGACAGTCGCGCGACGGCGCGCGGGTCGGTCCACCGGCAAGGCTCGTCAAACCACAGCAGGTGGAACCGCTCGAGCGCCGCGCACAGGCTGGCCGCCGCGGCCGGCGGCAACTCGCCCGCGCCGTCCAGCACGAAGTTGGTGTCGCTCGAGCCCGCCTGCCGCAGCGACTCGAGCCTGCGTTTGGTCGCCTCGACAAAGGCCTGGCTTCTGGCGCGCGCTGGCGGAAGGGGAACCATGTGACAACGGAAGCCCGCGGCCTCGGCGCGACGGAGCGAAGCGGCCAGCGCCTGGTCCGAATCGCCCTCCAGCGACGCCAGCGCCCGCACCTTGAAACGGGTCGGGCCGCCGAGCACCTGGTAGACCGGCGCCTTAGCCGCCTTTCCGACGATGTCGAGTAGCGCCATGTCGGCGGCCGCCCGCAGCGCGGGCCGCGCGGCAAGCGACTGCCCGATGACCTCATACGCGGTCGCGGGTTTGCCCACCACCTGCGTTCTGATAAATGCAAGGTCCTCGGGCGACGCCAGGCCGCACTCGCCGTGGCCCTCGATGCCGGACCTGGTCTTGATGCGCAAAAGCGTGAAGCCGCGCAGCCGGAACGCCTGCACTTCGGCAACGTCAAGTTCGCTGGTGGATGCCATATCGTGATCCGTCCGATGCAGTATACCGCGTGCGCCGCCGGACCGCTGCGGCGGCGTGGTAGGCTAACAATTCTATGACCCGGCTCTCACTCGTTTCGCTTGTCCTGCTCGCGTGGCCCGTGCTGGCCGCCGACGTCAACCCGTTTTTCCAGGAATGGAAGACGCCTTTCGGCGTGCCTCCGTTCGAGCAGATCAAGGACCAGCACTTCCTGCCCGCTATCCAGAAGGGCATCGAAGAGCAGCGGCGGGAAATCAAGGCGATCGCCGGCGACCCGCGGGCGCCCACTTTCGCCAACACCATCGAGGCGCTCGACAACTCGGGCGACCTGCTCGAGAAGGTCCAGGACGTCTTCTCGAATCTAACCGGCGCCGAGACCAACGACCGGTTGCAGGAGATATCCAAGCAGGTCGCTCCCCTGATGGCTGCCTTGCGCGACGACATTTTTCTGGACCAACAGCTCTTTGCGCGCGTCAAGGCGATCTGGGACCAGCGCGGCAAGCTGAAACTCGAGGCCGATCAGAGCAAGCTTCTGGAGGAGACTCACAAAACGTTTGTCCGCGGCGGCGCCAACCTCGACGCGGAACAGCAAAAAAGGCTGCGCGCGATCAACCAGGAACTCTCGGTTCTCGGCGTACGATTCGGTCAGAACCTGCTGAAGGAGACCAACGCGTACAAGCTGGTGATCGACAAGCAGGAAGACCTGTCGGGCTTGCCGCCGGCGCTGGTCGCGGCGGCCGCCGATGCGGCTAAGGCGGCCGGGCTGGCCGGGAAATGGGTGATCACGTTGCAGGCGCCCAGCATCTGGCCGTTCCTTTCCTATTCCGGCAACCGTGAATTGCGCCGCCAGATCCTGACTGCCTACACCAGGCGCTGCGACAACGGGAACGAGTTCGACAACAAGCAGGTTCTTTACAGAATCGCGACCCTGCGCGCCGAGCGGTCCAAGCTGCTGGGCTATCCGTCCTACGCGCATTTCGCTCTCGAAGAGCGCATGGCGAAAGAGCCGGCGAAAGTGTACGCCCTGCTGAATCAGCTTTGGGAACCCGCGCTGAACGTGGCGCACAAAGAGGCCCAGTCGCTCCAGGCGATGATCAAGGAGCAGGGCCGGGACTTCAAGCTCGAGCCGTGGGACTGGCGCTACTACGCCGAGAAGGTCAAGGCCGCCCGGTACGATCTGGACGAGAACCAGGTCCGGCAATACTTCCAGCTCGACAACGCTCTTCAGGGCGCCTTCTATGTGGCGAAACGGCTCTACGGCCTGACGTTTATCGAACGGAAAGACATCCCGAAGTACCACGCGGAAGTCCGCGCGTTCGAAGTGAAGGACTCCGACGGCTCGCACCTGGGCGTGTTCCTGATCGACTATCACCCCAGGCCCGGCAAGCGCGGCGGCGCATGGTCCAGCCGGTATCGCGGGCAGCGCATCAAGGACGGCAAGGATATCCGCCCGATTACGGTCAACGTGTGCAACTTCACCCGGCCCTCGGCCGGCCAGCCGGCCCTTCTGTCGCCGGAAGAAGTCGAGACG
>Ga0315273_10001289_pt1 | contig 28306 bp, 15 predicted proteins | sample YL17G02_0_MG_FD_205753 | JGI IMG/M metagenome (GOLD analysis project Ga0315273, IMG submission 205753) | Sediment microbial communities from Yellowstone Lake, YNP, Wyoming, USA - YL17G02_0 | ecosystem: Environmental > Aquatic > Freshwater > Lake > Sediment | place: USA: Wyoming | collected... | reverse complement strand
ACTGTTTTGAGGGGTGGCCTTCTGGCCAATCACATCGGCGCAGCCATTCCCGCAAGTCCCTCAGCCCCGTCCGGCCAAAAATCATCAGATCACTCAAGGGGGGATGATGTCCCTTCCGTGTTCCAAATCTCCGCCACCTTCCATTTGACTGCGTGACAACCCGCTCTTATCTTGTTTGTCTGTCCTCAGAGGCAGCCGAGGAAAGGAGCGCACAGTGAAGGAAGTAACGGTGGACAACATCAGGAATATCGCCCTTCTGGGACATGGTGGCACTGGGAAGACATCGTTGTGCGAGGCGATGCTGATGACGGCCGGTGTCGTCGGACGCATGGGCAAAGTCGACGAGGGCACAACCATCACCGATTACTCCGAAGAGGAGATTGCGCGCAAGATCTCGATCGCTCTGGCGCTCGCACATTTGGAATGGAAGACACGCAAGGTCAACATCGTCGATACCCCCGGATACGCGGACTTTGGCGGGGATGTCGTCGGCGCCATGCGTGCGGTCGACCTCGCAATCTGCCTGCTGAATGCTCCCTCCGGCGTGGAAGTCGGTGCTGAACTCACTCTCGAACGTCTCGATTCCGGCAGTTTGCCCCGCCTTTTCTTTGCTAACAAGATGGACAAGGAGCACGCCGACTTTCCGAAGATGATGTGGGCGCTGGGGGAGCGCTATGGCGTCAAAGCCGTGGCCGTTCAATGGCCGGTGGGACAAGCCGCCGAGTTCAAGGGAATCATTGACCTGACCAAGATGAAGGCCTACGCCGCGGATGCAACCGGCAAAGTCACCGACCTGCCGATCCCCGATGATGTCCGTGCTACGGCATTAGAGGCACGAGGCCGCCTGGTCGAAGCCGCCGCGGAAGCCGACGATGTTCTTCTGGAGAAGTTCTTTGAAAGCGGCGAATTGACCGAAGAAGAACTGCAACGTGGATTGCGCAGGGGTGTGGTCGACGGCAAGCTTTTCCCGGTTCTCTGTGGCGTTGCGGCGACTTCAGCCGGCGCCCGATTGCTGCTTGATTTCATCGACCAGTACGGCCCGTCCCCGGTCGACCGTCCCACGGCCACGGGCACCCAGCCCGGCAGTGAGACCCAGGTGACCAGGGCGACGGATGCCAGCGCCCCCTTCAGCGGCCTCGTCTTCAAGACGGTTTCCGAGCCGCATGTCGGCGAGTTGTCGCTGGTACGAGTCATCTCCGGCCGCATCAAACCCGGCGACGAGGCGTTGAACTCGACCCGCGGCGAGACCGAGCGCATCGGGCAGCTTTTCCTGCTTAACGGCAAGCAGCGTCAGGAAATCGGAGAGCTCGCTGCCGGAGACATAGGCGCCACCGTGAAACTTAGAACCACCCACACCGGCGACACGTTGTGCGATAAGAAATCCCCGGTCGTTCTGCCGCCGATCGCCTTCCCGGAACCCATTCTCGACATGGCGGTGAAACCGGTCTCCAAGAACGATGAAGAACGCATGGTAATCGGCCTGGTTCGTCTCCACGAGGAAGACCCGACATTCTTCCACAAGGTCCATCCTGATATCCGCCAGACCATCCTCTACGGACAGGGAGAACTCCACTTTGACGTGGTGACCAACAAACTGAAGAAGCGTTACAATGTCGATGTCACTCTCGAGAAACCGCGCATCCCGTACCGCGAGACAATCACCGGCAAGACAGAGGTCGAGTATAAGCACAAGAAACAGACCGGCGGACGCGGCCAGTTCGGTCACGTATTCTTGCGGCTGGAGCCGCTCCCGCGCGGTGCCGGATTCGAATTCGTCGATGACATCAAAGGCGGTGTAATCCCCTCGAAGTTCATCCCCTCGGTGGAGAAGGGCGTGGTCGAGTCGATGATCGAAGGCGGCCTCTCTGGCCACCCGGTCGTCGATATCAGGGTCGCCGTGTACTACGGTTCGTACCACTCCGTCGATTCATCCGATATGGCGTTCAAGATCGCCGGTTTGATGGGATTCAAAGAGGGCTTTCTCAAATGCCATCCGGTTATGCTCGAACCGATCTACGAACTCGAGATCAAGGTCCCGGGCGACTTCACCGGCGATGTCATGGGCGACATGTCCAGCCGCCGCGGCCGCGTGCTCGGGATGGATCCCGACGGACGCTGGCAATGCATCCGCGCCCAGGCCCCATTGGCCGATCTGTACAAGTACTCGACGGTTCTGCGTTCCCTCACTCAAGGGCGCGGAATCTATTCACGCAAATTCTCCCACTTCGAGGAAGTCCCCCGCGAAATCGCCGCCAAAGTTATCGACGAAGCGAAAGCCGCCAAGAAGGCCGCGGAGGAGTAGGGGTCCGTTCCACGGGTACAACCCGCACCTAATGTGTAGGGCACGGCTTGTCGAAGATCCCGCTCTTCACGGGGCCGTGCCCGATCTCCTGCGCGCTCCATCCGGTTGCCAGACACGTCAATCGTTTTTATTCACTGGCCGGGTCCATTGCGGAATTGGCCATCTGCGCAGAATCAGAAGCGGTGACCGCAGGAACATCATAGATCGCGACCGTCAAGAAGAACTCTTTGTCACGATCTTGTGGATGAACGAAGATGTAGCAAACACTGCTCTCGTCGATCTTCCTATCCACGCGTTTGAAATTCGGATGCGACGCAGTTGCCTTGCCCGCCGCTGCAAGGACCGCCGTCGTGTCCTTATTGCGGTTGAATACCAGAATCGCCGTCTTCGTGTCTCGCCAACTCACGTACCGAAGCAACTGATCGATCGTTTCGTGGAACGCCTTAGATCCAGCCCAGAACTTGCATTCGGCAATGAACAGATTCTTCCCATTGTACCGCAAGAGGATGTCGGTCTTCCCTTCGCAGTTGAACGTCTCTCCCGTTGCTGAACCCTCGAACTGAGCGTTGAGTTGCACGAGGAAATGAACCCGAATTTCTTCCTCCGTCGCATGTCGGAACACGGAGGGGGATCGTTCCATCACCAGCGTCATGTTATGGATGACATGAAGAATGTGAAAGTAGTCATCCAGTTCGAGTGAAGGATCGGGTGCCGATCTCTTGGTGGACGCTATTGAGAGACTAAGGGAGGGTTTCCGGCGGATTTCAGGAACCCGGTACGTCTGTGGTGCGTTGTCGCGACGTCGAATCGGAATGCCGAGGGAATCTGCAAGCTGGTAATCACTCATAATCTTTGCCCGCCGGTTTTCGATCAACGCATCTATCTGTTGACGAAGGTGTGCATTGAACGCCCCAACTTGGCCACTTACCCAACTGAGATGCTGCTTGATATTCCCCACCTCGTTGCTGATCGTCGCCTGTAAAGTCTCTTGTGATTCATCCAGCTTGTAGAATGTCATGGAAAGTTCGGCGCCGGATAGAGACGCTCTCGGCGGATTGGACGACACTGTGCTGGGGCTGTGCATGAAAAGCTCAGAGTCGCCCTCAAAAGGGACATGGACTGTAAAGGACGTCCCTCTCACGTATACCGGCCGCGACCGATCGAAGATCATCCGATTGGTGTCATGTCTGACATCGATCTCGGCATCGCACGGCGCGGTTTGTGACCTCTGATCCTCCTTAAGCACTGGTGGAATCAGAACGTGACGTTGGTACAACGTTTCGCGAAGTTGGCCCAAATCGGTCGTCAGGAAATGGTTCACCTCCAGGCTGGAGATCTCGGTAACCATCTGCCGATGGAGTTCCTGGAGATACGCATGCAGGTCTGGTTGGTCCCTGAAGAGGTATTTGTCGTTGTCGGAGCGGCGCATATCATCCACTTCAACTGTCTGGCCGCGTCGAATCGGCCATGGCCTCCCCGCCCGATATCGGCAACCGTCTGGGCACTGTGGTCACTGCAGCGTGGTTGGCCAAGGGGAATATAGCCTGGTTGGCTGACGGCGCAATCACTCTCCTGCAAACGGGCACGGCAAGCCGTGCCCCGGCACTTCACCCAGCAGCAATCGATTGACCCGTGGTTACCTTGGGCGGTACAATTGCCAAGAGGGCGACAGGTCGCTCCGTGACGGAATTCCCATGAAACACGCCGACTTCGTCCATCTGCATAATCACAGCCAGTTCTCGCTTCTGGACGGCGCCTGCCGGATTGGCGACATGGTCGAGAAGGCGGTGGAATTCAAAATGCCCGCTCTCGCGCTCACCGATCACGGCAATCTTTTCGGCGCGATGGAGTTTTACTCGAAGTGCCGTGCCGCCGGCATCGTTCCGATCATCGGCTGCGAGGCATACGTCGCTCCACGCGGCCGGATGTTCAAACAGAGTGTCGAGGGAGCGCCCGATGGCGGCTTTCATCTGATCCTCCTCGCCAAGAATACCGCAGGGTACAAGAACCTCGTCAAACTGGTGAGCTTTGGGTATCTGGAGGGTTTCTACCACCGCCCGCGCATTGACTTCGAATTGCTCCGCCAGCACGCCGAGGGGCTGATCGCCACGTCGGCATGTGTCCAGGGCGAAGTTGCCCAGGCCATACTCAATGAACGTCCCCTTGCCGCCGAGGAGACCGCACGACGCTATCTGGACCTGTTCGGGTCCGAGAACTACTTCCTCGAGATTCAGGATCACCGCATCAATGTCGAAGATCGGGTCCGTCCGTCGATGATTGCCCTGGCCCGCAAACTCGGCATCGGGCTCGTTGCTACCAACGACTGTCACTACATGCTCCGCAGCCATGCCCCGGCCCACGATGCCCTGTTGTGCATTCAGACTGGGAAGACTCTCACCGACAGCGACCGCATGCGCTATGGGACGGAGGAGCTCTACTTCAAATCCGTCGAGGAAATGAAGAACCTCTTTGGCGCGACACCGGAGGCCATTGAGAATACTCTTCGGATCGCCGAGGCCTGTCGGCTGGAGGTGGAACTCGACACGCTGCACTTGCCGGATTTCCCAATTCCCGAGGGCTTCACATCACGCGACGAGTACCTGAAACGTCTGGCCGAGCGAGGTCTGGCCAAACGCTATCCACACGTGACCCCGGGAATCAACGAGCGCCTGCATTACGAGCTTGGCGTCATCCGCCAGATGGGCTTCGCGGGATACTTCCTGATCGTGGCGGATCTGGTGCATCACGCGAAGTCACGGGGCATCCCAGTCGGACCGGGGCGCGGTTCCGCCGCCGGCTCGCTCGTCTCGTATTGCCTTGAGATCACCGACATCGACCCGATCCAGTTCGGCCTCTTGTTCGAGCGATTCTTGAATCCCGAGCGGATTTCGATGCCGGATATTGATATCGACTTCTCGGATCGGGGGCGTGACGAGGTCATCCAGTACGTCATCCAGAAGTATGGCAAGGACAACGTTTGCCAGATCATCACGTTCGGCACCATGGCCGCACGCGGCGTGGTGCGTGATGTAGGCCGCGTGCTCGGGATGTCCTACGCCGAGGTCGATCGCATCGCCAAGATTATCCCGATGGAAATCGATATGACACTCGAGAAGGCGCTGCGTCTGAAACCCGAGCTTACCCAGATGGCCACCGATGATCCCAGAGTTGGCAAACTTCTGGAGTACTCACGCACGCTGGAGGGGCTGACACGGCATGCTTCCACGCACGCCGCAGGCGTCGTGATCGCCCCGGCGCCGCTCACCGAATTCGTTCCGCTTTACAAGGGGGCCAGAGGCGAAATCACGACGCAGTACGACATGAAGTGGATCGAGCGGATCGGGCTTTTGAAAATGGACTTCCTCGGCCTGCGAACGCTGACCGTGATCGACGACGCGGAAAAGGCGGTCGCCTCCAATCGGGGAATTGTCCCCGACTGGGCGAAGATCGGCCTGGAGGTTCCCGCCGTCTACCGGCTCTTCGCCAGCGGCGAGACCATCGGCATATTCCAGTTTGAGTCCTCCGGAATGCGCGATTACCTGCGCAAGCTGCGCCCCACCGTATTCGAAGATCTGATCGTCATGAACGCGCTTTACCGTCCCGGCCCGCTCGACGCCAACATGATCGATGAATACATTGACCGCAAGCACGGGCGCAAACAGGTCCTCTATGACCATCCGAAGATCGAACGCGTGCTGAAAGATACCTACGGCGTGATCGTGTACCAGGACCAGGTCATGCAGGTCGCCAGCGAGCTGGCCGGATTCAGCATGGGCAAGGCCGACACGCTCCGCAAGGCAATGGGCAAGAAGAACCCCGCGATCATGGCCAAGATGAAACAGGAGTTCATCGACGGTGCTGTGAAACACGGAGTGGAGAAGGAGACCGCCGGCAAAGTCTTCGACTTCTGCGAGACCTTCGCGCGCTATGGTTTCAACCGGTCGCACTCGGCATCCTACGCGATGCTGGCCTACCGCTCGGCCTATCTGAAATCCCACTACCCGGTGGAATTCATGGCGGCCTCGATGTCGTCGGAGATGGACGATACGGACCGCATCCGCGTCTTCATGCAGGAGTGCCGTCGTCTTGGGATCTCGGTTGCCCCGCCGGATATTAACGAGTCTGAGGCAGTCTTCACCGCCTCCGAAGATCGGATTCTATTTGGTTTGAGCGCCGTAAAAAACGTTGGCATGGCCGCGGTAGAAGCAATCGTCGCGATTCGGAACCAGCGCGGGCCCTTTGCGAGTCTGTATGACTTCACGACTCGTGTTGACAGCCGCGCGGTCAATCGCCGGGCCGTTGAAGCCTTGATCACCGCAGGCGCCTTCGAAAAACTGCCCGGCCATCGTCGCCAGGTGCTCGAGGCCCTCAACGACGCGCTCACATACGGCGCCCGGCTTGCCGAGGATCGCCGTCGCGGGCAGGCCTCTTTATTCGGCGGCAGCGACCCCGCTGCCGCCATCCCGCCCCCTTCGATGCCCGATGTCCCGAAATGGTCGGACAAGGAGATATGGGCCCGCGAAAAGGAAGCGCTTGGCTTCTATGTGTCGGGCCACCCGTTGTCGGATTACGGCGAGGAAATGCGCCTTTTCGCCACCAGCAGCGCCGATCAGGCGGCCGATCTCCCGGACGAGTCCGAGGCGCAAATGGGCGGCATCATCACGCAGATGAAGACCCAACTCGACAAGAAGGGGCAGATGATGGCCTTCTTCACGCTCGAGGATTTTGCCGGGTCAATCGAGTGCCTGTGCTTTTCCGATCCGTACAAACGTTTCTCATCGATATTGCACATCGATTCCCTGGTCCTTCTTGCAGGACGCGTTTCGACACGCGAAGGGGAGAGACCGAAACTGATTGTCCAGACTGCAACTCTCCTCTCGGACGTGCGGCAAGGTGCTGTTCTTGACCTGCACATCACCCTGACTCCGGATCAGATCGGCGCCGGTCTGCTCGATGAGTTGGAGCAACTCCTTGCGCGCTTTGATCGCGGCAATGGGTTCCTTTATTTCTATTACCCGTTGGGAGACCGGACCGTCAAAGTGAAGTCGAACAGAGTTCGGATCGAGGCCTCACGCGAACTTGTCGATTCTTTAAGGGAACTCCTTGGGAGTGAGGCGGTATTCTGTAGCAGGGGTTGAGCTTGCCTTCCAAACGCAGGAACCTGGCAGGCCGTAGAATTCAGTGATCTCGATTATGAGGAAAACCATGACAAGAACTTTCAGGTTTCTGATCCTTCTGACCGCCGTGATTCTGATGAGTGCAGGGGCATGGGGCGAGGACGCCGTTCCCCAAAAAACCTCCAAGAAGAACGCTAAAAAAGAAGCCGCTTCGCCGAAAGAAACGGCTGCACCCAAAGAGATCCGATGGCTCCCCTTTGATTCCGGCCTTGCCAAGGCCAAGACCGAGAATAAGGCGGTCGTTGTAGATTTCTACACAACTTGGTGCGGCTGGTGTAAGAAGATGGATGCCACCACCTTCCGCGACCCTACGGTCGTCGCCTATTTCAACAAGAACTTCATCGGAGTGCGTGTCAACGGAGATGCAACTGGCTCATTCGTAACCCACGAAGGCGAGAAGATGAGTGAGCGGCAGTTGACACAAACCTTTGGAGTACGCGGGTTCCCGACCTACTGGTTCCTCGATTCCGACGGTAAGAAGATCGGACCCGTTTCCGGCTATCAAGCCGTAAGTACCTTCACGTCACTCTTGACATATATTGGGGCAAGTCACTACAAAACAATGAGTTACGACAGTTTTGTCAAGAAGGAAAACGGCAAAGGCTGAACTCATTTCTCAATCGACCGACAGATTCATAGGAACGGTTGACCGAAGGCCCCGTTTGTGGTCGATCGGCTTGGCGCAGGAGAAAGTGGCAACGGCCAAAGTTTTTGTTGACTCGTAATCGTGGGGACAATTAATTCGCAAATTGACAAGGGTGCTTTGCACCCCTCAGAGGATTTTCGGCTACCGTTGTTTCCGCACTTTATCCGAGTTTCCCTGCCCCCCTCTCGGATAAAATTGAACGACGGTAGCTCTTTTTTTGGGGACACCCCTCTAGTTCGTGGGACCGGTGACACTGCGTAGAGAGTCTCAAGGCTCCGGGCACCCGCCGCAGCGGGCTGCTGGCCTGGTCCTCATCGCCGCAATTATCATCGTTTGGAGTCAGGCCTGCACGGGCGGGTCCGACACCAAAGCACCCGGCCGGGACCATCACGACCCCGGAACCGCCGGGGTCCAGCCGGTCAAAGAATGCCTCGAATCGTTCCTTAGCCCCCGACTTTACGCTCAGGAGCATGTCGGGACAGATGATCCACCTGAGCGACTACCAGGGACATGTTGTCCTCGTCGACTTCTGGGCGACATGGTGTGGCCCTTGCCGCGCATCGATCCCGGATCTGGCTTCGTTGTACGATTCTTACAACAAGTCCGGCTTCGATATCCTCGGCATAGCCCTGGAACGCCAAGGGACCGACGCCTTGGGGGCGTTTGTCAGCCAGTACAAGATCCGTTATCCCATATTGATCGGCGACCGGGACATTGTCGCCAAGTACGGCAATGTCAGTTCGATTCCGGTATCCTTCCTCATTGGCCGTGACGGAGCGGTTCGCGAGCAGTGGATCGGCACTCAGCCCCGCGCGACCATCGAGAAGGCCGTCAAGAATCTCCTTAAAGAACAGATTCCTGGTTAATCACCCGCTCCGGCACCGCAACTCCAACCAGTGTGGCGCAGGCGCCCTCGCCTGCGTCTTGACGCGCGCGCCCCCTTCCTCATTGCGCCCACTTCCCGTCCCGCCGATACTTCCCATGTGGACCTAATCCGGGACATCGGGCGACGCATTCTTCGTCTGACCACCTACGTCGGGGGAGTGACGGTCATGGTGTGGCGGCTGGCCGCCTCCATGCCGCAGTTGTTCGGTTCCATGCGACTCTTGACGTACCAGATGCTGACCATGGGGGTCCGCTCGCTGCCCTTGATTGTTCTGACCTCCATCTTCACTGGCGCCGTCTCCGCTTGGCAGGCAGCCTATCAATTTCAGAATTTCGTGCCGATGCGCTACCTCGGGACGGCTGTCGGCAAAGCCATCGTGATTGAATTGGCGCCAGTTCTCACCGCTCTGGTCGTCGCCGGTCGTGTGGGCGCTTCGATTGCCGCCGAGCTGGGGACGATGCGTGTGACCGAGCAGATCGACGCCCTCGAAGTCATGGGAATCGATCCGGTCCGGTACCTGGTCATGCCCCGCGTCGTCTCCGGCGCCGTGATGCTCCCGGTGCTGGTGCTGTTCTCTGACTTCATCGCGATCTTGGGGGCGCTGGTGGTGGCCGTCCTGATGGTCCACCTGTCCGCCGCCACATTTCTCAATAGCGTCAAACTGTTCTTCCACATGTCCGACATGTACGCCGGGCTTTTCAAGGCTGCGATCTTCGGGATCATCATCTCCTTGATCGGGTGCTACCAGGGGTTTCAGACACGCGGCGGCGCCGAGGGCGTCGGACGTTCCACCACCGGCGCCGTGGTCATTGCCTCGGTGCTGATTCTGATTTCCGATTATCTGATTGCGACAGCGCTCTTCCGGGTATAGCGATGATCGAGATCCGCCGCCTCACAAAATCATTCGATCGGCGACTCGTGCTGGACCATGTCGATCTCGACGTCGCCAGCGGGGAGACCCTGGTCGTCATTGGCCGCTCCGGGTGCGGCAAGAGTGTGCTGCTCAAGCATGTTCTCGGCTTGATGAAACCCGATGCCGGCACGGTCGCCATCGACGGCAACCAGCTCGACCGGCTCGACCGCACCCAGCTCTACGCGTTGCGCATGCGCTGCGGCGTGCTGTTCCAGGGCGGCGCGCTCTTCGATTCGCTGACGGTTGCTGAGAACGTCGGCCTTGGTCTTTCGGAGAACACGACCAAGTCAAAATCAGAGATCAACGACATCGTTGCCGAGCGCCTCGCATGGGTGGGACTGGAGGGCAGCGGCCCCCAATCCACTTCCGAACTGTCCGGTGGGATGCGCAAACGTGCCGCTCTCGCGCGGGCCATCGCGATGGATCCCGAAATCGTTCTCTACGATGAGCCCACCACCGGACTCGACCCCATCACCGCTGAAGGAATCAACGACCTCATCGTGCGCCTGCGCGAACGCCTCAAGGTCACCGCCATCGCAGTAACCCACGACATGAACTCGGCCTTCAAGATCGGCGACCGGATCGCCATGCTCCATAACGGCCAGATCATCTTCAACGGCTCCGTCGGCCAGGCCCGTACCTCGAACGACCCCATCCTCCAGCAATTCATCGTCGGCGCGACCACGGGGCCGCTGGAACCGCTCTAATTTTCCGATCTCAAGCGCCATTGCACCCGGGTTCGCACACCATAGCGGTGATTGGTAGGTATCCGCACTCTACGAGCGGTGTAATTGCCCTCCCGGCGACGTAGGGTGGGCTCCGCCCACCTTCCGCGGGCCAAGCATATTCCCCTTGGCGACACCCCCCCGCCACAATTCCTTTAGCGTGATGTCACTGATAATGACATAGGAGCCCAGATGCAACCCGACCCAGCGAAAATCCAAATCCGCAAAGGCCTCGTGATCTGCTATACCGGCGACGGCAAAGGCAAGACAACCGCCGCGCTGGGACTGTGTGTTCGCGCCAGCGGCTATAACCTGCGGACACTGATCTGGCAATTCATCAAAGGCTCGTGGCATTACGGCGAACTGGATGGCATCAAGCGTCTGGCGCCGTATGTCGAGTTGCGCCAGAAAGGGGAGGGGTTCGTTGGCATTGTTGATGACAAGAAGCCCCGCGAGGTGCATCGCCAGGCGGCCCTGCAGGCGCTCGACGAAGTGAAAGCCGAGATTGCTTCTGGAAATTGGCACGTGGTGATCCTTGATGAAGTTTTCATCGGCTGCCAGTTGGGATTCCTGACCGCTCACGACTTGCTTGCACTGATCGCGCAAAAGCCTGCGAACGTCCACCTCGTCATGACTGGCCGTGGCGCCCCGCCCGAAGTGTTGGATGCCGCCGATCTCGTGACCGAAATGCGCGAGATCAAACATCCGTATCAAAAAGGCGAATTGGCACAAAAGGGAATCGACTACTAAGCATGTGTAGGGGGGATCAGCCCACCGCAGGCTCGGAAGATTCATAAGGAATGATGGGCGTGGTCCACCTCACTGAGCAATGCCGTGCAGCCCTGTGCAGCGCTTGGACAGCGCAAGCCGCTTCACTTTTGTGATCCTCTGAGCGCTTCTCTCCCACTTGCCCGCCTCGGCGGGCCGCATTGCGCGCGAATCTGTTTTTCTGACGCCACAGGCGAATCTGTCGCTGAACAGTCCTGTTTTGACACCCGATACTATAGGTGAAATGACTGACCTGTCGTTCCTCTCAGGCCCGATAAGCCCCTCTGTCGGGACCGTCCTCGTGGTGGATGACGACCCACTGCTCCGGAGTCTGCTGCAGGATTGCCTGGAGCACGAGATGGGCCTGCACGTCGTTCCGGCTGGCGAAGCGCGGGAAGCCGAGCACATCCTGGCCACGCAGCCCATTGCCCTCCTCATCACCGACTTGATGCTCGGCGACGCCAGCGGCGTCGATGTCATCAAGGCGGGTCATACACACCAGCCCGACCTGGTGTCCATTCTCATTACCGGATACCCAACTGTCGAGACCGCGATCGCGGCGATGCAGATCGGTGTCGATGACTACCTTCTCAAGCCATTCAAGGTGCAGCATCTGATCGCAACTGTCCGGCGTGCTCTCGATCGGGGCCGCCTCCGCCGTGAAAACATGCAGTTGCGCGAGCAGGTCGCGATCTCCGAATTGGTTCGTGCCATCGGCTCCACTCTCGAATTGGATCAGTTGCTGAGCATGGTCATCGACACAGCCCGCCGCGAATTCTCCGCCCTGGCGGCGTCGATTCTTCTCCGCGCCGGCTCACGCTCCGGGCTCCAGTTGCAAGTCATGGATGGTGAACACAGCTTGACCGGCAACCCGGATTACCTCGATTTCCTCAAGGGGATCACGCCGGCGGTGCAATCCGCGCTGGCCACCGGACGTCCCGTGGTGCTGAGCGGACACCAGACAGACATGTTCGAATCCAATCAGAGGGACCACGAGTTGGTTTGCCAGCCGCTGATCGCCAAAGGGTCGGTCATCGGTGTTCTCAACATCATCCGCAAACCGAACGCCGGACCCTGCGGCGAAGGGACCCTGCGCTCCATCGAGATCACCGCGGCCCAGGCGGCCATCGCTATCGAGAATTCGCGGCTTTACCGCGACTTGCACAGTGCCTACATGGACACCGTCTCGGCGCTCGCCAATGCGATCGAAATCCGGGATCCATACACCAGCGGACACACCGATCGGGTCAAGGTTCTCGCTCAAGCAATCGCCCGGTGCATGGGATGGGGGGTGGAGCAGCTTTTCGACTTGTGGATCGGGTGTACTCTGCACGACATCGGTAAGATTGGGGTGCCCGATCACATCCTGAAAAAACCAGGACCACTCACGCCTGAGGAATTTGCCATGATGAAACGGCACCCCGAGATTGGAGCGGCCATCATCCAGGGCATCCCGTTTCTGAAACCCGCGGTGCCGTATGTCTACTACCATCACGAGCGATATGACGGCAAAGGGTACCCGACCGGCCTGGCAGGGGAGAAGATCCCAATCGAAGGACGGATACTGGCTGTCGTCGACACGTTTGATGCTGTCACTTCCGACCGTCCCTATAGGCAGGCTGGCACCGCGGAAGACGCCCGCAGCGAGTTGGTGTCCTGCGCCGGGACACAGTTCGATCCGAATATTGTCAACGTCTTCGTCTCCGTCCTGGAAGACCATGCATTCCCCTGGATCAATGGCGCCTCCTCGCGTCCGATCAGAGAATCGCGCGAAGCTGCGACACCCGCAGTGCCGGCTTGACCAGCGCTTCTGCCGTGAATGGTGGCACGGGAATCCTGCCCGTGGCCCATACGGCGGCAGGCCCTGTTTGGCGAATCGAGTACCCATCGCGGCCACAGACTTATGAACCACGCGCCAGGGCCATCTTCAACTTCATCGGTTCAGGGGTTGCCAGGAAGCCACAGAATTCGTTGATTCCAGTTGTTGGACCGAACCGGCGACAACACCCCTCAGGCATTTGGGAATCCCTTGGCGATGGCTCAAACGAATAAACCGAGATCTCAAGCGCAACGAACCCGGTCTGTCAGTCTAAACAGATCCTTCCGTCTTCGCCTCAGGCCCGAAGACTGGCTGCTGGCCGCCGGCATTCTCGTCGCCATCATCATCTTCATTATCCAGGCCCGAAACCTGTGGTTTACCCAGGACGATGCGTTCATCTCGTACCGGTACGCCGCCAATGCACTGCGGGGGGAAGGACTCGTCTTCAATGCGGGCGAACACATCGAGGGCTATACGAATTTCCTCTGGGTGATTCTGTTGATCCTTGCCGGCAGCATGGGTTTCGGATTCGATTCAGTCGCGAAGACCTTGGGATTGGCTTCCGGAATTGGACTGATAATTCTCGCGGGGATCTGGACCTGCGCAGCATGGCGCGAACTCCGGTGGGGGAATGGCGTCGGACCTGGAGTGGCCGCATCACTGCTCGTAGCGGCCAATGGCTCAGTGGCCTACTGGGCCGTCTCTGGACTCGAAACGGCTTGGTTTGCGTTGTGGGTAAGCTTGGCCATCTGGTGGTGGGTACGCCGCTCGTGGCTGACCGTTCCGGCGCTGACCATCGCTTGCCTGAGCCGCCCCGAAGGAGCGATGATCTGGGGCCTGCTGGTATTGGCCGAATGGATCTGGGGGGATGGTTTACCCAGAGCCCTTCGTCTTGCGGGTGCCGGAGTTATCCTTCTGGCCCCGTATGCGGCGTTTAAGCTGTGGTACTACGGTTCGCTTTTGCCAAACCCCTTCTATGCCAAGACCGGACTTGGTGCTGAGTACCTTCGCGGCGGTCTTGGTTACGCGTGGTTGTACATGCGTCAATACGGCCTGTACGGTGTTGTCGTCTTGCTTGCAGTTCTATCCATGGGCGCGTTACCAAGGCGGTGGCGGGTAATTCCGGTTATCTGGCTGGTCTATGCCGCGTACATCGTCGCGGTGGGCGGAGACGTCCTCAAGGCGCACCGCTTTTTCGTTCCCGGCACCGTGGTTCTGGTCCTGTCCATTCTGGTCGGAACGGGTTGGCTGGTCCGTCGGTTCGCGCCCGCCCGAGCGGCTGCCTGGTCGGTGGCGGCATTCGGTTTGGCGCTGGCGGCTTGGATTGGGATCGCACCGAGCGCGTCTCTGGCGCAGATCCGCGAAATGGAACTTGCCCTGACCTTGAAGATGACCACCGTCTCTCATAACCTTATGGCAGTCGACGCGACAAATTTCTCCCTGGCTGTCTCAACCATCGGCAAGGTCTCCTACGACCTGCTGGGCCATCGCGTCATCGACATGCTGGGCCTGACCGATTCGACTATCGCGCGTCACCCCGAGACAATCCCCGGAAACGTCTCGACTTGGCGCGAACGGAATTTCAATGCCACCTATGTGCTCCAGCAGAACCCCGATTACATCCTGTTCTCCACCGGGCATAAGCCTTCAGCTCCGGCGGAACGGGCGCTGCTCCTCCACAAGAGGTACCGCCGCGACTACTACACGCTCCTTTTCGCTCCCCGCGGCGGTGGAAAGATGCTGACGATCCACAAGCGCAAGGGATTGTACAACGGCCCCGACGATATCTGGCCCTCGATCCAACTGGCTCACGACGTCAACGATGCCCTCAATCTCATGATCGCCGACAAGACGCAGGAGTCCTTCGACCGCTTTGCGGCGATCGAACGCGACGGCCCAAAAGACTTTCCTCTGCCCAACATGTTCATGGCTGACCTCATGAGGAAGCAAGGTCACTACGAGACAGCCCTCAAGTACGCCGATGCCGCGGTGGCCATCGATTCCTTTGCGGTCATGGCTTGGTGGGAGAAAGCCGCCATCTATAATGCCCAAAGTGACACAACCCGTCTGCAGGAGACGGTCAATCATCTCAACAGACTCGCACCTTGGCTGGTTGGCTTCTGGTAAGCGTGAACGCGGCGCGGCGGGATGTGTCGAGAAAGCCCTCGAATCAGCATGACAGGGGGGTTGCAGAGGTGTCACGGACAAAGGGACGTGCTTGAAAAACCCGGTTCCGAATCAGGGTGCCACGGACAAGCAGATTCTCCGGCTCTTTGCCCGCCGCGGCGGGTGCTTGTCCGTGGCACCCGTGCAATCAGGCCGTCGTCTTGATTGATAGAGGTTTTTCAACAGGCCCGAAGAAGACCAAGCGGCTTCTTGGCTTGGTCTTCCTTGTCTGGACGCGGCCTATCCGGGCAGTTCATCCGTGGACCGCAGAGCCACAAATCGGAGTTGACAGAATCCTGGTCTGACGGTATAGTAGGTTTGATGAGGCGGGAATAGCTCAGTTGGCTAGAGCGTCACCTTGCCAAGGTGAAAGTCGCGGGTTCGAATCCCGTTTCCCGCTCTTCAAGGCACGGTTCATTCGGTCCGCTAGACGCCTCAAGCAAGCGTTCAATTGAAGCGGGCTTTTTGTTGTGGGGCAATGGGTTGGGATTACTAATTGACTTTCTGGCCCGACCCACCGATGTTTATTTACGGGCGCGTCACTGCGACCGAAACGGCGGGTTAGCCAAGTGGTAAGGCAGAGGTCTGCAAAACCTCTATGCTCCGGTTCAAATCCGGAACCCGCCTTTTAACTCCCTCCACAGACTCATCTCGTCGGAATCCCCACGCTGCTTGGCAGACCGGAATCGCTTGCCGGGTCGCCGTCAATTGCTTTTCGTCTGCCGTTGCCGGAGTGGCGGAATGGCAGACGCCAGGGACTTAAAATCCCTTGTCCCGAATGGGGCGTGCCGGTTCAAGTCCGGCCTCCGGCACTCATTTCGATCATCTGACTGAGAGGGCGTGACAAAACGATCCATTCTTCGCCCAAATGCCCTGTGGTGCGTGCAAGCGTGCACCTTACCAAGTGCCAGCGTAGCGTGCGTGTTCACACGCACCGCTCTTTTTGATAGAGCCCTATGGACCCGTACTCCTCAATGCTTGACTGACAAGGCATGAAACCCACCTTGCCACCGCCGCCGCCGCGCCGCCGGGCACTGCTTGAGTCCCTGGCGATCTTTGCTGGGCTGGCCGCACTCTATCTGGTTCTCATTGTCGTATTCACCCGCCCCCTGATCTCGAATGTTCTCGACTGTACGCCCAGAGGCAGCGGGTCCGGTGATCAATGTCAGACGATCTGGTTCTTCTGGTGGACCAAGGCCGCTCTGCTTGATCTCCACCGCAGCCCATTCTGGACTGACATGATCTACTACCCTTACGGGACAGGACTCGGCTACCACATTTCGCCATTGACGAACCTCCTGGCCATCCTTGTGTCGGTACTCAGCGGGGCACCAGTCAATTCTCCCCTGATCTACAACGTCCTCGTACTCGTCTCTTTTGTGGTGACCGGCCTTGGTACTTTCGCGCTGATCAGGCATGTTGTTGGAAACACGCTCGCCGCGTTCCTGGGCAGTCTTTTCGTCACATTCTCTCCATACTGCCTGTTCCACCTGGATCATCTCAATCTTATCTCGATTGGGTGGGGAATCTCGTCGATCTACTTCGTAATCCGCTATCTCGGCACGCACCGTTTCCTTCACCTGGCGCCGGCAGTTCTTCTCTTCATCGTGCAGTTCTACATGTCGCTTACCAACGCCATGCTCGTGGCGTGTTTTGTGTTCTTCTATCTTCTCTTTTCAGCAAAGGAAATCCTCTCCAGCTTGCAGCGAAGGCGCTTGATACTACGGGGGATTGGCGGCGTGCTCTTCGCGGCGCTCTTGGCGATGCCGCTCCTGCTGAGTTTGAGAAACTGCGATTCTCGGTGGCTCCTGTCCTGGCGCGACAGCATTCCCTACTCCACGAGCCTGCTGGACTTCGTGGCTCCAACACATCGGCCCTCGCAAACCGGTCCCGGCGAGGCATACATCGGCTGGCTGATCATCGCGCCTGCCGTGGCTGCGCTCCTCTATACCCGGCGGAAACTCAGACACAAGTGGGCAGCCTTGGGCGGTATTTTCCTGGTTCTGTCCTTGGGGCCAGCTCTGGTGATCGGTGGCCGGCAGGTATTCGATGGGTGGATGCCCTACCGTTGGCTCTATTCTCTCGTGCCATACTTCAACCTGTCGCGCACCCCATCTCGCTTCGTGATTCTCGCTCAACTGTGTTTGTCGGTCCTTGCCTCCTATGGCATCGCTGCCGTTGCTGACCGGGTCGGGCGAGTCAGAAAGCGTGCCTTCCGGCAGATTCTCCGAGGAGCCGGTACCACTCTGGTGATTGCCGCGATCTACCTCTCCTACGTTCGCGGTCCGATTCTCCTGTCCCCAATGTACGTCCCACCCGTTTATCAAGAAGTCGCGGCTGACCCGGCAATCAAGACGATCTGCAATCTGCCCATCGCTGAGAAACTCCAGATCTGCAACTGGTACATGTACTGGCAGACCACGCACGGTCGCAAAGAAGTGAATGGGTACCTGACCCATCACTCGAGCACCGCCACACCTCTCTTGGACAGCATCAAGACTTGGGAGGAATTCGGTCCCGAACAGAAGGCCCGGTTGATTGCAGCCGGCGTAGACGCTGTCGTCCTGCACCATCCCCAGCAGGAGAGTGAGTTGATACGGCTGAAGTGAGAGGCATCGGTGCCCCGCCCGGAGAATGGGACAAATCACCAATGAGGTGGGATGAGCCCACTCCACTTTCGGATTCTCATGTGGTACGGACCTCTGACCCGTCAAGCCAGGAGCGGGGCGCCCGCGCCACCATCGGACCCAGTGTCAATTCGTGTGCTCACAGGCACCCTCGACTGAAAGCCGTAACGTGAAGATGAGCCTAATTCAACCTGCACCTGCCCTGTGTACCCGATCCCCTTTCGATTGACCTGACTGCCAAGCCTGCAAGTCGCCTTGCGCCCTCAAGTTGGCCGTCTCCTGCTGCGCCCGATGAAGGCTGACAGAATCTCGTGTCATTTAAGGCGTTGAGTTGTCACAAACGGAGCTAGGGGCCTTGACGCTTGCTGTGGCGGTATCGTCATTAGCGGCAGGCGGGGATGTCCGCCGCGAACGAAGCCGGAGGCAGGAATACGGAACGCAGAGCTTTCAACGCGCACGCTATGGCACAGACCCAATTCGATGAAGCGGCGGAGTTCCTGGGGCTCGATGGAGCCGCTCGGGAATTGCCACGCCAGCCGATGCGCGAGTATCAGTTCTGTATACCAGTTCGGATGGACGATGGTACTGTCAGGATCTTCCGGGGATTCCGCGTTCATTCCCCAAGCCCGTTGGAGGTGTCTGGCACTGTGAGGAGTATCGTTAGACCCGCCTCAATTGCCGGCGATACGGCTGCAAGTGCGATCATGAGGACAACATGAATCCCGACGAGATAACATCCATTCTGGAAAAATACAGCGACCGCCGGGGCGCTCTCATCTCGGTGCTTGAAGAAGTCCAGCAGAAGTACGGGTACTTGTCTCCCGAGGCCCTCCAGGCAGTAGCGGAGAAGTCCAGACGGTCTCTGGTGGATGTTTACAGCGTCGCGACGTTTTATCGTGCCTTCAGCCTCAAACCGCGAGGTAAGCATCTCGTTTGTGCCTGTGTTGGGACAGCCTGTCATGTTCGCGGCGCTCCCAGCATCGTCCAGGAACTGAGGCGCCGTCTCGGTATCGATCCCGGTGGTACGACGCCTGACCGCGAATTCACCCTCGAGACGGTCAACTGCCTGGGCGCTTGCGCGCTCGGTCCGATTGTCGTGGTCGATGGCCGGTACAACTCCAAGGTCGGCATACCCAAAGTCGAACCCATTCTCGACAAGGCCCGGAAGGGTGTCGAGGCATCGGATATCCTCCGCGATGAGAGGATCTTCCCGGTGAATGTTCAGTGCCCGCGTTGCGGCCACTCGCTGATGGATCAATCAAACCCCGTTGACGGCCACCCGTCGATTCGGCTGCGTGCATCGGGCGATGGCCACGATGGCTGGGTCAATCTCTCCCGGCTGTATGGCAGTTCGCACACGATGGTGGATGAGCACTTCTCAGAAGACAGTATCACGCACTTCCGCTGCCCGAATTGCGAGCATGACTTGGCCGGTCCGGTTCGCTGCTTCGAATGTGACGCGCCCATGGTGCCGCTGGGTGTCGAGGGCGGGGGAGTGGTTCAATTCTGTTCCCGTCGTGGCTGCCCAGGGCACTCGCTCGATCTTTCGGCAGCCGTAATGCACTGACCACCCGACGATTCGCTGACAGTGAAGGAACTCACCCTATGATTCGGCTTTTATCATCTGACGATTTCGCTCGATTTCGGCATGAAATCCAAAGCGAACAAGACGTCCAATACGACCGGCCCACCCTGGTCATTTGCGCGGGGACCGGCGGACAGGCCAGCGGATCAAACGATATCATCAGAATCATCAAGCGCGTGATCCTCGAACGCGGGTTGCAGGATCGCTTGGGATTCCGCATTACCGGCTGCCAGGGATTTTGTGAAATGGATCCTTTCATTCTGGTTCAGCCGGGACGGCAGCTATATCCCAAGCTGCGCATGGAGGACGTGCCGCGCGTCATCGACGCGGTCCTCGGCGGATACATTGACGAAGAGCTGATCTACAAGGATGCCCGTGATCAGCGGCCGCGCTACTCGCAGAACGACATCCCGTTTTTCCAGAAACAGACGCGCACCATTCTCGGCGACAATGAGAGACTGGACCCAATCAGGGTTCGTGACTACATCGCCCTCGGCGGATACCGTGCCTTGGAAAAAGTGATCGCCAACCCGGATCCGGATTGGATCGTCAGTGAAGTGAAGAAGTCGGGGATTCGGGGACGGGGTGGTGCCGGCTTCCCGACCGGAGAGAAGTGGCGTCTGGCCCGAACGTTCGGGCGAAACGGCGAGCAGAAGTATGTCGTCTGCAATGCCGACGAAGGCGATCCGGGCGCCTACATGGACCGCAGCCTCCTGGAGGGCAATCCCCACGCAATCATCGAGGGGATGCTCATCGCGGGAATGGCAATCGGCGCGACCGAAGGCATCATCTATGTCCGCAGCGAATACCCTCTGGCCGTCAAGCACTCCCGAATCGCCATCAAACAAGCCTTGGAACTTGGGCTTCTCGGCGATCGAATCCTTGGCTCTGATTTCTGCTTCAACATCTCCATCGTGAAGGGGGCTGGCGCGTTCGTTTGTGGGGAGGAGACCGCACTGATCCGTTCGGTCGAAGGGCGGCTAGGCGAACCCCGGCAGCGCCCACCGTATCCCATCGCCAAGGGGATCGACGGTCATCCGACGTGCATCAACAATGTCGAGACACTCGCGAATATCCCCGTGATCATTAGCCGCGGTGCCGATGAGTACGCGAAGATCGGCGTTCCCGGCAACACCGGAACGAAGATCTTCTCGCTGGTGGGAAAGATCAAGAGCACCGGCCTCGTTGAGGTCCCGCTGGGCATCAAGATCAGCGATGTCGTTTACGAGATCGGCGGAGGCGCGGTCGGTCGGGCAAAGATCAAGGCGGTGCAGACGGGCGGGCCATCCGGTGGATGTATCCCTGCCCGAATGTTCGACCTTCCCATCGACTACGACAGTCTCACGAAGGCCGGCTCGATCATGGGTTCCGGTGGCATGATCGTCATGGACGACGACACCTGCATGGTCGACGTGGCCAAGTACTTCATGTCATTCCTGAAAGACGAGTCCTGCGGCAAATGCTTCACGTGCCGCAAAGGCACACAGCGGATGTACGAAATTCTGGAAGATATATCGAAAGGGAAAGGAACCCTCGATCAGCTCGATCTCCTCGAAGAACTGGGCAATGTAATCCGGGACACCTCGATGTGCGGATTGGGACAGTCCGCTCCCAACCCTGTTCTCAGCACTTTGCGGTACTTCCGGGAAGAGTGTGAACGGCACGTCTGGGACAAGAAATGTGATGCGCTGGTATGCAAGGATCTCGTTGGGGCGCCGTGCCAGGGGGCCTGCCCGATCGGCACGGAAGCGTGGCGATACATCGCGCACATTCGGCGCGGCGAATACGAAGAGGCATATCGCGCCATTCGTGAGGCCAACCCGTTTCCCTCTGTTTGCAGCCGCGTGTGCAACCATCCGTGCGAAGAGCACTGCCGTGCTGGGGAACATGGGGGAGAGGCAATTGCCATCCGGTCATTGAAACGCTTCATCACTGACCGCGCCGATCCGTCGAGCTACAAACCCGTGCGAACAGGGTATCCCGACGCAGAATCGCCGCGGGTGGCGATTATCGGGTCGGGACCTGCCGGTCTGACCGCCGCTCATTATCTATCCTTGAAAGGGTATCGTTCGACCGTCTTTGAATCAGCTGCGCAGGCTGGCGGGATGCTCTACAGTGCCATTCCCGCCTATCGTCTGCCACCCGAAGTGATTCGCAAGGAGGTTGAAGCCCTGATTGACGAAAACGTTGAAGTACGTTGCAATGCTTCCCTTGGTCGCGAATTCACTGTGGACAGCCTGTTTGCCGACGGTTACAAGGCGGTTCTGATCGCGATCGGCGCCCACAAGAGCCGCCGCTTGGGTCTCGTGGGTGAAGATGCTCCCGGGATCTATCCAGCGATCCAATTCCTGAAAGCGTTCAATACCGGGGGATTCGCCCTCGCCCGCGGCCGCGTTGGTGTGGTCGGCGGTGGCAACTCCGCTGTGGACGCTGCGCGGATGGCGCTCCGGCAGAAGGACGTGGAGAGCGTCACAATCTTCTACCGGCGCACGCGCGCCGAGATGCCGGCTTTTGCCGAGGAAATCGAGGCCGCCGTCCAAGAGGGTATCGCGCTCGAGACTTTGGTGACGCCCGTGCGCATTCTGAAGAAGGATGGTCGGCTGGCTGGTATCGAGTTCCTCAAGAACAACCTGGGAGCGCGCGACACAAGCGGACGGCCTCAGCCGGAACCAGTGCCCGGCACGGAATACACGGTGCCGCTCGACACCCTGATCGTCGCGATCAGTGAGGGTTCCGATACCGACTGCATTACCGCCGCCAGCACAAGTTTGATCGAAACCACCAAAGCCGGCACGGTCTGCATCGATCCCGCAACTCTGCTGACCAATCGACCCGGCGTATTTGCCGCCGGCGACGTCACAACAGGTCCGAACACAGTAGTCGATGCCATTGCCGCGGGCAAGAAGGCGGCCATCATGATTGAGCGTTATTTAAGCAATGCGCCCTTGCGCCAGCCGGGATCGGCGCGATTGCCCCGGGTTTACATTGAGCCGTTTGAAGCCGCGGCCGATGATAGCGGCAACGGTCACCGCGCCAGTACGCCGCGTGCCGACACGGAATGGCGCAAACGCTGTTTCGCGGAGGTCGAAGTGTCGCTGACAGTGAAAGAGGCGTTCCGCGAGGCCGGGCGCTGCCTGAGATGCGATCTCGAATTCACTCAACCCAAGACCGTCAAGACTGAAGAAGCGGTGGCCGAGGGGGTAGCCCTGTGATCACACTCAAGATTAATGGCTTGAACGTCACCGTTGAGGAAGGAACGACGATCCTCGAAGCCGCCAAGTTTCTGGGATTCCCGATCCCAACCCTCTGCCATCTCGACGGTTTGTCTCCCTATGGAGCATGCCGTCTCTGTGTGGTCGAGATTGGTGAGGAACCAAGAGCCAAACTGGTCAGTTCATGCACTTACCCCGTCGAGTCGGGACTCGTTGTGCGCACGTCCTCTGCGCGAGTGGTGAAGGCCCGGAAGATGGTCATCGAGCTGCTCCTCGCATCGTGCCCGCAATCCAAGGTGATTCAGGATCTGGCTTCCGCGCACGGGGTCCGGCAGCAGCGGTTTCGCCAGGAATACGAAGACTGCATTCTTTGCGGCCTTTGCGTCCGGATGTGTTCGGAACAGATGATGGCCCATGCCATAGGATTCCGAGGCCGCGGTGAGACTCGCAGCATCGGCACGCCCTTCGATATCAAGTCGGAGGTCTGCCGTCTCTGCGGGGGGTGCATTTACGTGTGCCCCGCTTGTCAGTTGCGGTGCACTTATAATCAGCCCGAGAAGGCGATCTGCGGCGGCTGCGCCAACCTTGAACCGCCGTGTGTCGAGAAACCGCAATTCGATGACGTGATGTGCTATATGACGCCATGCGTTGCCTGTGAGATCAAAAAAGACTGAGTGCGAAAGGAGCCAATCAATATGTCACTGTCCAGAGTCAATACCTCGGCCGCGACCCTGACAAAGAACCGCACGGAAGGGTCGATCGTGCAAATGTCAGGCATGTGCGTGACCTGCGTCGATGGCTGCATCGGCATGTGCGAAATCGGCAAGTCCGCCTTCCGGGGCCACGAGGTGATCTACCCGCAGCCGTTCGGTGTGATCACGACGGCTGCTGAGAAGAACTACCCGCTCGATTACTCTCATCTCAACATCATGGGGACCGCGGTCGGGGCCTTCGGCGTCCCTGCGGACAGCGACAAGGCGATCTTTCCGGCCGTCAATCTCGAGGTCAGATTCGGACACGACAAGAAGCTGAAATTCCGCTACCCGTGGATCATCCCCGGCATCGGCTCGACCGACATCGCCAAGAACAACTGGGAGGGACTGGCCATCGGATCGGCGCTGGCGGGCACGGGTCTGACCATTGGCGAGAACGTGACCGGGATGGATGTGGAATCAATCATTCGGGATGGCCGCGTTATCGACACGGTGGACCTGAAACGCCGCGTGAGTCTCTTCAAGGACCATCAGCGCGATGGATACGGCGCCATTATCGTCCAGTCGAACATCGAGGACAGCCGTCTCGGGGTTCACCAGTACGCGATCGAAAAACTCGGCGTCGAGTGCGTCGAGCTCAAATGGGGACAGGGCGCTAAGGACATCGGGGGTGAGGTCAAGATCCGCAATTTGAAGAAGGCGCAAATGCTCTACGAGCGGGGCTATATCGTCCTGCCGAATCCGACCGATCCCAATGTCATCAGGGCCTTCGAACACGGCGCATTCAAGGAATTCGAACGGCACTCGCGCGTCGGCATGGTCACCGAGGAATCCTTTGCGCAGGCCGTGGAGAATCTGCGCAAGATCGGCGCCAAGTATATCTTCCTGAAGACAGGTGCCTACCGGCCGGTCGATCTGGCCCGCGCCATTGTATTCTCGTCACGGTATGGTATCGATCTTCTGACTGTTGACGGCGCAGGCGGCGGCACGGGAATGAGCCCCTGGCGGATGATGAACGAATGGGGGGTCCCGCCGCTCGAGTTGCACTCGCTCTTGCACCAGTACGCGGTGCGTCTGCACGAGAGCGGGAAGCACGTTCCCGCCCTGGCGGTGGCCGGCGGTTTCACATTTGAAGACCAGATCTTCAAGGGTCTCGCGCTGGGTGCTCCGTTTGTGAAGCTCGTCGGCATGGCCCGCTCCCCGATTGCCGCCGCGATGGTCGGAAAGACTATCGGGCAGGCGATCCAAGAACGCCAATTGCCCGTCTATGTTGAACGGTTTGGCGACACGATCGATCAGATCTTCGTCACCGCGAACGATCTGCGCAAGGAACTCGGAGACGAGGCGTTTGAACGCGTCCCTCCTGGAGCTATTGGACTCTACACCTACTACGAGCGGCTCGCCCAGGGACTGCGCCAGCTCATGGCCGGCAGCCGGCGCTTCGCAATGGAATATATGTCTCGCGAAGACCTGGCGGCCCTCACTCCCGAGGCCGCGGCGGTGACCGGCATTCCTTACGTGATGGATGTCGACAAGGTCGCTGTCGAGGGTATCTTCAATGGCAATGGCAGCAAGGGCGCCCCGCACGTGAGCGTCGGGAGACCGGGGGGCACTGCAGCACACTCGCGCCCGTCGTAGATGACAATGACTGAATACCCGGCGAGGGCATAAATCACAACGGCCATGCCTTTGTCGCGGGATGCGCTTATGGCGGGTGCAGTCGGCCCGCCATGAGTGTTATTTGTGGGGTCGCGAGTCCAAGTGGGCCGGATGGGCCCGATCACCGGGGTGTGGTGAAGAACCCCCTTGAATCAAGGTGAGAGGTACATTGCACGGGTGCCACGGACAAGGGAGACCAAGCAGCTTTCTGGCTTGATCCCCCTTGTCCGTGTTTTTTCTCGGATCATATCGTGTTCAACGTCCCCTTGCCGATAACCAGCCCTGCAGGAGTGGGCGGGGTTGTCACGATTCTGGAAGCCTGCGGAACCGCTGCTCGAAGCCCGACCGGAGTGACAGGGGTGGGCCGAGACACTCCCGGTAACCTGTTGTTGGTTTGCATGATAGAGTGCATTGCGAAAGCATCGCTTTAATCGTAAATCCCTATCCCGAACGGTGGGACGCTAATCGCCGTCCATCCCTGATCGACCTTCGTGGTGGTCAATCGCTGATTACCGAATCACCATTGTCAGATTGCTTTATTGCCTTCTGGTTCTTGAAAGCGTGACGATATATTGTAACAGCGAGCTGGACGCCAGTCCCGAAGCAGGGACTCGCGCCACCTGTCCAAGTTGCGAGGCATCTGGCAGGTCGTCTGTTATCCGGCTCCCGCTCGATCCGAACCGGTGGGGGGGCCTTGACCGCGGACCAGAAATGAGTGATATTGCAAATGATTGTCACCATGGGGATGGCTGATCACGCAGACAAACCATATGAGGCATCACCGAAGCGCCCTGCATGTCTCGTAATCCGTCTCTGGGGATGGATCAGGTCTGGGGAAGTTTTGCGAGGAAATCGTGATCATTGAAGATAATCCCCTATTGACTGAATGTTCTGGCAGAAATCAATTTGATCGGCGGCTGTCTTCTACACAACTGAGGGAGATGACATGAATCGACTGCACAAAACCCACTGCCCGTGGTCCGGATTCCGGATCACATGGCTTGTCCTCGTCACCCTGACTTCGCTGGCGGTCAGCGCGCCCGCGGCTGTTGGTCCCGGGGTTGCCTCCAACTTCGGAATCGACGGTAATCTGCTTTCCCGGTCGCCCAGCGGCGCCCCCTACGGGACCACGGACGATTGGGTTCCGGGTGCCAATGCGGCCTCGACGGCCGTTCTCAACAACATCCCCGGTGCTCCGATCGACCCGATCCGAACATTCCATGTTGTCGATGGAACCAGCGGCTCAGACCTGAGCATTTTCGGCAGTGGGAGCCAAAAGGTCAGCGACAATCCGAATGGCTACACTTGGAGCGGTGGCAGTGTACCCCAGAAGGACGACATCAACAATGCGTTGTTCCACACGCGGACCGACGGAAGCGGTAACATTTGGCTCATCGTGGCGGCAGACAGACGCTCAACCAACGGTGACAGCTACATTGACTTCGAGTTGCTGCAGCATCTGCTCACCAAGAATCCCGACGGGAGCTTCACTTCGCTGGGGCCCGATGGAGGACGCACCGTCGGCGATCTACTGATGACAATCGAGTTGACCAGGGGCGGGAGCCAGGCCGATTTCAAGTTGCAGCGCTGGGAGTCCGATGCTGGCGCTCCCTCTGGCTTCAAGTACCATGACTTTGTCCCCCCCGCGGGCGACGCTTTTGTTGCGGCGAACATCGATTCGGCGGTCTGGGTACCGTACGGCGCGTTCGGGAGCACATCCTACCCGATCAATGGATTTGGCGAAGCGGCACTGAACGTTACACACCTCTTGGCGTCGCTGGACCCGTGCATCGACATTCCGGTGCTGTTCATACGCACCAAGTCGTCTGATTCACCCTCCGCCGAGCTGAAAGACTTTGTCGATCCAATTTCATTGCAGTTGCATCTTGGCGCTGTTGCGGACGCCGGTCCCGACAAGGTTCTGACCTGCACGGTGACACAGATCAGTCTGAGCGGCTCTTCATCCACGCCCGGCGCGATATTCAGTTGGGCAGCGAGCGGTGGCGGCAACATCGTTTCCGGTGAAAGAACCGCGACGCCGCTGGTCAACGCCGCAGGAACCTACACACTGACCGTGACCAACGCCGCGGGCTGTCAGGCGAGTGACGTGGTGCTGGTGACCCTGAACGACACGCAGCCGAATGCCAACGCGGGTCCGGACAAGATTCTGAACTGCACGGTGACCCAGGTGAACCTGGCTGGTTCCTCCTCGACCGGGGGCGCGACCTTCAGTTGGGTCGCGTCCGCTGGCGGTCACATCGTGTCGGGTGCGACGACGGCGACACCGCTGGTTGATGCCGCCGGAACATATACACTGACCGTGACCAATCCTGCGAATGGTTGTACCGCCACGGATATCGCTCTGGTCACCTCGAACGTGACGCCGCCGAATGCCAATGCGGGTCCGGACAAGGTCTTGAACTGCACGGTGACACAGATCAATCTGGCTGGTTCCTCGTCGACCGGTGGTGCGACCTTTGCTTGGGTCGCGTCCGCTGGCGGCCACATCGTGTCGGGTGCGACGACGGCGACACCGCTGGTCGATGCCGCTGGGACGTATACACTGACCGTGACCAATCCGGCCAACGGTTGCACGGCCACGGATGTGGCGCTGGTCACACTGAACGTCACACCGCCGAATGCCAACGCCGGTCCGGACAAGGTTCTGACCTGCACGACGCCCCAGCTTAATCTGAGCGGTTCGTCAAGCACACCGGGTGCGACCTTCAGTTGGGTGGCCAGCGGTGGCGGTCACATTGTCTCAGGCGCAGCCACTGCGACACCGCTGGTTGATGCCGTGGGGACATATGCCCTGACCGTGACCAATCCGGCGAATGGGTGCACGGCTAAAGACACCGCTCTGGTCACCTCGAATGTCACTCCGCCGAATGCCAACGCTGGTCCGGACAAGGTCCTGACCTGCGCGGTGACCCAGGTGAACCTGGCTGGTTCCTCCTCGACCGGGGGCGCGACCTTCAGTTGGGTCGCGTCCGCTGGCGGGAACATCGTCTCAGGCGCCAATACAGCGACACCGCTGGTTGATGCCGCGGGCACCTACACGCTGACGGTGACCGATCCAGCCAATGGCTGCACGGCCACGGATGTGGC